>WNFJ01221612.1_pt1 | contig 20928 bp, 18 predicted proteins | sample 5400461 | NCBI WGS metagenome assembly WNFJ01 (sample SAMN13153349, study PRJNA577476) | soil metagenome | isolation source: 115 cm saprolite on Douglas fir-dominated hillslope | place: USA:California | collected 2013-09-17
CGCGCGCTCCACGTAGATCCCCTCGTCCGTGCTGTACAGGGGGTACGTGAAGAGGTGGTAACCATGCGTTATCAGCCCGCTGAGCAGCGCGAAGGCCAGAGCCATCTGGCCGGCGCGGCCCAGGGACCTGATCCCCCGGAGGGACGGGGGCAGGTCGGCCGGCGCGGCTGTCGCAACCGGGTCGTACCTCGGCTCACCCGTGCGCAGCGCTCGCTCCGCCTCACGCGCCCTCGGCGCCCGCGGCGCATCCGCCAGGAGCGCTCGCTCTGGCTCACGCGCCCTCGGCGCTCGCTCTGGCTCACGCGCCCGCGGGGCTCGCTGCAGCTCATCCGCCTGGAGCGCTCGCTCCGGCTCAGGCGCCCTCGGCGCTCGCTGCGGCTCATCCGCCTGCAGCGCTCTCGCCTGCTCCCGGTTGGAATAAGGCGACACGGCTGGGCTCCTCCCCGAGCGCCTCACCCTGATCGTCCGCCAGCTCGCGGTGCGCGCCGATGTGCGCGGTCTTCTCCCAGTTGCTGATCCCGCGCAGGTGGCGCAGCACCGCCCGCATGGAGGCGTAGGAGACAAGAAGCTGATAGGGGATCCATCCGATCGCCAGCCAAAGGATGGCACTCGGTGACACCTTGAGATCGTGTGCGCCGGCGAACTCATACAGGCCGACGGCAGAGATCAGGAAGTGGCCGAACAGCGTGAGCACCGGCAGGAACGAGACCAGCGCGACCAGCACCGGGGCCTTAAGCGAGAGAATCGTCATCAGCGAGAACGGAACGTAGAGCCCGAGCAGCGCCTGGGCCTGCGGGAAAGCCAGGGTGTAGACGGCCAGCCGGCGCTGCCGGCGCGTCGGGAGCTCTCGCCAGGTGCCCTTTTTCAGGGTCTGCATGAATCCCTGGCTCCATCGCGTCCGCTGCTTGATGAACTGCCTGATCGTCGGCGGAGTCTCCTCCTTGGTCACATAACGGTCGTCGTACACGATGCGGATCCGTTCGCCGGCTGCTGACAGGCGCAAGCCGATGTCCGCATCTTCGGTCAGGTTGCTCTCGTCCCATCCGCCGAGGCTCATTATCACGTCCCGCACGAAGAACACAGTGTTTCCGCCGAGCGGAGTCGCGCCGTGGCGTGCGTGGTAGTGCAGCCGGCTCTTGAACCAGAAGAAGTACTCGAGGACGTTCAGTGCCGAGTACCAGTTGGAGTCGAAGTTCATGAGCTGCACGCCGCCCTGGACGACTTTTACCTGCTCATTCAGCATTACGGTATTCACGACGTTGAAGATTTCTGGGTGGATGTCGTCTTCCGCATCGAAAATCGTGACGACGTCCTTATCCGCGTGCTGCAGGGCGGCATTCAGCCCGTGCGGCTTATTGATCGGCCCGTCACGGAACACCACCATGGAGACGTTGTGAATCCCCTGCTCCCGCAGTTGCGTGATCTTCTCCACGGCTTTGCCGATGGTGCCCTCGTCATCTGCCGAGCAGATCACCAGGATCTGCATCAGGCCAGGCGGGTAGTTCGCCCGCGCGACCCGGCCGACCGTCGTTCCGATCACCGCTTCCTCGTGCCGCGCCGGGAGCATGACCGTGAAGGACAGGCGAGGTGGCTGGAAGTGCTCCGGCGCGCTGGCCTCGGACGGCGGGCGGTTCCAGGTGTACAGCGTCAGGTAGAGCGTGTGCGCGGACTGAAAGGTGACCAGGAGCGAGAGTGTCACGATCACGGCGTAGATGATGTTCAGCATCACGCCTCCCTGCGCCACACCCAGGCGACGCTGAAGGCGTAATTTACGACGACCGCGACGGCGATTCCGACCAAGTTGGCGGCGAGGAAGTAGACGCCGTGCCGCGCCAGGAACCATACGATCATGACGTTGACGCTCAGGCCGGCCAGTGACGTGATATTGAACCTCGCCAGCCGCCTGAACGACGGCCTGCGCGCGCCGAACGTAAAGCGATCGTTCAGCAGGTAGTTGCTGAGCACCGCAATCTCGACGGCCATGGCCGACGACACCAGCAGCGGCAGGCCCAGCCGACGGTCAAGCACGTACAGGACCGCGGTATTGATAACGGTGCCAGTGCCGCCGACAAGACAGAACTTTGCCGCGCGGCCGGGTTTCGCGCGTTCCCTGAGCATCATGAACGCGTTATCAGGCAACGAGGCCCCCTCGAGTACTAGCAGTCCGCCCGCCCCGGCTCGGCCACGCGAGTGATTCATACGTCGATCTCTTCCCGTCTGTCATCTATCGGGGCCGCCTGTCATAGGACGTCCGGACATAACTGGCTGACTTCGCTCCTCTCATTCAGGCGGGCTGGCGCGCTAACGAGACTTCTACCGGCGATAAGACGCGGTGCCATCTTCATGACCGATCATCTTGGGTGGTGCTGGACACTATGCAAAGACCGGCGGGCAAGGGCTGTGCAGATCTGGGAGGCAGGGCTGGTACGAGCCGCATTCCGGGCTGCCAGGCCGGGTAGGCTTGCGTCTCCCGCGGCGCCAAGCGAGTCGCCCAGAGTCCAGACCGAGGCGCCGAGCGGCACGACGTCCTCGATCAGCAACTGGCCAGGTGTCGTCGACAGCACCGGGAATCCGCGCGCGGTGACGTCGGCGCCCTTAGAATACGATCACCGTGCCTGCTGCCAGGAGCGCTCCGACGATGAGGATCATGGCGAGCACCAGCACGAGGTCCATGCAAGTCCTTCGCCTGCGCCCGGTGCCCGTGACGCCAGCCGCCGCGCGTACGGTACCAAGCTGCTCGGTCACCGGCATGGATGCCGCGTATGTCACGCTGGTAAAGGAGGCGAACGCGATGCTGAGCTCTGGATCTGTGGTCTGCAGTTCGTCTTCGATAACGCTGAGAACGAACTGTTCGCTGGCCGGCAAGCCCATGGCTATCCCCCCGTATTCTCGTCGTGCGATCCCGGCACCTGCTCGACGGTGGCATTCGGCGGACTCGCGTGACGGAAAAGGCGATCGTATTGTCAGTGCTGGATGTGACCGCGGTTGCTCATCCGCCGAAGGTCAATCGCGGTCATCGCGACTTCGCCGGTACTCGGCCACCACAACCGCGCCGGCCGCGGCTGGCCGTCCCGACGACCGCGTTCGAGAAACGACCTCGGTGGCATACCGCTAGTCCTACCGGTCGGCCCCCGCTGACGCCATCCCGGCGATCAACCATCTTGCGGCAGCCGGGTCACTACGCAGATCGTCGCGAGCACTATGCACAGACTCGCGCGAACATCCTGATACGCCGGACGATCTTCGGTCGGACGGAGCTTCGTGGCGACCTCACGCAGCGTGTCAGCTCCGCGACGCCCTGATCGCTACGCAGGCTGCCCGAGGGGTGGGGCGTTGCCGCGGTGGCTGCGTAGTCCCTGCGGTGATGGGCGGGCTGTGCCGAGCGCTGCCTGGTGGCCTGCACAGCCGCGCAAGATGGTCGATTGCCGCGATGCCACCGCGCGGGCGGGCCGGTAGAACATCCGGTAGGGCCCAGGTGCCAGCACCTGGCACGGGAGTAGCCGCGATAGCCGCGATAGCCGCGATAGCCGCCGCAGCCGTAGCCGCCGAAGCCGCCGTAGCCCCCGAGTGGCAGCCGCCCGCCGAAGGGGGGAGCGACTCATGATCTGTCCGACTACCCCGACCTATCCGCCCGCCTCGTTAGCCATGCCCCGGACCGGGCCCACCATCCCTGCCGGCGCACCGCGGTCTCTGCATGCAGCCGTCGTAACCGGGGTGGCGGCCGGGCCGGCAGCACGTGGTCGTGGTGGATGACGTGCCCGCCGCCGGGCCGGAAGCGGCACAGTCCGCGTGGCCGCATCCCACTTCACTCCACTTCACGATGGCGGCCCTGGCACGGCCAGCCACGGGCGCGAGACCTGCTGTGCTGCCTGGCGATCTGCATCAGCGGCCTCTACGCGCTGGCGACGATCCCGCTGACGCCTGCGCTGATCGCCACCCACCCACTGCTGCTGGACGTGATATCCGGCAGTAATTCGGCCATCCTGGCCGCGGGCTCTTTCTGCGCAGTGCGGGTCAAGCCCGGGCTCGCCGTGGTAATCGTCGCCGCGCTGCCCGCCATGCTGAGGTTCAACTGGGCGATCTGGTGGGCGGGCAGGCTCTGGGGCCAGCGGGTGGTGGAGAAGCTTGGCCTGCACAGTCCGCGGGCCGCTGCGATCGCCGCTGCGGCGGAGCGGCGAGGACCACGGTTCATCAGGTCGGCCGTGCTGCTGTCGGCCCTGCTGCCCGTATCGCCAGCGCCGATTTATGCGATGGCGGGGTGGGTAGGCCTGCGGTTGATCCCGTTCATGATCCTCGATGCCATTGGTTGTACGATTTGGGCCACCTTGCTAGCTACCTCCGGGTACCTGCTCGGCTCATGGGGCGTGGCCGTGGCCGGCCTGGTCTCCCGGTACGCGTTCGCCTCGGTCGGCTTGCTCGCAGTGGCGGCGTTCGCGCCCCAGGTGAGGTACGCCTGGCGGCGGAGGGGCAGAGCTGGCCAGCGCGGCCAGTAGGCCTGGCCACATGCGGCCCTGGGCGGACGGTGTCGGGCAGATCATGAGTCGCTCCCCCCCTTCGGCGGGCGGCTGCGCTACCGGATGTTCTGCTGGCCGGCCGGGCCAGGAGTTTCGCCAAGTGCACAGGGGAGCTAACCTTGCTGGCAGGACATCACTCATCACAGGCGTCACAAACGCCATGTTGTTCACAAGATCGACCGCTTCTCCGTGAAGGGGAGCGAACGTGTCTTTTGGGCTGACGGATGGTGCGCGCGCAGGTCTCCCAGACACGGCTGCCGGGTTGCTGATCTCCGCGGGTAAGCTGCAGCCGCCGGCGGCGCGACGTGGCACGGTGGTCCGGCAGGCGCTGCTGGACCGGCTGGCCGAGGAGATGTCGGCCAGGCTGGTAGTGGTGGTGGCGCCGGCCGGGTGGGGGAAGACCTCGCTGCTGCGGGACTTGTGCGCGGCCAGGGAGGCCGGTCATTCGGCGTGGTTGTCGGTGGACAAGGGTGATAATGACCCGGTGCGGTTCTGGGCGCATGTGATCGCCGCGCTCGGCACGGTATCGCCGGGGATAGGCGCGACCGCGCTTGAGGTGCTGACCGCCCCGGGGGTGAAGGCCGCGGACATGATCCTGGATCCGGTGATCACTGATATGGCGCGGATCACTGAGCGGGTCACGCTGGTGCTGGATGACTTCCACCTGATCACCAACGAGGCGATCCAGGAGTCCTTCGCCTACCTAGTGGAGCACGTTCCGCCGACCTTGGGCCTCGTCGTGGCGACCCGGTCGGATCCGGCGCTGCCGCTGGCCAGGCTGCGGGCCAGGAGCGAGATGACCGAGATCCGGGCTGATGAGCTGCGGTTCTCCGAGGCTGAGGCGGCGGGGCTGCTGAACGGGACGCTGGGCCTGTCGCTGGAGCCTGAGGACGTGCACGCCCTGGAGCAGCGGACCGAGGGCTGGGCGGCGGGCCTGTACCTGGCCGGGCTCTCGCTGCGCGGGCGCAAGGATCAGGATCTGGCCGGGCGGATCAGCACGTTCGGGGGCGATGACCGGCAGATCGTCGACTACTTCGCCGCCGAGGTGCTGGCTGGGCAGCGCGACCGGGTGCACTCCCTGCTGCTGCGTACCTCGGTGCTTGACCGGTTCTGCGGGCCGCTATGCGACGCGGTGACCGGCGCCGCCGGCTCGCAGGACCTGCTGGAGGAGCTCGAGCGATCTCAGCTGTTCCTGGTGCCGCTGGATACCACCCGGCACTGGTACCGGTATCACCACCTGTTCGGCGGGCTGCTGCGCCGTGAGCTGGACCGGTCCGAGCCGGGGCTGGCACCGCTGCTGCACCGCCGCGCCTCGGTGTGGCATCGCGAGCACGGGTCGGTCGCCGAGGCGATCGGCCACACCATCGCCGCCGGTGACCTGGCCGACGCCTGCGAGCTGATCGCCATGTACTGGAGCCGCCTGGTCGACGAGGGACTCGCCGAGACGGTGAACTCGTTGCTGGACCGGCTGCCAGCCGAGATGGTCATAGAAGACCCGAGGATGTGCCTGATCAGGGCCTGGCTGGCCCGTTTCCTTGGCCGCCTCCACGAGGTGGAGCCGTGGCTAGCGGCGGCCGAGGGGGCGGCACCGAAAGGCCCGCTTACCGAGGGGCCCAGCTCGGTGGAGTCCGCCGCTGCGATACTCCGGGCTGGCTATCATCACATGCTCGGCGATCTCGCCGGGGCTGCGTCGGCGAGCCGCCGTGGGGTGGAACTGGAACTGGCGGGAAGGGCGCACTGGCGTGCCGAAGCGATGGTGCAGCTGGGCGCGAACCTGTTCTGGCGCGGCCAGGACCCCGATGCCGCCTCGGCCTTCGAGCGGGTGGTCGTGCCCGGTCGCCCGCCCGCCAGCAATCTGGCCAGCGCCTGGGCCCTGAGCTGCCTGTCAGCCATCCGGGCCAGGGTCGGCGACCTTGAGTCCTGCGAGCGCCATCTGCGCGAGGCCGCCGCCCTCGCCACTGCGCACCAGCTCGGCGGCTACTGGATAACCGTCACCGCCGACCTGACCTCGGCGGACCTGCTGGCGAGCCGCGGCGAGCTGGCCGAGGCTGAGACGACCGCGCTACGCGCCCTGGAGGCCGCAGTGCGCGGCCAGGCGCGGCTGGAGACCGCGAGCGCGCTGCTGTGCCTGGCCAGGATTCACTCCCAGGCCGGGAACGTCGAAGACGGCCGCGCCCGGGTCAGCCAGGCCAGGGACCTGATCGGCAGGTGCGCGTCACCTGGCATCCTGCCAGGACTGTTGGCCGAGACCGAGCGCCTCGTCGGGCAGCACGCCGCGCCGCCCATCCCGCTCCAGCGCGGTCGCGGTCGCCGACCTGACGGGCTGACCGGCCGGGAAGCCCAGGTCCTGGAGCTGCTGGCGGCCGGCGACACCAACAACGAGATCGCCTCTGCGCTGATGGTCAGCGTGCACACCGTCGAGCGGCACCTGCAGAACGCCTACCGGAAGATCGGCGTCCGCAACCGGGCCGATGCCGCCGCCTACATCGCCCGCCAGCAAGCCGACACCCGGCGCCACGACGAGGAAGACCCGCCAGCCCTGTCCGCCGCGCACCGCCGGATGCTGACTTTAAGTAGTCAGGGTTTCCCTCGTAGCCGCCCTGCGATCTGCATAGCGCTCGTTCTGGGATCTGCATAGTGCCCGGAAGACCGAAGATGGTCGATTGCGGGGATGGCGCACCCCCGGGCTGCTGATAGAACTTCCCCGAAGACACCTGTCCGCTCGAACTGAGACGACCAAGGGGGCAGACGGGCTGGCAGCCTTGCGGCCTCATGGCTCGTAGCTTCTCGCCCGGCGGGTTGAGCCAGCCTGCATAGTGCCAGGCAAGCCCAGGATGGTTGATCACGGGGATGCCGTCGTCACCGGCCATCCGCGACGCTACTGGCATGGCCGATTCACTTGCCGCGACCCTGACCAGGGCGTCGGCCGCGTTCGGCTTTGTCGCCGGCGATGACGCGGGCGAGGATGTCTCATTCAATGTGCGCTTTAGCCGTGCGGTTCGTCGCACCGGCGGGCGCGGATGAAAGCGGTCCGGACGGTGGCGGCGCTAGCCTGCGCAGGACTGATCGCTGGACTCGCGGGCTGCGGCGCCTCTCAGGTCAGCGTGAGCTCGCAGCTGGCGGCAACCAGGTTCCTCGCGTCCTACACGCTGCCGGATGGCCGGGTGGTACGGCTGGACCAGGGCCATGACACGGTCAGTGAGGGTCAGGCCTACGGGATGCTGCTGGCCGAGATGGTGGGCGACGACGCCCAGTTCCGCCGCATATGGCAGTGGACGCGTGATCATCTGCAGTTGCCCGATGGCCTGTTCGCCTTCCACACCGATGCCGCGGGCAAGGTCGTGAGCCCGGAGCCCGCGACCGACGCGGACCTCCTGATCGCCTGGGCACTGCTCAGGTATCGCGGGCCAGCCGCGGCGACATGGCACCAGGACGGTCGCCGGGTAGCGGCCGCGATCCTGGCTCACGAGGTGACCACCGAACCGGGCGGTATGCCGGTCCTGACCGCGGGACCCTGGGCCACCGGGCCGCCGGCGACGCTCAATCCCAGCTACTGGTCCCTGGCCGCGTTGCACAGCATAGGGCAGCTCACCGGCAGCGACGAGTGGCATCGCCTGGCGGTGAGTGCCGTGCGCCTCACGGGCGAGCTCACTCAGGGCGGCCGGGTGCTGCCACCCGACTGGGCGGTGCTGAGCGCTGACGGAACGGTGCATCCGGTGCCAGCACCGGATGGCAGCGAGCCGGAGCCGCAGTACGGGCCTGGTGCCCAGCGGACCGTTGTCTGGTTCGCCGCCTCTTGCGATCCGCTGGCCAGGTCCCTCGCCGCGCGGTGGTGGCATCTGCTGCGGCCTGGTCATCGTTCACTAAGGCTCGCGCTGCGTCTCGGCGGCGGCATGGTGAATCCGTCGTACGCGGCACTGCCGCTGATCGCATCCGCCGCCGCAGCGAAATCAGCCGGGCAACGTGCGACTGCCATGCGCCTGCTCTCGCGAGCGCAGGCACAGCAGCGAAGCGATCCGACGTATTACGGCGGTGCCTGGGCCGCTCTCGGACCTGCTCTGCTCACCAGCGGTGCCCTGGGCGCCTGCTGACACCTGACTGCTGACACCTGACCCCTTGGGGGCTTGGCTCGGCTGAGGGTTCGTGCCGCCGGGCCCGCCCGCCGTCCCGGCTGCTCTCGCCCATCGGCGGCCGGTGACGAGGACGTGCGCGCCTTCATTCCGAAGCGCTGCGCCGTGGCGAGGCCGATGCCGGCGGGTTCCGCCAGTCACGAGCGCGGGCCTGGCTGGCGAGCTGTCCCATGATCTTCTCCTGTTCAGCCGACCGGCAAGATGGTGAGCCCGCGTCAACTCGGCGTCACTTCTGCATCATCTCCGCGGTGTGCGCGATCAAATCCAATGCTTGCGCCCCGCCCTTAAGATACCTTGCACCGCGAACCACCACTCCGCCCGATCATCCACAAGTCACGCCGACTTTCATGACTCCCTGTTTATAGCTGGCCCTTTGCGGCGTGGTTCGCAATAGACGCTGTGGGCAGCCTCACGCCGACCCCTCGTCCAGCCCCACGAGCCTGTGACCAGCGCGGATGTGCAAGGTAACGATGACCAGCCGTTCGTTGTGCACCGATTCGCTACCTCAATCGCGGTAGGCCGGATCGTCCCGTTGGCGTGCACACAAGCCAGTCGTCTGTACGGCGATTTCATCAGGGCTTCTTTCTACGCTCCTGTGCTTAACCAAACAAAGAAAGAACTGCTCTGGAGCGTCGAAATGAAATTTCCCCCGACAATCACTGGCAGTATTCATCTCGGACGAGCGGGCGATCGGGCCGGGGCGCACGGCAGGGAACCCCGCCCCCCCTGGCTGCGGTGGCTGGGCACGCCGCGCAACGCGCTTGGGTTGTCCGCGCTGGCAGCCGGAGTCACGGCGGGTACCCTGCTGTCCCTGTCCATGGGCGCCGCGTCGCCCTGGCCGTCGACGCGGGCGCTGCCCCGCAGCTCCACGTCGTCGGCAACCAGCTGGTCGGCGACGGCGGCCAGCGGGTGATGCTGCACGGGGTCGACCGATCGGGCGCCGAGTACGAATGCGTGCAGGGCCACGGAATCTTTGACGGCCCAACCGGCCAGGCGTCGATCAACGTGATGAAGTTCATGGGCATCAACGCGGTCCGGATCCCGCTCAACGAGGCGTGCTGGAACGGCGAGTCCTACGTCAAGCCGGCCTTCGCGGGCGCCAGGTACCAGGCTGCTGTCCGGGGCTACGTGCGGCGCCTGAACGCCGCCGGCCTGGACGTGATCCTCGACCTGCACTGGACCGACGGACAGTACACCGGCAGCGCCTCCGCGTGCTCGTCGGCCGAGGCGACCTGCCAGAAGCCGATGCCCGACTCAGCGGAATCGGTCCCGTTCTGGACCTCGGTGGCAACCACGTTCAAGGACAACGACGGTGTCATCTTCGATCTGTTCAACGAGCCCTACCCAGAGAAGGCCGCTAACGGCGACCCGGCGGAGGGCTGGCGCTGCTGGCTGCGCGGCGGCGGCGACTGCGCCGGCATCTCCTACCCGGTGGCCGGGATGCAGCAGCTGGTGAACGCGGTCCGCTCCACTGGCGCGAACAACGTGATCATGCTAGGCGGGCTGGAATGGTCGAACGATCTGAGTGGGTGGCTGTCTCACAAGCCTCATGACCCCGACCACAACCTGGCCGCATCCTGGCACTCCTACAACTTCAACGCCTGCAGCACCATGTCGTGCTGGACCAGCCAGATCGCGCCGGTGCTCCGCAAGGTCCCGCTCATCGCCGGCGAGATCGGTGAGAACGACTGCGCCGACGGATACGTCATCCCGTTGACTCGCTGGCTCGACTCGAAGGGCGCGAGCTACCTGGCCTGGGCCTGGAACACCGACTTCAACTGCGCCACCGGCCCAGGGCTGATCACCGGCTACAACGGCCAGCCGACCGCTTACGGCGCGGGGTATGAGGAGGCCCTGCACTCCGCTTCCGGGGGTTGAGCCGCCCTCGCCCACCCCACGGGAGCACGGGCCCGCTCGCCCACTGGCCGCCGTTTCAGGCGCCCAGTGGGCGGACGGGCGACGCCGTCGTAGCGGAGGTATCAGTGAGCGGCTGACGAATCGGCCCGGGCCCGGCGCTCGGCGGCGCGGGCGCGCGATCGCTTGAGGCTGGGCACATACAGCAGCCCGAAGATACCCAGGCCGACGCCGGTGACGCAGGTCCAGATCCACCAGCGGTCGGACGCCGGGATATCCGCCCTGACCGCAAGCAGGATGATCAGGGCGATCACCCACCCGGCGGTTATGACCGCGGTGACGAGCTGATCGTTGGCCTCGAGCGGCTCCGGGCTGGGGCGACGGGTGCTGCTCACGTCATCCACGCTAGCCTGCCTCCCCGCGCATGGTGTACTTGGACCGGGCCCGTGAACCCGCGGATGCCCGTTCATCTCGCTAACGGCCGGGCGGAATGCCGGTGACCCGGCTATCGTTAGCAAAAGTAATGATTCAGGCTAATGAACATGACCACACCGGAGACCAGGTCCGACGCGGGCCTGGCCTCAGCGCTCAGGATCTCGGTCAGCCGCCTCGCGCGCCGGCTCCGGGCCGAGCGCGCGGCGCACGGGTTGCCCGTGCTGTCCGAGCTGTCCGACACCCAGCTGGGCGCCCTCGCGACGCTGGAGCGCCACGGCGCGATGACCCCGGGCGAGCTGGCCGAGCACGAAAAGGTGCAGCCCCCCTCCATGACGCGGGTCATAGCCGTCCTCGAGCAGCGCAGCCTGGTGATGCGGGCGCCGCACGCGACCGACAAGCGTCAGGTGCTCCTCAGGGTGACCGACGAGGGCCGGGACCTCGTGCACCAGTCGCGCAGGCTCAGGGAAGCCTGGCTGGCCAAGCGGCTGCGGGAGCTGACGCCCGAGGAACGGGCGAAGCTGCGGGCGGCGGCGCCGATTCTGGAGAAGCTCAGCCAGTCCTAGCCGGGCCGGCGCCGGCCGGCCCGGTGCCAGCCGGCCCGTTGCCAGCGGACACCGTGCCAGCCGGCCCGTTGCCAGCCGGCCCGTTGCCAGCGGACACCGTGCCAGCCGGCCCGTTGCCAGCCGGCCCGTTGCCAGCCGGCCCCGTGCCAGCCGGCCCCGGCCGCCGCACCTTCGGGTCGCTGCGCAACCGCAACTACCGGCTTTTCGCGACCGGCCAGGTGATCTCGAACACTGGCAGCTGGATGCAGCGGGTAGCCCAGGACTGGCTGGTGCTCGAGCTCACCCATAACAGCGGGTCGGCGCTCGGCATCACCACCGGGCTGCAGTTCCTGCCGCTGCTGCTGTTCAGCCTCTGGGGCGGAATGGTCGCCGACCGGTACTCCAAGCGCCGGATCCTGATGGCGACTCAGGCCGCGGCGGGCGGGCTGGCCGTGATCCTCGGCCTGCTGGCGCTGACTCACGCCGTGTCGATCTGGCACGTCTACGCCCTCGCCTTTGCGCTCGGCCTGGTCACCGCCGTGGACAACCCGACCAGGCAGGCCTTCGCCGCCGAGATGGTGGGACGCCGCGGTATGCCTAACGCGATCGCGCTCAACAGCGCGGTGTTCAACCTGGCCCGGATAGCGGGCCCGGCCGTGGCCGGGCTGGTCATCAGCGCGGCCGGGGTCCCGGCCGCGTTCCTGATCAATGCCGCGTCCTACGGCGCGGTGCTGATCAGCCTCAAGCTGATGCGGCCGTCCGAGCTGCAGGCCGTGGAGCGGCTGCCCCGGGCCAAGGGGCAGCTGCGCGAGGCGATGAGCTACGTGAAGGATCGCCCGAGGCTCTGGTTGCCGATGGTACTGATCTTCTTCGTATCGACGTTCGGCATGAACTTCCAGGTGACCAACGCGCTGATGTCCCGCGGGGTGTTCCACACCGGCGCAGGCGCGTTCGGCCTCGCTTCTGCGGTATTCGCCATCGGCGCGCTGGGCGGGGCCCTGCTGGCCGCCCGCCGCGGCCGGCCGACCATGGCGCTGCTGCTCGACACGTCCTTCGCGTTCGGCGTGCTTGAAGTGATAACCGGGCTGATGCCCGACTTCTGGTCCTTCCTGATCCTGCTGGTGCCGACCGGGCTCGCGCTGCTCACCTTCACCACCGCCGCGAACTCCGCCACGCAGCTCGGTACCACCGCTGACATGCGGGGCCGAGTCATGGGCCTGTACCTGCTGGTCTTCCTGGGCGGGACGCCGCTCGGCGCGCCGCTGGCGGGCTGGATCGCCGAGGTCTTCGGGCCGCGGATGAGCATGATCACCGGAGGCCTGATCTCCGTCGCGGCCGCGGCCGTGGTCGGGGTCATGCTCGCGCGCGGCCAGGGCGTGCCCGCCCGCGAGTACTTGCGGCGCGCCCGGCTGGCGCGAATGGTCGCCTGAGGCCCGCCCGGCCGACCCCCGGGTCTCAGCCAGACAATCCGCCTCCGCCTCACGCCAGGTCCTCCCGGCGGTCTTTGTGGGCGGAAGTGGCTGTTCCCACAGCCACTTCCGCCCACGTTTCAGCCGGGCACTGCCGCAAAACGGGCATGTCGCCCTCGACGGCCTGACCCGGCGAGCACGCTGGTGCAGGTTGGCGGCGCTGTCCCGCCCCGGAGTTCCTGCTCGGGGTGTACGCGGTCGTCGCGCTGCCTGACTAGCCTGGACCAGCCAGCACGAGCCTGGGCGATCGGCGGAGGTGCCATGAGGCTGTTCGTCGCGGTCGCGCCGCCGTCCGCGGTGCTGGAAGAGCTTGACGCCAGGGTGGCGCCGCTCCGGCCCGCCTGGCCTGCCCTGCGCTGGACGGGCCGGGAGGCGTGGCACGTCACGCTCGCCTTCCTCGGCGAGGTCAGCGAGGATGCGGCGGCGGCTCTCGGGCCGCGGCTCGAGCGGGCCGCGCACCGGCACCCGGGCCTTTCCCTCTCCTTCGGCGCCGGCGGCGCCTTTCCGGCCCCCAGCCGCGCCCGCGTGCTCTGGACCGGGATACACGGCGACCGCCGCGCCCTGGAGGCGCTGGCCCGATCGGTCGCGGCGGGGGCCAGGCGCGCGGGAGCACCGCCGCCGGACGAGGGCAGGCGCTTCCGGCCGCACCTGACTCTCGCCCGGTGCCCAGAACCGGCGAACGTGGGCCCGCTGGTCGAGGCGCTGGCCGACTACGCGGGCGCGCCCTGGACGGCGGGCGAGATCCACCTCATCCGCAGCCACCCGCCTGCCCCGCACCGTCAGCCGCGGTACGAGGCCGTCGGCACGTGGCCGCTGCGTTCTGGCCGGCCGGACTGACCCGCGACCGCGTCAGTCGCCGGTGGCGCCGTCGATGCGCTCGCGGAGCAGGTCGGCGTGGCCGTTGTGGCGCGCGTACTCCTCGATCATGTGCAACATGATCCAGCGCAGCGAGAACTGCTCGCCGGTGCGGTGCTGTCCCCGCCCGAGGGCGTCCAGGTCGGGTGCGGCCGCGACCGCCTGGCGCGCTGCGTCGCATTCTCGCTCGAACGTGGCGAAGACCGTGGCGACGTCGGGGGTAGCGACGTCATTGAAGTCCGCGTCCCGGTCCTCCGGCGTCGCGTACAGGTAGGGCAGGTCCTCGCCGGCCAGCACGTTGCGGAACCAGCCGCGCTCGCACTCGGTGAGATGCCGGACCAGCCCGAGCAGGCACAGGCCCGAGGGCGGCACCGAGCGTTCCCGCAACTGCTCGTCCGTCAGCCCCTCGCATTTCCAGGCCAGGGTCGCCCGGTGGTAGTCCAGCCACCCGGTCAGCATCTCCCGCTCGCCTGCCGTCGTCGCAGGCTCAGCCCGTTCCGTTGTCATGCGCCGACCCTCTCACGCACTAGAGGCGCCCGATGACGTAGTCGATGCAGGCGGTGAGCGCCTGCACGTCGGCCGGGTCGACGGCGGGGAACATGCCGATCCGCAGCTGGTTGCGGCCGAGCTTGCGGTAGGAGTCGGTGTCGACGATCCCGTTGGCCCGCAGCGCCGCCGACAGCGCCGCCGCGTCCACGGTGTCGTCGAAGTCGACGGTGCCGACCACCTGGGAGCGCTGCGCGGGGTCGGCCACGAACGGGGTGGCATAGGACGCCTGCTCGGCCCACTGGTAGAGGATCGCCGAGGACTGCGCGGTCCGCCCGGTCGTCCAGCCGAGGCCACCCTGGCCGAGCATCCAGTCCACCTGGTCGGCCAGCAGGAAAAGCGTGGCGACCGCGGGAGTGTTGTAGGTCTGCTGCAGCCGCGAGTTGTCGATGGCGACCTGCAGCGAGAAGAACTCCGGGATGAAGCGTCCGCTGGCCGCGACCTTCCCCGCCCGGTCCAGCGCGGCGGGGGACATCAGCGCGATCCAGAGCCCGCCATCGGACCCGAACGACTTCTGCGGGGCGAAGTAGTACACGTCGAACTCACTGGCCCGCACCGGCAGGCCGCCGGCGCCGCTGGTCGCGTCCACGAGGACGAGCGCGTCGGCGTCGGCGCCGGCCACCCGGCGGACCGGCATCGCCACTCCGGTGGAGGTCTCGTTGTGGGTCAGCGCGTACGCGTCGACGCCGTCCTCGGCGCTCGGCTGCGGGTGGGTCCCCGGCGGGGATTCGACCACCGTCGGCGCGTCCAGCCACGGCGCGGCGGCCGTCACCTTGGCGAACTTCGACGAGAATTCCCCGAACGACAGATGCTGCGTCTTGCGGTCAACCAGGCCGAACGCGGCAATTTCCCAGAACGCGGTGGTGCCTCCGTTGCCGAGCACCACCTCGAACCCGTCCGGGAGGGAGAACAGGTCGGCCATCCCCTCACGGATCCTGCGCACCAGCGAGCGGACTGGTCCCTGCCGGTGGGAGGTCCCGAGGTAGGCCGCGCCGGACTGGGCCAGCGCCGCCAGCTGCTCGGGCCGGATCTTGGACGGGCCGCAGCCGAACCTGCCGTCGGCAGGCCGCAGGCGTTCGGGAATGAAGATCTCAGTCATCAGACGGTCAGACTTCCTTATCGACGACGTCGGCCGCGCCGGGCACATCCCGTACCGGGCGGCTCTTGGGCCCCACGTATCGCGCGCTGGGCCGGATCAGGCGGCCGGTCTGCTTCTGCTCCATGATGTGGGCCGCCCAGCCCGCGGTCCGCGCGCAGGTGAACATCGAGGTGAACATGTGCGAGGGTACCTGAGCGAAGTCCAGGACCACGGCCGACCAGAACTCGACGTTCGTGGCCAGGACCCGGTCCGGCCTGCGGGCGTGCAGCTCGGCGAGGGCCGCCTTCTCCAGCGCCTCCGCCACCTCGTACCTCGGGGCGCCGAGCTCCCGGGCCGTCCGGCGGAGCACCCGGGCCCGCGGGTCCTCGGCGCGGTACACCCGGTGGCCGAAGCCCATCAGCCGCTCGCCCCGGTCCAGCGCCGATTTGACCCAGGCGTCCGCGTCGCCGCTCCGCTCCACCTCCTCGATCATGCTCAGCACGCGGGCAGGGGCACCGCCGTGCAGCGGCCCCGATATCGCGCCCACGGCGCCGGACAGCGCCGCGGCCACATCGGCCCCGGTGGAGGCGATCACCCGTGCGGTGAACGTGGAGGCGTTCATGCCGTGCTCGGCCGCGGAGACCCAGTAGGAGTCGATGGCCTTCACGTGCCGCGGGTCTGGCTCGCCCTGCCAGCGGATCATGAACCGCTCGGTGATCGTCTTCGCCTCGTCGACCCGCCGCTGCGGCACCATCGGCAGGCCCAGGCCGCGCGCGGCCTGGGCGACGAAGGACAGGGCCATGACCGAGGCCCGGGCCAGGTCGTCGCGGGCCTGCTGGTCGCTGATGTCGAGCAGCTGGTGCATCCCCCAGGCCGGGGCCAGCATGGCCAGGGCGCTCTGCACGTCCACCCGGATGTCCCCGGAGTGCACCGGGATTGGGTAGGGCTCGGCCGGGGGCAGGCCCGGCTCGAAGGAGTTGTCCACCAGGAGCCCCCAGACGTGGCCGTAGGACACGTGCCCGACGAGCTCCTCGATGTCAACCCCGCGGTAACGGAGTGCGCTGCCCTCCCGGTCGGGCTCCGCGATCTCCGTTTCGAAGGCGACGACACCCTCAAGGCCGGGCGTGAAGTCGGACATCTGCGGTTCCTCCGTCTCCTCGCTCACCGGGCCAGGCCTGGCGAGCCCCGCGCGCGCGGCGCGGCCAGCTGACGTCTTCAGTGGCCAGCGCTATTCAATCGCGCCCGGAGCGCATCTGGTAACCCCGGCCCGCCCAGGCCGGTCACGGCGGTGGCGGTCTGCCGCAGGTCCCGCCGCGGGCGGCCGCTGGAGGATGGGATGCGGTGGCGGCCTGGGTAACGGGTGTGTGAGGATCTCTACCCGTGGAAGCGATGAGCCACGCTCCGGACGAGGTCGGCCAGGGCCCGGACGAGCCCGGTCTGAGCGAGGGGATGCTCGCCGATGATCCGCTGGTCCAGTTCGGCCGCTGGATGAGCGACGTCGTCGCCGCGCCGCTCCCCGAGCCGACAGCGATGGTGCTGGCCACGGTCTCGGCGAACGGCTGGCCCCGGGCCCGGACGGTCCTCCTCAAAGCCTACGACTCCAGCGGATTCACGTTCTACACCAACCGGACCTCCCGCAAGGGCACCGACCTGGCCGAGGTCCCGCGGGCGTGCCTGCTGTTCCCGTGGCACGCGATACGCCGGCAGGTGATCATCGAGGGGCCGGTGTCCGCCTTGTCCGTCGCGCAGAGCGAGCCCTACTTCCGGTCCCGGCCGCGCGGCTCCCAGCTTGCCGCCTGGGCCAGCAGGCAGTCCTCGGTGATCGGTTCCCGCGCCGACCTGGACGAGCGCTACGCGGCGCTGGCCCGGCGCTGGCCGGAGGGAACGGAGGTCCCGATGCCGCAGTTCTGGGGCGGCTATCGGGTGATACCGGAGGTCTTCGAGTTCTGGCAGGGCCGCGCGAACCGGATGCACGACCGGCTGAGGTACCGCCGCGACGGCGGCCGGTGGATGATCGAGCGGCTCGCGCCGTGAGCCGCGTCACCAAGTTCACTTGATGTGAGTGATAGTCCGCTTCGGGGCGCCTGACTGGGCTCCAGAGCATCTTCTCCTCGCCATGTTGCTGGCGATGGAGCGGGCCTGGGCGTCGATGGCGTTGATCTGGTCTATGTCAGAGTTCGCCTTGGCGATCGCCTGCCTGAGGTTGACCTTGGCGCTGGCAATCACGCTGGAGGCCGAGCCCGGCGCCGGAAGTCCGACTTTGCTCAGGTGCCGCAAATGAGCGCTTGCCGTGGCGACGTCATTCCGGACGGTCAGGATGTCCGGAATCATCGACTGAACGTCGCCTTGTACAGCCTGAAGGTCTCCGTCTACCGTCTGCGCGCTCCCGGCGGCCTTGAAGGCCGCCACGCAGTAGCCATTGCTGCCAGAGGCATCCTGTTTCTCGGTCGCCAGCTCAGATCGCGCTGTTTGAATGTCGTCAGCGAAGCGGACCAAGCCGTGAGCAAGCTTGCCGTTGAACGCAAGGCTGGAGTCTTTATAAAGCGCACTGAGGGCGCTTTGGGTGCCCTGCTCAGCCTGGGCCTTCGCCGACTGCGCCGGTTCCCCGGCCTGTTGCCGGGCGGCCAGCAGGTTGGCGTGCCGGATCGTGCTGCGAAGTGTCACGATGGCGCGGTTATAGCTGGCCTCATCGGACTGGCTGAGCGTCGCCTGCTGGATTGTGCCGTCGGACTGCGGGACCCCCAGGGTCAATGTGCTACCGCTCAGCGTGCCGCGGGCGCGGGTATGGAGAAAGTACAAGACCGCAAATGTCAGCGTGACCGAACTGCCGCTCATGGTCCCGATGAACGGCGCGCTGCTGACCGAAAGTGTCTCGGCCGGCGCACTCCCGCCGACATTGCCTTCGGTGATCATGCCATCCAGGTGACCGTTGGAAGTGGCCCGCCACTGGATGAAGGCAATCTTTGAATTGCCGACAGTCAGGTAGCTGGCAGGGCCGTCTGACCCATCGGACCTCCGGGACCTGCCGGACCCGCCGCAACTCACCGCGGCGAGCAGCACGGCCGCCGCGGTTCCAGCGATTATCAGATGCTTCATGGTGCCAGCCTGTGTTTCGCGACACTATGGACGAGACAGGGACCGGAGTCCTAGATAGCAATCGAGCTTACTCGGGGTCGTAACCAACGTTGTGACTGGCCCCGCCCATCGTCACTTGAACGCAATTTGTCGTTTTCGAGCCGAGATATGGACGAAAATGTCGAATGGCAGAACAAGTGTGTCGGGTGGTTCGGATTGGGGTGCCACCGCGGCGGGAAGGACAGCGTGATCGCAGGTAGCAGCCGACCGGGCGGGCGGGTCTGCTGTGGACGGCGGGCGCGGCATCGGCCGTGTGCGCCCACGGGGCAGTTCGGGACGACAGCGGAATGGGCGCGGCTGCATGAGCGCGAAGGGGAGCATCACCGTGACTGGCAGTACTACGGCCGGCAGCACCGCGGCCGGCGACCTGATGCGTCAGGTGGCCGATCCGGCCAGTCGCCATGACCCGTACCCGCTCTATGCCAGGCTCAGGGAGAACAGGGTCAATCTTCTTCCTGACCGCGGCTACGCCCTCGGCCGGTATGCCGATGTCGTCGCTCTGCTGCATGACCCGCGCATCAGCTCGGATCCGCACAACGCCTCGGACCCGGGTTCCGCGCTGCTGGAAGAGCCCGCGTCGTTCATCCAGCGCGACCCCCCTGATCACGACCGGCTGCGTGCCATCGCGACCCGCTATTTTGGCCCGCCGGTCAGCCCGCAGGTAGTGAGTGGCCGGGAGCCTGCGATCCGCAGCCTCGTCAATGGCCTCGTGGACTCCCTGCCCAGTTCCGGGGAGGCAGACCTAGTCGACCAGCTCGCCTACCCGCTGCCCGTGTCGGTCATCTGCGAACTGCTCGGCGTACCCAGCGAGGATCAGCGGCAGTTCCGGGCCTGGACAGAAAGGATCGTCGCCGGCATTGAGGCAGAGGGGCAAGCGGGAGCTGACGAGCTGATCAGGCGGCGCGACCAGAGCAACGCCGCGATGACCGGCTACGTGACCGAGCTCGTCAAGATGCACCGCGCGCACCCGAACGGCTCCATGCTGTCGCAGCTAGCCAACGACCAGGCTGGTGACATGATGTCGGACGCCGAGATCAGCACCACCGGCCGCCTCCTTCTTCTCGCCGGGCACGAGACCACCGTGAACCTCACCGCCAACGGGGTGCTCACGCTCTTGCGCAACCCGTGGGCCCTCGACCGGCTCCGTGCCGAACCCGATTGGGTGACACCGCTGGTTGAGGAACTGCTGCGGTTCGAGCCCCCGGTCCAGTACCTGCCGAACCGCTTTGCCCTCGCGGACATCGAGGTTGACGGGACGACCATCCCCAGCGGTGCCCGCGTCATCCTGCTCCTGGCCGCGGCGAACCGTGACCCAGAACGGTTCCCCCGGCCCGACCGCTTCGACCCGGACCGCAGCGACAACGCCCATGTCGGCTTCGGCAGCGGCGTGCACTACTGCTTCGGTGCGCCCCTGGCCCGGATCGAGGCCTATGCTTCGCTGGTCACCTTTGCTCGGCGGCTCGTGAATCCAAGGCTCGTGGCTGACCCGCCTCCTTACCGGCCGAGCCCGGTCCTGCGCGGACCCGTTCACCTCGCCGTCTCCTACGACGGGTTGCTCCCGAGCTAGTGGTCGTGCCTGTGAATTCGTCGGGGGTGGGCGGCGACGAGTGCTGTTCCCTGCCTGAAAGGGCCGATGGAGGTCGGTCAGCCGGAGCTGCGGCGGGTGCTGATCGAGCGGATGATGACGGTGATCCCGAGCACGCCGGCCGGCGCGAGGGTGACCAGGGCGGGGAGCTGGTACCGCCAGGAGAACTCGAGCGCGTCGGACACCAGCAGCACCGACGCGGCCGAGGCGAGGCATAGCAGGCAGGCGAGGGCGAGCTGGCGGGTCGCGGGGTCGGTCCGCCGGCGTAGCAGGGCCGCCAGGCCGGCCAGGGTGCACAGGGCCAGCAGCGGGCCGGGGGTGTAGCCGCCGTCGAGCTGGTAGGACCGCAGGAACGCCGCGGCGGGCTCCCAGACGGCGGGCGGGCCGCCGCCGTAGCGGCTGATTGCGCTGTTGACGGCCGCCTCGGAGGCGTGCGGCGGGTAGTACGGGAACGTCGTGTGGAACTGCCAGCGGGCGATGATCGTGTCGCCCTGGCGGCCGTCGCGGGTGAGCGCGAACAGCTTCACCACGTCACGGCCGTAGGCGCCGAGCAGCCGCAGCGGCTGCTGGGTCAGCACCTGGTGGCTGAAGTCGGAGATCAGGCGGTCGGCCTGGGCCCGCGGCAGGCCCGAGTAGTAGGGGCGTACCGGGGAGGTGCCGCCGTACTCGAGCCAGTCGGGCCCCCGGGCCTGCTGCGCGGCGGTCGGGCACATGCCCCGCTCGGCGGCCGGGAGCCGGATGGTGGCGCAGTCCGCGGCCGCGGCCGTCCGGCCGTAGAACGAGGT
>WNFJ01515997.1_pt1 | contig 20923 bp, 23 predicted proteins | sample 5400461 | NCBI WGS metagenome assembly WNFJ01 (sample SAMN13153349, study PRJNA577476) | soil metagenome | isolation source: 115 cm saprolite on Douglas fir-dominated hillslope | place: USA:California | collected 2013-09-17
CCCACGCATCCGTTCAATAAATAAGAGTGTTTCGGTTTTTTTCGTATCCAAGCCAGGTGAATGACTAATCGCCCGAGAAATCTTCGGGCACAGGCGAAAGGTTTCAGGCGTCTCTACACTCCAACGTGCTACCGTTTCGGCGGATGGCAGCGCATAGAACGTTGTATTGCCAACGTAACGAAATTTACACGCCATTCGACCCCAAACCGATCATGGCATTTCTACAGGAAATTCTTCTCCGCGCCACTACTGCTTTTCCTTACCGGATACCAGCGTAGAAAGGAGTCTTCCACATGCAGCAATTCCCATCCATTGAAAAACTTGATACCGGCATCCTCTACCTCTTCGAGCTTGCCTCAAGCGTGAGCGTGTTGCTGCTTGCGTTTGGGCTTATTGCGTCAATGGCGAATGTCCTCACGAAAGGATCAGTCTTAACTGACAACCTTATTATGCAATACATCTGGGCATGGACGCAATGTATCGCGATTGACGCCAGCGTTGCCGGAACCATTATCCGGACATTCCGCTACTAGGCAGAAGGCGAGAGCGTCAAGATGTGGCTCTATGCGCTGCTGTCTGTCCTGCTCCTGTTTACCGCAGCGATTGTCTCAAACATTGAAGCGATCCAGCAGACACTTAACGTGACGCTTGCGAATGCCTACCTGCATGTGTTTGTTCCTGTTGAAGCGTTAATCTGGATCAGGTCAATCGCGATTGTGCTCTTAATTGTCGCTCATGCTATGCGGCATGTCCACTTTGCAAAAGCGGCAGAGCCAAAAGTACAGTCTTCTTCTCCTGCGCTCACACCGGAGCTAATCAATGAGTTACGCATGTTCCTCGCACAAACAACGGTTTCTGAGGAACAGAAGGAAACACCCAGGCTTTCAGAAACAGCGTCAGGAACACAGCTCTCCGCTGGGGAAGCGGAAGAACAACTCATCCCGCCTGAACCCCTGTTCCTCAGTGTATCTGACCAGGAGAGAAACAAAGTCATAGCAGCACACTTACAAGGCATCCCGCGCCGTGAAATCTGCTCGTATCTCAAATGGGGAAATGCGAAATACACAACCATTGTTAAGCCTGTTCTTGATAGCTACGAACAACAGGAACACCACGCAGGAACAGCGTAACCACAGTTTTCTGTGCTGTTCTCCTGTTGCAAAAACTTGAGAACAGCTTTTTTAGTATGCAGCAGGTTGCGGGCAAGCAGTAAACGTGATACAATTTTGCAGCTATGACAGCCATCCAACCGCTTATCACCACGACTCAGAACCAGCCGCTTATCGGTATCCCTTTTGAGGAAAACGGGAAAGAGGTCATCCGCTACTTCTCAGAAGAAACCCAGGCAGACCATGCCGTATCAAACGACGCAACAAAGAAAGCGCTTGCGCTTGCAGGCGCGTGGAGTGACCTTGATTTTGACGTGATGCTGGACGCACTGGATCATATCCGGCACGACAGTAAACCAACCCCGCCGATTGCGTTTGATCTATGAAACGGTATCTCCTCGATACAAGCCTGTTAGCCGCATACCTCCAAAGCCGGGTGACAGCCGTAGAACTCATTGCCCCCCTAATTGAGCGGCATGAAGTCGCAACCAGTATTCTTGTTTATGCTGAAGTGACCGAATATGTAAAAGGTCTTCCCAATTCCGCAAAACGGCAACATGATCTCCGGCAACTCTTGCGGGAGGTCTATCCGTATTTTCTCACTTACGCTATTCTTGAACGCTATGCTGATTTGAGAAGAACACTCCGGCCACCGCACGGCACAGGACTGATCGGCGATATGGATACGTTGATTGCAGCAACAGCCATTGAGCGAAATTTAACCATTATTACCGCAGACCGTGATTTTGAACGGGTCCCACACCTGAAAATGAAGCTTGTCAACCTGAAAGCTGCATGACCCCTCTTCTTAAAAGCATCGTCAAGAATTGCCCGTAAATTGGTAAGAAGAACTCCGTGGGACTTATGCCCTATTTGTCAGGTTTTACATATACAAAATGAATTATTGATGCTATTATAAGCCGAGTTTATTGTTTGATTGACTTAAGTGAGAAAACGATCCTTATGCTACTGACAGAGAGCGAAATTCGAGATATAAACAGATATCTGGCTGATGGAAAGCCGTTGCCGGATAAATATCGCTTCCTGCTGTTTGAGGACAAGCGGGAAGTGGAGTTGGTGTGGAATGGCAAGACGAATGAGGTTACCAACGTGGTACTGCCGTTTCAAGTGATCGAGCAGGTTGACGAGCCGCGAGCAGAGAAGCCGGAGGATACGAAGTTTCAGCTTGAACTGTTTGATTTCGATACTCGTGGACGCCAGATTAAGGGCTGGACAAATAAACTTATTTGGGGAGACAACAAACTGATCCTCTCAAGCCTCAAGAACGGCCCGCTGCGGGAAGAAATAGAGGAGCAGGGTGGCATAAAACTTATTTACATTGATCCTCCGTTTGATGTTGGTGCTGACTTTTCGATGGATATTGAGGTTGGAGATGAGACTCTCACAAAAGAACCTTCAGTATTAGAGATGCTTGCTTACCGTGATACATGGGGGAAAGGAGCCGATAGCTTTATTACCATGATTTATGAGCGGCTATCGCTAATGAAAGATTTGTTAGCAGAGGATGGGAGTATTTATGTTCATTGTGACTGGAGAGTTAGTGGTTATTTAAGATTAGTTTTAGATGAAATATTTAGTGAAGAATATTTTCTTAATGAGATCATTTGGTGTTATAAAGAAAGAGAAATGACTGTAGATAAATGGAATAAAAAACATGATACTATTTTTTATTATGCAAAGGACAATACAAATCATATTTTTAATTCAAATGATGTATTAGAGCCTTATACTGAAGTAACGGCAGGCAAATTCAAATATAAAGATGAAATTGGCTATTATCAAATTAGAGGAAAAGGAAAACCTGGAAGTCCAGTCAATAAAGCAGATGGTTTAAGACCGGAACATGAAATAAAGTATCCTGGATTAACATATAGACAATATGTAAAAGATGGGACATTGCCACGTGATTGGTGGGCGATACCAATTGTGAATAAAGCTGCAAATGAAAGAACAGATTATCCAACTCAAAAACCAGAAGCGTTATTGGAAAAAATTATTAAAGCTTCGTCAAATGAAGGTGATATTGTTGCAGATTTTTTTGTTGGCTCAGGAACGACGCTCGCAGTTGCTGAAAAATTGGGAAGGAAATGGATTGGATCAGATTTGGGAAAGTTTTCCATCCATACCACCCGTAAGAGGATGATAGCCGTACAGCGGCAGATGAAAAAAGAGGGTAAGGACTACCGGGCGTTTGAGATATTGAACTTAGGTAAATACGAACGCCAGCACTACATTGGCGTTAACCCAAACCTGCGGGATGATGAAAAACAGAAGCAGATCGAGCAAAGAGAACAAGAATTTGTTGAGTTAATATTGCGAGCGTACCAGGCGCAGGAAGTAACAGGCTTCCGAACGTTCCAAGGTAAAAAATCATCACGGATGGTTGTCATCGGGCCAATCAATCTGCCCGTAACCCGTCTGTTTGTTGAGGAAGTGATAAAAGAATGTATTGAAAAGCAAATCACCAAGGTCGATATCCTGGCTTTTGAATTTGAGATGGGATTGTTCCCGCATATCCAGGAGGAAGCAAAGGCGAGAGGGGTAGACCTTGCGCTCAAGTATATCCCGCCGGAAGTGTTTGACAAGCGGGCAATTGAGAAAAACCAGGTTGTCTTCTACGACGTGGCCTACGTCGAGATCAAGCCCCATGTAAAAGGAAGCTCAGTTGCGGTGGAACTGACCGACTTCTCCGTTTTCTACAACCAAGACTCAATTGCCAATGTTGAGGCGCAATTAAACAATGGCAATAAAAAGCTGGTGGTTGAGAACGGCAAGATTATCAAGGTTGAAAAAGACAAGTCAGGCATTGTCACACGCGAGGTGCTTTCCCGGACATGGACGGACTGGATTGATTATTGGGCTGTAGATTTTGACTTTGAGAACAAAAAAGAGATTATCCGGGTAAAAAAGGATGGTCAGTCACAACCACGGCTTGACGGAACTGAAGACCCCACGCAAATGCGACTTGATGCCTATGAGGAAGTCTGGACCGGAGATTATATTTTTGAGAACGAATGGCAGTCGTTCCGCACGAAAAAGGACCGGGCTTTAGAACTCAAAAGCGTCTTCCATGAGTCCATTCGGGGACGGCGCAAGATCGCTGTCAAAGTGGTTGATATTTTCGGCAACGACACGATGAAGATAGTTGAGGTAACCATATAAACTATGGCGCTGCATCCTAATTTCCCAACATCACCATACGAAATACTTGATCCGGCAGTCCGGTGGTTTCCGGCAGATGAGGCGCTTCGCGTACAGGGATATGAAAAATTATTGCCGCCGCTGGTAGCAACGCTTCGCAGCAGAGTAAAAGCATGGCGCGACAGCGGCTATAAAGACGCGAGCGCAACCAGCCAGGCGCTCCTTCGCTGGTGGTTTCAAACCCCACACATTGTCCAACACGCTGAGAGTGAAGCCTCAGAGTTTCGCTACTACTTTGCCCAGCGGGAAGCACTGGAAACGATTATCTATCTCTATGATGTCGTCAAGGTCAAAGACAAGTACGATCTCATGCGCTTTGACAGCAGCGGCGCAGTAGCAGCCGGAATGTTTGCCGAGAGCTGGCGGCGGTTTGTCGTGAAAATGGCAACAGGATCGGGCAAAACAAAAGTCTTAAGCCTAGTTCTCGCGTGGTGTTACTTCCACAAGCTCTATGAGCCGGACTCAACCCTTGCGCGGAATTTCCTACTGATTACCCCCAACATCATTGTGTTAGACAGGATACGCACGGACTTTGACGGGCTCAAAATCTTTTACCAGGACCCAATTCTTCCTGAGACCGGTTATGAGGGACACAACTGGCGGGATGATTTCCAATTGACCGTTCACTTGCAGGATGAAATAGGAGTCGTGCGAAAAACCGGCAACCTGTTTCTCACCAACATTCATCGGGTGTACGAGGGAAACACGACACCCCCGTCGTTTAATGACTCTGACACCACTGACTACTTTTTAGGGAAGCGTCCGGTAGGCGCTACCAACGAGTCCAAAGTTGATCTTTCGGTTATCGTGCGCGATGTTGACGAGCTGGTCATTCTCAACGACGAAGCACACCACATCCACGATGAACGCCTGGCCTGGTTTAAGTCCATTGAGGATATTCATAACCGGCTAAAGATGAAAGGCGGGGAGCTGGCCTTACAGATTGACACCACTGCGACACCGCGCCACACCAACGGCGCGATCTTTGTCCAGACCATCAGTGATTACCCGCTGGTTGAGGCGATCCACCAGAATGTGGTCAAACATCCGGTGCTGCCGGACTCAGCAAGCCGCGCAAAGCTGCAAGAGCGGGGAAGCATCAAATATACCGAAAAGTACGCGGACTATATCCACCTGGGCTACCTTGAATGGCAAAAGGTCTATGAAGAACACACGAAGGTCGGGAAAAAGCCGGTGTTTTTCGTGATGACCGATGACACCAGGAACTGCGATGAAGTTGCCGCGTATCTTGAAAGCACATACCCGGAGTTCAAGGGAGCGGTCCTGACCATCCACACCAAGGATAACGGAGAAATATCAGAAGTCTCGGTTGGCAAGAAAAAAGAGGAGTTGGAAAAGCTTCGCGCCAACGCAAACAGCATTGATAAGTTCGACAGTCCGTATAAAGCAATTGTTTCGGTGCTCATGCTCAAGGAAGGCTGGGATGTCAAAAACGTCACGACTATCGTTGGTCTGCGTCCGTATGCAGCAAAAAGCAACATTCTGCCTGAACAAACCCTGGGCAGGGGACTGCGCCGGATGTATGGGGACGGGAATATACCGGAGTATTTAAGTGTCGTGGGGACGGATGCGTTTATGGATTTTGTCGAGTCCATCCGCACCGAAGGGGTTGAGCTTGAATTTCGGAAGATGGGGCAGGGGACAAAACCCACTGCACCGATAGTGGTTGAGGTTGATAATGAGAATGTTCACAAAGATATCAAGAAGCTGGATATACAAATTCCTGTTTTAACGCCACGGATTTACCGTGAGTATAAAAACCTGTCGGAGCTAAATGTCGCGGCTTTCGGTAACCAGAAGTTTCCTGTCAGAGAGTTTTCCGAAGAGGAAAAACGGGAGATTATTTTTACGGATATCTCCAGCGGGCAGGTGAACCATATCACACAGATGGACAGCAACCTCGTGGCCAACTATCAGAGCGTGGTGGGCTATTTCACCCAGGTGCTTATGAAAGACCTGCGCTTGGTAAGCGGGTATGATGTCCTCTATGGCAAGGTCAAAGAGTTCATTAAAAACTACCTGTTCACAAAGGAAGTTGAGCTTGAAGATCTTAACATCCTGCGGAACCTCTCAGAGCTTGAGGTGAGCAAAACCATCCAGGAGACATTCAAGAAGCAAATCAACGCCTTGACCGTGCTGGACCGGGGCGAGGCGGAAATACGGGATTATATAAAAATCAGCCAGTGCCGGCCATTTGTCGCCAAAGACCAGGGCTACATTGTGCCGAAAAAGAGCGTGTTTAACAAAATCATAGGGGATAGCCACTTTGAGTTGGAGTTCGCCTACTTCCTTGAGGCGTGTGACGATATTGTATCTTATGTCAAGAACTATTTTGCTGTCCATTTCCGCATTGACTACCGCAACGCAGATGGGGCTATTTCCGACTTTTACCCGGACTTTTTTGTTAAGGTTTCAGAGAAAATGGTGTATATCGTCGAGACAAAGGGACGTGAGGACTTGGACGATCCGCTCAAAATTGAACGTCTGAGACTCTGGTGTGAGGATGTCAATGCTATCCAAAATCAGGTTAGATATGTTCCTGTCTACATAAAACAGGAAGAATATGAGAAGTATCAGCCGAAAAGCTTTTCAGATGTGATAAAAGTATTTTCTTTGAAGGGTTGAGGCATATAGCACCTGGTTGTAACGATGTCTATATAAGGTATTCGTAGAGGAAGTCGAAATGAAAATTGCTATCCTTGCATGGGGCTCGCTTCTTTGGGAGAAAGGCAACCTTGCTTTAGCAAATAAATGGGTATTAGGTGGCCCTAAGCTACCTATAGAGTTTTCGCGCGTGTCAGTATCCCGATGCGGTGCGCTCACTCTAGTGATCGATACAAAGAATGGAGCAGAGAATCCAACTTTCTTCGCAGAAAGTTCTTTTCATAATCTCGGCAAAGCAATTCGTAATCTAGCCAGACGAGAGGGCACAAACCCAGAAAATATCGGCTATGTTACTTGCAGAAGTGAAGAAAATCGCAGCAGGAAACCTTCTGTAGCTAGCAAAATCCGTGACTGGGCTGAGAATAACAACTTTGATGCAGTGATCTGGACTGACTTGCCTTCTAACTTCTACGACAAGACACACATGAAGTTTACAGTTGACAATGCTCAGAAATACTTGAACGGTTTAGATGAGCCGGGATCGACGAAAGCATGCATATACATCAAGAATGCTCCACCGGAAGTTGAAACTCCTTTATGTAAACGGATGCATGACGAGCTTAAATGGCTTTCTAAGTGTTCTTGATAGTTCGCCTACAAGACCTTTCGGTAGTAATTGAGAAAACCAATGTCTTTGGGCATTTCATCCAAAAACCCATCTGAAACTTTGGTCAATTTTCATGTAGAACATCTTTTCTGCGAGGGGTATTATCCGGTTAACGAATTTTTCCGCTGGATGGAACGTGTCAAGTATAAGATAAAATTATACACTTATTCGGCGGGATTATAAAATAAAATTATACATATTCCTGATCGAACCAGAATATAAAATTGTGCACAATTCTTCACGTTAAGACCGCCCCTTTTTTTTTACGATGTGCTCGAAGTGGAAAGTTGTATAGGAAAAGGCGGCTGGTGGGCTGCTGAGTGCAAATTGCGGTCTAGATTCTTTTCCGTTCTTCGTCGAGCTCTTTTATGACTGGTTTAATGTAGTGTTCATGTATCCATTTGACTCGTTCGGCTTTTTTCAGATGAGGCGGGATTTCACCAAGTTCATCCGCTGCTTGTTCAACTTGACTATATGCTGTTTTTACTTCCTCAACCCTTTTTGAAAAATCATCCGGGGGGGTATGAGGAGACAGTTTAGGGGTCATAAAACTGTGGGTAGCGAAGCCTCTTGCTGCCTGTTCCAATTTCTTTCGCGCTAACTGTTTTACTTCCTCCCCCGGCGGTTGTGGTCTTTCTCCTCCTTCTGGCATAGTGCAGGCATATTATTTCACTCCGTCTATTTGGTTGCAAGAGGAGTTTTATATACTCTGCATTGTGTTGATAACGACCTGTTACGCTAGCAAAGAGGGGAGAGGAAGAATTAACTTCCTGTTTGTGGTTTAGGTGCTCCTGGGGGTTTTGAAGCAAGTCGATGAAGATACTCTCTTGATGATTGTATACCTTGTCGGAATTGAGGTGTTACCGCAGTCACTTGGGTAGGTTGTTCGTAAAAGGTAACTAAAGCATCGAAAAATGTTCTTCTTCCTGCTACATAAACGTCATATCGATCTGGAGTTCTTGATCGCACGTCGTCAAGTTCTGCTTGTAAAGACGCTTGACATCGCTCTTCTTCCGGTAGTTCAGCGAACGGGTTTTCTCCCGTACTTCATGGCTCATGATAGGGGCTCTATCTTCTTCGGGTACATCTTCTGAAACCATGAGTGCTGTTTCAGTTGGGTAGCCTACGGCATAAGGAAGCCCTGGTGCTAATCCAGTCTTTACGATGGTGTATGGGTATTGTTTTCCGTCAACTTCCACTGTGCCTGGTTGAGCTCCTTCTGCTTGGGCAACAATGAGCCATTTTGGTCTTAGGTCAATCGGTTGCTGTTCTGTCATACAAGCAAGCTGAGTTTAGCAAACGTGCAACGAAAAAGCAAAAATGCGAGGATGGAGCGTAGTTAATCCCGATGTCTGTTCCGATAACTTTCACCCTTGATTTCGATGATCCGGGCGTGGTGCAGGAACCTATCAATAATCGCTGAGGTTAATGTTTTGTCAATAAATACTTTGTCCCAGCTTTCCAGTTCCCGGTTGGTGGTTACGATCAGGGAGCCTTTCTCGTAGCGTTTGGAGATAATTTCATAGAAATCCTCAACCGTCTTCTCCGCCATGCTCCGGTATCCTAACTCATCCAAAATCAGCAAGTCCGGCTTGAGATACGCTTGTATCTTTTTGTGGTACGACAGATCAGCCCTGCTCTGTTGTAGTCTGTTGATCATATCCCACACTGTTGTAAACAGCACGGTCTTTCCCTGTTCCAACGCAGAAAGGGCAATGGCAACGGACAGATGGGTTTTACCGGTGCCGGTCTGGCCAATAAACAGAACGTTCTTCTTTGCCTCCAGGAATTGGCATGTTCCCAACTCGATGATCTCCCGTTTGTTGAGTGACGGCTGGAAGGTAAAGTCAAAGTCTTCCAGTCCTTTCTCAAAAGGGAGTTTTGCACCCTTGAACATCCTGAGCCGTTTGTTTTCAGCACGCGTGTTTGCCTCATCTTCCAGAAGCAAGCCTAAAAACTCAGTATAACTGAGGTTTCCCGATTCCGCCTGTTTCATCCGGGTGGCAATGGTTTTTGCCATACCGGAAAGCCTGAAACTTTTGAGCTGTCCTTCAAGCTGGGATTGGTAGAGAATTTGCGTCATAGATGACTGCGTAGTACGTTAAGTCTCTGGACATGAGTGGCTTTTCCTCAACCAGCTTCGGCAGGATTGGCTCCGGTTCCAGCAGATACAGCTTCTGCTCAAGAATGTGCCTGATCGTTGTAACATCAACCGCTTGGTAATACACCACCCGTTTCAAGCTCAGATTGACCGCTTCATTTCCGTATTGCTTGCACAAACCCAGGACGCCCCGGACGGTTTGAGACCAATACCCCGGTTTGATTTTCAGAAGCATACAAAAATACTCATGGGCGTCTTCACCGATCTCCTGCATTTGTGCCTCGCACTTTGCCTGCCGTTCTGTTTCGGAATACACCTTGTGCTCGGGCAGATGGGATCGAACGGTCACGTACTCTCCTTTGCTTGTGCTTCTGGTATGCAGCGCTACCTGCTCACTCCGGCAGATAATTCTGACAACTGCCTCATTCCACCTGACGGTTACCTCTTTCCCCACATACTGAAACGGAACGGAGTAGTAATTGTTCTCAAAGTGGATATGGCAGTTGCGGGCAACTTTCCGGACACTCCGGTTGAAAAAGGAAAAAGGGGTATCCGGCAAGGATTGCAGCTTCATTTGTTCCTCCGCTTGGAATACCTCACGCGGAACCTTTTTCGTCGTGCCGTGTATGCGTTTGTTTGCGTAGTTGTCCATCCAGTCCCGGAGCTTGTTTTTCAAGTCAGAAGCGTCTGCAAAAGTGCGTCCTCCGACAAAATTCATCTCTAAATACTTGATGCCTGACTCCACCTTACCTTTCTGCTCCGGGCTGTATGGCTCACAGGGAACAATTATTGTACCGTAGTGGTTGGCAAGTTCCAGAAAATCCTGATTGAAATCAAGTTCATAATGCTGGTTCTTGAGGATTGCCGTTTTCATATTGTCAACCTTGAGCCGCAGCGGTACCCCGCCGAAATACCGGAACGCATTCTCAAGCTCTTTACAAAGCGTTTCCAGTTTCTGGTCATAGGTAATGGCGTAAAAATCAAGGCGGGAATACGCAAGCACAACTGCCAACCCGTACGTCTTCACGGGTTTTCCCGATGGCCCCGGCAGCATCCCCAGGTAGCCGAAATCAAGTTCCGCTTCCTCGCCGGGATTTGTTTGCTGGACGCCGAATGCTTCAACGGGTTTGGGGAAATGTTTTTGCATATATTTACAGACATTGATGTAGCTGACATGCAATTTGTATTCTTCCTGCAATTTTTCATAAATACGCAGCCTGCTGATGTCTCCTTTGTGCCAATCTGCAATTTGCTGTTTGTACGGATCAAGGACTGAGGGTTTGTGGCGGTGGCAACCGAGGAGCATTGCAATCTCGGTTTTGTTTTTCCCTTGCTTATGCAGTGTTTGGACAGTAATTTGTTTATACATGGTTAACATAAGATCTTGGTATTTCACCTCCTCCCCGGTCTGCCTACCAAGATCTATTATGGCGAATTTTATTTTATAACCATGTACATTTTAATATTATATTTAACAGGGGAGCTTGGGCATGGCTTGTTAGGTATAGATGTGAGTAAAATCAAGGACTTAGACGGAAATACTTCTGAGAGATGCGGTATAATACTTAAAGGCTACATCTACTTGTGGAACAAGGATGACGGATATAACAATATGGGTGATTGGATTGAAGTGGCTGCAAAGGCAGCGGGCAAGTGATGTCAAAATTTGACGTTAATATGGAAGATTGTGATTTTTGCGCTATCGCGCGAGGCGAGGATCGCTCAGTGGAGATTGTATGTGAAGCAGATAGTTGGATCGCATTTTTTCCGAAAGAACCCGCCACCCCTGGGCATACACTTGTCATTCCACGGAAACACGTAACCGACCTTTGGAAAGTAGAGCCTCCTTTGGGGTCAGATCTCATGTCCGCAGTGATTCGGGTAGGACGCGCAATTGAAATAGCACTGAAACCCGAGGGGATGAATCTTATAACGTCCTCGGGTAAGGCAGCGGAACAGACCGTCTTCCACCTACACCTCCATATTGTCCCTCGGTGGCAACGGGATAACTTTGGCAGAATCTGGCCAATTGAAGGAAAAAAATACGAAGATACTACCCTAGAAGCTGTTGCTGATCGTATTCGTAAAGCGTGTGACCTCGACTAATTAATTCATTGAGTACGAAAATTCTCCGTTGCTACGGGAAGACCAATCAGAAATAACCACAAGAGTTGTCTACATAAAACAGGAAGAGTACGAGAAATATTAGCCGAAAAGCTTTTCAGATGTAAGATAAACATTTTCCCTAGGCTGATGCCGAGCAGACAGAGCTAGGATTTAGGTGGATGCAATAAGTCCTGCAATAAAGTTACGATATGGCAAGAGATACGTTGAAACATAAAGAAGCACGAACAGGTGCTCCAAACAGAAAGAATAGTATCGGAAGGGTGGACAACATGGATATAGAGGAAAACCCATTACCCAACATCGCCGTTTCAACAAACGTCTTCAAACAGCACTTTTTATATGCTTTTTCGTCTCCGGGTGAAATACAAAACTACATCCGGACACAAGCTCACGAGGACGAGAATAAACGGCTACCCGAGATTTTGAAAAACTGGCAAACTATTCAACCGCAGGTGTTAAGAGTTCTACAGAGCGAAGCAGGACTTGCCGAGACAATAGGGGTGAAGCCGATCCCCGATGAGTACCAAGCTCAATTGAGCGAATTCGCAAAAGATCCTTTGTTTGAACAAACATTCTCGAGCTTCCCTATGAGCTTTCAGCTTGTTGAGGCTGACAAGCTAATCTTCCCGCAACGGATAGTAAATCTTGATTATGTCAGAGAGTTACGCGAAGCTGTTTCTCAACCTCCCTCTTTTGCTGAACTGCTGGATATGTGTGTATCTCCCAACCGCCCAATAGCTCCTATACAGCATTTAGAGCTATTCCCTAACCCCGTCCATGTGTTTAGCTCGCCAAATACTGACCTACGCAATTTAGGGAGCAGAATGAAACATCTAACTCCAGACGATCTTAAATACGCACAAGGGGGACAACCGGCAGCAGCTATCATCACCTTTGTCGGTTATGGAGTAGCGTCGATTAACGCCTATCACGTGGGTAAACGCATTATTCTTGGTAATGGGCATCATCGTGTACACGCTCTTCGATCAATGGGTGTTACTCATTTACCAATTGTAATCCAGGAAATTAGTGATCCGAGCACCCAGTTTCCCCAAGTGCTAGCTGGGATACCAAGTGCATATCTTTTACAACATCCAAGACCCACTCTCCTGAAGGACTTTTTTAATGAAGACTTCGTACTGACCCTTGATATACCAAAACGTATTAAGACAGTCACCGTGGGTGTGCAAGCTCAAGAACATGATGTTCCAGTCTAATTTTTTTCTCTTACCCTTGCCAAGTATTGGTGCTTCTGTGCAAATTGGTTCCACATCGTAAAAATATTCTTGTGCGACGCGGCTTGCTTGCTTCCCTATCTTCTCATGAGAATGAAATCAGTGCGACCCGCTTATTTGCTGACGGTCAACCTATTTGTTATACTGTCCCAACTGTATGAAGCAAGCTGAGGAAATGGCGCGGAATATAGCAAATCTCAATGGGAAAGCATTAGAAGAATATATTGCAGATGCACATGAGGTACTTAAGCTCGTGAATAAACGTTTGAAAGAAGGTAATCATAGTGACAAAATGGTACGGGCATATCAGGAAACGAAGAAAGCACTGGAGGAAATATTGGATGTTATAGAGTCCAACCGCAGCAACTAGGTCAAAAGCAGAGCAAAGCAACAGACAGTTCTTGCTCACTACACCGGAAAGGTCAAGTTCCGAAGTTAGTTCCCGACTGGCTTTATAAGCTCGGGATAATCATTCCGGGGATTTCTGGCCTCGTCCCCTACTCGCCACTCTTCCATGTCCTGAGCTGGATATTGTTTTAACAAGGGCAGCAAATGTTCCGGTTCAGTTACATCGGGATTGAGCCATGTTGCTTCATCTTCTTTTTTCAAAATCACCGGCATGCGCTCATGGTACTTCCCGACAACCTCATTCGGTGTTGTAGTTATTATGGTATAGCTATAAATCTCCTTGCCTGTTTGCTTATCCTTCCAGATATCGTACAGTCCCGCGAAGGCAAACAAGGGCTGATCTTTAAGCTGAAAATAATGCCAGTTAAACGGAGGACTAGCTTTATTGACTTTATCCGGCTCGTAAAAGCCGGTTGCTGGGACAAGACAGCGTTTGTTTCGTAGCGGTTGCCGGAACGAGGGAAGTTGTGCCACCGTCTCAGCTTTCGCGTTGATCGTCTTATATTTATAGTTCTCATCCGGCGCAAAATGCGGGATTAACCCCCAAAACATTCGCATAATTTGGTTGGGGCTGCGGCTTACGACCACCGGGTTCATTTGTCCCGGCCGGACATTAAAGCGGGGCGTAAAATCATCAAGGGTATTCACGATATCGAACCGGTTATAGACTTCTCTGGCATCTTTAATTGAGAACCCGTATGCGCCACACATGGGAGCAATTGTAGCAGAAAACGGTAAGAAAAGCGTAACAGTCAGGGTGTATTCGTATAAATTTCTTGACAACTGATACCAGTAGAGTTAGTATTCGTTTATCGAACGCTTATTCGATAGCTTCTATGACCGAGACAATCAATGAAAACATCAGCGTGGTGACTGTCTATAACCGGGATAAACGCACGGCTCTCCCCTGGCGGCTGAAATGGCACGGACGGGTCTACACCATCACCAAGCTTGGCTTCCATCATACCGTGCGTGTTGGCCGGGTCCTCCATCACATCTTCTCCGTTGCAACGGGCAGCATGTTTTTCCGCCTCAATCTTGATACCGAAACCCTGTCATGGACTTTGGAGGAAATATCAGATGGACTTGCAGCTTAACCGGAACGACCCCCGGATCATGCACGTTGATTTAAACTCCTGCTTCGCAACAGTTGAGCAGCAGGCTAATCCCCTGCTTCGCGGCAAGCCTATTGTTGTTGCCGCCTACAATTCTCCTAACGGCTGCGTTGTCTCACCCTCAATTGAAGCCAAACGCTACGGGATCAAAACCGGCATGACAGTGCGGGACGCAAAACTTCTGTATCCTGCGGTGATTGTCAAAACGCCCGATCCGCCCAAATACCGACAAGTTCATCTGCAATTCTCACGCATCTTTAAAGACTATTCCCCAGCCGTCACGCCCAAATCAATTGACGAGGCAATTATTGATTTTTCAGAAACCTATGTCCTGTTCAACAGGAGCCTGGTTGCAATCGCACGGGAAATCAAAAAGCGGATGCGCCGGGAAATCGGCGAATGGATCTCCTGTAACATTGGCATCGCTACCAACCGCTTCCTGGCAAAACTGGCTGCCAGTCTCCATAAACCCGACGGCCTGGACGTTCTCACCCATGAAAACCTGAGAACAATTTATGCACACCTTGAGCTTCTTGACCTGTGTGGCATTAACACCCGCTACCAGGCGCGGCTCAATGCCGCAGGCATCTTTACCCCGCTTGCATTCCTTGATGCGCCGCTTCAGCTTCTTAAAAAACAGGTCTTCCAGAGCATCAACGGCTACTACTGGTACCTGCGGCTCCGGGGTTGGGAGATTGACGCGGTTGACTTCTCACGCAAAAGTTTCGGCCAGTCCTACGCCTTGCAACACCACACTAAAGACCCACAGGAATTGGCACCGCTTTTGATGAAGCTGACTGAGAAAATGGGACGGCGCTTACGGCACTCCGGCAACCATGCATCCGGCATCCATGTTGCCTGTATTTATTCTGACTGGACATACTGGCATAAAGGGCAAACCATGCAGCGTGAGATGTACACCACCGCCGAACTCTTCAAAAAAGTGCTGCTGGTGTTTAACATGCAGCCGCAGAGAAAAACCATAGCCAAGCTTGCGGTCTCCTGCTACAATCTCTCCCCTACCACATGCACCCAGGAAGAATTATTTAACCCTGAATTGCAACGGCAGCGAAGCGTGTATGATGCAGCAGATCGCATTAATGACAAATACGGAGAGTATATGATAACGCCTGCTCTAATGCTCGGGCTTGAAGATCAGATCATAGACCGCATTGCCTTTGGCGGAGTCAAAGAACTGGAAGATTTGTATAATTGAGAAACATATATGTAACTTTTCGTCCGCTGGTTGGTATAACCGCCAGTTATTCACATCCGTCCGGGTGACTCATGTGGATACTTGCCCATTATTTGAAGCCTAAATGATCTCTGATTTTTAAATGATATAGATTGTATTAATTTCAGCATATTGACAACCGCAGAAAAACTCTTCAATATAGATCATATAACCGTGACTAAGCTTCTTCCTAAACGATCTCTGTCCTTATTAGCTTCAATAGTTCTCCTCACAGTTGTCGCGTTCAATTTTCCGATGTATGCCCATGCGAGTACTGCAAACCAGGCAACGGGATGCATTCGAACCACTTCCGGTATATTAGGTAACTTATTTAACTTTGCATTGGGATCATCACCTCTTTCTTCATGCGGCACTCAGGCACAAGTGACATGGGATATAGGGAGTATTACTTCTGTTATTGCAGGAACCGGATTAACCGGAGGAGCGACGGGAGGAGACGCAACACTATCTCTTGCTGACTCCGGCGTTTCAACAGCTAAAATAGCAGATAATGCTGTCACCTACAGCAAACTTTCGACTGATCTCCAAGCCGGTTGGAATACTGCAAATGAAACGTGGACGTATGCCTCAGCCAACAGCTTTACCATCAGTGGTGTTAATAAGACATCGGTATATACACCAGGCACACGGATAAAAGCTACAAATAACTCAATAACTTTCTATGGCGTTGTAGCAAGCTCCTCATATTCAACGGATACAACTGTGACGCTCATTGCAAACTTTGATTATTCTCTTGCTAACTCAGCGATCACCAACACCTTTTATTCTTATGAGGCCAATCCACAAGGATATCCAACTTGGTTCAATTACACGCCAACCTTTGGTGGATTCTCAACCAGCCCCGGCACACTTGCAGCTAGGTTCCAAGTTATCGGCAAGGCTTGCACTGTAGTACTTACATCCAACACCTCCGGAGGAGTAAGTAATTCGACTTCTTTTACAGTCACCCTGCCTGTTGCAGCATCTAGCGCCGGCGAGATGGGACCAATTGTGGCATTTGACAATGGGGCTTACCTACTGAATCCAGGAGATTATACTACGAATGGCAGCAGCACTACTCTCAACTTATACTCCAGCATAGCTTTCGGTAGCTGGACTGCATCGGGTTCCAAAGCTGTTGCATTCCAATTAACATATCAATTCTAATCGACCACCAAGCCGCTTACAATAATTATGCGTTAATATCTTTTACTGCTAGTATTCCCGCTCCAATGCGTGGAAAAAAATACACAATTGGAGAAAGGATAAATGCAAGAGCAGTTACTGCATATCTGACAGGCTTATTTTCCGTTCTCGCCCATCCGTGTTCGTGCCATACGGGCATAAAGCCAACACCTCGAACCGTATATCCGCGTGAACGGAAATCATCTAGTGACCATCCTGATTTATGATGCTGGTGCGGATTATTTCCTAGAAACTCTTCCGGCTGTATCATAAAGCTTTGTGGGGTTCCCATAAAAATTCTTTTTGCTGCAACCTTATTAACGAGATCTAATAATCGTTCGTCTTTTTGTCTTTCAATATGTGTGCTTTGCCAGCATTAGATTCCGGTATTGTCAGATAACCTTGCCACTTTTTGAGCGTGACTGGCAGAGCTTAAAACTGACCCTCGCCATAATTCTTTGCCGAAAGTGCAGTTTGCCGCTAAGACGCTGCCAAAAGATTTTTCCGCGAGGTGAAGAATAAGGCAGACCGTATTTGCTTGTAAAATCGGTTCTTGCAGCCATCTTTCTATGGCAACGCGGCAAGGTTATGTGGCGATGAATTCTCACTACCAGTTTCATGCCGCGTGAGAAGCGGTGAGAACATGAGTGCCACTCCCTTCGCAACACATCTGTGAGAACGTGATGAAAGAGGCTCATAGCCGAACAAATCTGGCTGAAGAGCAGCACGATTGCCATCAATTCCTTGCCTCTGGCAAAGAATTATGACGAAGTGGCTGGGTTACTTGGCAAAGTACATTAAATCTCATGTGCCCCTTTGTTATTAGCCTACTATTTTGTATAATCTATTTGTTACAGGCAAATTTCAAAATTCTTTGAGTTACTTGGGGGAACGATTGCCGGATATTTTTATTCGTTAAATTTATATCTCTATATTCCCCTTCCTAAAGTATAATTTTCTATGAAATTTTCTCACATTCTTATTAATGTCCCTTTCGCTTACATGTGGATATTACGGAAAATTGCAGGGAATCCAAGAACTGTTATTGATCTTGGCTGCGGCGACGGTGAAATAATGAGGATTATTGGAGACAAAAACTGGGAAGTGACAGGAGTTGATATTTATACCAAGAGTTTGCAACAAGCAAAACAAACAGGGATGTATGAAAAACTCATTGAAGGAGATTTGGTAACAGTTGTCAAACAATTGGTAAAAGAAAAGAAAAAGTATGATTTAGTTTTTTGCTCGCAAGTTATTGAGCATGTCACGCGCAAAGACGGCGAGGAGTTATTGGAATTATCCGAAAAGCTGGCAAAAAAGAGAATATTTTTCGGGACGCCTAACGGCTTCTTGCAACAGCCGGAAGTTTTTATCAAAGGCAATCCGCATCAGCATCACAAATCAGGCTGGACGATAGAAGATTTTACTAAACGGGGTTTTACCGTTCATGGGATCGGATTGAAGCAATTATGGTCTGAAGAGGGAATTGCACGAACGAATAATAGATACCTGGAGTTTTTGATTACATCAGTTGCTTTTCTTCTTAATCCGCTCCTGTATTATGTTCCTTCTTTGGCAGCGGGAGTGCTTGCTGTGAAAGATGTAGAGAGTTGAAAAATAAACTTGTTTCAGTTGTCATCGTAACCAGAAATAGAAAAAAAGCTCTTGTTGACTGTATTGAATCATATATGTTATCGACATATCAGCCGATTCAATTAATTCTCGTTGATAATGCTTCCGATGTTCCTATTAAGACTTGGTTAAGCAAGAAATATCCCGGAATCAAAATTATTACTAATTCAGTAAATACCGGGGCAGCAGAGGGAAGAAATCAGGGAATGCGTGAGTCAAAGGGGGATTATATATTGTTTTCAGATGATGATGCGGTTGCTGATAAAAAAATGATCGCAGAACTCGTGAAAGTCTTTGAAAAACAAAAAAAAGCAGGTATTGTCCAGCCACTCATATACGATAAAGAAAACCCTAAACTTCTTCAGGGCGCAGGACATGATATTAGTACCCGTACGGGAAGACTTAAAGCATGGGGCGCAGGGGAAGTAGATCATGGACAATATGAAGGACTGCGCGAAGTTCCAATGTGCGGATGTATCTGGATGGTGAAACGAGAGGTTTTTGAGAAAATTGGAGAGTATGATGAAGAATATTTTATCCCGTATGAAGATTCGGATTTTTCGTTGAGGGCCAGAGAGGCGGGATATGCATTATATTGCTATTCGAATGCAAAGGCATGGCATGAAGCAAAGAAGTCCACGTTTGTGCACCCGTTTATTGACTGGATAGGCATCACTTCTTCAGAACGAGCATTTCGGATCGGAAGAAATAAGATCATTTTTATGAAAAAAAATGCAGATAAAAGACGTTTTATGCTTTTTATCGTTTTCATCATGCCTGCCTATCTAGTCATTCATTCACTACTTACTGTATTTGCAGGACGATTGGATATTCTTTTTCGTTATTGGCATGGCGTCTTTTCTGGTATAAAATATGTAGTCACGGAAACGTGATCGTCCACAACTAAACCTCTATCTCATGCTTTAAGTAATTCAGCATTATCCAAAGTTAAACCAGATATACACAACAGGTCGTTAATGAGATTTATTGCAGAGCAAAAATCCCGTTGACAGGCATGCGAATAGATAGATAAAATTCCTGTTGTATGCAAGAACGAGGCGAGCAACCAGACCAACGCAGTATCCTTGAAAAAATACGAAGCGCAAGCAACCAGGGGGATTTAGGAGTCACCATCATTGACCTTGAAAACGAGTTTTCGCGGCTCACCGAAACAGGCGACGCACAGACCATGCGGGACATTGTTGACGCGTACTTTACTCTTGAACTGCACAGTTTTCCAAGCTATGTACCAGAGGATGCAATACGGACACTGGTACTGGATAACTTTGACTATGTTGCAGCAATCGCAGATGCCAGAAAGGTTGGAAAAGATGATGCATCAACAATGTCACTCGCCAGGGATAATCCCTATCCACACGCAGGGAAAACACAACAATTCTTTCGGGACGCAGTAAACTATCATCCGAAGCCGCCCGCCGCACCTCAAAATTAAGTCCGGTTGTGATAATCAACAAATATGCAAACCCCTCTCCCCTCTTTCGTGCTCAAAAGAAATTCATGTGGTTGAAAATAACGCCTCCAAAGCACAGTTATCGAAGCCAAATTTTTTAAGACCCATCTATTCGTCAAGTTAAAAATAAAAGAGTGCACTTTTTCGACCGGAATATAAAATAAAATTATACATATTCCGGCAACGGCTGTTATTTAACTTGATTTGTGGCGCGTTTTTCCCAGATAACTTGCCAACGATTGGCTTGAGAAGCGCGTCGAGGTGATTTTTGAACCAAATCTCTCGTTCATAAAATGGCGAGACATCTTACCTCATCTATTTGGAGCTATCCAAAAGTGATGAAACAACCGATTTCTCTCGCAGCATAAAATGGCATGTATCTCTCGGAACCCGCATCTCGCGCAGTATGATTTTTTGCTAGCATAACATGGCGCAAGGCGCGAAAAAGAGCGGAGGCCAATGGCGCAAAACCAGCCAAAAGCCGCTTCGGGATCACTGGCGCGCCATGTTCCCTACAAGCGGTTGGCGCGACAGCACAAAGGTTCGTCGGGCGGCGAGGGAAAAGCGGCTCCCGCGCAGCACGGGGTCTGTTCGCTCCTGGTTCAGTCGGGAGCCAAAGATCCTTTCTCTTCCAGGGGAGCGTGATGCTGCGAAGTGGGGGACGTTTGGACCCCCGTCCGCACCACCGTTCGCGCCCGCAACGCGATGATCAGGGCGAGAGCAAAGAGCACCAGAGCCAGGACAGGGTGCAAGGCGGCAAGGGTCGGAACAGCCGTGCGGATCATGGCAAAG
>WNFJ01184921.1_pt1 | contig 20915 bp, 16 predicted proteins | sample 5400461 | NCBI WGS metagenome assembly WNFJ01 (sample SAMN13153349, study PRJNA577476) | soil metagenome | isolation source: 115 cm saprolite on Douglas fir-dominated hillslope | place: USA:California | collected 2013-09-17
AAAAGCAAAAGCTTACCGCGGATTACGCGGATAGCGCGGATAGAGAAAAATCTAAGTCCCTCACAGGGGCAGTAGTGAGAGAGCAGTTATGCGCGAAATTGTGACATTGCAGTGTGGCGAGTGTAAGGACCGGAACTACTCAACGACCAAGAACAAGAAGACCACGACCGAGCGTCTGGAATTCAGCAAGTTCTGTCGCAAGTGCCGGAAGCACACGCCGCATAAAGAAGTGAAATAGGATTGGGTCATCGGATCATTGGGTCATTGAGAGATTGAAGAGATTGAAAAACTTTCAAGCAATCGCTCAATCAGCAATCACCCGATCACTCAATTCTTTCGGAGGGGCGTAAGCTCAACGGCTAAACTGCCGGTCTCCAAAACCGGACTTGGGGGTTCGAATCCCTCCGCCCCTGCCAGAATTTGAATGAATTGGGCCCGGCCGCAAGAGACCGGGTCTGCGAAAAAGAAAAGTAGGATACGAATGGCGAAGTCGGCAATAGCAGCGAATTACGAAAACGAGAGCATTGGGGCAAAGCTAAAGTCATTTCCCACGCGCACGCGCGGTTTCTTGAGCGATGTGCGCAACGAAATGAGGCATGTCTCTCATCCGTCCGTCAAAGAGGTTCGGGCCACGACCGTTGTCGTGATTATCACCGTGGCTTTATTTGGAACCTATTTCGGCGTAGTGGATTATCTGTTAGGGCACGGACTGGGCTGGGTGGAGCATTATTTTGCCAAGTAAAAGTAAGGGCAGCATTGCTATGAGCGAAGAAACCAAATCCAACGCGAAAGATGCGGAGCAGCCGGACGCAGCTACTGCTCCTGAACAGCGCACGGAGCCGTCGAACCCGAACTTCAAGTGGTACATCATCCACACGTACTCCGGGTTCGAGCGCAAGGTGAAAGAGTCGCTGGAATCGCGGGTGCAGGCGTTTGGGTTGCAGGAAAAAATCGGCAAGGTGGTCATTCCCACCGAGACGGTAACGCAGATGCGCGGCGGAAAAAAATATACCAGCGAGCAGATGTTTTATCCGGGCTATGTTTTGGTGGAAATGGACCTGGATGACAACGTGTGGCATCTCATAAAGTCCACTCCCCGGGTCACCGGATTCTTGGGAAATGCGCAGCATCCGGCGCCGCTCAGCGCAGAAGAGGTCAACCAGATCGTTTACCGGGTCTCGACCGGCAAAGACAGGCCCAAGCTCAGAGTCAAATTTGAGAAGAACGAGTCGGTGCGCATTACCGAAGGTCCCTTCGCCAACTTTAACGGCGTGGTGGACGAGGTGAATGAAGATCGCGAAACCTTGAAAGTCATGGTCACGATATTTGGGCGCGCCACCCCCGTGGAACTGGAATTTGGCCAGGTAGAGAAGGTGGCGTAAGCAACAAGTTTGGAATTCCGAAACAGGAGACGCAGCGACTGCGTCTCTACGACAGATCGATAAAGGGTTTAAGAACATATGGCAGTCAAGAAGGTTACCGGACAGGTGAAGTTGCAAATCGCGGCGGGTAAAGCTACACCAGCGCCGCCGGTCGGTCCTGCGCTAGGACAGGCGCAGGTCAACATCATGGAATTCTGCAAGCAGTTCAATGCCAAAACTTCGGCTAAGGAACTGGATGGGCTGATTATCCCCGTGGTGATCACGGTCTACACCGACCGCTCGTTTACCTTCATCACCAAGACGCCGCCGGCCTCGATTCTGCTCAAGCGTGCCGCGGGAATCGCCAAAGGCTCCGGCACCCCTAACAAGGACAAAGTGGGCAAGGTCACGGAAAAGCAGGTTGCCGATATTGCCAAGCAGAAGATGCCCGACCTGAACGCCGCTTCTTTGGATTCTGCTATCAAGAGCGTCAAAGGAACGGCGCGTTCGATGGGAATTGATGTAGTTGCTTAAGAATTTCTAACCACGGCCATTCGCAGCCAGGAATGAGCGGTGGAAGACTGAAAGGTCGAAAAACAATGCGTAAATCAGGAAAGAACATCAATAAAGCGCGCACCGCGGTGGAAAAACGCTCCTACGCGCTGAACGAAGCGGTGCCGCTGTTACAGAAGGTCAAATACGCCAAATTTGACGAGACGGTAGAAGTCACCATGCGCCTCGGTGTGGACCCTAAGCACGCGGACCAGATGGTGCGCGGCACAGTGATCCTGCCCCACGGCCTGGGCAAATCCAAAAAAGTTCTGGCCATTGTCGGCGCCGACAAGTTTCAGGATGCGCGCAACGCCGGAGCTGATTTTGTTGGCGGTGAGGACATGGTGGAGAAGATCCAGAAAGAAAACTGGAGTGACTTTGATGCCGTCATCGCCACCCCGGACATGATGAAGTCTGTGGGTAAGCTGGGTAAGGTGCTGGGTCCGCGGGGCCTGATGCCCAATCCTAAAACCGGAACGGTCACCAACGATGTGGTCAAGGCGGTCACGGAAATCAAGGCCGGCAAGGTCGAGTTCCGCACCGATAAGACCGCGCTGGTGCATGTGCCGGTAGGCAAGATTTCTTTCACGCCCGACAAGCTGATCGAGAACGCCACGACGGTGCTGACCAGCGTCATCAAAGCCAAGCCGGCAGCAGCGAAGGGCAAATACATCAAGGGTGTGACCCTCTCTTCCACCATGGGCCCGGGAATCAGGATTGATACCTCGGCGGTGGAAGCAGCAGCCAAGGCGTAATGCCTTCTTCAGAATCTCTGGCTTCACAGATTTGAAAGCGCGCCAGGCGCGCTGAGCCAAAAGGAAAACGAACATGGCCGTAACTAAAGCAAAGAAGATCGAGCAAGTGGAAAAGATGGGCGCCGATTTTAAGAAGGTCAAGAGCGCCATCGTTGGCAGTTTTGCCAAGCTGACCGTGGCGCAGGATTTTGAACTGCGCAAGTCGGTGCGCTCAGCGGGCGGACGCTATCGTGTGGTCAAGAATACCCTGGCGACACGGGCGGCGAAGGGAACTGCAATCGAGGAGAGCCTGAAGAACCTTAAAGGCGTGACCTCGGTGGCAACCACCGAGGGCGATCCGGTGGCGCTGGCCAAGGCGCTCAACAAATATGCCAAGGACAATCCGGAGTTTTCTTTCAAGGCCGGCATTGTCGAAGGCCGCGCTATTTCGATCAAAGAGATCGAAGCGCTGGCCAGCATGCCCAGCAAGGAAGAGATTTATTCCAAGCTCCTCTTCCTCATCAATGCTCCGGCGCAGCGCCTGGTTACGGTGATGAATGCCGTGGGACGCGATGTGGCTGTGGTACTGAATCAGGGCGTGGAGAAGAAAAAGTTTAAGGAAGCGTAGTGTTTTGTCGCAGGGGCTAAAGAGGCTGCGGAAAACGTTGTTCTGCGCGCTCCGCTTCGCTACGCGCAAGCCTGCGGCAGCAAGGAACTGTTATTTTTTTGGCCACTTACGGCACGACTGGAAGTCGTGCCCTGATACAAGGCTTCACACACGAGAGTTTTTCCGTGGACGGTGAAGCCCCGGAGATGCAGCAAGCTGCGTCTCTACGAGGCAGTAAAGTTTCGCCAGGGCGGGTGGTGCGCTGTTCTGGCAATGGGTTCAGAGGGTCAACAACGTTCCCTGGCGCGCTGGTCTGGGCGCATCGGAAGCCGGGAGAATGGGCGGACTCATCAGCACAAATTCAAATTTTTGGAGAACAACATGGCTGATTTACAGCAACTGGAAGAACAAATCGTAGGGTTGAGCCTGCTCGACGCGGCCCAGCTCGTAAAGAAGCTGGAAGAGCGTTTGGGCGTCTCGGCAGCGGCGGCAGCCCCGGTGATGGTGGCCGGCGGCGGCGCGGCTCCGGGAGCAGCAGCGGTGGAAGAGAAGACCGAATTTACCGTCGTGCTTATCAGTGCCGGCGCCAATAAGATCAATGTAATCAAGGCTGTACGCGAGGTCACCAGCCTGGGCCTGAAAGAAGCCAAGGACCTGGTCGACGGCGCTCCTAAGCCCATCAAGGAGGGCGTCAACAAGGAAGAGGCTGAAACGATTAAAAAGAAGTTTACCGAAGCGGGCGCAACGGTCGAAGTAAAGTAGGCTAAGCCGTTGCAGGGTAGCGGGATTGGGCCATGGGAGGGTTACTCCCGTGGCTCGATTTGGCGCTTGTGGCCACCGCCGCTTGGAGAATTTCTGTTACAATAAACTACGACGAACTGCTGACCAGGGCGGGGCGTCCTCTCAACCGACTGGTTTTTCAAACTGCGCGTTAAAACATAAATTTCGACTAAGGCCAAGTGCTCTAAATGGCGCTTGCGGGGAAACACGTCCCCGCGAGCGTTGCTGCATTTTTAAGACCAAACTCACAGCAGCAGGCTGTGGTTTTTCGCCACGACGCCTAAAAAGCGGTTTGTGGCCGTTGGAAGCGACCCCGGTTTAACCCGAGTCAGCTTTTTATCTAAGGTTAAGGATTTTTGACCCATGCCGACCAAGAATATTGCTTCTCGCAATCGCCTAGACTTTTCCAAAATTCCGGCAACCATTCAGATTCCAAATCTGATTGAAGTGCAGAAGCGCTCTTACGAGCGTTTTCTGCAGATGGACCGGCTGCCCAGCGAGCGCCAGGAGACCGGACTGCAATCCGTGTTTACGTCCGTGTTTCCCATTACGGACTTCCGCAATGTCTCCCAGCTCGACTTCGTGGACTTCCAGATTGGCAACTGGGACTGCAAGTGCGGCCACCTGAAAGGGCTGCATCACCTGCGCACCACCTGCCGCAATTGCGGCAACACGGTCATCACCGATCCGTTCCACGCCGGCGACGTGCTGTGCAGCAATTGCGGAACCTACAACACCAACACACCCGACTTCTGCACCAAGTGCGGCGACCCGGTTGGTTTGCAGTTGAAGTATGACGTCAATGAGTGCGAAGAGCGCGGCATGACGTACTCTGCGCCGCTGAAAGTGACCATCCGCCTGACCATCTTCGATAAGGACGTGGAGACCGGTAACCGCAGCATTCGCGACATCAAAGAGCAGGAAGTCTTTTTCGGCGATGTTCCTTTGATGACCCAGAACGGCACCTTCATCATCAATGGCACCGAGCGCGTGATCGTGAGCCAGTTGCACCGCTCGCCCGGCGTCTTTTTTGAGACCGCCTCTAATCGCACTTATTTCCTGGGCAAGATCATCCCTTACCGCGGTTCGTGGGTGGAGTTTGAGTACGACCAGAAGAACATTTTGTATGTGCGCATCGACCGCAAGCGCAAGTTCCTGGGAACCATCTTCCTGCGCGCGCTGGGACTGCGCTCGGACGAAGATATTTTGAAGACGTTCTATACCGTAGACAAGATCGCGCTGAAGAACAAGAAAATCTACTGGACCCTGGAGCCGGGCGTGGACAAGCCCACCAGCCTGCTGGGGATGAAACTCTCGCACCGCATCGTCAACAAGAGCGGGGAAGAGATTGCGCATTCAGGCCGCAAGATCAACACGGCGCTTTTGAAGGAAATTCAGAAAGCCAAGATTTCGGAAATTGAAATTGACCTGGGCGACCTGGAAGGCGCATTCGCCGCCGGCGATGTTGTGGATACCGCCAGCGGAGAGGTCCTGGTGGAAGCCAACACGGAGATCGCCACCGACAAGCTTTCCAAGATCATCGAGGCGGGCGTGGCTGAGATCCAGGTTTTCTTCCCGGAACGGGACGACGTGGGCACGGTCATCAGCACCACGCTGCGGCGCGATTCGGTGAAGACGCCGCAAGAGGCGCTGATTGAAATTTACCGCAAGCTGCGTCCGGGCGATCCCCCGACTTTGGATACCGCCACGGCCCTGTTTCACGGAATGTTTTTCGATCCGCGCAAGTACGATTTCTCGCGCGTGGGCCGGCTGAAGTTCAACATCAAGCTGTTTGAAAAAGCAGACGCCTCGAGCCTGGACAACCGCACACTCGAGCCTGAGGATTTCTACGGCACCATCCGTTACCTGCTCAAGCTGCGCAAGAATATCGGCCTGGTGGATGACATCGACCACCTGGGCAACCGCCGCGTGCGGGCCGTGGGCGAGCTGATGGAAAACCAGTTCCGCATCGGCCTGGTGCGCATGGAGCGCGCCATCAAAGAAAAGATGTCAGTCTACCAGGAAATGTCGACGGCCATGCCGCACGACCTGGTCAACGCCAAGCCGGTGATGGCGGCCATCCGCGAGTTCTTCGGCTCATCGCAGCTCTCGCAGTTCATGGACCAGACCAATCCCCTGTCTGAGATTACGCACAAGCGGCGTCTCTCCGCGCTTGGGCCGGGCGGTCTCTCGCGCGAGCGCGCGGGGTTTGAAGTGCGCGACGTGCATCCCACGCACTACGGACGCATTTGCCCCATCGAGACCCCGGAAGGTCCGAACATCGGGCTCATCTCTTCGCTGAGCTGCTACGCCCGCATTAACGACTACGGCTTTATCGAGTCGCCTTACCGCAAGGTCAAGGCCGGGCGCGTGCTCGATTTTGTGACCATCGTCAACGGCGGCGACAGCGACTACCGCGTGGGCGACGTCATTGAAAAGCACGAGATCGAGAAGGCAAACGCCGACTTGAAAGAGCGCCGCAAGCGCCAGATCGAGTCTGAGCCGCATTCCTTCTATCTCTCCGCCTGGGAGGAAGACCGCCACGTCATCGCGCAGGCCAACGTTGACCTCGATGACAAGGCCCGTATCACCAGCGAACTGGTGAACGCCCGCAAGGCCGGCAACTTCGTGCTGGTGAGCCGCGACGAGGTGGATTTCATCGACGTCAGCCCCAAGCAGCTTGTTTCGGTGGCGGCGTCGCTGGTTCCTTTCCTCGAGCACGATGACGCCAACCGCGCTCTCATGGGCGCCAACATGCAGCGCCAGTCGGTCCCATTGTTGCGGGCCGAGGCTCCCATTGTGGGAACGGGAATGGAAGGCGTTACCGCGCGCGATTCCGGCGCAGTCGTCCTCGCCCGCCGCAATGGAATTGTGGACTCGGTGGATTCCGAGCGCATTATCGTACGCGTCGAGGGCGAACATCATCCCACGCAGCTTTCCCGTGAGGTGGGCAGCGACATTTATGCGCTGACCAAGTTCAAGCGCTCCAACCAGAACACCTGCATCAATCAGAAGCCGATTGTCCGCAAGGGCGACCGGGTGCTGAAGGGGCAGGTGATCGCCGATGGTCCCTGCACCGACCAGGGCGAACTGGCCCTGGGACGCAACGTGCTGGTGGCCTTCATGCCCTGGCGCGGCTACAACTTTGAGGACGCGATCCTGATTTCGGAAAAGATGGTGAAGGATGATTACTACACCTCCATTCACATCGAAGAGTTCGAAATCGAGGCGCGCGACACCAAGCTCGGACCGGAAGAGGTCACGCGCGATATTCCCAACGTCAGCGAATCCTCTTTGCGCGATCTCGACGAAAGCGGCGTGATTCGTATCGGCGCCAGCGTGAAGCCGGGAGACATTCTCGTGGGCAAGGTCACGCCCAAGGGCGAGACCCAGCTCACGCCGGAAGAGAAGCTGCTGCGCGCCATCTTCGGCGAAAAGGCCGGCGATGTGCGCGATGCCTCGCTTACCTGCCCTCCGGGTATCGAAGGCACGGTGGTAGACGTGAAAATCTTCTCGCGCAAGGGACAGGAAAAAGACGAGCGCGCCAAGCAGATCGAAGTTACGCAGATCGAACGCCTGGAAAAGAACCTGGCGGATGAGATCCGGATTCTCACCGACGAGCGCCTGAAGCGTCTTGAAGCCCTGTTGGGCGACAAGAAGGTCGAAGCTGACCTGCACGACGAGAAGACCAACAAGCGTCTTCTCACCAAGGGCGTGGTGCTCGACCGCGAGACCATCGAGCGCATCTCCACGCGCAACTTGAAGCGCATTAAATATGCGGATAAAGATCCGCGCGTGAACGAGCAGATCGATGAAATCGAAGAGATGACCTCACGCCAGATCGATGTTCTGCGCAAGATCGTCAAAGAGAAAGTTGACAAGCTGCAGAAGGGCGATGAGCTGCCTCCTGGCGTAATCAAGCTGGTGAAGGTCTACATCGCCATGAAGCGCAAGCTCAGCGTGGGCGACAAGATGGCAGGACGCCACGGCAACAAGGGCGTGATCGCACGCATTCTGCCCGAAGAGGATATGCCTTACCTCGCCGATGGAACCCCGGTTGAGATTGTTCTCAATCCTCTGGGCGTGCCCAGCCGTATGAACGTGGGGCAGATCCTGGAAACCCATCTGGGTTGGGCGGGTCACGAGCTTGCCCGGCGCGTCTCCGAACTGCTTGATCGCACCAAGATCAAGGTAGAAGACGTACGCCGCGAGCTCAAGAAGATGTTCAAAGACAGCGTCTTTGTCGATACCATCTCCGAGCTCGACGACGAAGCGCTCATGCGGGTGGCAGAGACCTTCGAGAAGGGCGTCTATTTCGGTTCGCCGGTGTTTGATGGCGCCCGCGAAACTGAGATCAAATCGTTGCTCTCCGAGGCCGGCCTGCCCACCTCGGGCAAAGTGGATCTGTTCGACGGCATGACCGGCGAAAGGTTCGAGCAGCCAGTCACTGTGGGTTACATCTACATGCTCAAACTCTCGCACCTGGTGGATGACAAGATCCACGCGCGCAGCATCGGTCCGTACTCGCTGATTACCCAGCAACCGCTGGGCGGTAAGGCGCAGTTCGGTGGACAGCGCTTTGGAGAGATGGAAGTCTGGGCGCTCGAAGCTTACGGCGCCGCCTACATCCTGCAGGAGCTGCTGACCGCGAAGTCCGACGATGTTTATGGCCGCACCAAGATTTACGAGGCCATCGTCAAGGGCGAGGCGGCCATCGAGCCGGGCGTGCCGGAATCGTTTAACGTTCTGGTGCGCGAGTTGCAATCGCTTTGCCTCGATGTCGAGCTGATCAAAGTGGAGGGCGGCAAGAAGCAGGTCGTGGCCGCCGCAGCCGACTAAAAGATAAAGTTGCCGGAAGCCAGTTGCCAGCAGCCAGTTGTGGCTGGCTTCCAAATTTCAATTGCATTAAGCCCTGCAAACCGCTCCGACGTTGCAGGCAAAAAACTGGCAACCGGCCGCTGGTAACTGGCCACTGATTCGGAGCCGTTGGTGGTGGACGAAGACACCACATTGGAGGAACCCTTGTACCGTTCGAGCCCATTCGATCTCAGCAACCCGGTCAGCGATTTTGACGCCATCCGCATCAGCCTGGCATCTCCGGAAAAGATCCGGAGCTGGTCGCATGGTGAGGTCACCAAGCCTGAGACCATCAATTACCGTACCTTCAAGCCCGAGCGCGACGGCCTGTTTTGTGCCCGCATCTTTGGGCCCGTGGCGGATTGGGAGTGCCTGTGCGGCAAATACAAGCGCATGAAGCACCGCGGCGTCATCTGCGACAAGTGCGGCGTTGAAGTCACGCTCTCCAAGGTGCGCCGCGAGCGCCTGGGCCACATTGAGCTGGCTTCGCCCTGCTCGCATGTGTGGTTCTTCAAAGGGCTGCCCTCGCGTATCGGCCACATCCTCGATATCTCGTTGCGCGAGCTGGAATCCATTCTCTATTTTGAGGCCTATGTCGTAATTGATCCCGGTGACGCTCCGGTCAAGGAGTACGAGGTCATCAAAGACGAGCAGCACTTCCGCGAACTCGACCAGCAGTACCGCGCCACCGGCTTTAAAGCCATGATGGGCGCCGAGGCCATCAAGGAGCTGCTCAAGCGCGTCAACGTAGATGAAATGTCGCTGGAGCTGCGCGAGAAGATGAAGCATGAGACCTCGCTGCAGAAGCGCCTCAAATACGCCAAGCGGCTCAAAGTTGTAGAAGCGTTCCGCAAGAGCGGCAACAAGCCGAATTGGATGATCCTCGACGTGATTCCGGTGATTCCGCCGGAGCTGCGCCCGCTGGTTCCTCTCGATGGCGGCCGCTTTGCGACCTCAGACCTGAACGATCTGTATCGCCGCGTTATCAACCGCAACAACCGCTTGAAGAAGCTGATGGACCTGCACGCCCCTGAGGTCATCGTGCGCAATGAAAAGCGCATGTTGCAGGAAGCCGTGGACGCGCTCTTCGATAACGGACGCCGCGGACGCGTGCTGCGCGGGGCCAACAACCGCCCGCTCAAGTCGCTCAGCGATACGCTCAAAGGAAAGCAGGGCCGCTTCCGCCAGAACCTGCTGGGCAAGCGCGTGGACTACTCTGGCCGTTCGGTCATCGTGGTGGGTCCGGAACTCAAGCTGCACCAGTGCGGTCTGCCCAAGAAGATGGCCCTGGAGCTGTTCAAGCCCTTCATTTATCACCGTCTGGAGCAAACCGGGCAGTGCACCACCATCAAGCAGGCCAAAGAGATGGTGGAGCAGCAGGAGCCCATCGTATGGGACATTCTGGAAGAGGTCATCAAAGACCATCCGGTGCTGCTGAACCGCGCTCCCACGCTGCACCGATTGGGCATTCAGGCCTTTGAGCCGGTGCTGGTGGAAGGCAAAGCCATCAAGATCCACCCGCTGGTCTGCACCGCCTTCAACGCCGATTTCGACGGCGACCAGATGGCTGTGCACATTCCGCTTTCGCCCGAGGCGCAGGTGGAAGCCAGCGTGCTGATGCTCTCTTCGCACAACATTCTTTCTCCCGCGTCGGGCCACCCCATCACGGTGCCCACGCAGGATATGGTGCTGGGACTTTACTACCTAACCAAAGAGCGCAAGGGCGCCAAGGGGGAGGGCCGCGCCTTCGCCAATATTGATGAGGTTTTGCTGGCCCTTGAAGCCGGCGAGGTGGAGACGCTGACCCCGATCCGTCTGCGTTACAGCGGCGAGGTCATTGATCTCACCGCCGCCTATGACGATCAGGACGTCTTGCATACCGAGCCGAAAAAAGTCGAGCGCCAGTTGCTGAACACCACCGTGGGCCGTGTGATCTTGAACGATGAGCTTCCCGAAGCGATGCCATTTATCAACGGTCTGCTGAAGAAGAAGGGCATCGGGCAGCTCGTGAACTACTGCTACCTGCGCTTCGGTCTGGAGATCACGGTCAAAATGCTCGACCTGGTCAAACAGCTAGGCTTCCGCTCTGCCACTAAGGCGGGTCTTTCCATCGGCATTGACGACATGGTCATTCCCGACGATAAGGCCACGCTGGTCAGCCGCGCCGAAAAAGAAGTCATCAATGTGCAGCAGCAATATCTTGACGGCGCCATCACCTTCGGCGAGCGCTACAACAAAGTTGTAGAAATCTGGTCGAAGATCACGGAAAAAGTTGCCGATGAAATGTTTGATGCCATGAAGCAGCAAGACAAGGCCGGCAACCTGAACCCGATTTACGTCATGGCCGACTCCGGGGCCCGCGGATCGAAACAGCAGATTCGCCAGCTCTCCGGCATGCGCGGCCTTATGGCCAAGCCCTCGGGTGAAATTATCGAGACCCCCATCACCGCCAACTTCCGCGAGGGGTTGACGGTGCTGCAATACTTCATCTCCACGCACGGCGCGCGTAAAGGACTGGCCGACACGGCGCTCAAGACGGCCGACTCAGGCTACCTGACCCGCCGCCTTGTCGACGTGGCCCAGGACGTGATCATCAGCGAGAACGATTGCGGCACGCTCGATGGCATTTACGTCGGCTCCATCGTTGAAGCCGGTGACATCATCGAACCGCTGCGCGACCGCATTATTGGCCGCGTCTCGCTGGAGAAGATCAAGGACTACGAAGGCAACGTCATCGTTGACGTCAATCAGGATATCGACGAAGAACTTGCTTCTGCGATCCAATCTGCCGGCATCGAGCGCGTCAAAATTCGCTCGGTGTTGACCTGCGAATCCAAGCGCGGCGTCTGCGTAAGCTGCTACGGACGCAACCTTGCCTCCGGACGCCTGGTCGAGCTGGGCGAGGCCGTGGGCGTGATTGCGGCGCAATCCATCGGCGAGCCGGGAACGCAGCTTACCATGCGTACCTTCCACATCGGTGGAACCGCATCGCGGGTCTCCGAGCAGTCGCGTCTCGAGGCAAAAAATGCCGGCATGGTGCGCTTTGTTGGTTTGCAGACCGTCCGCTCCAAGGCAGGCGATCTGGTGGTGATGAACCGCGCCGGCTCCATCACGGTTTTAGACGAGAAGGGCCGGGAAAAAGAACGCTATGCCGTGGTGTACGGCGCAAAAATCAAAGTCGAAGACGGCGCCCAGGTCGCACTCGGCCATGTCATGGTGGAGTGGGACCCCTACACCTTCGCCATCCTGACCGAAATCGGCGGCCAGGTACAGTACAAAGACCTGCAGGAAGGCCTGACGCTGCACGAAGAAGTGGACGAAGTCACGGGACTCTCGCGCCACGTGGTCACCGAGTCGCCCGATGAGAAGCGCCAGCCGGCGATCCTTATCAAGGGCAAGAGCACGCGGCGTTATCTCATGCCGTCGCGCGCCCACCTTATGATCAGCGATGGCGACACCGTGCATCCTGGCGACGTATTGGCCAAGATTCCCCGTGAAACCACCAAGACCAAGGACATCACCGGCGGTCTGCCGCGCGTGGTCGAGCTCTTCGAAGCCCGCAAGCCGCGCGAGACCGCGGTCATCAGCGAAATCGATGGCACGGTGAAGTTCGGCGAGGTGGCCAAAGGCCAGCGCAAGATCTTTGTCATCAGCGATACCGGGACGGAAAAAGAGTATTCCGTGCCGCGTGGCGTGCACATCAACGTGCAGGAAGGCGAGCGGGTGAAGGCCGGCGAGCCCCTGATGGATGGCCCGCTCAACCCGCACGACATTCTTGCCGTGCTGGGCGAGAAAGAGCTGCAGGCCTACCTGGTGAACGAAATCCAGGAGGTCTACCGCCTGCAGGGCGTCAACATCAGCGACAAGCACATTGAGGTGATTGTCCGCCAGATGATGCGCTGGGTGAAGGTCGAGGACGTGGGCGATACCACCTTCCTGCTCGAGCAGCAGTCGGATAAGTTCCACTTCCGCGAAGAGAACGAGCGCGTGATCGCCAACGGCGGCAAGCCGGCCACCGGCCGTCCGCTGCTGCTGGGCATCACCAAAGCCTCGCTCTCGACCGACTCCTTCATCTCCGCGGCGTCATTCCAGGAGACCACGCGCGTGCTGACCGAGGCTTCCATCAACGGAGCTGTGGACCACCTGCGCGGCCTCAAGGAGAACGTCATCGTCGGCCGCCTGATCCCTGCCGGAACCGGCATGGAGTACTACCGCGACGTGCGTCTGGCACCGGAGCTGGAAGAAGCCGCCGCCAAGGTGCAGGAAGAGGTTTCGCAGGCCTACCAGGAGGCCGAGCGTCAACTCGAACTCATGCGTCAGGAAGGCGAAACCGAAGAGCTGGCAGCGGAATAGCAGTCAGCACTCACGGCAAGCCGGGGGCAGACTCAGTAATCAGCATTCAGCCAAAACGCGGGCAAGGCCCGCGTTTTGCTGTCTACTATTGTGCCGCTTGCGGGGCACGGTGGGAGCCCCGGCCTTTAAGGCTTTCAATTACCCACAAGTACGAGTTCAGGGGTTTTGGCGAGGAATTTGGACTACTTTCAGATCCGAAGAGAGGGCAGAGTTTGCTCCTCGCAGCTGCGAAGACAGGCGTTTTAAGGGCATTTTGGTAAATGTCTGAAAAGGAAGGCAGAATTGTGGGTAATTGAAAGGCCTTTAAGGCCGGGGGTAGGCATTCAATAAAATCGGGCTTTAGCCCTGGCTCCTGTGAGTAGGACATTATTTACGCGGGCATCAATAGTCTCAAAAAAAGACTTTCCCCGCAGCCTCTTTAGTTGGCCGTAAGTCGCTCTTTGGGAGACAGAAGAAACTAAACCGGTATAGCCATCAAGGTTGGCTGACTGGTACTCTTAACAGCTTATGCTTCGCTTTCTGCGGCTGTTCCGCATGGCGTTATGGCGTGGTTTTGAGCACGACGTATTTACCTCCGCGCGGGCGGCAGCCTACTATTCCATTCTGACCCTGTTTCCCGCCTTAATGGTGGTGGCGGCCGTGCTCGCGGCATCGCACCAGACGATTGAGTTTGTTCAGGAGATCGGTGCTGCCCTCAATGCCATCGTGCCGCCGGGTACCAAGCAGGCGGTGCGCTCGTATTTCGAGAACCCGGAGAGCCGGCCGCTGAGCACGTTGATTTCAGCCACCGCCATCATGCTCTTCGCGGCCTCGGGGGTGGTGGTCTCATGGATGGATGGGTTCGTTCGCGCTTATCGCCTGGAGCACTGCTGGCATCCGCTGAAAGAGCGCCTGATAGCCTTTCTGCTGGTGCTGGCCTCGTTCATTCCCATGACCATGGCCACGTTTTCGGCTGCCTTCGGCAGCCAGATGGAGAATTGGACGATCCTCCACAGCGGCCAGCAGTACACGCCGCTGATCCTGATCTTGTCGCTGCTGCTCCGCTGGGTTCTCTCTATGCTGACCAGCGTGGCGGTGCTGGCGCTGATCTATCATTTTGGATTGCCCCGCTGGCAGCCCTGGTACAGGGTTTTGCCCGGGGCGGCGCTGGCCACCGTACTTTGGCTGCTGGCCACCGAGGTCTTTGGCTGGTACATACTGCATTTTGCCGATTACAACCAGATTTACGGCCCGCTGGGCGTTGCCATCGCCCTGCTGGTCTGGCTCTATATAATCTCTTTTATCGTTCTCATCGGTGCAGAGTTCAATGCGCTCATCTATCCACGGGTCGCGCAGGTTGCGCCTGCTGAAACTGTCAAGGCCGCCGAGCCCGCAGCTCAGCCCCACTGACGAGAAACCATATTAAGGAAGTGAATGTGACCACAGTTCCCCAGCTCGATAGTACGCAGGACATCAAGGACATGGATGACGCCGCGGAGCGCGAATCCGCCCCTCCGCCGCGCGATTCCAAGCGCCGCACCAAGATCGTATGCACCATCGGGCCTGCCAGCAGTTCAGAGGCCGTGATTCGCGACCTCATGCGCCTGGGCATGGATGTCGCCCGCCTGAACTTCTCCCATGGCGGCTATCCCGATCATGCCAAGCGCATTGAAACCTTGCGCCGTGTAGCCGAAAAAGAGGGCCGCAGCATCTGCATCTTGCAGGACCTGCAAGGCCCCAAAATCCGCACTGGAAGGCTCAAGTACCGCACCCCGGTCGCGCTCAAGGCCGGCTCCAAGCTGGTGATTACGCCCCGGGATGTGCAGGGGACAGCTTCTCTGATCTCGACCACCTTTCAGACCCTGGCCCACGATGTGGAGCCAGGAGCGCGCATTCTGCTCTCCGACGGCCTGATCGAGCTGCGCGTGCGCGCTGTCCATGGCGACGACGTGGAGTGCGAAGTGATCAACGGCGGCCTGCTGGGCGAGCATAAGGGCATCAATCTTCCCGGACGCGTGCTCAGCGTGCCCTCGGTCACGGAAAAAGACGAGCAGGACCTGGCCTTCGGCATCAAGCACGGCTGCGACGCCGTCGCTGTCTCTTTTATCCGTACAGCCGATGACGTGCGCGCGGTCAAGCGCCTGCTGGCGGCGCACAACTCCGATATGCCGGTGATTGCCAAGCTGGAAAAACCACAGGCCATCGAGCATCTGGAAGAAATTTTCGACGTTGCGGAAGGAGTCATGGTGGCGCGCGGCGACCTGGGGGTAGAGATGCCGCCGGAGAAGGTCCCGGTGATTCAGAAGCACATCATACGGCGCGCCCTGGCCTGGCGCAAACCGGTGATTACCGCCACCCAGATGCTGGAATCGATGATTGAGAATCCCCGCCCCACGCGCGCAGAAGCAAGCGACGTGGCCAACGCTATCTTTGATGGCACCGATGCGGTGATGCTCTCCGGGGAAACCGCCAGCGGAAAATATCCGCGCGAGACAGTGGCCATCATGTCGCGCATTGTGCTGGAAGCCGAGAGCAACATGGGCGAGGCGGTGATGCGCCGCCGTCACGATACCCACCAGCTTTCCATCGCGGAAACAATTTGCGAATCGGTGGCTCACGCCGCCCTTGACCTGGATATGCGCGCCATCTCGGTATACACCGAAACCGGCAATACCGCGCGGCTCATCTCCAAATACCGGCCTAAGTGCCTGATCTACGGCTTCTCGCACGTAGCGCGCGTCTGCAATCGTCTGAACATGTTCTGGGGGGTCTATCCCGTGGCCTGCGGAAGGATTCCCTCGGCCGAAGACATGGTGGTCTACGCTGAACGCGAACTCATGCAGGCCAAGGCGGTCGCTGCCGGCGACGTTATGGGGGTCGTGGCCGGCACGCAGCGCTTTTCCGGCTCAACCAACTTCATGCGCTTGCATGTCGTCGGCGCCAGTGATGCCCAGGAGTTCCATCGCCCCCGTACCAAAGAACGCCGCAAACCCGCAAAGCTGCAAGTTGCCCACGAGCGCAGAAAACGATAAGGCACCGTCGCCAATGGCGAAAAGAACCATGCCGTTTTTAACCGGTTGCGGAAAAAGTCCTCGTGTGTGAAGACGTGTCAGGGCACGGATTTATGAGTCTGCCCAGAGTGGAGTTTTTGGAAGAGAGTTTTGATGAGGAATAACCCTAGCAACACTCTTAAGACACTACCAAAGAGGTAACTTCCTTCGACAATCCCGCTGCCTACAAGTCGTCTGGAGTTAATCCGGTATGCTTGGCGATTCTGGATAGAATCCTACTGCCTAATTCATCAGAATCTCCAAAGGCCCAAATGTAATTAAGCAATGCTCGATATACTTTAACAGCCTTGACGGAAGGCCATTTGCTCACGCAACTTCGAACCTTACAGAGTCGCTGATGACGTGCTCACTTTCATTGGCGTCTGCAAGTGCGCGAAGTGCTAAAACGACAACCTTATGATGCGCTTCCGGTTTTGAATTGCCGTAAACCAGCACACCGGGTAATTGTGGTATCTCAGCTATCCAGCGGCCATCATCCTCTTGCTCAAATTCAATCCGCAGGACACGCGTTCCTATGTTCTGGAAGGTTGCAGTAGCTGTTGCCGCCATCGAGGGACCTTTCTTTGGAGGATAGTGTTTAGGCATATATCTTGCATCTTATGTCAACCCTTTAGGTCTCCGCACGATTACCAATGGCATTAGACTACCGCTAACTAAGCGCGGGTTTTAGTTACTACTTATATAACCTTAGATGACCAAGTGACTCAGCTATATTATTGCCGAAAGTAAAGTCAAAGAAGGGGCTTAATTGATCCACGGCTTCTTGCTGTCGTCTTCCCCGCGGCGCTGGCCTTCGGCCGATTCGGGATCAATATAATTTCCGTGCTCGTCAAAGTACACCTGGCGGTCATGCTTGCGCATGTAGACCTCGAACTTGCGTGCGGCGCGGCGGCGCTTCCAGCGATAGTAGGAGTCACGCCAGCGGGCGAGAAGAGAGGGTTTCTTGGCAGGCTGTTCAAACGCCCGGTCAGAGAGCCCGCGGCCGATATATACGCCGGGAGCACGTTTTCTTCCAGGACTACGATCCATCAACTTTACGTAAACCAATGCGTACAGGAGTCCGCCAAACTCACCCAGGTAACCAAGTCCACCTTCGCGAAGCAAGTAAACCAGGTCCACAACAACGGCAATAGCTACCACGTACTTTGCTTTTACCGTGAAGGGGAACGGAATCATCATGAATTCCACGTCCGCCCACAAGACGCCAATAGCTACTAACAGCCCGAGAATGGCGCCATTCGCGCCGGTGAAGAATCGGTTAGCGTCACCGGAAACTTTGAGAGCATAGGTTAGCGCCACCGATCCTAACCCGCCCGCTGCTGCGCACGTAAAATAGAAGAACAGAAAACGTCTTGTTCCCCACGCGGATTCCAGAAAAGAGCCAATGAACCAAATGCCCAGGAGGACGAAGATTATGTTCAGAGTGTCCCAATGAATGAACGCATAAGTTACAAGCTGCCATACAGCTCCGTGCAGTGCATCATGGGGATGTAAAGCAAAAAGTTTGAATGCGCCAGCTACAATCCACGATGTTGGCGGCGACAAGCTGAAAAGTCTGAGCACTAAGTAGACGCCCAGATTAATCGCAAGCAGCCAAATGACTCCCCGGGTAAAGGGAGGCAAGGAGAGACTCATTCCCTGGGTAGAATTAGGAGTGCGGTATTGTCTCCTGGGAGGCATAATTATCTCTCCGGCGTGGGCACAACCGGCAAGCTCTTGTGCCCCTTGCTGTCCACCGAGCGAACGGCGAAGATTACATTGTCCTTCGAGATATCAATGTTTGCAAGGCGGCGATGGTTTTTTCCTGACTCCATGTCCATGAATTTTACTTGTGTTTTAGGCAGCACATTCCACGGGCCCGCATCAGTTGCCCGTGACAGGATTTCGTCATCAACGGAGCCGGCCGAGGGCATCCACGCCAGCGCGGTATTGTTATCCAGCTCCTTGATTTCAATCTTCACATTCTGCGGCGGCGCCGGGGCCAAAGCCAGCGAAGCCAGCGTGGCGGCGTTCAGGCGTGCTACATTGGCCACGTAGTCAAAATCCACAAACTTCGGCAAATCACCATATTCGATGCCGTTTTCCGTGCGTACGTTTTGATGCTGGTGATGAAAATCTTCGCGCCACTCCGTGAAGCGGATAGCGGCAAATCCTTCTTCGTTGAAAGCGGTATGGTCGCCCCCGCGCAGGTAACGGTCGCGGCGATAGATCAGCGTCGGCGAAAACCCGTAGGGCGACAGATAAGCGCCCCCGATTTCGGCTACGTAGCGCGCCAGTTCGCGCGAAGGCGAATCGTTTTCGCCTCCCAGGGCACGAATCTGGCGCAGCTCAGTCTCTGTGGCGGCGGCTGGAACACCCTCAGAAAACACGCGCACCGTCTTGGGGTTTTGCTCTGGATTCTTGTCGCCCCCTACAATATCGTTATTCAACACGGCCTCGACCTGCCAGCCCTTTTGCCGCGCCAGTTGCGCGAAGTGCTTGCTGCCATAGAGTCCCTGCTCTTCGCCGGCGACGGTGAGAAAAATCACGGTTGCGGGAAATTTAAGTTTGCTGAGCACGCGCGCGCACTCCAGGGAAACGGCCGCGCCGCTGCCATCATCATTGGCTCCGGGAGCGGGGTCGATGGTATTCAGGTTGTCGCTGTTGCGGGAGTCATAGTGGCCGGTCACCAGCACGATGCGGTTATCGCTCTCGGAATCTATGCCGTGCAAGATGGCGTAGACATTCGAAATCTCGGTGGGCTGGGGAACTCTCTCGCTCTTAGGCTGGATAAATGTATCGAGCTGTACGTCAAGGCAGCCCCCGCAGTCCTTCGAGTAGCTTTCGAATTCACTCTTGATCCAATCACGGGCGGCGGTAATGCCGCGGCCGCTCGCAACCGGCTGCGCGGAAGAGAGCGTGCTGCGGTTATCGAATTCCACCAGCATCTCGATGGTATGTCGAACGCGGGCAGGTGAGATGCCCTTTAAAGCCTCCACGATGCCCGGGTCGAGCTCTGCGCGCTTGCGTGCCGCGGCAGGGGCAACTTTGGTCGTGTTTTTGGCTGCTCGAACAGAATGACCTTCGGCAACCGCCGGCAGGCATAGGCCCATCAGAAGAACAATCAAGAGAAAAATTCGCTTGCCAAGCATAGAGTTCCTTATTAATTATTGTGTGATATCACTGGATTGCAAACCCCAGCCCTCTTGACGAATGATGCATGTAAGATTCTAAATATAAATAAGGACTTTGAATAAGAAATGAGGAAAAAACCACATGGTGCTGTGTCCTGAGTGCGAATCCGATCTCGATATTGCGGAAGACGAAGTCGATGAAGGCGACATCATCTCCTGCGGCGAGTGCGGCACCGACTTTGAGGTGGTAACCATCAATCCACTCGAATTGAACCGCGTTGCCGAAGAAGAGGAAGAAGACGAGGACGAAGAAGAAGAGGAAGATGAATACTGAGTCCTGCTGCGCGCGTCCGCGGCTTCCTCCGCTCCTGGCGTTGCTGCTGGCGGCGCTTTTGTCAGCGCATCTTCCTCAAGCGCTGGCCCAGGCGCCGGTGGCCGGCAAAAGCCACTCTGGCAAGAGCCAGCCTAAAGAGAAGCCCTACGCGCTGATCTTTGGCACCGTCTACGGCCCCGATGACCGCGCGGTTTATGGCGTGAAGGTCAAGATCAGGCGCGCCAACGAAAAGAAAGCCAAATGGGAGCTGTACTCCGACCACCACGGCGAATTCGCCCAGCGGGTTCCGGCCGGTGAAGCGGACTATATCGTATGGGCCGACGTAAAGACCGCCAAAGGCAGCTCGCCGCCAGAGGTAAAAGTTCACGTCATTAATGATGAACGCCAGGATATCGGCCTGCATCTAACAGAGTAGCAGCCACTATAATGGAGTAGTGCGGAATTCACCGGGTGCAATGCTTGGAATTCCCGGCGCGCCGCTTATTCCGAGGAGGTGTCTAATGTTCAGCCCCAGGCAGTTAATCGCAGTCTCGGCTTNNAATGGCCTACGGCTTCAAATACGGAATTGGCGGTGGACAGAGCAAAGGCACCATGGCGCCTGAGGCGCGCAAGAAAGCGCCTACCGTGCGCTCCGTCTCCGGGGTGGTTCTCGATCAGGGCGATAGCCCTATCGCTCACGCGGTTGTGTACCTGAAAAACAACAAGACCTTGACGGTAAAAACATACATCGCCAATGACACTGGAAGCTATCAATTTACAGGTCTTGCCCCCAATCAGGATTATGAGCTGTATGCGGAGCTGAGCGGAGGCAAAAGCCCTACGAAGACGCTGAGCGCATTCGACTCGCGCGAGAAGGCCACTCTCAACCTGCGCATCAACGAGAAAAAATAGCTCCTAGCTTTTAGCTCTTAGCTTCAATACCGTCCACTTATTGAGAATTGAATAATATAGTGACACTTCTGGGTTACTGTGCTTTCTTCCGGCCGTCGCCAAAACCTCGTCGCCTCTTTAAAGGCAAATTGTCACGGAATTCGTTGACAGGAGTGCGTGTCAGGTTCTCGCCCTCGAGGCAGACGCTTTAGAGTTCGAGCGTGCCGTGAAGGTACAAGCGTGCCCTGCCGGCGATCTTCACGCGATCGCCACCGATTGTGCACTGCATGTATCCACCGCGGAC
>WNFJ01396118.1_pt1 | contig 20908 bp, 23 predicted proteins | sample 5400461 | NCBI WGS metagenome assembly WNFJ01 (sample SAMN13153349, study PRJNA577476) | soil metagenome | isolation source: 115 cm saprolite on Douglas fir-dominated hillslope | place: USA:California | collected 2013-09-17
CATGAGGAGTACCAGAAGTTGAGCATCGTAGGTTTCCCTCGGAAGTCGCTGAGGCTCACCTCGTCGCCACTTAAGTTCGTGAGTGTGAAATCGGGAGCCCTATCCCCAACTTGCAGACCAATTTTAGGAGACTTTGTAAGGCTGGGACTTCCGGCGTTTCTGATGTTGCAGCTTGCAAAGGCAACCATGAGAGCGGTAAAGAGAGTCGTTGCTGCCACGACAATGAGCATGATACGTGTGATCATCTTTGCTTTATTACGGCTAAAGATAGCTGTGAAGATGGTGTTAAAGAGCCGTCGAGCTTGTAGCATAAGAAGTCTCCTGCTGTTGCTGTTGTTTATACGTACCTTATAATAAAGAGTACCTACTTATCTATAGGGTGAAACCGGTTGTTTTGCTAGACAAGCGTGTTTCAAGGTCTGTTTGTTATCCTAGGGTTTTTCCAGGCTCATGAGATCTTTCATCCAAAATTGAAATAGTGAGTGAAGGAGGGGAGGAGATTCAAAAAGATGATCACTCCTGTAGCAATCATCACGAGACCGGTAGCAATTTCGATCTTTCCTACAGAGGGCTTGAGCCACTTGAGCACTCCCCAGAGTTGGTCTAGCCCGAGACCTATGAGCAGAAATGGCAGGCCTAATCCAAGCGAATAGAACAACAGGTAGCTTACTCCCTCTTGCAGTGTTGCCGAGTTAGCCGCCATACCGAGAATAGACCCGAGAATGAAACCAACACAAGGTGTCCATCCGAATGCAAAAATCATGCCAATTACCAGTGATGCAAGATAACTGGGATGTTTGGGACGAAATTCAAAGCGCTTCTGCCAGTAAAAAATGGACCACTTCAGAATACCTGCTAGGTGCAAGCCGAAGAGGACGAGGAGAAGACCTCCCAATTGGCGCAGGAGCACCTGATATGTCAATAGAAAGCTTCCGAAGGTAGTAGCTGTAGCGCCAAGCGCAACGAAGGCAAGGGTAAAGCCAAGCACAAACATGAGGGCGTGGAGAAAGGTCGTCAAGCGCGACGGCTGCTCTTGCTGTCCGACTATGGATTGAGAGACACTCTGTCCTACCAATTGTGCGAGATAGATAGGTACCAGTGGTAATACACATGGTGAGAGAAAGGAAACCACTCCTGCTAGAAAGGCAACTCCAAAGTTTATATGCAACCCATCCATACATTCTTTCTCACTTTCCTTCGTTTCAAGGGTACCTTGTGGAAGTGTTCTTTTCCTATGGAAAGAGAAGTTCCATGGGTATCTCTGACACTGAGTGCCATGACGCTTGTCTAGTAAATAAGGCGACACTTAGGGGACATTTAGCTGACACTTCGATGGGAACCAGACTTTTTGAGAATGAAACTGCAAAGACAGAGGTGTCATTACACGATTGGAATATTACCTAAAAGTCAGTATAGAAGAAGTTTGCATACTATTCCAGGGAGAAAGAGGGACAATGTTCTCATTTTTGAGAAAGGTGGTAGTCTGGTCAGGGAATCTGCCATTTTGATGGGCCCATCGGGAGTTATGATGACTGCCACGATGAGCAGGAGCAAGCTGACCAGCGTAAAAATGGTGGAAGGCACGAGCAAGAAGGCATGATACCTCCCGACGAACCACCCCGTACACAGGTCACACAGATCAAGTGCTAGGGCGAGAGAGCAGAGGATGACATTGCTAGAACAACCTTTCCCTAGACTTCTTCCCCAATAAGGCCATTTGAGCTCAAGGAGCCTTGGATTTCTCGCACAAAAAATTATTGGGGAAGAAGTCTCCTGTATATCTGTTCAGTTATTCAGATAAAAAAAGAAAAAAATGCCAAGAGACAGTGCCTCCCTCATTCGACTTCCGAGTAGGGATGATCAGGAAGATTCCGATGCACATGATCAGCATGATATTCGGCCTCGCGGAATAGAGTAGCGAGGTGGCTGTCATGCAGCGCATAGTAGATCGTCGTTCCCTCACGTCGAGATTGCACGAGGTGCCGATCTGTATCTGGATCGAGGCACCTTCTGTGCTCATTCCTTGTGAGCAATAGGAGATTTACGGGTAAAATCCAAAGCCCTATCCTATCCCAGTTAGGAATTGACTGTGACCTTTTCCTTCATCCCTGCATCATAATGGCCGGGCATGTAGCATGCAAATTCGGGATGAGAGCCCACCGTAGATGAGGGGAAGGTATAGTCCAGTGTTTTCGTCTGACCTGGATCTATCATGTCAATTAAAGCTAAAGAGATCTTGTGCATATCACCCATTCCCATTTCCATATTCCCCTCTGATTTTGGCAGAATCATGAATTCATGAGCTGTCTTGCCATCGTTGGTCACGACAAAGTGATAGGGTGTGCCAGGGGAAAAGGTGGTTACTGATGATACGATTTTGAAGTCTGTCTCCTTGACCTGCACTTGTTGCATTCCAGAGGGTGCTGTGTTCCCTCGCTCTCCTCCAGTTGTGCTTCCTCCGCTGCCTCCACATGCAGCTATAAGTAAGATGAAGAGTGCAAGAAGCACTCCCATGCCAAACTGACGTTTCATTCACTTTCTCCTCGGCTCATAGAGAGCAGCTTCAAAGTACTCTGTTTCCAGAGAGTACAGTCTAGAACAGAATATATCAACCTACTGATAGTATTTTACTATTTGGCATGCGTCGAAAGGAGGCAATTCTGCTTGACAGTGTTGACCTTGTACAAGCACGAAACTGTCAAGCTCGTTTGAAGCATGCCTTTGGGAGAAATAGGATGTTTTTCCAAGAGAATATTCGTGCCTCCGTTCGCATGAAAAGATAGGCTCACCTCTCGTATCCATCATGGAACTCCCTTCCAAGTGAAAAACGATAGAGCAAGCACCTTTGGCTAGCTAGCGTACCCCAAAACGTACTAATCCAGCTAGGCCAGTAATAATAAAGAGTGCAGCACAGAGCACAATGGTGAGCGGCACACTTAGATGTGCAAAGAGCGGGATTGCGAATAAAAATCCCAGCGAACCACCAACACTGGCGAGAACCATACGCAAACTGTAGACTTTACCGACATGAGTAGGAGAAAGTTCGGTCTGAATCATGAGGAGCATCATCAGATCTTCCATAGGCCCACCCAAGGCAGCCAGAGCAGATCCCATCATAGCCAATGGCAGATCCGTCGCACTTGCCATCAGCAAAAAGCCAATCCCTACCACGATCTTTCCTAGAAAAATCAGTGGCACACGTCTGCGAATCGTCACATTGCTGACCACAATATTGCTCAGCACATTGCCTACTCCATATGCTCCGACAATCAACCCATAGGCCCCAACGTTGCCAGCCAATACATGAGCAACCAATAATGGGACACCAACAATAAAGGCAATACTCCATGGGATATTAATAATCCCATTGGTGATAAGCGCCCATGCTAATGGACGGTATCCCCACATGAGCTGTGCACCATCACGAATATCATGCCATACCCCAGCTACTCCTGAGTGCTTCGATTGTTCAATCGTTGCTTTCCATGCAAAACGACTTCCGAGAGAGAGAACCGCGAATGCGGAAATGACAAAACTCACAGCATCGAGCGTGAAGAACTGTGGTAATGGCATCAATGTAATGAGCAGACCAGCCATACTTGGACCAAGTGCACGAGCTAATCTGCGTGTCATCTCCATCAGGCCATTGGTCGCCTGCAACGTTTGTGCATCACTCACAAGAACTGGTAAACTTGCTTGGAGTGCAGGGTCAAAGAGGGCTCCCAGACCTCCAATGATGACAGCCACAATGACAAAATGCCACAATTGCAACATGCCAGCAAAAGCTAACAACGGTAGCAGAGCAACCGTTCCAGCACGCAGAAGATCCACCATCACCATAACGGTACGCCGATTCCACCGATCTGCATAGACACCTCCCAGCAGTCCAAAAACCAGCATGGAAGTCGTTTCGGCTGCGATAATCAGACCTGCCGAGCCTCCAACGGTCTTTGTGGCCGTCCACATCACAGCAATTTCATAAAAATAGTTCCCCATCGCAGAAAGCACCTGGCTTAGCCACAAGACGGTCAGGTGTGGCTTTTTTAAGACGCGAAAAAAACCCATTCACGTATCTTCCTTCCTTTTCTCAAGGCTTGAGCAGGGCAGACCAGACTCGGTATCTTTCTGTGTGCCAGTCCCACAGTGAGACCACAGCAAGACCTTCACACTACATAGCCTCTTTTTGTTCTCATGCTCCTCGGACTACAAGTGCTTTACCTTGCAACCAACATACTCTTCCTGCAAGGATGTCATGGTGTGCTTGGAATTCATGCGCTGGAGGTATGACCACGTCGTCACGGGAGTGGTAGCAAAAAATTCTTGAGGATGGGTCGGAAATGTCATATCTGCTATTCCCTTTTTTACACGATATAGCTCATGATAGATCGTAATGAAGTAGCGATCCCCCCGGTCTGGAAAAATCGCAACAATATTGGTCTTTTTTGAGACTGTCCTACTTAACCAGCGAGCAACAGCATACACAGATCCGGAACTATTGCCGGCGAAAATTTTCTCTGTCGTGGCAAGTTCTACCGTGGCAGCGAATGCTTCTTGGTCATTGAGCCAGTGAACCTCATCAATGACAGAGAAATCGACATTGGCAGGTACGAGACTATTTCCCAATCCACTTTGCAACCGGTAGGGATGATCCGGTTGCCCAAAGATCACACTGCCAACGGCATCGACGGCCACGACTCGTAGATGAGTGTTCCACTGAGTGAGCCACCACTCCCCACAGCAGCAACCAAGATATCTATGGTGTCGAGATCTTCGAGCAACTCTCGTGCTAATTCCCGATAAGCTCGTGGGTTATCGGGATGCTCGTATTGCCGAGGCCAGAAGGCATTGGGATATTCCTTCATGAGTTCATGCAGCCGCTCAAGCCGGGCTCCCTGCCACCCTCCATGGGTCATTTGCTCAACGATGTGCACGGTGCAGCCCGTCGCCTTCAGTTTTGCTAACGTGATGGGATCGATACGGGGATCAGTGATAATATGAACCTGATGACCCAAATATGTTCCAACGAGCGCTAAGCCCAAAGCCATCGTGCCTGAAGATGTTTCAATGATCGGAGCCTCATCACATAATGCCCCTGTTCGCTTGGCTTCGAGAAGGATATGCTTGGCCACCCGATCTTTCATGCCAAAGGGGTTGAGCATTTCAAGCTTGGCATAGACGTTGCCAACAGCACCACGGTCTAATCGCAATTGCACCAGAGGCGTTCGACCAATACACTCAAGCATATTTTTCCGTAACATACTCTTGCTCCTTCTCAGCAACTTGAAACGAATGATAGATGGAGACATCCCCGGTCAGTTTGGCGAGAGAGTCCTGCGCCATTTGGACATGGGAGTGATAATTGGGTTCATCTGGGGAAAGCAGAATCCCAAGGCATGTTCCGCTATGAGCCGTCACGACGCCCAATCCACCAACTTCTTGACAGAGAGCCATGACTTCGCCCAGCATCTGTTTAGGATTGAGCTTTTGATTGAGCACGGCACTGCGGGTCGCTACTTGACCAATGAGATGAACATCTTGTTGACGTATGGCATCTGAAAGAACCTTGAGTAAGTCCTGATATTCAAGCTCTTCCGTGTAAGTGAAGGCTTTGGGAACCGTATTAAATTGAAGCGTGTCAACTTCTCCCCCTTCGTCTATTCCTACAATCGTGAGAGGAGGCAGCATTCCCAGAAACTCGCGCAGGCGACCCTGACGATGATAGAAAGAAACCACACCTGGGTACATGACTCCATCAGAAGGTTCAATACAACACATCAACGTGGCAAGAAGTGATGACGGTATTGAAAGATGAAAATACGAACTGATCGCCCTGGCAGTGGCAACCAAGTCGGCAGAGGAACTTGCTAACCCTTTTCCCACAGGCAATTCGCTCTGGAGAATAAGCCTTCCTCCATGTGGCAGCGTATAACGCTCGAAGAGCAGACAAGCCAGCATCTTTGACTTCTGCTTCTCAGAAGGAAAGACTGTCACATCCTGGCAGGTTGGATCAGCAACATAGATGGCATATGAATACCGGGAAATCGGCAAGGTAACCAGGAAATCTCCATGTTCTTCTGATAAACGTCCCTGGAGTAATTCTCCAAAGGTTCCAAAGGCCATACCAGTACCCACTTTTCTTGTCGGTAAAAAACAGTAATCCTCCTTATATATATATAATCCCACTACGCACCATTTCTCCTTGTTTATTAGCTACTCTGGTATGCACAAAGCCTATCGGGATCTTGTGCCTCAAAAGAGCACAAGGAAACCTTCAAGAGAAAACTCCTGAGCATTTCAAACTTGTCGATCGGTCATATTGTCATCGTATCTGTCAGACGACAGGGTAGGCGTGATCAATACTTCTTCCAAGTGTTCGTGCATCCCTCTACTATCAATGATAGTAGACATGGTAAACAGACGCTTATCGATAAAAGCAAGGAGACTAGAGAATACTCCCACCTCTGGGCCATTACTTGTCGTTCTGAAGCGCGGCACCAAGCAGCTACACAAGCGAGTTGAAGAGGCCCTTTCACACCGCCTCTTCGGGCTTCATGGCCCAGAGGTAGGCGACAGCCGATCGGTCTCCCTTCTGTCCTGCTTCGACGAGAGGACGAAGGTAACTCGTCAATTGCTCTGCTTCATCTGCCGTCAATGCTTGATGTATCATTTCTTTGATGGTAGGAACGAAAGGATGGAGAGACTTTTGCAAAAACGCCTCCCAGCTCGACTTCTGGATCGCAAAACCATTCTGTGCTGTATTGGGAACAATAGCAACCTGCAATGCAAGATACACCTCTGAAAACCCTGCATCTTTGACGAATGTCAAGAGGTCTTGCACACCGAAGTTCAATAGCTCTGTGGGTTGGACTTGGTCATAGACGGCGTGTAAGTTCTGGCTCATGCTCAGAATCGGAGTCATATCATATCCATAGAACAGGTTCGGCGGCTCAGGATAGACTAACTGGGGAATGGGTTCAAAGATCGAAAGCCGCCCCTTGGGTTTGAGAACACGATAAAATTCCTGAATGGCTTGCTGTTTCTCCTTCACGTAGATGAGCACTGCACGGGTTGTCACAACATCAACGGAGTTCGTTCCGATGAGAGACAAATTATCAGCCGAGGCGGTAAGAAACTGGCACTGATCAAGAACACCCCGTTTGTGAGCAAGAGCATGACAGCGCTCAAGCAATTGTTGCGACACATCGCAGAAGATCACTTTCCCTTGCTCTCCGACATGAGAAAGAGCCCCAAAGGCGATAGGTCCATACCCACAACCGACATCGAGCACGATTTCCCCTGGAGCGATTCTCGCGTTGTGCAAGATGGCATCACGAATATGAGTCGTGTTTTCCACCATGCTCTTTTGCGTTTCAGGGTCGTCTCCATCACGCCCCTGGAGGAGCCATTGGGCCCATAGATCTTGATCTGTTATATTCATAGAAACGGGTTCTCCTATCTGTTGTTCAAGGTTGCTTCCACATCGGCTACATTCCCAGCTCTCTGCAGTCCCTCTTCGGCGGAATATGACATTCTGGATGCTAAAACTTGCTTCACGTAAGAAGGTAGTCATCCGCTTGATAGAACCGCAAGTCAACAAGGTTGAAAGACCTTTGAAGTTGGTCATCCATCTCTCATCCGATCTCCATCTCTCCTAACCAGTGGTGCTCATTGAATCAAAAAGAGGTCCCATTCCCCGCAGCTTGCTACGAAAAGGGGTTCGGAGCTTGCTCCGAGATTCATACCATTGATTTCCATTGATTTTTTGAGTTCGTTTTCCACGCAAAAATCTCTGAACAGAAAGGCACCTCATCACAAATTGACCTCACATGACCCCAAGAACGAGCCCCATTGATTACTATCGGCAATCGTACGTGAAATAAATATACGCGAATCAATGAGGGGTGGGCGATATACTAGAGAGAGACGGAGGAATGTTCTCACGTAGCACCACAGGCCTCCTGTTTTTGCTCATGTATCAGTGACCCAGGGTATCATGAAGTGGTAAAATACAACTCAACTTCGTTCGTTGCCTCTTGCAAAACAGGTGAATGCTTTCTTGTGGCAGCAGTGAAGATCGGGGGAGGAGAGAGGTCTCTCTCATTTTGGTACAATGGGTATAGTCCCTATGAGTGCAAACAGCAAGCCTCATCTGCATGAACATTTCTGAACAGAGAGGGCATTATAATCGCTCCTCCTGATACTTGCTTTGTAGAGTGAGACGCTCGGTTCGGTGGAATGAAAAACGATGAGCGAAGGGAGAGGACCATGTCACTTGAACTAGATATTCCCCTGTTTCGGCCTGATAGGCCAGGTATTCGCAAAGTCCTTGGTGATCTGGAGGCAGATATCATGGAACTGATCTGGGAACGCCCTGCAGGAGGAGAAACGACCGTTCGCGATATCTTTGAGATCCTCTATCAGCGGCGTCGTTTGGCTTATACAACCGTCATGAGTACGATGGCTCGCCTCGCCAAGAAGAAGTTGCTCCAGGTTGAGAAGTGTGAGCCAACCTACATTTATACCCCAGCAGTGACCAAGCAGGAGTTTATCTCTTACCTCACCAGCCATATTCTGGAAGATCTCTTTGTGTGTTTCTCAGGACCGACTCTGGCAGGTGTGGATGCACTCTCCAATCAAGAGGCGGCTGCTCATGCTCGTACATTACTTGATGAGATTACATGCCGTCGGGTAGAGGAGGAAGGATAACGATGCATTTTGGGCTTACCCTCGCCATGGGACTCGGCGTTGTTCTTCTTGACTGCCACTTCGTTCTGAAACTACTCCCTACTATTGATCGCTGGTCCAGACGCCGCCTCATTCAATTGCAAGTGCTTGCGCTTCCACTTTTGAGCTTGCTCGTGCTTGGCGTAGGCATCCGGCACCTCTTCGATCCGCACTGTCTCTTGGATGCCCCAAATTGGGATCATCCGCTCGATGTCTCGCTCGTGTTCCTCATGAGTAGTATCCTCCTTGGAGCGGTCCTGCTTGGCTTGGGTCGACACCTGATGATGATCGTTGTAATGAGACGCCAGCGGGTCATTGTTGATCCAGAGTTCGAAGCTCAGGTCAAACACGTAGCAAAGAAACTCCATGTTTCCCGGTTTCGAGTGCGATTGGTGCCATCCTCTCGCCCACTTGCCCTGCTTTATGGGATAAGAGAGCCTACAATTCTGGTGTCAACCTGGATGCGAGAGCACCTGGATAATGAAGAACTGGAGGCTGTTCTGACGCATGAACTTATCCATCTCTCACGGGGTGATTACCTGATGAACTGGGTGGCGATAATGCCAGTTGGCGGGCCTATGACCAACTCTCTCACGAAAAGGAGATGGCTTGTGATGACCTTGTCGTGAATGTGACACGACGCCCCCTGGTATTAGCGTCAGCCTTGGCGAAAGTGTGGCTCCATCTCACAGATAGAGACGGTTCACAGATGCAACTGGCCCAAATGCTTCTCAGAAAGAGCGAGGGCATGGCAAATCGGGTTGAACGGCTGCTCTCCATTGCAGACCCAATGGGTACGTCAACTCCGCCTCTTTCTCGAAGGAAGTATCTCTTCACCAGTACACTCCTACTCGTCGTGGCGGTCGCTATAGCGGTAAACGTCGCACTCGCGGTAGCATTAATGGTCTGTTGACAGACAATTTTTTGTATTACCCCATAGCTTTCCTGAGAACAATACCGTCTCACTTTCCTCAGAGCAAGCGTACTGGTAGGTAGGAATCTGCTGTGAAGAAAGGGAAAAGAGTTATGCGTCCTGTTCTCTCAATAGTATTAATTGGGTACCTTTTAGGCCTGATTGGTGAACTGTGGGATTGGCACCAACATCTTACTGGATTGAATCCAAGCATGGCCCACCTCATCGTGGACATTGGTATGCTGCTCATTCTAGCTGTATTACTCCTCTCCATTGGACCATTACGCAAGGCTTGGAGAGGGACTGGAGGGCACAGATCAGGCCTTTGGTTCATTGGTGCCTTTGCGGGAGGGGCAATCTTGCTCCTCGGTATTCTTGTCGACGGGTGGTGGCATGGAGCACATCCCGGCGTAGCAGAAATGAATGTCCTTGTGTTACCTGGGCACCAACTTGAGTTCATTGGCTTGATGATCGGAGTTGTTCTGGTGACTGTTCTCCTTACAAGAAGTCGTGGTCAGATGCTTTCTCAGCAGCAGGTCTGAGAGCCTTTCTCAAGCGATCTTCACATACAAACGGTTGCGGTTTAGCGCCAAGAGAAAATTGGCATTTACCCATTGGGTGGCTAGCTGACACCACCTCCAGTATTAGGAGCGATGGCCCTCTCTATCGGTGACAATTTTGTCAGGAACTCGTTACACTTGAGCAGGGCCTTTGCCCAATGCGGACTCAGCTTATTTGTCAGGAAGGCTCTTAGGGTGCTTCCTTTTGAAGATGAGTATTATTCTGAGGCACAGCCTGGATTTTCTTCACCATTTCCATGCTTCTCTGCACGAGTTGCTCAGCGGTCCACGCTCTCTGACTCACCAACTGACAGTAGGACGCGAAGCTACTCAATGCCCAAAGCCAATCTGTAACTTAAGGACAATAAAATGAGGGCCTGAAGTATACTCAGATGAATATATCTGTGGCAGGAAAGGGAGCAAGCCATCGTGTTGTCAGGCCACTGCTAGCTCCGGTAAGCCTTACCAACAAGTCAGTCCGGTAACGCTACACTCATCGCTCATGATATACTCATATTGCAAGCTGCGCAGCTTGCCTTCTGGGTCCTGTGCACCATTCCCAAGCCGAAACAGGAGCACCAGACTGGTGAAACACGACAGTCTATCGTCACAGAAGATGAACAAGGCATTGAAAGCTGGGAAATCTGTCTAAAACGTCTATTTTGGCGCTTTGATAGTTTTTTTTGAGGAGAAATACATGATGCTTGTACGTATCACCATTATGGTAATGCGTCTTTGCGTACTCGCCGCAGGTATTCTTGGCATCCTTTTTTGGAGTGGGAGGATTGTAGCTGAAGATCCCCTGCTCGAGTTACATATGGGACTTGGTATCCTTGTTGCCCTCTCACTCCTCGTAATGGGCTATTTCATTGCAACGGTTAAAGGAGGAAATAGTGGTCTGGCTATTGGAGCCTTTGTACTTGCCATCTGCATGACTGCCCTGGGATGGAGCCAGCTCTCCGTGCTCCATACTTCATCGCTCAGTTGGCTCATTCAGATTGTGCACCCGCTACTGGGCCTGCTAGCCATCGGTGTGGGGGAAATGATCGCTAGACACTACAAACGCCTCTCAGTTTCCACAGAGCAAAGTCAGAAGTACTCCTGACGATAGTATGTTTGACAAGGATATTATGTAAGCTCTCTGCCACGACAACAGGTCAACAATTGAGTAGTGCTATCGTGAATGCGAGACTCGCCACGATGTCCATTACTACGATGCTGATGGATGTGCCAACACCCAGAGAAAAGAAAGACATCGGCGGCTTCCCCGATGGTGGATTCCTCATGCCAAGCAGTCGGTTAACTCGGTCAGTGATCGACTCTCCCCTCCTGAGCAGCGTTTGCACGAGTTGAGAAGGTGAGTCATCAATCAGGGACAGCCAGACCTTGGTGAGCGCGGAAGCTAAAGCAAGCGGGCGTTTGGTTGACTGTGCCACCAGATCATCAGAGGCCAGTTCTTTTTCATGGTGCAGTTGGCGATAGGCGATGCGGCTAGTTGGCAGATAGAAAAAGGCATCGCGCAGCAGGAGTGCTATCCAATTCAAGAGGTAATCACGTCGGTGGACGTGGACGAGTTCATGCATGAGCACAGCCTCGAGTTCTTGTCTGTCAAGGTGATCAATCATCCATGTCGAGAGCAGCACGGTCGGTCTTCGTATCCCGTAGAGCACTGCATATGGTCGATTCGTGCGAACTAGCTGCAAACACAGTCGAGGGAGGTTGCTCTGCTGGGCCAAGTGGTCAACGAGTGCCTGAAGGTCTGGATCAGCGATCGCTTCTTGCTGCTTCATAACCCGCTTCATCAAAACGAGTCGTCCCAAGCCAAGGCCAAGTGCACCGATGATATTGCTTCCCACTAGGAACAGAATGGCTATATCCAACCGAGAGTCCCAGGCCAGAGCGTTCAAGGCACAATCCTGGTCCCGCACATGCTGGAGTCCACCAACCAAGCCGATGAGGCTGACTAGTGGCATGATCAGGACGAGCAACTGCATGATTTGGCGCTGCGACCAGTCGCTGAAGAGGCGCAAGAGACGAAGGATCAGAATGCTGCCAAGCAGAATGACGACGAGCATGCCTGACATGTAGAGCAGGATATGCATGCTTAGTCTTCCTCCTGTTGACGAAGGCGCATAATTTCAGCCAAGTACTGATGCACACGAGCAGCATCTTCCTTGGAGAGCGCATCAAGTCCCTGCAGTGTGGCCCCTGAGAAGCTGATAAAGAGATCCTGAAGAATGTGACTGACGAGCCGTGAGATGAATTCCTGCTCTGTCATCGTGGGAGTATAGACGTACGTCTGCTCGTGCTTCTCGATGCTCAGGAATTGCTTTTTCGCCAGGCGTCTCATCGTGCTCATGACGGTCGTATAGGCAATGTTCCGCTGCTGATAGAGCTGCTCAAATATATCTCGGACGGTCGTTCCTTGGCTGGCAGGACGTGTCCAGATCAGTTCCATAATCTCAGCTTCTAGATCGCCAAGCACCTTGCGAATGCCTGGGCGATCAGGCCGAAACACGCTAATCTCCGGTTCAAATGCCATCTCACATCTCATCCTCTCGTAGAAATTGATCGCTCCATACTATACTCCAACAAGCCGAGATTTGACAAATATGCCCTCTCAGGCAGGACTTGTGAATGTTCCCGAAAGAGCGAGGAGGCATCATGCCATGGCAAGGTTTTCGCAACAGTCGTCACATCCCGTGATGCTAGTAGTAGTGGATCGCATGGCACCAATCACCTAACAGCCCAATCGCTTTGATTGGCAGGCGCTGCCAGATGGGATAGACCAGCTGGCGTGCGGCACTTTTTGCCTGACCGGAGGCGGCACTTTTTGCCTGACCGGAGGCGGTGCTGATCGTTCTCGTTCCATGAGAGACTGCCGGGTAGGAGTAGGTATAAATCGTCTTCGCTTCAGCTCCCCACTTGCTTTTGAACTGGGCCTGGCTTTGATTTCCTACGGTGACATTCCCGAAGTCGTAGCAGCGAAAGCCCTCAGTACATGCATCCTGAATCGCTCGCCAGTGGAGGAAATCGTTGGGTCGCAAAGCTTGGTCCTCCCGTCGCCATCCAGTGAAGAGATGGGAGATGGTTTGGCCCCACTGCGCAAAAAGAAAACCAGCCACCAGCCTGCTTTGTCCTGCTTCGACCTGTTCGGCCAGGAGCAAGCGCAGCAATCCTTGTGGGCGCAGTCGTTGCCAGGCCAGCTCAAAGAAGCGATACGGCTTGGGTACAGCAACGGCCCTGCGCATAGTCTGCAGGTACAATCCATACCACGCCCGCAGTTCGCCTTCGGTCTCCGCCTCTCGGATCTGCATGCCTAACCTGACTGCCTTATTGGCCGCCCACTTGATCCGCGAGTCTAGGTGCAAGAGATCAGGCCGCTCTGGCAACGCCAGTTCGTATGTCTCGTACCTGGGCACGCCGACGATGTTGTCCACGAGCCTATCGAGACTGGTGGATTTCACCTTGAGCTGGAATTGGACACCAAGCTCAGCACGAGTACGTTCAATGGCTGCTTGGATGAGAGCGACCCTTGCCTGGTCGTCGTAGGCAAGTGGACCGGCTGTTGGAGAGTCAAACAAAGAAGCGCAGATGCGTCCACTACGCAATCCCCGACGGTAGAAGAGCGGGAGAATGCCGCGTAACTGACCAGCGGAATCCTCGCAGGCCAAATGGAGTGGCTTATAACCGTATGTCTCTTCCAGCACTCCTAGCCAGGCCGGATGCTGATACATCACACTTGTGGGCAGATGGGTCATCAAGGTTTCCCAGCGGGGATCGGTCTGAGGATCAAGTTCGATGACGCGCAATGACGAGTCTCTTGCGACTTCATCAAGCCTTTGGTCTGCATTCACAGAGGCTTCTCCTTCTAAGGGAGTGTCAAACCAAGCCCTTTCGACACCGAGATGATGCCAGTGTGCATGCTCCTATGAACTCCTAGCACACGAGGAACGTCTCTTTCCTCCACAGAACTCAGTCGATGAGCACCGTTTGCACCCCTTGCGAAATCTCCGCCGCCGACATAGTGACGGGGAGATCCTTCCATAGAAGATCTCCGACTTGCTTTGAGATCTTTGGTGATACGCCAGAGAACATCCTTCTCATGAGATTGAATATTACACAGTATAATACTACTGTCAATAGTACGTAGCATATTGTTTAAGCTTCAAGAGGGTTTACCTAGAGGCGTGCTGCAGGCCTAGCAATGCGATTCTGACCAAGCTGCTTCATCATCGTCCTTCCTGATTATTGGTTCCTATGGTCGGCCGTCACCAATGAGAGGGAAGAATCGTGTCTGTTCTATGAATGATCGTACGAAACAACCTCGTAGGTTCTCCCTACGCTCTAACAAGAAATGCCTCAAGAGAAGAGGAGGATATTGATGCAAGGAACCATAAGTCAAGCGATGCAACAGTGTATTCAAAACTGTCAGGACTGTCACGCTGTGTGTGAGCAGACCATCGCCTATTGCTTGCAAGCTGGAGGGCCACACGTAGAAGCCAGCCATATGCAGTCCTTACTTGACTGCAGCCAAAACTGCCAGATCAGTCTTGACTTCATGCTTCGGAACTCTCCGCTTAGCAAGTCAGTCTGTGGGGTATGCACTGATGCATGCTTGCGCTGTGCCGAGACATGTGAGCGAATAAGGAATGATGCGCAAATGCAGACCTGTGCTCAGATCTGTCGTCAGTGTGCATCGTCTTGTCGGCAGATGGCTTCATAGCGTCTGGCTGGCTCTCTTGCATGGAGTGCAAAGTACATAGATGTATCAGAGGAAGAGAGTCAAAGCTGATGGAATCGAGAAAGACCTGTCATCTCATGAGTAGAGTAGTGATCATGACGGCTTTGACCATCTTCCTTGTCGTCGGTGGGAGTACGAGGAGTACTCCCACCGCGCAAGCTTCTGGAAGCCCACCAAGCCCTATGGCAACCATGACTGCTTCTAGCACAGTCGCTCCTGAACGGCTCGTTGTGAACGGCCAGTATTCTGATGAGCGGTTCATTGACATGATGGTGCCGCACCACATGATGGCAGTGCAAACGGCTCAGGTTGCTTCGCAGAAGGGGCAACATTCTGAACTCAGACACCTTGCCACAACGATTACTTCCTCACAAAACCAGGAAATACAAGAGTTGAAAGACCTCAAACAGCGGCTCTATGGCACTTCGAACACACCGACGACGATCAACCCTGTCGATATGGAAAACACAGGCACAATGATGCCGGATCAATTGGCTTCAGAGAACCCATTTGACAGAGCATTTATCGATTCAATGATTCCGCATCATGCCTCCGCCGTTGACCTGGCAAGTGTTGCCATGATGCGAAGTTCCAATGCTGATATCAAACGCATTGCCCGCTCGATCATTGATGCGCAAAGTCAAGAGATCGGAACCATGATCCAGTGGCGTAAGCAGTGGTATGGAGACTGACCTTGCTCAATCCCTCCAAGATTTCGACCTGTGAAATTGCTTTTCTCGGTAGTCGGGAATGGATCTTGAAAGACTGGCAAAAAACGAGGCCGATGACTCTTCGTCAAGCATATAACATCGAGCAATTTCACAGGTCGATTTAGTTCTACTGATGCAAGATTTGCAATTGCTTGATATTCATCAATATCTCCTCATTCTCTTGTGCTCTATTGGAGATCCCCAAGCTCTCATATTTATCTGCTCAATTCATCGCAGTCGTTTGCGCCTTCCTCAGCCATGAGTTTTAGTGATGCAAATAATGGCTGGATTGTTCCAGAAGGAGAGAGTGCGAGCTTGCTGCATACCGCTGATGGAGGTCGAACTTGGCAGCAGATAAACGCTCGTATACAAACACCATCTCCCAAACCAAAGCCGACTATCGGTCTGCAAGTTGGCAATATAGCTCCCGATTTCACCCTCACGGACTTACATGGCAAACGGGTGAGCCTGCACGACTACCGAGGGAAACCGACAATGCTCAACTTCTGGTACCCCTCATGTACAGATTGTCAGGCCGAAATTCCTACCATGCAACAATATTATGCATCCGCACCAGCCATGAGTAAGCATTTTGTGATTCTCGCTGTCAATACTCTCGGAGGAGATGACGAGCAGACGGTACAAAATTTCGTGCAGCAGAACCATTTGACTTATCTGATCGTCATGGATGAACAGCAGCGGGTAGGAACGCTGTATCATGTGAGGGAGACACCAACCTCCTATTTTCTCGACCCTGAGGGCATTATCCAGTCAGTCCTGTTTGGTCCCGTCGGCAAATCAAACTTGCAACGAGTGCTCGCTGATCCGAAGAGTGCAAACAGGACGACTCAGGGGAGATAAGAAAGAGATGGAGTTCTACCAATTAGCAACCCAACATTGCAAGTAAAAGGAAACAACTGATGCCCTGAGCAACGACAAATGCAAGAACGATCGAGAGACTGGTGCTCAGGACGTGGAGACGAGATGGCAGCGTTTTTGGCAGGGGGGGTGCATCCATCAAGCGTTGAATGCGATAATCCGTCCATGTGCTCCCATTGGCAAGCAGTTGAGCTCCGCCCATCATAGCATACGGTGGGGTCTCAATCCGATGCAACCAGACTTTGGTCAGTGCACTAGCCAGTGCCAATGGTCGCTTTGTCGCACGAACAACCAGATCATCGCAGACCAGTTCTTTTTCTTGTTGGAGCTGTCGATACGCCTTTCTACTGGTAGGCAGATAGAAGAAGGCATCACGCAGCACCGTTGCCAGCAGGACAATCAAATAATCAAAGCGTGCCACATGTTGTAGTTCGTGAGCAAGCACGGCTTCAAGCTCCTGGTGGTCAAGCTTTTCAACCATCCATGTTGAGAGGAGGATGGTTGGACGAAAAATTCCATAGGTGAGCGCGAGAGGATGATCGGAGGAACAAAGAAGGACACGGGGCCGTACAGCCCCGAGGCGTTGCGCTACATCATGAGCATAGTGCTCTAATGCTGCGTCATGATGGGCACCACATCTTCTCATGACACGAGCCATCAGGATGAGGCGAATACCTCCAAAACACACAGCTCCAAGTGCGACGACGAAGAGACCGATTGGGAATGCACGATCCAACCATGTGGGGGACGCACTCTCTAACCAAGCAGGTGAGGGTATCGAGAACAGAGCACACAGATAATGGAAGAGACGATGGAAGAGACTGAAGCCTAACCCAACAGCTACCAGCGGCATCACGAGGATCAGCAGTTGCAGAGCACGTCTCCATGACCATTCATGAATAGCGTTGAGCATTTTCATCGTGAGAGCGCTTCCAACGGTTGCAAGCACCAAACTTAAGAACTCGAGGAGCGTATGATGCACTATGCTTGCTCCTTCTTCCGGCGACGATGGAGTTCATCGAGGAGTTGACGTACATGCTCAGTAGTCTCGGAGTTAGCATGGGCATCACCATCTGCAAGTGTTTCACCAGAAAAACTGATAAAAAGATCTTCGATAATATGACCAACAAAGCGTGAAATAAACTCTTCTTTCGTGAATTTTGGATAGTAGATGTAAGATTGCTCCTGTTTCTCTACTCGAAGCAGTCCCTTCTTTGCCAGACGAGACATGGTGCTCATCACTGTAGTATAGGCAATCCTTCGGCGCTCATAGAGAATCTCAAAGACTTCGCGAACCGCTGTTCCCTGATTGGCAAGCTGCTCCCAGATCAGCTCCATGATTTCGGCTTCGAGGTCACCAAGCACTTTGCGGATGCCCGGTCGATCCGTGCGAAACGAGTGGAGATCCAGTCCCTCTGATTCAGATGTCATTTGCTCATCCCTCCTCTCATGTGAACCTTTTCACTGTGTTTGCCATAGGTGATGATGTGACATACCATGCTCATATTCTATAGAATTGCTTGTATAAGCCAAAACCTTTGTACTCACATCATACTGACGACCATACAGAGCACGTTGGTACATTAGCCCATCATACGATGAATGATAGTATACACCTTTGGTGAAGAGATGAGAAGTACCTCGTGGTAGGTGAGGAGGTAAGTGGGTGGGCAATGCTCTCCTTTCCACTTGCTTCTCTACCCAGAGAAGCAAGTCCCCTTCTCATGTGCTTTCTGTCATGAGAGAAAAGTATGGCATTTGGTTATGGCATCGTAAAAGATAGTACCCCTATCAAAGATACTATCAAGTATAGTATTATTGCTGAGAATAGCTGGTCATCGCGTATTGCAAGACGATACAAGGTGAGCAGATGCAATCTCGACCAGGGGAACTCACCGTCGTTTCTCAAAATCCGGCCTGTCATGACACCATCCTCAAAATGGGCTGATATGCTGAAACAGTAGAGTTCTCAGGTCCTTTTGGCCTTTCCTTTAGGTTAGGCATGAGCTATTTTCGAAGAAAACTTCAACGATAGAGGTCTGCTCTTATGAAATTAAAACGTGCATTCATGCTTGGATCTGTTCTTCTCGCACTGATTGTCCTTGCTTCTGTGTTCATAGTATATATTAGACTCTATTCCGATTTAGCTAGCTGAGTGGGAGATCATTCGTCTTCGTCTTTATTCTCAGCTCACTTTCCCTTAATCGGGATAAGTATTACACAAATACGAACAAGTACTCCTCGACCTGCAGGTTCTTCGAGCACACCTCCTGCAGTTCCGAGCACATCCTTTGATGGATATGGTATGTATGAAAATTGTCGTCCAAAGGATGTCGCCACTTGTCTTTCTCATTTAGATACGATGGCATCGGCAGGATTTCAATTGGTGATAAATTATGCTCAGCTCTATGGCGACGCACAGTTTCAAAAAGCCTATCTTGATCATGCACAGTCAGTAGGCATGAAGGTCATTGTAGCGCTGAATAAACTGGAACTCTATAATGGAGCAGATTTAAGCTCCGTGTTTCCTGATTTGGTGCAAACATGCAGTTGTAGTAACAATCATGATTTCATTGAGTATGTGGTGAACTTAGTGAAAAATCATCCCGCACTGTGGGGCTATTATATTGGTGACGAAGTAGACCCAGCCGATCATGACCAGATGAAAAGGGCACTTGCCGATGTGGTGCACCAAACAGATCCCAAGCATCCCCGACTCTTTATAGATACTGCAGGACATGCAATAGCCGTATGGCATGGAAATAGTCCTTTTTCTGATACTGCAGAAGTTCTCGGCAGTGATTTTTACCCGGTCAGAGACAATTCACCTAGTTATCCCACGATTGATCAGACAGCCCAGGTTGCATCTGGCATACAAGCATACACTGATGCACATAGAGAAACTAGTGCCATTGTTTTGCAAGCATTTAGTTATAGTAATTATGACATACCAGGTACGCCCTATCCTACTGCTGACCAAATGGAGTCTTTGCTTTCCCAAACCTTGGCACATTCACACCCGAGAATGATTCTTTGGTATAGCTACTATGATACCATGGCATCCGGTAACCCCACACAGCATTGGAATGATTTAAAGTCAATCATTGCTCGCCATGTACTAAATTATATTAAACAGGAATAATGTCTCGTTCTCATCAACGATTGTGCTTCTCAAGGAAGCCATGAAACCTGTTCTAACGCAATCACTCACGAATAGTGTTGAGCATTCTCATGGTGAGAGTACTTCTAAAGGCTACAAGTACCAGGCTTGAGAACCCGAGCAGAACATGATGCACGATGCTTCCTCCTTCTTTCGGCAACGATTGAGTTTGTCCGACAGTTGACAGATATGCTCAGTTGTCTTGGAATCTGCATGGGCAACAGGAGCCTCTTTGGATTCGTTTCCTCTTTCAACTTTCTGTTCCTCATTCTACACAAACTCTTCCACCCCTCTTTTAGTTGAGATCATGCTGCGAGATCAGCAGCATATCTCCAGATAAGTCCTCGAGAAACGTCAACGATCTTCTGCATACTATTGACAATAGTACTCTGATGTATCATACTAAATCCCATGATTCAAAGAAGCTCTCTGGCGTATTACCAACGATCTCAAAGCCAGTTAAATATCTCTTATGTAAGGAGAAGCTCCCGTGACAGCAGACCAAAGGTTTGATGAAGTCGCAGGGCACCTGTCTTTGCGCATTGTCGAACTTGACCCTCAGACTGATCCCCGCTGGGAAACCTTGATGACCCGTCTGCAAACAAGCGTGATTTATCAGCATCCAGCCTGGCTAAGTGTACTGGAAGAGGCATATGGGTATAAGCCATTGGGCTGCGAGGATGCCGCAGGGCAGTTGCGCGGCATCCTGCCGCTCTTCTACCGGCGGGGATTACGTACTGGATGTACCTGCGCCTCTTTATTTGACTCGCCAATGGCCGGTCCGCTTGCCTACGACGACCAGGCAAGGACTACTCTCATCCAAGCGGCCATTGAACGTACTCGAGCTGAGCTTGGCGTCCAGTTCCAAATCAAGGTAGGATCCACGAGTCTGGATAGGCTGGTGGACAACGTTGTCGGCGTGCCTCTGTTCGAGACGTATGAGCTAGCATTGCCAGAGCGACCTGATCTCTTGCGCTTGGACTCATCGATTAGGCGAGCAGTCAACAAAGCAGTGAGGTCAGGTATGCGCATCAGACAGGCGGAGACCGAAGACGAACTGCGGGCGTGGTATAGACTGTATCTGCAGACCATACGTCGCCTTATTACTGTGCCAAAGCCGTACCGCTTCTTTGAGCTGGCCTGGCGACGACTGCGCCCACAAGGGTTGCTGCGATTGCTGCTCGCCGAGCATGTCGAGGCAGGAAAAAGCAGGCTGGT
>WNFJ01501591.1_pt1 | contig 20903 bp, 11 predicted proteins | sample 5400461 | NCBI WGS metagenome assembly WNFJ01 (sample SAMN13153349, study PRJNA577476) | soil metagenome | isolation source: 115 cm saprolite on Douglas fir-dominated hillslope | place: USA:California | collected 2013-09-17
TTTGCGTGGCAATGGATATGTTCTCGCTTACGGGGCAAAAGACAACGGTGCATACGGATTCCAGATCAATGCAAGACCAGATCCGTATGGCCGCTGGGGTTTGCGCAGCTTTTACGTCGATGACTCCGCAGTTGTACGGGCCACCCCAGAGTACCGTTCTGCGACCCGTCAAGATCCGCCGGTACACTGATTCGCTTATAGTGGACGAAGTCGATTCGTTCCCGAAAGGTCTACCCGGCTGCACCGACCCCAAATCGCCGCTTGTCATTTGAGACCCATCGCTGCTCACTCAGGTCAACATCTACGGCCTGCTGCGCATGCGCCACAGCAATGGCAAGAAAAGAGCGTCCACCCACCCTGTTTGTGGTGCATTACAGCTGCCGGATCGTCCGACTCAATGGCCATGTTGACCACGTGAGCAGCTTGCCGGGTTGCTGAGTTGTCTCTAGCAATCGCGGGAGTTCAGCGCAACGGGCTTCCAGTGTCGCGACGCTCAACGGGAAGTCCCCTCGCATCCGCGCAGCCACATCATGCTCTGGCTTGTCGACCAAGAGCTCAACCGCTCGGATGAGAACGTCGCTCACGCTCCGCACATTAAGGGCTCCCTTCAAGAACGTGACGTTCGGCTCCAACCAACGGTGCGTGTACAAGTGTCCTTGGAATTCCCAGAGGCACGGGGACCGCCGCCTCCGTCGTGAGTCCAGGGAGCGAACACCGGGTTCGCGTTCTCCGAGTACATCAGGCACGAGACATACTGCACCGCGGCGATTACGCGCCCAACTGTGTCCAACGACCACCATGCGGTCCACAAGCGATCCATGCCGGGGAAAAGAACTCACGCACGCTTTGGGTTGAATGTTTTATTCCAGTGGATGAGAATTGGATACCAGTTCGTGCTCCACTACGCTCCGTCGTCCCCATAGCGTTGGAGACGACGACATCCCTGTATCTTTTCAGTACCGAGCTTTATGCATATCAAAAGGGAGTGAGAGGAGGAAGTATTACCTCATTCGGTGGACGTATTTTCGACCTATCTGCATGTAAAGCACCATGGTGTGTAAGCCGGGTGGAGGAGTGGTTCGCTAGAGAATTGACGAATTTGTTTCAGGCACATCCATTGACAGCGGCACGCGTTGTGAAATTTGCCCCTCCGAACCAAATAAGGCTTCAACGCCTATTCGATGAGAGTTTCGTGCTGAAGGGACTAGCCGGTCCATATTTTGAGCTGGCTACCTACACGATTACCTTCTGGTCAGGACCCTTCAGGGACAATAATGGGAGCTCCTTACCACGTTTCCGCCGCTAAAGTGGCCCCGGGCCCGGATGGACTGCCTAACCAAATCTTCCTGCAAGTGGATCAAGCATTGCAAGTGGCGGTTGGGAAAAAAGGTGATTATGTGGAGCTGACTGCACAACAATATGCGGCTTATGAATGTGAAGTACAAGGAGCTGTTAAGCAAGCCATCGAGAACACCACTAAGGCTCTTGGTGGACGTATTACTGAAAATGGTATCGGCAGAATCACTGTAATCCAAAACAGCAGCCGGAGGTGATGCAAATATGATGACAACAACAGAGGTACGCAACTGGCTCGGAATATTCTTCCTCGGCATGACGTCTGCGCTTGGCGCCTATATCATTTTGTTTCAAGAAACGCGAGCTCTGCCCATTTTCTCAAAAGACGCTAGTAGCGCCTTTCAAATCATAATACCCACCTTTATTGCCCAGCTCACGATCGCAATCGCCCGAGCAACGACAAGCCCTGGAGTACCCGTACTCTCGTAACCTATCCTGGCCCGCCGGGAGCGCATCACAATAGCCACGCCACACGTCGGATTGCTGGGCCGACATGAAGAAACTGAGCGTCGTAGTTTCTCTTCCAGGCGCGAACAACTATCTCGAAGAACAGGTGATCGCAGCCCAGGCTACGGCCACCCGCCTGGGTATGAACTTGCAAATCATCAACGCGCGCAGCAACCCAGTCACGCAAAGCCAGCAACTTCTCGAAATCGTTCAATCGCCGACAGCCGCCCGTCCCGACGCCATCATTGTCGAGCCCGCGAACGAGACCGGTTTACCGCGCGTGGCCGAAGCGGCGGTCGCCGCGGGCATGGGGTGGGTGATCAGCAACGCTCGCGTCGACTACATGGGACAGCTCCGCCAGGATGCCAAGGCTCCCGTCTTCAGCATTTCCCAGGACCACCGCGAAATAGGCTGCATGCAAGGCCGTCAATTGGGTGCGCTGTTGCCCGAAGGAGGCACAGTGCTTTATTTGCGTGGGCCGGGGACAAACTATCTAGCTGCGCAGCGGGCCGAAGGGCTGGGAGGAGCCGTACCCCGGAATGTTCACGTGAAGGCATTGAGGATACGATGGACAGAACAGAACTGTTTTCAATCGCTGACTTCATGGCTGCGCCTGGGCACGGCGCACGCCAAAGACATAGATTTCATCTCCTGTCAGGATATTGACTTCATCAATGGCGCCAAGAGGGCATTTCATGGCCACCGAGATGAAACGGAACGCACACGATGGCTCAGCGTTCCCATCACTGCCGCCGGTGTTCTCGGCCCGACGAAATCGTTGGTGGATCGAGGTGTCCTGGCCGCCGCCGTCCTGACTTCGCTTACCATGGATACGGCTTTGGAGATGCTGCGGCAGGCGTTGCAAGGCGAGTCGCAACCGCCCGAGCACACAATTGTGCCGGCTTCCTTGCACCCGAGCCTCAAAGAGCTCGCGGAAAAGCACGCCTCGGGACTCGCCCCGGCAACAGATGAGGCCTCGGTCTAAAGCCCGTTTGTGGATACCTAATGGGATGGTCGGCCAAGGCGCTAAGCCAGCAGGTCGGAGGCAGCCAGGTCGGCGGATTTATGAACACCGCGCTGGCCAACGGTCAGAACGAACTGGTCCTGCCGATCATTCTTACCGGTACGTTCCAGCATCCCCAGGTTGCGCCGGACGTGCAACAGATAGCGCAGATGAAATTGCAGAACCTGCTGCCGACGACAAACAATCCGGCCGAGTTGACCAGCAGTCTTCTCGGAGCGAATCGTCGGAAGCAAGAACAAGAGCCAGCAGCAGAACACTCCGGCCATCGCCAAGAATCAGGGACAGCAGAACCAACTCGGTGAAGTTCTGGATCCGGTCCTGCGAAGAAAAAGAAAGCGCCTCCATCGGCCACGCCTACTCCAAACAAATAGCGATGGTCGCAAATGCTCTTCACAGTGCATGGTAACCGCGGCATGCACTCATCCGATAAAAATTTACCCGGCCTTTCGTTGCAAATGTTCAAAGAGTGCAGGGCTGGAACAAATTACACAGTCATCTAGGGTGCGAAACGAGGTGCTCACAACTTACACATTTCATTGAACAAGGCCCACTCAATTTTGGCCCTTGAGTTGCTTTCATATCTGGGTGAATGCGTCCTTCGGAAGACCTAAGCGATTTGCGCCACTGATGCGTGCAGTTGTAGTGCGTCATGGAAATTGAGTCGCGGGTTTGCTTTTCGCCAAGTGCATCGACTCTCGAAGTTTCGCATGCACTCGCCGACAAGAATACTCGCGAATGACAATCGAAGGAGGGCTTTATGAAGAGCCGTTGCATCTATGTTGTTCTCCTGTTCTTGGTTGGTGCGTGGAGTGCGCAGGCGACACAGCAATCTGCGGAGTCTCGGCAGAAGAATCAACCCACCTATCATGTGACGATGGTCCCCAGGACCATCACTGCCATTAACTACGAAAATCGCAAAAGCACCGAAATCGGATTTGAAGGATCGCCACTGCTGCCGCTTGGTAAGGGACACGCCAAAGTAACCAGCGAGCGCGGCCGCATTGCCATAGATGCTGAATTCAAGCACCTGGTGCCGGCGCAAAAGTTCGGCGCAGAATACCTCACGTATGTCCTGTGGGCGATCACGCCGGAAGGAAAGACCAATAACCTGGGCGAGGTGCTCCTGGACGGAAATCAGAACAAAATTAAGGTAACCACGTCGCTGCAGACCTTTGGTCTGATCGTGACTGCGGAGCCGTACTACGCGGTCTCGGAGCCGAGCGACGCCGTGGTGCTGGAGAATGTAGTCCGCTCCGAAACCCGAGGCACGATCCAGCAAATGAGCGCAAATTATCGACTATTGGGACGGGGGCAATACGGATATGACGTCGCCGGGGCGAGCCAGTCGTATCCCAAGTCCAAGGTTCCCATCGAGGTTGAGGAAGCACGGAACGCCGTGCAAATTGCAAAGAGCGCGGGCGCCCGCCAGTACGCTCCCGATGCCTTCGACAAAGCGAAGGAATCCCTAGCCGAAGCAGAGGCCGTTCTCCGACGCAAAGGTGATAAAAAGCAGATAGTCCAAAGCGCCCGCGATGCTGTCCAGAACGCCGCTGACGCGCGTCGGATCGCCGTTAAGCACCTAGAGGATGAACAGGCCGCCTCTGAGAAGGCTGCGGAAGCGCAGCGCACGGCGCAAGCTCAGGCAGAGGCTGCAGCAGCAGCCGCGAAGGAACAGCAAGAACAGGTTGCCCGACAGCAGGCAGAGCAACAAGCTCAGATGGAAGCTCAAAGAGCTAAGCAAGAGCAACAAGCTGCCGCTCAGGCAAAGCAAGCGGCAGCCCGAGCCGAGCGCGAGAAAGAGGAGCTGCGCGCGACACTACTTCAGCAATTCAGTCGCATCCTGCCAACAACCGATACGCCACGGGGCCTGAAGGTGAACATCTCTGACGTACTGTTTGATACAGCCAAATACGATCTGCGGACGCCTGCGCGTGAGGCCCTGGCGAAGTTCTCAGGCATCGTCGTCGCACATCCCGGATTAAAGCTTCAGGTCGAGGGATATACGGATATCGTTGGCGGCGACACCTACAACCAAACACTCTCCGAGAATCGAGCGAATTCGGTTCGAGCCTATCTGATCAATCGAGGAATTGATCCAGCCGTGATTGCGGCCATCGGATACGGGAAATCAAACCCCGTGGCGGGCAATGATACGGCTTCGGGCAGGCAGCTCAACCGGCGCGTCGAGATCATCATCTCCGGCGAAATCATTGGCACGCAGATTGGCCGTGCCAGTCCACCGGCGCGACCGTAGCCTTGTTCACCCACACGAGCCGTGGACCGAAGTTTGCGTCCGCGAAAGCAAACACATGCCCGCTTGCCGGAGTTCATCGGTGACGGGCGGAAGGAGTAGACATGAAGAACGTACTTGCGTCCCTGGTGAGCACGATGGTCTTGTTGGCGGTCACATGCGTGATTATGTCGAAGCCATTCACACGGCCGTCTTTCGTCGAATTGTGAGCGAGGCCGGTTCGGAAAATCGAAGCAACCGGGGAACCTCAGATTCACGCGCCAGTCGTCTTGGCGCTTACGATTTTATCGAACGCAAGGCCGCTCGAACGTTCTCCTCGTCCGGTCTGCTTTTGCACGCCGAGCCATACGTAAGCTTCACCCCTGGTCCAGCGTGTCCGACGGAAGTACTGATCGACGATGATGCCCGCGCGCGGCACCTCTTCTTCATGCAGGTAATATGGTTGCTTCACCGTCTCATTCAGTCCCTGGCGGATGAGCGTGGTGCGGGGTGGAATTTTTTCCGGCGGCAGCGTATCACCTTCGATGATTCGGAGCATACGGCTGCGCTGGAGCTGGATCTCTCTCACGGAGTTGGGAACGTGCACCGGAACGAAAGGAATGAAATGTTCCGGCACGCTGGTCATCGCCAGGTAGGCGATGCCGGCCTGGAATGGAGGCGGCGCTCCTCCGCCGGCGGCAACCAGCCGCTCATGATACTGCAAGGTTTCATTGCCTTCGTCTTTTCCGGAACGCCCTTTGCCGGTCAATGAGGGAATAATTTTTTCCACGGCCCATACCATGTTTGCGACCTCATCCCGCACCAGCTCTACTTCTTCTTCCGGCTCGCCGTCCATGGTTTTGGCGACGGCAGGCGGTATGAACAAACTTGTGTCCGCCTGGCGCTCTGAGAGGTTTTCAGAATTGATCTGGAACATCGCCCAGCGATGCCAGTTGTCTTCGGCTCCAGTACCCGCTCCGACGATCCAGAATCGCTCCCCAAAAGTATTCGTCACCGCCATGCCATCAATGCGTGCCAGCGTGCCCGCGGGCAAACGGAAAGGCACCAGGAACCAATCGTTCGCATACACCAGCGCGAATTCCATCAGAAGCAACTGCGCCAGGTCCGTGGTGGAAGGTTTCACCGAACCGAAGTCGGTCTTGCGATCTTCCAGCGTCCACCAGCGCGGATCAGGCATTCCCTGAAAGCTGATGGGCGTGGGCAGGAACGAGCTCACGTTCACCTGTTCACCCGGATCAACTGCGCCGCCCAGGGTGCCAGGCGCATAATCAAAGGAGTACCAATCCAGATGGCCTTGCGCATATTGCTCGGCTGCCAGTACGCGCTCCTTGCCTTGCAGCGGGGCGGAGCAGGCAAACTGGTACTCCAGGTAAGGAGGCTTCCACGCATCTTCGTGGTCCGGCTGATAGTAGAGCGCGGCAAACCAACGTTCAAATTCGTCGCCCAGCGCATCCAGCTTTGCTTTGTCGGTAGGGAGAGCCAGCGCGATTCCCTCAGATGCGTGGTTGTTGGTTGGATCGGCGCTTAGGAAAAGATGGAGATCTCCGCCATCAATGCAGCGGCCCGCCAGCGCGGCATATTGCTGCCATGCCTGGCGATGCGCATGGACAAAGTCCGTGGTTTCATCCTGCGCCGGCAAAGTAATCGGATAAAGCGTGAGGTACTGCGAAACATATGCCTGCAGTCCGGCATCGTTGAGCATGTTCCGCCACTGCCTGCCCAGTTGCGCACGCAGATCAAAACGCATCTTTTGCCCGTTCCATGCCCAGTGCACCGTGCGTTGCTCGGCTTTGGTTTCCAGCGGGACGTTCGGCTCAAACGGCTCGGTGGGTCCGCCGGCGGGCTGGTATTTTGTCACCGGCGTAGCACGCATCTTCACCTTGGTAAGCACCGGCGAGCCGGCATCGTCGGCCTTGAACTCCCCAAGCTGCCACTGCTTCGTCAGCATCCAGAGCGGATCACGGACCTCGGCTTTCAGAGCGCGATCAAAATCAGCGCGCCGCGGCCTTCCTTCCAGCCGGTTCCACACCGTAATGGTGGGGAACAGCAACTCCCGCAATGCCAGTTTCATGTCAGGGACAACGTACTTCGCGTCCATCGGTCAGCTCCCAATCTTTTCGTAAATGCGGTTGTTCACCGCCAGGTTGGTCGAGATGTGTATCTGGTACAGTGTCACAGCCATCAACGTTGCAGGCAGAAACTGCGCATACAGTGAAGCGTCAATCTGGGATGGCTCTACCCCGCGCGACCGGGCCGCATCGAGGGTTTCATTGATGCTGTCCACCAGGTCGCTCCATGACCAGCGGCCCGTCAGCACTGCCGGAACCGCCAGGAGCATGGCCTGTGGCGGCTGCGAACTCGGGCGATCAAAATGGAACGTGACCCCGGAGGTGACCTCCGTTCCGGGCACCAGCTCCGGCCATTCGTCCAGCAGTAGGCCGCATTGCGCGGCCACGCGATTGAATGCAACGGAAAAATAGGCCGTGTACAAGAGCCGGTTGCCGGCGCCGACTTTCGCGGGATCGAATTCCAGGCCGAGCCAGCGATCATCTGGCGTGAACGGAAGCTGCACTGCTTTCAGGCCGAGCAGGTTTGCTCCAAAAACTTCGCTCAACATTGAGACATTTTCCCAGGCGTTCATTTTTTCCCGAACGCGGGCCAGGCCGTAAAGCCAATCGTCAACCGGGAAGCGGCGGCCTGCGGCTTTCAGGTCGGTCAGCAAGGCCGGTGCGGAAGTGAAGCAGTTGCTGAACTCCAGGCCGTTGCCGTCACCCAGCTTGAAGCGGGGCACGATCTGCATTTCATCGCCCAGAATGGCACGGGCCGCGGTGCGCAACGCCTGAATACGGTTTGGCGGGGACAAGGTCGCGGCTGCAGCCATGGCGGTTTGCGTTGTCTGGATTCTGTTGCTCACGTCGTCCGCTAGGGCTTTGACTCTCGCCGCCAGCGTGTCTCGCAGGGTGGGAATGGCGCCCTTCTGGGCCTCGATGTCGAGAGGCACGGCATCGTGCTGCGCCAGCGCAGGCCGCAACGCGTCCGCGGCGGCGGCAAAATCCACCAGCTTGTTCCCGCCGAACTTGAGCAGGTTATTGATCTGGCCCAGGTGGCCGTCAAATTGCAGCTTTGTTGCCTCCACGGAGCTCTTGTAAACGTTGGGATCGGCAGGCAGAGGCGCCGTGGTGCTTGAGGCAATCAGCCCTTCAGCTTTTTGCAGCATGGCGAGCCGGTCAGCATCGTTGGTGAGTGTTTGCCAGGTTGCCATGAGCGTGGCATAGTCCGAGCCCTTGCCGGTCCAGCGCACGGAAAATTCATCGAGCTTCTTGGCGATGGCATCGTAGATCGCGCGAACGTCAGAGTGAACGTGACCTGTGCCGGTTTGCGGCACTCCGTAAAGCGCGGCTTGAAGAAAGGCATCGGATACTTTGCGTGCATAAGCATCCAGGTCAGATACGTCCGCTTCAAGCGCCACTAGGCCGTCACGCAGAGGCGTGAGGGTGGAGATGGTCTGCTGCATTCGGCCGTTCAGTTCGGCATCGTCCCACACGGAATCGTCGGCTGTTTGGTTTTCCAGCGGCATGGCCATGTCAACCGGGGATAATGGCCGGCTCTTCAGCGCCAGCGCGCGCAAGCTGCGCACCAGCGGAGCCAGCTCCATGAAAGTAATCTTGCCCGCAACCGGCTGCGTGTACTCAATGGTCACAGCCACGTCAGGATGAGCGTCCGCTCCATAACGGACCACTTGGACGATGCGGTCATCCAGCTCTGACTGTGCCTGGTCCAGATCCAGGCCGGCGAGATAAAGAAGGTCTAAGGGCTGCAGTCCAAGGTCCTTTTGCGAAAGAGTAATCGTCTTGGGTGCGGCCAGCACAGGCGTCGTGTAGGTAACACGCGCCACAACGTTGGCCGGGTCTGGAAGCCGCCCTGAGAGCCAGAGATTCAACGGGGCCTCGGCCGTGGCGCGCGGCGTCATGGGAACGGAGCTGGGAGATACGTTCGGGTCAGCCGCGGGGTCCAGGTGGAGCGCCACGCGATGAGTGAGCGAGAAGCCGTTGCGCGGCGTGTTCACTACCTCCACTTGCGGTGGATGGTTGCCCTTACTGTATGCAGTTGTATTGGCTGCGGCGCGGTCAAAGTTGCCCTGCACCACCTGATAGACGCTCTCCGCCAACACCAGGTCGCCAAGCGCATCATAAAGATTAAGCAGCGCGTCAGCTTCGTTGTCCAAAGCCTGCTGCTCTTTATTATTTGACACCGGAGGCAGTTGGCCCGGGCCCAGGCCGCTGGGCATTCCAAACGGATAAGATTTTTTTCCGCTGCTGCGTATCTGTTTGGCCAGGCTCTCGCCGTCGATGACGTTGCGCGCCTCCAGCAGCGTAATGTCGGTTGGATCGGACGGGACGGTGCTCTTCAATTTATTTGCCACCAGCGGAAAGACCTGGCGCAGCGGATAGATGAACTTGTCGACTTCAGCAAGATCGTGCGCGTCATGCAAGCCCCGTTCAAAGAAATAACCGAGCAGCGCGGCCAGGGTCTGTCCATTGCGAATGCCTTCCAGGATTTCCATGGCCCGGCGCACCCGGTCAGATGACAGGTTTACCGCCATGGCATCAAGATTTGCCGGCGAAGCATTCACCTTGTAGGCATTCTTCAGGATCGCCGCGGCTGCCGCGTGGTTCAGCGAGGGAGCATGGACGTATCCTGAGTTCGCGGGATCGTATTGCAGCAGTGGGTCCTGCGGACGCTGGAACGTTGCCGCCAAATCCGGAGCAAGCTGCACGGGAGAAAGCTGCTGCGGATTCGGACGCAGATTTTCCAGCCACGCATACGCGCCCAGGTAAAGGCCCCTGGAACGTCCTTTTTCACTTTGCGCCCGCATTTCTTCAAGCCGCGTGGCCGTCAGCGCCGTCTTCCAGGCGTCCACCCGGTAGGAGCAGCAATCCACGTGCTCGGCAAACAGGCGCTCCAACGCGGCCGTGGAGGTGCCTTTCAGAAAATCCACGGCAGAGAGAATATCGCGCAGGTCCACTGTTTCCACGGCGTTCCGCAAAACCGACGGCAGCAGAATGTATTCGCCCAGCGTAGTAGTATTATTCCCCGTGATCTCCGGCCGGGGCGAATACAGCTGCTGGAACTTGCTCTTTCCCGCGTCGGCCGCCGACTGCACGTGAATGAACGCCGGCTCGCGGCGCTCCACTGCTGAATCCACCAGCGCGCGGCTTTCAAGCATACGGATGGCCGTATCCCAGTGTCCCAGCATCATGGCATGGCGCAGCAGCAGATAAAGCAGCGCGGTGGGCTCGGGATTCCCGCCGAAATCCTGGCGGCGAATCACGTCCAGCGAGGATGTGGCCAGCCATTCAACGTAGTTCTTCTTGTCCGGAGTATAAGCGCGGACCGGCTTGGTTTCCGAAAGCGGCACGTCGTCCACCACAGGGCCTTGCAGGAGAGTGCTGGGACCATAGAAGAATTTTTCCATGATCGGCGCCGGGGCGTTGGGATCAGCGCCTACTCCCGCCAGCAGCGCTTTGCCGCGTATCTGCAGAAATTCCGCGATCGCAGCCCCCCACAGCGCGCCGCGCTCATAGACCAGCTTGTTATACAACTGGTCAAAACTTTCCGCGTATCTCTGGTGATATTCCACCGATCCCGAGTGCAGCCCCACAACGTCCAGCAAGGTCTGATGCTTGTCGCCGGCCTGGCCTACGTGGGGCACGGCCGTCGCCATCTTCCGCCAATCCTTGTCCATGCGCGCGAGCAGGGTATGCAGCCGTTGCAGATAACCGCCGCTATTGATCCCGCTCAGGAATACGCCGGTCGTGTTGCGTCCTGACTGGTACCGCGAGAACGGCATCACCGGAAGAATTCCATAGGGTTGTTTTCCTATGCGAATGGCGGGGACAGGGCCGCGTCCGGAAACGTAGCGGGTAAAGAACCAGCGTGTGGCCGCCACGTCAGCGCGAGAGAAGATCGGCGTCATCATCTCTTCCATCATGTAGCCCAGCGTGGCTTGCCACAGGGCAACGTTCATGGCGCGCGCTTCACCCTGGTCGCGCCCCGAGGCGTTGGGGACCAATTTAAGAATAGCGTCGTCGATGCCGAGCGCTTCAGCGAGCCACTGGCCATCGCGGCGCTGTAAAACGTCGTCAGTTTCGGCGTAAGCTTCCTTGCCTTTGAAGACTGCGTCGTATGAGGCGTCCGGATCATCCACCCAGGTGTAGCCGGCGCTTTCGGACTCTGTGTTGTTGGTGGGACTTCCCTGAGGGACCAGGCCGAAACCGTGCGTGCTGCAATAGTGATGATTGATCAACGTTTCCAGGCGCTTTTTAGAATGATTTTCATCCGATGAAAAACGCAGACCCACAACTACCAGCCGGTCAAAGCCCTGATTGGCTTCAGCCGCGGTCAGGTTGACCTTGATTCCCATGCCCACGGAGACGGCGCGTTCGAAATCGGCCAGCCAGAGCAGATCGTCATTCAATACCAGATCGTCGCCGTCTTTCTTGATCTGCTGGCCTGGAGGCAAAGAGGGGTCCGGGCCCACAAGCAGCGCATCCGTGATGGGGCCGCCAATGGCGCGCTTCACCTCAGCTCCACCGTTGTAAAGCAGCGCGACAAAACGGTCAGGCATCGCGCTCGACTTTGGGCCTTGCGTCCAGGCCGTGGTCTTGGATGAAGGTGGCGGCGGCAGTTTCAGCAACGCGCAACTCACCCGCACCTGTGCACGCGTGTAGGGCTTGGGCGGGTCCTGCCCATTGGCTTCAGGAGCAAACTGCGCGAGTATCTCATCCGCGCGCGCATCGCCTACGGCTAAACGCAGTGCTGCCAGGGCCGCGGCTTCGTCACCTTTGTTGCCATCGGCCTTCCACACCGCCATATAGTAGGTAAAGGCATTCGCCTGTTCGAACGGAGTAACGTCAAGGCTGGGAATGATGACCAGCACTATGTCCTGGGCATCGATTTTCACTGGCTTTTCAGCAATGTTGGGCGCGTATTGCGAAATCACGTAAGCAGCGCGGCCCGAGCCTGAACCCGCGACCAGGGACCGCCATGCGCCCCGTTCCTGCGCTTCCACGCCGCCGGCCCGCCACATGCTTGCCCAGAATTCGCGCGCATTGTCGAGTTCCGTTTTAGTGAGCAGTTCCTCGAAGGAATCAATCTGGCAATCGTCGGGATAAATCCGTATCCACAACTGAGGAGATGCGGCCGCGCCGGCGACGCTCGCCCGCAAGTTGACGGCTGAAGGAACGTGAAACCGTGTTTCCAGTCGAACCGGGAACAGCAGGATGGGAAGACGGTCGTTCAGCTCCTCGATCTGCTGCTCAGGATTCAGGGCCGAGAGCGAAAGCAGAAGATCGCCGTTCTGTGCCTTCAGGCGGCCAAGATCGTCTCTAAGCCCGTCGATCTGGCGGTTGAGATCGGCTGCCTGTTTTGCCAACTGCGCGCGGCGTCTGCCGTTAGGGTCGGGTTGCGCGTTGGAGGTCCGTTGCAGGGACGCGAGCTCGCTCTGCACGTCCCTGAGCTGTTCCCGTGCTACAGCCAGTTTTGAAGCGGCGCTCTCAGCCTGGGTCCGCGTTCCGGCCAGTTGGTTGCGAAGATCAGTAAAGTTGGTCATGGCAGCATGCGCGAAGCGTGCACAGCCACCAGCACCGGCACGCGGTAAAGTATGTAGGCCAGATCGGCCGCATTCGTGTTGGGATTCCACTTCGCCTGATTATCTTCAGGATCGGGTTTGTCTTCCTGGTCAAGCGGTGGGTTGTAGGTATCAAAATGCAGCGTCTTGCTGAGCTGAATAACGTTGCCTGGAGCTGTATCAATGTGCTTCCAGGCAAGATCGTTCCAGTTGATGAGGCGTGGCGTTTCGCCTTCGGGAACGTCATCCAAGCCGAAGCGCGGCTCACCGGGACGCTCCTTGATGACGAAGAACCAGCCGGGATCATCCGTTGCCTTGGTCCCACCGCGTGCCTCCAGGGCAGTCAGATCGAATCCGATAAAGTAAATGTCGGGATCAACCTTGGCTTCAAACAGCGGCGTGCGGATCTTGTCCAGCGGCAGGGGATTTTGGTCTGATTCTGCCGGAGTAAGCTCCACCAGCTCGCGCTCGGCAGTCACGTCAATCTTGTTGGTGTGTTCGTCGCGATGCCATTGCGACTTCTGCGCGTAAATCACGGCCGTGGGATACCGCTTGAGCAACTCGCCTCTGATCACCAACACGATCTGCGCCGACTGCCCATGCGTGGCGCGCTGGTTGTGATCGCCGAGCGCCGAATGCAATGACCATTTGTGAATTTCCGGGATGTCGCGCAGCTTTTCCCGGTCGTCCGGCGTGGGACTTTGCGGCAGCATCAGGCTAACGTCCCAGAACTGGCGGAAATAACTGCCGCGCTGGTCGGTGGGATATTCGCGCCACAGCAGTTCACGCGACATCTCATGGTTCAGTCCCACCATGTAAGACTCAATGAAGCGCTGGTTGGATTCCAGCAGCGTCATGCTGTTTTGCGGGATCAGGTTGATGTGGGGCAGAAACAGCTCGGCGGACATGTCCGCCAGAGGCTTGTACATGGGAAGGTTAAATACCGGATAAGCCATCACCGGCGAGAATTGTTCGATCAGATTGCCGATCAGCCATGGCGGCAGCAGAATGATGGAGAGTACGCGCCGCGGAATGGTGATGTCCGGATGAATCGCGTTGACCATGGCGGTGGCCAGAATGGTTAGCTGCAGTGGCTGCTTCACCGGCGATGGGAACTGGATCGCCGTATACGTATAAACGTCACGCAACGCGGTCTTGAAGCGCACGCCTTCCGGGCTGTCCGTGGAGCCAGTGGAAGCGATGAAGCCGGTGCCGGGGCGGGAGATCACGAAGTTAGGCACCGTGGGCAAGGTATCCACGGAAGCCGGCGTTTGCTGATCTTCCTGGATTGAATTTGCGAGCTTGTTGGCGGTGGTCCATCGTGACAGCAGCACGAAAAGCCAGATCAGCACCGGGGCCGCGACTGCCATCACGGCGAGCGCGGCCGCGGGTGATACCAAGAACACCAGCAGGGCTATAACAAGAAGCAGCAGCAGCGGCAGAAAACGCAACCATGGATAACGGTTGAGCAGGTCCTTGATGGCAGGAGGTTCGTTGCTCGGCGTTACTGCATTCACCGCGTCGCCGACGCTGATGCCGCCCGTCGGTGGCACTTTTGCAGGGGCGGGATGTATCTCGCCCGCATTAATGCGCGTAACGATCTGCGATACGGTGGCGGCCGGCAGATCAAGCCGCTTCATCAATGGCGTGCCCATTCTCACGATTTTGCGGAACGGAGCGGAAGTCACCACCGGCGGCACCACGCTGCTGCTTACCTTGGCCGCCACGGTCAGGCCTTCTGACATTACTCGGCGGTGCATGGGCGCAGTCATCACAAACGCCCGTTCCGGCGTGAGCGATGCGATGGATCGCAGATGCCAGGAAAGGGCCGCGGCCTGCGCCATTTGCGCCAGGCGTATGCGGTTGTTGGCTTCCAGCACCTCGCCAATCTGCTGCCAGGCGCCGTTCATGTACTTCTCGTCGTTTTCCTGTACGACCTCAGTTCCCAATCCCGCGGCTACGCGGAATCGCGGATCAAGATTCAAACGATGCACCCAGTTCTGGTCATTGGGCAGAGTGGTGCCATCGGGAGCTTCCAGCACGCGATTGGTAAGAGCATGCCAGCGCCCGTAAAGCGGAGCGGTGATGACCGGATCAGGATCGCCATCAGGATTTACGGCGGAAGGAGCTTTGCGCGCGTAATCATCGGCCAGATTGATAAGGCGCGCGATCGCTACTTCAAAGGGATGGGGAAAGGGGGCGTCCCACTGATCGTATTTAGTTACTTCAGTCTGGTCCGGCGGAGGCAGAGTGTCAAAAGGAACGCGCAGCGCGCCACCCAGTTTGAGGATTCCCTGCAACTCCGCGGGAACGTCAATCTTGGGCAGATTCGATCCCGGATGAAGCACATCCATGTCCCGCACGCCAACAGTCTTGTCGACCGGACGCGGCTTCAGCAGCTTAACCAGATATTCAAAATCTCCAAAATCACCTGTCTTGAATTGCCAGCGGTAATAGTAAGGAAATTGTGTCTGGTTGTTGTCCCAGGCGGAAGCTGTGGCCACGGTGGTGTCCGGCACGGTCTCTCCCAGCCCGGCAAGCCGCCCGGTTTCAAAACTTGGGACCAGGAACGCATGATAGGTAATGTCCGGCTCCAGACGGCGCGGGCACATAATGCGCGAATAGGCTTGATCAGGATTTCGTTGGATCGTGGACTCATAGCGCTGCACCACGCCAGATATGGAAGCGTCACCGTTGTTGGAGAGATCCACGTTCACGTGAACGTGGGCCCAGGCCCATAGCTCTGAAGCAGGTGGAAACACCTTGGCGGCCTGCACGCCGCCAGCCAGGTCGAAATAAGGAAGCGGCCGTCCCTGAACGTTCTTGCCGTCAGTAAACTCGGTTTCTTTCAGCACTACCGGCGCAATCCAGGGACGTAGGCGGTGCTTGCCGCTATCAGCCATCGCCGGCACGTATCGCCAGGGAAAATCCTCATCATAAAATTCGATGTACGGAAAATAGTTAGGTTCAAAGTTGGTGATCCAGTTGCGCGGATCGACTTTCACGATGGTGCGCGAGTCAATGCCTACGATGTCTCCCGGACCAAAAAGGCTTACGTCACGATGCACGACCTGCGTCGTAGAAGAGCCGTCAAGCTGTGTCGCGGTAATAGTAAAGTCCAGCGGCAGCGCGGCGCGAACCTTGACGCCGGCGTCTCCATCGGCTTCTGTGATGCTGTTCGCGACGCCCGTGCGCAGCCAGGGCAGGAAAGAATAAGTCGGGGGTTGCTGGCTCACGGTTGGGTCACCTCATGGTTAGGCAGCACGTGCAGCGTGCCGGTCAGCGATGGGTCTGCGGTTACATGGGATTTCATGTAATCCACGGCCATTGCTTCGCTGGAGAAAGTTGAACCGGCATCAAAGGCCTTGTTGTTCTGTACGGAGGCGACCGTGTATCCTTCCGGCCCCACAGTTACTTTGTCCGCATAAGGCTGGAACTGGGTTTTGGTCTGGTAGGAAAGCGGAGAGCGCGCCACTGCGGACCCGGACAGGAAGTTGTGGAACAGCCCGGAAATCGCTTGAAACAGAAGGATCGGACGCACTGGCTCTTTGTCGATGATGGTAATTTCATACGCGATCTGCCGCCGCGTCATCTTGCTGGACTGGGGATCTCCGGCCGCGCCAATCGTTACTCCGCCCTTCATCTGCTGGTAAGAAGGCCGTGACAGTTTTTCCGCATCGCTCATCTGCAGATATTGGGCCGCCGCAAACTGCTCGTTCACCGGCGCAATGGGGAACGTGGTGCTGCCGCTCACGGCTTTCGTAATGTCGAGGCGGTTTACGTCGTCGGGTTTCTGCGTTCCCAGTTTGTCCAGCGTGAGATTCAGAGGCAAGGCCCGCTGGCTCAGCGTGAGCGCTCCAAAGGGATGCAGAACCAGCAGCTCCGGATCCAGCTTGCGCAAAGTAACCAGCAGATTGGTGGAAGGCGGAGGCAAGGCTTTCCAGTTTTCCTGCTTGTTGACCTCGGCCAGGAGGACTGGCATTACGTGCACGGGCGGCAATGACGTGTTGACCGGATCGCCCCAGGTCACGTCAAAATTCACGTCAACACTGAAGAAGAGGATCGAGATGCTGCCGGTGCCTTTTGCGCGCCAGGGCGACGTGCCTTCCAGCGAGAAGCGAAGGTCGATGCTCAGAAGATCGAAGCCCGCGACTTCCAGGCTGAGCGATCCGCTGATCATGGCATTGAAGTAGAAAGGCGAGAACTGAAAGAGAACGTCGTATCCTACCTGCCCGTTGATGTTGCAGCCGTCCACGCCGAAAAACAGGTAAGCATGCGCGCCAAACTGCACAGTATTGGAGGTGACCGCAAAGTAGTTCTCAATGCGAATACGCGCCCAGTCAAGGTCAAGAATGCTGACCGTGATGCGCTTCATGGACTGCAATCCCAGCGGCGGCGGCTGGAACGCGGGATGGAAGCCGCCCACGGAGAGCACGAACACGGGGTTATCGCCCCACTTGAGGCGTACCGCCATGTCTCCTTCCAGCGTCAGGAAGAGAATGTGCGAATCAAACAGGCTCGCGTCAAACGACAGCAGCTGCTTTTCAAAATCGAGTATGCCGACAAAATTGACTTGCAACTGGATCAGCGCGGCCTCTTCCTCAGGCAGCACCACTTTTAGAATGCCCAGAATCGCGATGTTGCCCGGAGGAATTTCAAGAATCAGACCGAATGAAAGCGTGATCAGAGAAGGCGTTCCCCATCCGAACTTGGCCATTGGACCAATAAGAAATGTGCCTTCCTTGGGCGGGAAGATTGCCTTCAGGTCGCTGATGATGCGCGGCGCGTTGGCCACCACGTCAGTCGGAAACATGATGCTGCTGATGGCATTGGTGCGAACGCCATCGCGCAGTGTATCCATCACCACAGTGCGATTCAGTCCCAGCAGCCCGCCCACGGCGTTCAGGGTGAAGCCAAAACTGAGCTGGATGGGCGGAAAATCCGTAGTAATAATAAGGAGGAGCGAGAAGCCCGGCGTGCCGTCAGGCATTTTGGTGGTGATAAGCCCTATTGCTTTTACGCTGACGATCTCGGCAATCGAAAGCTCAGCCACTCCGGCATACTCGCCTTTATCCGGATCAAAAAAGAGATACCCGCCGCCCTTGACCACTCCGGCGTCAATGCTCAGCCCCGCGCCTTTGGGTGGTTTGAATCCAAGGCTGATGTCCACCGGCCCGGCATTGCCCTTGCGATCGTCTTTCAGGGCAAAGTCAACCTCCACGCCAATCTGTTCCACTACCACTTGCAAAGGACCCAGAGACGCTTTGATGTCAGCGCTCACTGAGGTGGGAAACTTCTGGCCCTGTATGCCGACGGAAAAAGTGATCGCGCTGATCTCCACCGGGCCAAGATCGAGATGCAGTGGCAACTGGATTTCCAGCGTACTGGCCCCGGTGAAATACAGTCCATGGTCCGTGGAATAACCCATGCCAAAATCGAAATCCGATTCCAGATGAACACCGGAGAGCAGCTTGCCGATAAAACCATCAGCCTCGCTGAAGGAGATGGCCAGCTTGCCGCCGGAGACGGCGCCGCCTATGCTGAACGATCCATTTGCTTTCGATCCGTCCCAGGTGAAACCGCCACCCAGGTCCACTTCAAACTTGCGCACCTCCAGCCGGCTTCCTCCGGGTTGTCCCAGAAGTGTGTATGGGTTCGCGGCTCCGGTGCGGTCGGCAATGAACTTTACCGTTGCGTTACCGGAATAATTGCCGGTCGCCGCAGGAGGATTGAAGATGAGTCCGGTGGGCTGAATGATCAAAGAGCTCGTGAATGGCAGCGTAAAGCCGAGATCAACCTCCACTTTCCAGTCGTCCGCGCCAAAGCTCATGGTGCCGGTGTTGAAATCTGAGCGCAGAGCGACCATGAGGCCTTTGGGAGAAACATCAGTCTTGGGCGTGACGGCCAGCAGCACCAGGTCGAGCTTGGGTGGAACGGTGCTGCCATCGAAGTGTACCGGGCCGCCAATCGCCGCCAGCAGGTCTCCCAGACGCTGTAGCAGCTCAACTCCGGTGAACGCCGGATCGTCCCATTTATACAACTGGCGCAGCACGTTGCCCGGCGAGGTAAACCAATCACCGACACGACCGAAATGGAAGGTGGAAATCGTAAAAGGAGGATCGGCGGGATCGACAGACCCGGTGTTGAAATTCTGCTGCTCTAGGATTCCCAGAAATGCCAGGAGTTCGTTGACACCGCGCGCATTCGCCAATGCCCGGACCAGAAGCAAGTTGAACAACCGTTCAGGAATGGCATCAATGGTGGCCGCTGGAATGGCAAGCCCCATGCCGTGCACAGCGGTCACCAGCGAGTCAATGCTCTGGATGAGCCCGACGATCTTCTGGATCAGCCCCGCGCTTTTCGCAATGATGACGGAATCATTGCTTACTTCCACGGCCGCAATGAGCTCGGCGGAGAGTTGGAGCATGTCATGTGTATCGCCCACGGCGGAGGCCAGCGGGCCGGCAATGCCGCTTTCCTGCGCCGCCGTGATCGATATTCCTAATTCGGCAAAAGCAACGTGCGCCTGTCCGGGAGCGAACTCGCGCTCAATGGGCGAGATGGCATCGGCAATTTGCAGAAGAACGGTCTGCACGGTATTGAGAGTCGGATCACTCACGCTGGCTGCCTCTCATTCAGGCGGTCTACCAGTTCGTGCAGGTTGTCGCACGACTCGGCATGAGCAATGACCTCGTTGCGGTAACGAGCCACGGCCTCGCGAAGCTGCTGGCTCCCATGTTCTGAAAGCGCCGTTGCCATCGCGTCGAGAAGCGTTATGCGCGTAACACCCTCAATTCTCCACGGGATCAGTCCTCCCGGATCGCGGGCATTATTCATGGCGCGGTTTAGAAATGCGGGGCCCTGGTTGCGTCGCCATGCCACCGTCACGCGCCGGTTGTTGTTGACCAGATGAACCACCTCAGGCCGGTGCCGCTCTACAAGCGCGTCCACGAGCTGTCCTTGGGATGTAGACAGAAACCGCTCCCGCAGCTCGAAGCTTTGGTTCGGACGGTCCGGAATGATGAACTGCATCTCAGCCAAAGTTTCGACGGAGGCTTTATTATCGTGTAATGGATTGTTCTTAGTGATCGCGGTCACTTTGAGTACGTCCAGAACAGGATGAATGTGGCTGGCATACGACTTGGTTGCGTCCGTTCTGTCATGGCCAAAAAGCAGGCCAACGAGTTTTCCTTCTCCATTCACCACCGCCGCGCCGGAATCGCCTTCTTCTGAGAACCTCAGAGTGCCTTGGCCACCACAATTGTTTCCAGTCGCATTGATCTTCAGGGCATTATGACCGTGGACAGCTCCGTCTGAAACCGGCGCGAAAATGTCAATTACTTCTCCTGAGGACTGCCCCGTGCTTGCGCCGACCTTGTAAACGAGAGCCCGAGGAGTTCCTACATCCTCGTGTTTAACCCGGTCGACATCGATGAGATCGTCAGAGTTGTTGACGTTCAGTCCCGGAATTTTGCGGGAAAAATCGAAACCGCTGCAGTTGGTGTGGCAAAGGCTGGAAATGCATATCGCGAGTTGAACCGAAGCGCAATCCACGTAGTAGGCTTGTGAGCCTTCGCCGGTGTACGTGTAAGGATGGTCCGCCCGCGGCGGTAGAGACCAGATTTTGCCTATTGGAGTTCCCGCTGTCTTCGTCCCCGGTGGGGCGTGCAGGGCAGCCGCTTCCGCATCGTCCAGTGGGGCCGGCAAAAATGTATGGGTAGAGTCCAGGATCCATGGTGGCTGGTAGACATAATTACCCTCTTGTTCATTCGCTGATCCTACGACGTGATTGTTGGTGATCGCTGCCACGTTTTTTGGAGCATCAGCCCCGCTGTTGATGATGGCAAAGAACCCAAGAGTGCCCGCCTTCCTTGTGCCGTCAGGCATCTTCCGATACGTCATCACGTTGATTCCACCGGTGAGGTGGTCATGTTTTGCATGGTCCTCACAGCTCCCCGATGTGAACTGATTTTCTTCCAGCACATCAATTGGGACGCCTTTGTATTCTGCCGGGATGATCTCGCCATTATTGAGATGGGAATGAGGCCGTTTTTTGCGAACGTACACACGAAAAGCGATTTCCCGCGTTACTTGGCCTGCGCGCTCGCGTAAGCCATAGCCCACACCGATTACGCCGGAGTATTTCTCCCTGAACTCCGCGTCGATTTCGTTATGCAGTTGCGCCAACTCTTCCT
>WNFJ01571400.1_pt1 | contig 20897 bp, 22 predicted proteins | sample 5400461 | NCBI WGS metagenome assembly WNFJ01 (sample SAMN13153349, study PRJNA577476) | soil metagenome | isolation source: 115 cm saprolite on Douglas fir-dominated hillslope | place: USA:California | collected 2013-09-17
ATCGGCAATCTCGAGCGCCGGCGGGGTCACGGGAGCACCTCCTCCACAACGTGACCCACACTTATATCAAAACCGCTTGGCAATCACTGCTCCGCTCGCGCATGCGTAGCGTCCGCCGCCGGGCGGCTACGTCCTAACGCACAAATCGGAATGTATGGCCCACTACGCCCAAAGCGCTTCAGCTTGACAGCGACGACACCCCTGCGGATAATATCTTCTGTCCGTTGAAAACTCCCAGACGATTGAAGCGGTCCGTGCCACAAAAACTCTCCAGCGCGCGTTTTGATGCGGAGAGCTTCCTCCGAACTCTCCGGGGGGGAACTAAAGTCGTTGAATACCGCAAGAAAAGAAGTATCTTTGTGCAGGGAGATCCTGCTCGATTCGTCTTCTATGTCCAGAAAGGAAGGGTGAAGCTCACCGTCACCTCCGAGCAGGGGAAGGCAGCAATCATTGGCGTTCTTGACGCCGGTAATCTTTTTGGCGAGGGATGCCTTGCAGGCCAGGCTCTGCGCATGATGACAGCTACAGCTATAGTGGACTGCTCTCTTTTGAGGATTGAAAAAACCGCTATGATGGATGTACTTCATAAGCGGAAAGACTTTTCCGAGTTTTTCATCAACTATGTCCTAGCGCGCAACATCCGATACGAAGCAGACTTGGTCGACCAGCTTTTTAACTCGAGCGAGAGGCGACTCGCTCGCATTCTTCTCTTGCTCTCTCGCTACGGTAAAGAAGGCCAGCCCGAGCCAATCGTACCTAAGATAAGTCAGGAAACTCTGGCGCAAATGGTCGGCACGACGCGGCAGCATATAAGTCGCTTTATGAATAAGTTTAGGAAGCTAGGCTTCATTGATTACAACGGCGGATTGGAAGTTCACAGTTCACTCATGAATATGACTCTGCACGATTAATTGCAGACCACGCATGCCCTCCTGATAGGTCGCTCCGGACTACTCGTCATCGACATTTGTCACATTTGGGACAGATTCCAAAAGTGTCCCATTTGGGGCAGATTCTCTAACGTCGTTTTTGCTCTCCTACGCCTTTACGGGGATTCCCGGCTGCAAGTGTCCCCAGGGAGATGCTTATGTCCGAGATGATGACAGTGATCGGTCTTCGCAGCGTACCAGTGGGAGCGATCGGCTGCCGATCCTGTGGATCGGAAAACAAGGCTCGGTTCAACGCCGAGTTCGCCGTCAGTTTCCCTAGACTTCGAACTGTGCTAAAAAACCCTCCCGTCTATATGGTGGGCGCGATGGTGGTCTGCTTGGGCTGCGGCTTTGCGGAACTGTCCATTCCGCAAACCGAATTGGGCCAGCTTGATGAAGGCGCTGCGGCATAGCTTCGCGAACGCGGTTATTTGCGAAGCGACGGTGCTACAAAGCTGCCGCGCATAAGCGACAAGCGACAAATGCCTTGCCAACGCGGAAAGACTTGTGTGAAATGAGTACCGGGCGTTGAGGCTTGCCTTCAGCAGATGGCTCAATTGAGCAGAGTGCGAGTGCTCCTGGCAGATGACTTTCCTCTCTTCCTAGAAAGAGTATCAAGCCACTTGGAGCCTGCCTTTGAGGTAGTCGAAAAAGTGGGTGACGGCCAATCACTATTCGAGGCCGCCACGAAACTCGATCCTGATCTCATAGTCACGGATCTTTCGATGCCTGTTCTCAATGGACTCGAGGCCGTCAAGAGATTGAAGGAATCTGGCTGCGCGGCGAGAATCGTTTTCTTGACGGTCAATACGGATCCTGACGTCGTCCAAGCAAGCCTGGCTGCGGGTGCCCTTGCGTACGTGGCCAAAAGCCAACTCGCCACCGACCTTTTGCCGGCTATCCGGGACGCTCTTGCGGGGCGGATCTTCGTTTCTCCGTCTATCGCAAGTGAGAGCTAGTCAAAAAGAAGGGAGACGTCCGGCGGCTGGCCGCGAGGCCATCGCAATGAAGTTTCGGCCGTTCTCCTCGCCAATCGCGTGAATTGTGCAGATATTTGGATGGTTCAACGCGGAAGCGGCCTGCGCCTCCCGCCCAAATCGTTCGAGCATTGATGGTCTTGGGCCAGATTGTCGGGAAGGAATTTCAAAGCGACCGGCCGGCTGAGGGCGAGATCCTCAGCCTTGTACACCACACCCACCCCCCACCACCGAGTTTTTCTAGAATGCGATAGTGCGAGATCGTTTGCCCGGTCATGGGCGGCGATTCGATCAACGCTTGATGATGAGCAAGTCTCACACCCACGCCCATTGACAAAACTGACAGTCGGCCCGGGACAGCAAACAAAGCACCGCGACACGAGTCGCGTGCGCGCAACTCTAGTCGCGGACCAAATGGCGTTTGCAAGGGGGGAAAATGACATGTCAATACTAACGATTCCCTTTGCTCTCTCTCGTAAGCGATCATCCGAATCCCAGGGCCAATTCAAGCACTGAGTCGGTTCGAGAAAAACGAGGGGGCAATATGTGGCCAATCAACAGCGCAGCTGGAGGATTAGAACTGCGCGGTAAGACGCTATGCTTTATCGTGTTCTTAGTCTTGAGCGGCCAAGCCTGCCTCTACTACGCGGTCAGGATGTTGCTCTCCGAGCTTTGAAGCCTCTCGGCAAGTATCAAGTCTTGGGCACCTCCACTCCTTCATGGGGCTGCTGTCTTGCGGCCGGGTCGTCAGATTCCTAACATGCGGGGAACATAGGGAGAGTCATACCTTCCTTGAGTCATGTAGAACAACATGTCAATACTGACAATTCCGTTTGTTCTTTCACGGAGGCGATCATTCAAATCTCAGGCCCAAGGCAAGTAACGAACTGGCTTGAGAGGAATGAGAGAAACTATGTGGCAAATTAAGAACGCTCCGAGGATTCGCAAACTTGGTATCAGCTGTGTCCTGCTGACCGGCGCTCTGATCATGGGGAGTACTCTCGGTCGATCTGCCAACCGAGTGAAGCCGGAGACGATCGGCGCTACTGCCATGGGAACAGGCACACAGATGGGCCAGATGTCGAGCATAACGGTCATCATTTATGAGTTTTCAACGCCGGAGGATAGGCAGATCCTGCTGGACGCATTCGCAAAAGGCCAAAACCAGGGATTGGTTAATGCACTGACCAAGATGAAAGCCGTAGGCCATATCTCGATCACCGGCACCCTAGGCTATGACCTGAGTTTCATCCGATTGATTCCAACCACCACTGGGCGAAGGATTCGGTTTGTCACCAATCGCCAGATTAGATTCGGTGAAGCATTCTTTGATTCCCAATCCCAAGCCTTTAACTTGACTGCCGGTGAATTCGACATAGATGACAAAGATAAGGGCAAAAGCACGGGCCTTTTGTATCCAGAAGCCCAGCTCGCGCTCGATAAGGAAGGACAGTTGAAAATCGAGCTCACTCAGAATGCCTGGAAGCTCGTGGATCTGATTGATTGGAAGGGGACGCCCGGCGAGAACTAATGCGGAATTGCTAAGCGGCATGGGTGTTTAACCCAAGCCTATGGCATCGCCAGATCTGCCGCCCCTCCGGTGAACGAAGATGACAGGCAGCCCCGAAAACCCAGTGTACAGGGACGGCGGCCCGGCACTTAGAAACATTTGCTGATGTCGCTCCGGAACTGAGAGCCGACTGCTAGGTCTGTCAGTTTTGACAGTTTTTACAGCATCTCAGGCGGAGCATCCTTCCCGAACCAAACGCACTTGATGGTAAGTGCGAGCAAGACTCTCCGACTTCGCGGAGTAACGGTAAACGCGAGGAAAGAGAAATAAGTGCTCGTGCTGAGAGATTCGTTTCTGCAGCGCGGTTACATGTACAGCCAAAGGCGAAGACATTTTCGCTGCACTCCAGCCCAAAAGGAAACCTTAATGGCCTCAAATAAGAGACTCGTGATCACGCCACTGTTTATCACGTTGGTTCTCAGCCTGTCATTGCTCGCTGCTACCGATCCATGCAGAGCTCAAGCAGCATCGCCCACCGACGAGGCATACCTGGTCGGGACCAATGGCGTGAACCCGACCGCTGTGCCGTCTCCTGCGATCACAGGTCAGCCATCAACAGCCGACACTGCCTCAGGCGCGCCTCAGACAGGCCCGGCCGGCCCGGATAACGCGTGGCATTTTGCCGTGAGTCCCTATCTCTGGTTTCCGGGCGTGCATGGAACTGCTGTAGGTCCGGGCGGCCGCGGCCTCAGCTTCCGTGCAAGCCCCGGCGATCTCCTTTCGAATTTCCGCTTTGGGTTGATGGGGGCCGTCGAAGCTCGCCGCAAACGGATAGTATTGTCCGGCGACCTGCTCTGGATTAGACTTGAGGCTGATAAAGCGATCCCGTTCCCGGGACTGGGAGCAACAAGCGCGCAGATAAAGGCCACCGAATTCCTCTTGACTCCCAAAATCGGCTTCCGCGTGATTAATAGCGAGAAAATTAAAATTGACGCTTTGACAGGATTCCGCTACTGGCACTTGGGAGAGAGCCTGAACTTTAATCCCGCTGCCCTCGGACTTAATTTTTCAGGATCACAGAACTTCGTGGACCCGTTGGTGGGCGGGCGAATTCAAGGGGCGCTGTCACCGAAAATCGTGGTCAATATCTTAGGGGACGTCGGCGGATGGGGGACAGGATCGCAACTCGAGTACCAGGTGGCTGGCTTACTGGGTTACAGAATCAAGCCGGCGTGGACGCTGCAGGTCGGCTATCGCTATCTAAACATAGACTACCGCGGGAGCCGCGGTTTCGTTTTTAATGCCACGACTGCCGGCGTCATGTTTGGTGTCACCCTAAATCTCAAATAGGAAATGATGTAGTACATTCGTGGGGCTGGGTTCTCATGGCGAGATGCCTCCCCAACCTCAAGCGGCTGGCACGCGCCAGCACAACGAGAGCGTTTTGCTATCATACAAACCGGAAGCGACGTAAGCGCAACGACAGCTAAAATTTCGGGTCCGAAATTCTGAACTCTCCCAATTCCTACGGGCCTGGTCCACAGAAAACGAAAGTGAAGGCTTCTACTAGGGGAGTTGCGTCTTGAACGCTCTATCCGGCGTTACTAACCGCCCATTCTTTGGTAATTGGAATTGGACGTGGTCACCACGAGGTGTTTTGCGCTGGCGCTAAGAACGGTCTGCTGCACAAAGTTAGTCCCATCGGGCAGGCTAGCCATCTGAACCTGCAAAGTCACCGCGTCTTTTGTTTCACCCATGTAGGTGTTGATGTTCAAGGAGGCGACCTTTCTTGTCGCAGGGTCGAAAGCAAGCGTCATCTGATCGCCGGGTTGGGCATAATCCCTGAAAACCAAATTGACGATCCCTCCTGAGGGATTCAATGAAACTTTGCCGGTCTGATACGCCTGTTCCATTTTCTGCGGGTCGGGCGGCACATACATGCCGAGGAGGCCCTTCACGTCTTCCATGTAATCCTTCATCTCTTCCTTTTTCTTCGCAATGATCCTTTGCTTCATCCTGCCACCACTGGGTTGTTCGGGCGGAGGACCGATGGGAGTCTTCTGAACCTGCCCGTCAGCACCGTACTGGCACAATTTTTCAGAAGGAGGCTTGGGATCTCCCTTCAGATTGAGCTGCGTGGTTTCAGTCCACTGATATTGTTGCAGTCTCTGCCTATTTTCCGCCATCGCCTGCTTCACGGCCGCAAGCTTCTCTTGTAATTCAGCGTTCTGGGCAATCGCAGGGCTTGTAGCCGCAAGCGCCAGGACGCCAATTATCATCAAGCGCTTGCTAATTGGAACAATGGTTGTGGTGATAGACCGCTTTCCATCCGTAATTACAAAACTATGATCCATAGTATTCTCCTTACTCTTGCATCGAAAAGTTTTCTTCCGCAGCGACCAGCTACGCGAAAAGATGTTGAACGAATTCGCAACAGCAATTGCCAAGTAAGTGCGGGTTTCGTCGAGACCTGCGATCTCCATAGCCCTCCTTCGGCATTCCGCAGCCCGTCCAATTGTTTGGAGATCAGGTCGCAAGGCCCTGTCATTCCACTGCCGGGCTCCAAGTGTCATCGGGATCGAACTCAGTCATTGCGGTTGCCGTTTCTGTGGTGGTCTTCCCAAAGTCCTTCTGCAGCAGCACACCGTCCTGGTTGATGATGAACGTCATCACACCAGAATTGCGGTATTCAGCCGGATACGCGACGAACGCGAATCCGCCGACCAACTTCCCATCGATCACGTAGTCCTTCGCACCGCCTTGCGCGTGACTACCTTGCCGGCTCAGGATATGGAAGTAATAGCCATGGAAAGGCATATGCGAGTTCGGCTTTGCGCTGTATCCTTCGGTCGTTGCAAACGCTACCAGTGGCCCGAGCGGACTTTTCGGCTGACCCTCTGGTGAGTCCCAATACAAACCGTTCTGCTTGCCACTGTCACTGATGAACTTCGCGGCATATTGTTTCGCGCCTTCATGACGCTGTGAGAAATACTCAGCCTCGGCGTCGGCCAGCGCTCCACAAATATCAATGACCGCCAGCTCATTCCTACCAATACGGCGCGCCAGAATCTCATCTTTTCCTGCAGCGACGGCGAAAAACCATTGGCCGGCCCCATTTTTCTTCAGCGGGATAGGGAAGGCAAAATTGTCCGCTCCGATTAGCAGGACTTGGGCATCGTCCGGCATCTTGCGCCAGCGGTGCATTACTCCGTAGGCGGTCACAAATGCGTCGACCGTGGCCTTGTCCTGCACGGCATCGCCAGAGAGAATTATCTCTTTCGATTCCGGACCGAAAATTGCCAGCACCGCCTTTTGGTCCCCTGACTTTGCCGCTTCAAGCAGCCCACTGCCCGCGTCGTCGGGCGAAGCAAACACTCGGTATGAAGGTTTATCGGACTTGCTGCAGGCGGCGAGGGGAACGATTAGCGCCAGCAGTAGAAACCGGATCGTAACAGCGATTCTGCGGTTGTTGAGCGACATAACTATCCTCCAAAAGATCAGTGGTAAGACACCTCACTAGCAGTGGTGATGAGGTTTGAGCACCTTTACAGCTGCATCGTGAGATTTCATCTACGGCCACGGCTACCGCCGCCGCCCCAGCCACCACCACCGCCCATGCTCGCCGAACCGCGAGCACTCGCCGACCTGGATTGCCAGCCTCCGCCTCCGCTGCTGAAGGCCGATGACCCGCTGCTCTTTTCCTGCCCTCCCCAGCCCTTGGAAGCAGCTGGACTGGAACTTGCGCCGCTGTATTTGTTTGAACTTCCATTGGTGTTTTGCCAGCCACTGCCGGTGTTCTTGTAGGTATTGCCGTTTGCTGCCGCGTACTTGTTACCATTCGCCGTCTCGCCAGCCGCGGCGCTGTTGTACTTCCCCGCCCCGCCCACAGCCTTGGCACCGTTCGACGTTTGGACAGAGCCAGTAGTCCCTTGAGAGGTCGTTTGATGCTGGCTGTATGCAGTGTTGCCGTTTTTCGAAACCGTCGAGCTTCCCCAACTCCCATTGGCATTGGAGCCTTGTTGAGTTTGGCCGTACGCCCCGGTCTTTGGGTTGTAGGCTTGACCCACGCTTTGGCTGCCATAGCCGTTCGAGACTGTGGCACCACGTGCGTACGTTCCGGTGGAAGGATTGTAGCCAGAGCTATAGTGCGCCGCGCCGTTTGGACCATACGCTGACCCACTAGAACCGTAGGAGCCGCCATGCCAGGCGCTGTTCCCGTAGTAGGCACCGCCGTGATACACCACCGTTGTGGTGCCATGCCAGCCACAGTTCCAACTGCTGTATCCCCAGGCGCAACAACTACTGCTCATCATTGCGCCCACCGCAATACCAACTCCAAAGGCAACCACCGCAGTTGCCGCAACGGGAGGCGCGACGTATGCCGGAGTCACATACGGATAACCGTAAACGACTGCAGGGTTGTACATGGGAACGTAAACCACCTGCGGATTCACAGGTTGAATCACAATGACTTGCGGAGACTGTTGCACGACCGTCAGTTGCGACCCTGATTTCAAGTTGCCAGCGGCTAACGCCTTCGCACGCAAAAATTGAACGGCCGACATCACGTCGGCGGCCTGAGTGTGGTATGCCTCTCCCAGAGACGAAGTCCAACTAAGGTTGGTGGCCAGGTTAGCGAGCACGGAGGGAAATTGTGTGAGTGCCTTCACACTGGGATCCCACGGTTGCATATCGACGGCCTCCATCAGAGTCGCGCCTTTGAAGTAACTGTTTTGCTGAAGCCAGCCGGCAGCGGCGGCAACCTGGTCTGGAAAAGTCGCAGCTCCGAGAATCTGCGCTACCAGGGCGTCCGGGTAAAGCGCGATGGGCGCCACCAGTTGTTGTAGCTCTTCCGCAGACAGCGGCACGCCTTGTCCCGAATACCCTGCCGAGCCCGTTTGCTGAGCTCGAGCTCCCAATGGCGTAGTGCCAATGACGAGCAGGAAGGATAGCGTCGCTGACAAAAGCTGCTTCGTGAAGTTCCTGATCATTTTCTATTCTCCACTTCTTCCCTCCACGCACGAAAAAGTATCAAGCTTGGCCGTTGCGAGCTGACGGCCGACGCGGAGGGACAACGCCTAAGGATGCTCACCACCAAAGAATTCGTTGACAGCCCACGGCTCGTCTCCGTATCCGCTAGCCTTCCGAAAAGCATAAACAATCGTCTCAGCACTAGGTTCGGTGAGTAGTTGGGATGAGGCAAGTGTCAGTTTTGACGGAGCGGGGTCGACTTTCTTTTACTCAAAAATAGCAGGCTGCTGGTCCCGACTGGTAGGTTGGCCGCGGCGGCAACTGGTTTTGGCAAGACAACATAAAAATCCAAGCCGTCCTCTAACCGCGTCACCCAACCGAACGAATACTGTGCGTCGTACGAAAATCTCGTCGGTCAAAGACAGATCAGCGTAAATTTCTCCGCCCCCTTCGCTTTCGCGATCGAGAGTCAACTGCAGGGTGACGACCCTGGCGGAGGACCTGAAGAAGTCTGACGTAGAAAGAATTTACATCAGCCTAACGAGGACGTTTGTGACAGACCAGGCAGCGCTGCGCCACTGTCAAAACTACGAGTCTCATGACGAAGATGGATGAGATCGTGTTGCGAGCGGGAAAATCTACCAGTGCCATTCTACCAGCGCCATATGGACGGCAACTTTCACCACATCTTCCTCATCGCTAGTTGCCGACTCCGGAAATTCATGAACTTAACGTCCGAACTCTTACCGTTATTCACGATCTAGGCTTGGTCTTGCTCGGACGAAAAGCGAGAGGTGAATACATGACCGGCAAGCGCTTCATTTATCGCCGGAAGCAAGTCGGTATCCATGGATACCTTCGCCACGTAGCCCAGTCCCCCTGCGGCTTGACAAGCCTTCAGGATGTCCGCGTCTTCATGCACGGTGAGAAATACGATCTTGGCCCTGCTGCGTCGCCTCGTCAGTTCCTTGGCTGCTTGAATCCCGCTCATCACCGGCATCGTGACGTCTAGGATGACGAGGTCAGGTTTGAGTCTTAGAGTCGTTTCCAAAGCGGCGCGTCCATCGGAGGCTGTGCCTACCACATCGAAAGATGATTGCAGTAATGCCCTGACTGCGTTCAGCATTGGATCAAGATCATCCGCCAATACGACTCGTTTTCGATTCATGGGAACCGCACGTGATCCTTGGGCAGGGTCCAACTGTGGCTCAGAATTCGGGCCGACGACACGATGCAGACTTATCCCCATGTGGAGCCAATTCCAGTCGCCGTGGACCCAGACCACTCTGGCCATTCTGCTAGCAATCCAGGTGGTCGGCTATCGGCAAAACTTACGCTTTTGAGGAAGACAACCGATCGCAGTTACCTTCAAACGATTCTTTGCTTGACGGCGTAGCGTACGAGTTCAGCACTGGTCTTGATCTGTAGCAATTCCATTACGCGATACTTGTGCGAGGCGACAGTTCGCAAGGTGATGTTCAGCAGGTCCGCTATCTCCTTCATCGCGCGCCCTTCGGCCAATAGTTGAATGACCTGCCGTTGCCGGACGGTCGGTTCGGGGGAGTGCTCACGCGCTTGAGGGTCTCGCAATGAGATATTCGCCAGCCCCCCCGGGACGCAGGGTGTCACATAGATCCTGCCCTTCAGGGCTTCTGTGATCGCCTTCGTAAGCTCAAATGCTGCATCCCGTTTGAGCACGTACGCGGAAGCCCCTGCACGAAGTGCCTCCCCGACCAAATACGGGTCTTCGTTCATGGTCAGGAAGATCAGTTTCAGTCCCGCGATATCGTGTTTCAGCTGTCGACCAGCATCCAGCCCATTCAACAAGGGCATGGCAATATCCAGGATGATGATGTCGGGCCGCAACCTGTCGGCTGCTTTCAAAAGGGCAAGCCCATCCCCTACCGACCCCACGACTTCGCAGTCAGGTTCCAGTATTTTCTTGAGCGCATCGACCAACATCAGATGGTCATCAGCGAGTAGCACACGTGGACGACTCAAAGGTCCACCTCCCTAGAGCCGGAGTTCTTGCCTGCGCCTCATGGAAAGAAACGGGCAGGGGCACTTGAACCGTCATTCCCCTGCCCAACGGCACCCCGAGGACTGCCATCTACGTATCGAGGGCGGCTCACGCATGCGAGGCCTGCTGAAGCCCAGCCATGGCTCCGGCCGTGCCTTTGGTCCCCGGGAGCAGGATGAAATGTGGGCTGTTTGTGACACCTATCACTGACTTGTTTCAACCTCATCGCGAGCTGGCTTTGGCCTCCGCCAGAGAATTTCCACATCGGAAGCCTGCGCAGGGTAGAAGCGTGCTGATTCGGCATTCGTAGGAGTCAGCACGATATCGACCCGGCGCTGATAAGCGAACAGAGTAGTCGACTTCCGATCCGCTCTGTCAGCGGGGAGGGGCGTCGGGTTGGAGGCTTCGAGTTGCGCAACAAACTGTTCATCCAAAGGCTTCTCTATTCCTTCGGAGGTCGTCTCGATCTTCTCCGCAGCGATTCCCTGGGAAACCAGAAACTGTTTGGTTAGTTCAGCCCGGCGCAGGCTCAAAGAATCGTTGTATTTTGCTCCGCCACGCGGGTCTGCGTGTGCCACAAGAGAAAGCTTAGCTCCCGGATCGTATTCAAGGTATTTGATGAAACCGGACGCCAGTGTCGTAAGAGCCTGACGCTGGCTGCTGAGCAGACCGAGATCCGGATTCTGTTTGTCGGGATAATCGGTGGGATAAAAGACGCTCTTCAGCAACACTGCCGGAATCGGTTCGATCGAGCCTTTAAGGCGCACCGAAACAGTCTTGGTATCCGAGCCGCCACAAACGTTGGTAGCGGTGAGAGTGTATTTGAACTCCTCATCCACCGGGCCGTCCGCCGTCTGCGTTGGCGCAACGCTGATGGCCTTTGTTCCGCTGGCGTCAACAGAGCCAAGCGGAGTAAGCGAAGCAGCGTCGGAGTTTGACGACGACCAATTCAGCGTGGTGCCCTCCTGTTCGATCACTTTGTCACCGATGCGGCGGTAACGGACCTCTGCTGGTGAGGCGCTCAGCGAGGACTGCACCACAGTGTTTACTTCGACGGTCGCGCTTGGCTTCGTTACGCCACCCGGGCCTGTCGCGGTGAGCTCGTACGCCGTGGTTTGCTTCGGCGAAACAGTTTGCTCACCAGTCGTTGGAACAGGGCTCATCCCGCTCATATCGGCATCAATCGTTTCGGCCGAAGTCCAGGCCAACTGAGTTGGTTGGCTACAATTGATGTTTGGCGGGTTGGCTGAGACGGATCCGCCCACAGGGGCCACCACAACAGTGGCGCTCGCAGTTCCAGCCTTAAAGCGTGGGATAGCTCCGCTCAGCTCACTTGATCCGCGTGGCCAATCTTTGACCTTTTGTTTTCCGTTTGAGATGTCAACAATCACGCGCTGGTTCGCCGCGACGGTGATCGAGCCTGACCAGAGTTCCTTGCCATACCTGGTGACGGTGACTTGGTGGGTCCCGGACGGAACGATCAATTCCTGATGAAGCATTATCTCGTGATTGAACTCGTCCACGTGGCCTACGAAGTATTCCGGCTTTTTGCCGTTTAGAAGAACCGCCGCATCACCCACACGCAAGGTCCCTACCTCGATCTGAATGCGTCCCCGCGGGCCCCCTACTTCAGAGCCCACAGAGACGAGATCCACTTTCATAGGCATGGTTTTGTCTGAATCGATGGAAATGTCCTGTTCGAAGAATTTATAACCGTAGTTGGCAACAACCAAATGGTGGGTCCCAACGGCAAGCTTGACAGTCCGATTGCCGGGCCCAATCGCCTTGCCATCGACAAACGTGTAAGCCTGCTTAGGAGAAACGGTAACCTGCAGTTTTCCTGATCTCGCCTCCTGAGCAAAAGCGCTCGCGCCGAGCATAACCGCTGTGCCCGCAACGGCCCAAAAAGCTGTAACTACTGATGTCCTCATAAATAGCCTCCGCGCGCGACCAGTAAGTGTGATCGCCTATCTAGACCGTAAGCGGGACTTCCTATTCGCGATAGTGACAAAACTGACAGGGGGGCGGAGGTGAATCGATCTACGTTGTCCGTGAGCAACACTCGCAAGCAGTTCCGAGGCTCACGAGCTTTGACAACAGTGGTCAAGCCGGCGTTCGTTTTGTTTCCAGTCGAGAAGGCCGGAACAAAGTGGCAAAGTCAGTGATGATTTGCTTGAGAGCGAAGTGCATGGCGAACTGCGACACACGCGTTCCGACCCCTCCAGTTGATTCTCGGGAAGTGAAAGCATTTTGTGGAGCACCCACCACACGCGCGTGAGGTGGGCAACGTTTCGGGCTATCTGGTGTTTTGCGCTCACTATTTCTTGGGGGTGAAATATCCCCTCTGTTAGTTTTGCCAATTCCCGATATATTCTATTGAGCGATAGCTTTTAGCAAGAGGGAGACGTTACCACTTAGAATAAGCCAAATCTCCACAAATCTCCCTGAAGTGCGACTTCTACCCACTACGCGGGAGTCTGACCTATGTTGTTAGTCACGATGCTGCTGGCGGTGCTGGCTATAGCCCTATTCCTTTGTATTCCTGTGTCCGCGCTGACGGGAACGAAGCACAAACCGTAGCATTGCAAACAAGAGAACAGGGGAGTCGCGATCGTCTAATGATCAGAGTTGCCTCGCAGAACGCAAGAAGCGCATACCACATGATCTTCAGCAGGCCTCGGACTGTGCTCTTCCCTACTCCTAGAAAGTGACAGTTTCAGGCAGGAGACCTCAGGTGTGTACAGAATCCTGAGGAGAGCCTGGCACTTTTGACACTTACGTCAGGGGAACGGTTATCCGCAGACTAGAGTCGGCAACCGCAGCAAGTCGATCAATTTAAAGAAAGGGACAAACTATGGCTTCAAAGCAACCAAATATCCTAATTCTTTGGGGGGACGATATCGGTATGTGGAACATCAGCCACTTCAGCCGCGGCATGATGGGCTATCAAACGCCGAACATCGACCGAGTGGCCAAAGAGGGAGTGACGCTCACGGACTGGTACGGTCAACAGAGTTGCACAGCTGGACGCGCGGCCTTCATCACCGGCCAGAACCCGCTCCGCACCGGCTTGACCAAGGTCGGAATGCCCGGCGCCACTCTTGGACTTCAAGCCGAAGATCCGACCATCGCCGAACTGCTAAAGCCGCTGGGCTACGCCACCGGTCAGTTCGGCAAAAACCATCTTGGCGATCGGAATGAATTTTTGCCGACCGTGCACGGATTTGACGAGTTCTTCGGAAATCTCTATCACTTGAACGCGGAAGAAGAACCAGAACTGCCCGACTATCCCAAGGATCCCGGGTTCTTCGCGAAATTTGGACCCAGAGGCGTGCTGCACTGCTTCGCGACCGATAAGGATGACCCCACGACTGATCCCCGCTGGGGCCGCGTAGGCAAGCAGACGATTAAGGACACCGGCCCATTGACCAAGAAGCGCATGGAAACTGTCGACGAGGAGATCACTTCAGCCGCTATCGGCTGGATAGAGAAGCAGGCCAAAGCACAGAAGCCTTTCTTCCTTTGGTACAACTCGACGGCTATGCACTTCCGGACTCACCTCGCGGCGAAGAACCGTGGAAAGAGCGGGCAGGACGACTACAGCGATCGGATGGTCACGCATGACGAGCAGATCGGTCAGGTGCTTGACAAGCTCGATGAGCTGGGCATCGCTGAAAACACCATCGTCATGTATTCCACCGACAACGGCCCCGAGAACGACACTTGGCCAGATGGCGCCAACACTCCCTTCCGCAGCCAGAAGGATACCAACTGGGAAGGCGCCTGGCGCGTTCCTTCCTTCATCCGCTGGCCGGGCAAGATCCAACCAGGCTCAGTGCTGAATGGCATTGGCTCCCATCAGGACATGCTGCCGACGTTGCTGGCAGCGGCGGGCGATCCGGACATAAGCAAGAAGCTTTTAAACGGCCACCAGGTCGGGAGCAAAACCTTCAAGGTGCATATTGACGGGCTCAACCTGCTGCCCTATCTCACAGGCGAGGTAAAGGAGAGCCCCAGAACAGCCTTCTTTTATGTCAGCGATGACGGAGGTGTCATGGCGCTCCGGAATGGCGATTGGAAGTTGGTGTTTGAAGACCAGCGTGCAACGTCAACGCAGGTTTGGGCAGAACCCCTGGTGAAGCTGCGGCTTCCGCATATTTTTAGCCTGCGACGCGATCCGTTCGAGCGCGCCGATTTCAACTCCAACGTCTATTGGGATTGGGCGATCGATCACGTCTTCCTGCTTTACGGAGCACAGGCAGTCGTGGCGGCCCAGATCGACAACTACGTGAAGTACCCACCGCGCCAGAAGGCGGCCTCATTCAACCTCGACTCCGTGATGGAGCAATTAGCGCCGGCGGTCAAGGCCCAAAAGGCAAAAGAAGCGGCAAGCAGTGCCGCAGTAGCAGTAGGAGCAGGCAGTAATAAGGGGGATTGAGTTGCAGTAACCCAAGCCGAACAAACAGATATCCCCAGCGGACAATTGGATCTGCCGGGGATATCTGCTGCATTTACAGAAGAGCGGCAAAGGACAGATAGGAAGGCGGTCGCTGCTGCAAACATCTAAGTTGTATTGACTTATCTACGATGGCCCAAGAATAGGACCCGGTTCGCCTTGGAGAAAATGTCTTCGTGCGAGGAAAGACATGACAAGTGCAATCGATCGACGTTTCTTCGCACATTTTTGTCCGAGTGGATAATTGCGGACCGACACGTCAGAAACATCGCCCGGAAAGGCACCGTTGATCAACCAATGTGAAATGCGCCTACCTCACTTTGTGTCACAAAGGCGCGCAGCGCGCCTAGGCACTGGCGCTTGCTTCCTTTTCCTGAGCTTTCTCTTTTGCTTCCCTGCATCAGCACAGCTCCACAAGCCCGGTTCCGCTCCTACACCGGCTCAACCCGAGGTACCCACGGACGCTCTTGGCCGCGCCACGCCGAGAGGTGCTGTATTAGGTTTCTTGGGTGCTGCCCGTAGGGGAGACGACGAACTCGCCGCTCAATTTCTGAACACTCGCGTTCGTGGCAATGCTGCCGCGGCTCTCGCCCACCAGCTCTTTATTGTCCTCGATCGTCGCCTACCCCCAAGACTCAATCAGGTCAGTGACGATCCCGAGGGCTCCCTATCAGATCCGCTGAAACCTGACCAAGAGCTAGTGGGAACCATCAGCAGCAACAACGGCAATGTCGACATATTGGTCGAACGAATAGACGGGAAGTCCGGGTCCGTGTGGCTGTTCTCCAGCAAGACCCTCGACTCTATTCCGGACTTGTATGAAGAGGTCAACGTCGTCTCCGTTTACCACATTCTCCCAGAATTCCTGGTGAATACTCGATTCGCAGGCATAGCCGCGTTTGAATGGCTCGCAGTTCTTGTAGGCATGCCAATCTTGTATTTCCTTACGGTTCTGCTGAGCCGCCTGCTCAGTCGCCTCATTGGCCTGTTGCGGCAACGCCTGTACAGGAAGCCAGATCTGGCCAATCGCGAATTCTTGCCTGGGCCGGTTCGCCTTCTGCTTCTGGCATTCGTCATCCATTGGATAATTTCCAAAACTAACCTTCCGCTATTGGCGCGGCAGTTCTGGTCCAGCACCGCCACTGTCATTACAATCGCAGCCAGCATCTGGCTGTTGATTCTTTTCACCAGCTGGGGCGAAGAATACGCCCGGCGGCTCCTCCAAAGTCGCAACCGCACGGCAGCCACTTCGATGCTGCATCTCACGCGCTGGGTAGTCGACTTGCTGATTATCTCCGCGGGCGTGATCGTGACCCTGCATTACTTCCGGGTGAACCCAACCACAGCACTGGCTGGACTCGGCGTTGGCGGAATCGCCGTTGCATTCGCCGCGCAGAAGACATTGGAAAATATAATCGGCGGAGTCTCGCTTATCTTCGACCAAGCGGTGCGCGTGGGAGACAGTTTAAAGGTGGGCAATGCTCAGGGAACGGTCGAGGATATAGGCCTTCGTTCAACCCGAATCCGAACTGCCGACCGAACAGTGGTCAGCGTTCCGAACGGCCAGATCGCAAACATGACCCTTGAGAACATCTCTTCACGGGACAAATTCTGGTTTCATCCAATCCTAACCCTGCGCTACGGGACCACTGCGTCGCAAATGCAAATCGTCCTCGACGAAATACGCAGCCTGTTGCAGGAAAATCGGCATCTCGAGTCTAGTTCGGCTCGCGTGCGTTTCCTTCGTTTCGGCCCTTCTTCTCTCGACGTGGAGGTTTTCGCTTACGTCTTGGCGAGTGATTGGAACCAATTCCTCGAGATCCAGGAAAGTCTTCTCCTGCGCATCATTGACTGTATCGAGTCGATTGGAGTTCAGTTTGCATTTCCGCTGCAGACTATCGTGGCCGCCGCTTCCATCTCCAATGGCGCCGCTGAACGAGCGTTGCTCAAAGTACCCACGCAGGAAGAGAAACCCAGAAGGTGACAGCAACTAAATCGATCTGATCGAGACGAACAAGGGGCGCAACCATGGCGACATGGAGTATGAGCTACTGGACAGTGGTGTCTTCAACGGCGACCGCTACTCGACGTGTTTGTGAACCGACAATCTACACACGTTAAGTGACTTATCTAGGGTCTATCACCCGGACTGTTAGTTCTGACAGTGTGCCGGTGTCAAGAAGATTGCTAATCATTACGTGTAATTCGAGTTGTACGCCGTTGGCGGTAGACGGAGGGATTATGGCAGTGGCAGAGCCACATACTGCACTTACATTGGCTGCAGAGCGCACTGATCTAGCCCCGACGAATACCAGCCTGGCCGTCGAGCGAACGCTCATGGCCGCCGAGCGAACGCTGATGGCGTGGATCCGCACCGGCCTGTCCATGCTGTCTTTTGGTTTTACCATCTATAAGTTTCTTCTGTACGTAAAAGAAAGCCTTTCTGCGAGCGTCCTCCGTGCGCAAGGCCCTCGGCGGTTTGGCATTGTCTTAATGGGCTTAGGCACTGCGTCCATGATGTTCGGCCTCATTGAGTACTACAAGCTGGTAAAGAATGTCGATCCTGTACACCGCCGCAGACCCAGGAGTTTTGCACTTTTGGTAGGCGCGAGCTTAGTTTTCCTTGGATTGTTTTTGCTTTTTACGATTTTAGTTCACAGAGAGGTTTTCTGACCGGTCGCGGAAGGCATCATGGAATCGAACACGGTTACTCAAGCTATTGAACTAGTCGCGCGAGGGCTTGAGATTTTGGGCATTGCGTCGATCGGGTTTGCCTTTCTCTACGCAACGATCCGAGGCCTTCTGCAGATCAGGCAGCGGAAACCAGACGCCTATCCACGGCTGAAAATCTTCGTCGCAAAAGCGTTGCAGCTGGGGCTGGAATTTCTGGTCGCAGCGGACATCATCAGGACGGTCACGGTCACACCTACCAGGGAAGGGATCGTGACGCTGGGTTTGTTAATTGTTATCCGAACGTTCCTGAGCTGGTCCATCACGGTGGAGATTGAAGGCCGCTGGCCCTGGCAACTCGCACGAACTGGAAAGGCTTGAGCCATGAGGGATTGGCAAAGAATTGTCGGAGATCTTTTCGCTCGTTTAGACGGGCCGCTTCATTTCCGGTTTATCGTCCAGCCATTGGTGGCAATTATTTTCGCGGTTATCGAGGGTGTCAAAGACGCAAAAGCCGGGAAGCCTGCGTATTTCTGGGCTTTGCTTTCTGCTCCCGATCAACGCAAAGAGCTGGTGAAGGAAGGCTGGAAGTCCGTCGGCAAGATTTTCATCGTCGCCATCATTCTCGATGTCGTCTACCAACTAAGAGTTCATTCGACGGTTTATCCGGGAGAGACGCTCATTGTGGCGTTCGCCCTGGCGATCGTGCCGTATCTGGTGCTGCGCGGCCCGATAAATCGACTCGTGCGGCTTGGAAAAAAACCAACTCTTAGAAAGTCATCGGGCTCCGGACGTGAAGGCGGCGTTGTCAAGGCGGGATAGCGTAATGATTGAATGCATTCGCAATCGGCATGCCCGCACGACACAGTAACAGAATGAGGTCAAGGAGGAACGATGAGTCATCAAGACAGGATCCACCGAACCGTGCTTCCCATCCCGGATCGACCGCGCACAGGCCTAGTCACCTATGATGCGAAGGATCCGGAAACGAAGTTCCCGCCGATCACACAGTTGCGCCCGCCCAACGGTGCGCCAAACGTCTTGATCGTCCTGCTTGACGACGTGGGCTTTGGGGCCTCCAGCGCCTTCGGCGGTCCTTGTAACACGCCGACTGCGGAACGCTTGGCGGTTGCTGGCCTGAAATATAACCGCTTTCACACGACAGCGCTCTGCTCTCCCACGCGGCAGGCCTGTCTGACCGGACGCAACCACCACACAGTTGGCATGGGTGGGATCACCGAAATCGCCACTGGGTCGCCCGGCTATAACTCAGTTCTGCCGAACACCTGCGCACCGATCGCCCGGACCCTCAAGCTCAATGGGTATGCGACGGCACAGTTTGGCAAGTGCCATGAAGTGCCGGTTTGGGAGACCAGTCCGGCCGGTCCCTTTGATGCATGGCCTACCGGGGGAGGCGGGTTCGAATATTTCTACGGGTTCATCGGCGGCGAGGCGAACCAATGGTACCCATCGCTCTATGAAGGCACCACACCGGTCGAGGTCAAGAAGACGCCCGAAGAGGGTTACCACTTGATGGAGGACATGACCGACAAGGCCGTGAACTGGATTGGGCAACAGAAGGCGCTCATTCCCGACAAGCCCTTCTTCGTCTACTTCGCACCGGGCGCGGCCCACGCCCCGCACCACGTCCCCAAGGAATGGATCGCCAAGTACAAGGGCAAGTTCGACCAGGGCTGGGACAAGCTACGCGAGGAGACATTTGTACGACAGAAGAAACTGGGCGTGATTCCACCGGACTGCCAGCTTACCCAGAGGCACAAAGAAATCCCCGCATGGGATGAGATGCCTGCTGCGCTCAAGCCCGTGCTCGTCCGGCAGATGGAACCACGTTGGACGGTTGGTGGATTCGCTGAAAAAGCTCAATCTGCTCGATGACACGCTGATCTACTACATCATCGGCGACAATGGCGCCTCTGCGGAGGGCACGCTGCAGGGCACATACAACGAGATGATCAATTTCAACGGTGCGGCCGCGCTGGAGACCCCTGAGTTCCTGATGGCGCGGCTGGACAAGCTGGGCGGGCCGGAATCTTACAACCACTATGCCGTGGGCTGGGCGCACGCCATGAATACGCCGTACCAATGGACCAAGCAGGTGGCCTCGCATTGGGGCGGAACGCGTAACGGGACGATCGTGCACTGGCCCAAGGGGATTAAGGCGAAAGGCGAAATCCGTTCACAGTTCCATCACGTGATTGACGTGGCTTCGACAATCCTGGAGGCGGCTGGGTTGCCTGAGCCGGTGTTCGTGAACGGAGTCCAGCAGCATCCGATGGAAGGCGTCAGCATGGCGTATTCGTTCAACGACGCCGAGGCTGCCGAGCGGCATGAGACTCAGTATTTCGAGATGTTCGGCAACCGCGGCATCTACCACAAGGGCTGGACTGCGGTTACGCGACACAGTACGCCATGGATCCTCGAAACCGGGAAACCCCCAGCATTCGACGACGACAACTGGGAACTTTACGATACCACTAAAGACTGGAGCCAGGCGAACAACCTGGCCAAGCAGATGCCCGAAAAGCTCCACCAACTCCAGCGCCTTTGGCTGATCGAGGCCGCGCGCTACAACGTGCTACCCCTCGACGACCGGCGCGTTGAACGGTTCAATTCAGATATGGCAGGCCGGCCGGTGCTGATCAAGGGCAACTCCCAAATTCTATTTGGCAACATGGGGCGTCTGTCTGAAAGCTCGGTCGTCAACATAAAGAACAAGTCCCACTCGGTGACCGCTGAGATCGTTGTACCCGCTACAGGGGCTGAGGGCGTCATCGTCTGTCAAGGTGGCAACATTGGCGGCTGGAGCCTCTACGCCAAGGGCGGCAAGCTCAAATACTGCTACAACTTTCTCGGCATTCAGCAATTCTACGCCGAATCAAGCGGCGCGCTGCCTCCGGGCGACCACCAGGTACGCATGGAGTTTGCCTATGCTGGTGGCGGCCTGGGCAAGGGTGGCACAGCGTCCTTATACGTGGACGGCAAAAAGGTCGGAGAGGGCAAGGTCGGCGCCACGGCCGCCTTCGTTTTTTCTGCCGATGACGGTTGCGACGTGGGGGTGGATACGGGATCTCCTGTCTCACCGGACTACGGGCCGCGTGGAAACCAATTCAACGGAGTCGTCAAGGGCGTTCAGCTCGCGATCGCCGAGGATGCCGTGAGCGTCGATCACCTCGTTTTGCCCGAAAAGGCCATGGCTGTCGCCATGGGGCGGCAGTGACCACATTCTAAGGCTGGCAGTCTCAAGCGAAAAGGTGATACGAAAATGACTCCTATAACCGACGATTCGTTGCCAACAAACGCCCCACCAGGCTTTCACCTCCTGGCTAAGCCGAGTGGGTCTACC
>WNFJ01489516.1_pt1 | contig 20890 bp, 23 predicted proteins | sample 5400461 | NCBI WGS metagenome assembly WNFJ01 (sample SAMN13153349, study PRJNA577476) | soil metagenome | isolation source: 115 cm saprolite on Douglas fir-dominated hillslope | place: USA:California | collected 2013-09-17
AGAACTTCGGGACCGCCGAATTGATGAACGAGTATGGCCTTCATTGTTTTTCTCCAGCGAAAATTAGCAAGCGAAAGGCGCGACAGCAACCGCGGCAGAAAAATTAGAAATGATCGTCAGCGACGACGGTGGCGACTTCCTTGTCGATGAGTCCCGCGGATTGCGCCCACGCGGTAGTCTGCCAATTGTCTTTGCCTTTTTTCTGGGGAATCCACGGCGGCAGCGTCTGGTTCAGATAATTCGCCAGCGCATGGATGTACGGCTCGTACATTTTGCGAAACTCCGCGAGTTTCCGGTCGGCTTCTTCGCCGTCATGGAGTTTCATGCCGTGCTGGGCGAGGATATCGCGGATATGGCGCAAATCCTGGTCTGGCAGGCGATTGTGCGGCAGCGGCTTGGGGGCCGTGCCGAATACTTGCGAGAGATCGACGACGGCGTGACGCGCAATCGCAAAAGTCAGCTCGGCCTGTTTTTCACAAGCGCCCTCAATGCCAACCATGGCGATCGCGCAAGTGTCCAGAATTGCTGTCAGCGAAGCGATCCACGACTGGTTGTCATGCTGAGAGCGAAAATAGGCGAGCACGGGATAGGAAAGATGGCTCTCCATCAGCTCCGCGCACCACAGCTCCCAATCCTTGAGCAGAACGCGGAGCGCGTCCAGGCCGTGGGCGTAACTGTGGCGGCGGAGTAGTTCGCCCGCGGTTGGGGGCGTCCCGGCGCGAGAATCGAGAAGGGAGATATTCACCTCGCGTTTGGAGAATGAGCCATAGATGAAAGGCAGGTAGCCAATGACCGCGGCAAGAAAACCGAAGCCAAAACCTGCTTCCGTGACGACCAGGGCGCGGGACAAGCCGGAACGCGGGATGACGTCGCCGAGGCCGAGAGTGAAGAAAGTCGTGCCGCTGAGATAGATGTCCGTCACGAAACCGGGCTGGCCACCCGTCATCACCACGGCAGACCCTGCGCCATACTGCATGAGGCCAAAGCCAAGCACGAGGCCGACGGCCCAAACCCCAACCAGAACAAGGAGCGAAAGCGGGCCATAAAAACCCAGTAAGGCTTCACGGGTCTTGCGCGTCGGGATCAGGCAGATCACAAATCTCCATGTTTTCCAAGTGGTGCGGTAAAAAAGGCGAGCGAGGCGGAACTTTCGCGTAACGCGGCGCGGAAGAATGATGGCCTCGAACGCGTCCCAGAGCACGATCAGAAAGATCGCGACACCTGCAACGAACGCACCTGGAGCTGGAATCATATGCGGCATTGTACCTGTTTGGCTCGCTTGATGAGAAGGATCGACGTAAACCTTCAGCGAAAATGTGCGATGAGATCGGCCCCGGCCTCAGGATTCGAGGCGCGCGTTGACGCTGATTTCCGCTTTGAAAAGTTTCGAGACGGGACACCCCGTTTCGGCCGCTTTCACGGCTGCATCGAATTTGGCTTTGTCCGCGCCGGGAATGCTCGCGACAAGATCCAAATGGCTTTTCGTGATGGCAAAGCCATCCCCGACTTTTTCGAGCGAAATGGTTGCCGTCGTCTCAAGCCTGCTAGCAGTCATTCCCGCGCCGCCCAACTGGGCGGAAAGCGCCATCGTAAAACATCCGGCGTGCGCCGCGGCGAGCAACTCTTCCGGATTGGTCCCGACGCCGTTTTCAAATCGTGTGCTGAAGGAATACTGCGTCTGCTTGAGGACGCCACTGTCCGTCGAAATCGAGCCTTTCCCATCTTTCAAACCGCCCTGCCAAACCGCGGATGCTTTGCGCTGCATGCTATCTCTCCTTTGGCTTTTTCGTTCCTTTTGAATCCAGAGAATTCGATTCCTGGCCGTCTTGGAAGGGTATATTCAGAAAATGACCTTGTCGAGAAGGCTTTGTAAACGTTTATGAAGCCGATCCTGCGGGAGGTTGCCCACCGGCCATGGCCTCTGCCTGCGGGTCCGTGGGTGATGGCGCAGAGCTGGCACGATTTGCTCTTTGCGCACTGGCCGGTCGACGCGGGGAAATTGCGCGCGCTGATTCCTGATCGCTTGGAGATCGATTTATTTGAGGGACAGGCGTGGCTGGCGGTCGTGCCATTTCGCATGACCGGTGTGAGGCTGCGTGGAACGCCCTCGTTGCCGTGGCTCTCGGCATTCCCCGAACTGAATGTGCGTACCTATGTGAAGTACGGGGGAAAGCCCGGGGTGTGGTTCTTCAGCCTGGATGCGGGGAATCCGCTCGCTGTGGTCATTGCGCGGGCGTGGTTCCACCTGCCATATTTTCGTGCGCGGATGTCATGCGAAGAGCGCGATAGTTATATTCACTATCGGAGTGGCAGGACGCACCAGAGAGCGTCGAGCGCATTGCTGGAATGCCGCTACCGTGCTTCCAGCAAAATGTTTTCGCCGCAACCGGGGACGATCGAACATTTCCTAACTGAGCGCTATTGCTTGTACACCTCCGGCAGGAACGGATGCCTCATTCGCGGAGAAATCCATCATCGACCCTGGCCGCTTCAGTTGGCAGAAGCCGAATTCTCGCGGAATTCGATGGCCGATGCAGCGGGCATTCCGCTTCCCATGTCAAAGACTCTTTTGCATTTTGCGAAGAGGCAAGATGTCCTGGTGTGGCCCCCGACAGAAGTCGCGCGTCTCGCATGACTCCGATTCTAGAGCAATGAGCTGAATTCCTCCGGGGAAATTCCGGCTTGGCGCAGGATAGACCGCAGCGTGCCTGTGTCAAGTTCAGAATGATCCGGCACGAGTACCTGTGCGAATGGAGCATCACGTCTTTAGAATGATGTGGCTGCCGTGTTGCCGCTTGAATTGAAATCCTAGTTTGAGCAGTGCTGAAACACAATCGCGCCCCGAGATTCGAGGCAGCTTGGTCATACCGCGACGAGAACCGCATCAAAATTATCCAGAGGAACGGCGAGCCCGTCTTCCCGAAGCGTGAGGACATAACCTTCTATAGCTTCGCGGATATTCTGAATGGCGTCTTCCTTCGTCTTTCCCTGACTGATGCACCCTGGAAGACTGGGACACTCTGCGACCCAATAGCCAGTTTCACCGGGATAGAGGATTACCTGTTGCATCGAAATACCTCTCGAGAAAGTTTACCACGGGGCTCACACGTTCAGCGTAAGAGAGACGAGGTCCGGCCGCGTTGGCGGAGCAAGCGGCGGCATCTTCGAGCGGTCCACGGGATGATAGAGCGTGTCGCGCTCGACGGGAACGCGGCCGGCCGCGCGGATCAGCCGTTCGAGTTCAGCCCGCGGCGTGAATTCCGAGGTCTTGGCGCCGGCGTCGTGGTAAATCTTTTCTTCAACGACCGTGCCATCCAGATCGTTCGCGCCAAACCGCAAAGCGATTTGCGCGATGCTCGGCGAGAGCATGATCCAGTACGCCTTGATGTGCTCGAAATTGTCGAGCAGCAGGCGCGAGATGGCAATGTTGCGAAGGTCGGCGTAGCCCGTAGGCTTGGGAATGTGCGCAAGCGCGGTGTTGTCCGGATGAAACGCCAGCGGAATGAACGCCACGAAGCCATGCGTCTCGTCCTGCAGTTCGCGCAATTTCACGAGATGGTCCACGCGCTCTTCTTCCGTTTCCACGTGTCCGTAGAGCATCGTAGCATTCGAACGCAAGCCGATCTCATGCGCCTCCCGCGCGATGTTCAGCCACATCTGCCCGCTGACCTTGTGGTCGCAGATAATGCGCCGCACGCGCGGATGAAAAATTTCCGCTCCGCCGCCGGGCAGCGAATCAACGCCCGCTTTCTTCAACTTGAGCAGAGTTTCTTTGGTGGAGAGCTTCGCGATGCGCGCGAAGTAGCCCACCTCGACCATCGTGAACGCTTTCAGGTGCACGCCCGGGCAACGCTGCTTCAACCCACGAATCATCTCCAGAAAATACTCGAACGGCAAATCCGGGTGCAGGCCGCCCACGATGTGGAATTCCAGCGCGCCTTCACGCGCGCCCTGTTCGGCGCGGGCGTAAATTTCTTCCAGCGAGAAATTGTACGCCCCAGGCGCGCTGGGATCGCGGCCAAACGCGCAGAGCTTGCAGTGCGCCACGCAAATGTTCGTCGGATTGATATGCCGGTTGACGTTGAAATACGTGACGTTCCCGTGTTTTTTTTCGCGCACGTGGTTCGCCAGCCAGCCAACCGCCAGCAAATCCGGCGAGCGGTACAACGTAATGCCATCGTCGGCGTTCAGTCGCTCGCCCGCAAAAACTTTGTCGGCAATTGGCTTCAACCGCCCGTCGGTGATCGTAAGTTCGCTCATTTCGAATCCATCGAAGGCTTCAAACGCGCCAAACCGCTGCCGCCGCGCCCCAGAACAGCAAGAACAGCATACTAATATAGCCGTTCACGGCGAAAAACGCAGCGTCCAGCTTGCTGAGATCATCCGCTTTGACCAGCGAATGTTCGTAGGCCAAAAGAGCCGCGACGACAGCAATTCCCGCCCATGCGGGCCATGGCAGTCCGAAGCTCAGCGCCAGCCACGCGAGAAGCGCGATTACTCCAACGTGCATCCCTCGCGCGATCAGCAGGGCCATGGCAATCCCGAATCTCTTCGGCACCGAAAAAAGCCCCGCCCTTCGGTCGTACTCAATGTCCTGGCACGCGTAGAGCACGTCGAAGCCGCCAACCCACAACGTCACCGCCGCGCAGAGAATCAGCATGCGCGCATCAAGCCCGCCGGTGACCGCAATCCATGCCGCGGCAGGCGAAATGCCCAGCGCAAATCCCAGAAAGAGATGCGACCAGTTGGTGAAGCGCTTCGTGAAGGAATAGAAAAAAAGAATCGCGATCGCCAGCGGCGCCAGCTTCAGAGCGAGCGAATTTAATTGCCAGGCCGCGATGAAAAACACCGCAACCGCAACAAGCGTGAACAGCCAGGCGAATTGCAGCGTAAGTGCCCCGGTCGGCAACGCGCGCTGTTTCGTGCGAGGATTCTCGCTGTCGTAGCGTAGATCGGCAATGCGGTTCATAGTCATCGCTGCCGAGCGCGCCGTGACCATGGCGGCTACAATCCACAAGATTTGCCGCACCGACGGCCAGCCGTGACGAGTCCACCGCGCCGCCAGCAACGCTCCCGTCAGCGCGAACGGCAGAGCAAATACCGAGTGCTCGAACTTGATCATCTCGAGCACGGTTTTGATACGGCTGGCCATTTTTTCAATTCCGCGCTTGTTCACGCCTTCGCTTTTTTCGATGCCGGCGTGCCTGTCCAGCGATACATTTTGTCCTGCGCGAGGCCCATCTGCGCCAGCACGCGGCAAACGTATTGCGTCACGAGGTCGTCGATCGTTTTCGGGTGGTGATAAAACGCCGGCACCGCGGGCATAATCACCGCCCCGGCCTGCTGCGCGCGCAGCATGTTTTCCAGGTGCACGCGGTTGAACGGCGTATCGCGCACGCAAAGAACCAGCTTCCGGCTTTCCTTGAGCATCACGTCCGCCGCGCGCGCGACGAGATCGTCGCTGATGCCATTGGCAATCGCGCCGAGAGTCCCCATCGAACACGGAATCACCACCATCGCATCCACCGCGTAGCTCCCGGACGCAATCGCAGCGCCCACATCTTTGTTTGGCAAGACGTCGATCTTGGCTGCCGGATGCCCGAGAATGCGACTCGGCAGTTGTTTCGCATCACCGGAGCTAATGCCAAGCTCCTCCGCAAAAAGCCGCTGTCCGGTTTCCGTGACCACCAGATGCACTCGCGCCACGCGCGCGTCTTCTTCCAGCAGCGTCAGCGTCTTTTGCGCGAGAATCGCTCCGCTTGCCCCGGTCACACCTACGGTGACAATCTGTTTTTGTGCGTCAGTCATGCTTTTTGCGCGGGTAGTTTCAGTCTCGCAGCCGCGTTCGGGCAAGTCAAGTTAAGGTAATACTCCCGTCCGATGATAGAATTTCCGCCGGCCGGAAAATATGAATCAAACTGATCTGCTGAAAATTCTGGAATCCGTGAAGGCTGGGAAGCTTGCTCCAGACCTGGCGATGGAGCGCCTGAAGCATCTGCCATTTGAAGATTTGGGATTTGCAAAGGTGGATCATCACCGTGCGCTCCGCCAGGGTTTTGCCGAAGTGGTTTTGGGCAAAGGAAAGACGCCGGAGCAGGTCGGGGAAATAGTGCGCGCCATGCTCCGGAAGAAAGATTCGCGGCAAAACATCCTGGTAACGCGCGCAGACAAAATGATTTTTGCAGCCGTGAAACGCGCCGCCGGAAAAGAAGCGCGCAACGCGATTTTCCATCCGCTTTCCGGCGTGATCACCATCGAGGGAAGCACGGAAATCACCGGTAAGGGCTCGATCCTTGTCGTTTCCGCGGGCACCAGCGACATTCCGGTAGCGGAAGAAGCGCTCCTGACGGCGCGCATGATGGGCAACCGTGCCGAGCATTTGTATGACGTCGGAGTCGCTGGGATTCACCGCCTGCTCGATCACCGGGAAAAATTGACCCAAGCGCGCGTGATTATTTGTGTTGCCGGGATGGAAGGCGCGCTTCCCAGCGTCGTAGGAGGCCTCGTCGCCGTGCCGGTTATCGCCGTTCCCACCAGCGTTGGCTACGGCGCCAGTTTCGGCGGCGTCGCCGCGCTGCTCGGCATGCTCAATTCCTGCGCCTCCAACGTCACCGTCGTCAACATCGACAACGGTTTCGGCGCCGCCTGCGTGGCCTCGTGCATCAACCGCTTATGAGCTTGCACCTTCCGTCTTTTCTCTGGCTCTTTTCTGTAGCTCACCCCTTTAGGGTGAGGTTTTTCCCTTGTTCGACCAGCTTCAAAACGGAAGAGCCTCAGGCCTGAAGGCCTGAGCTACAGTTCTTGCGAATTCAACAAAACCTTCATCACACCTGATTTTTGTGCAAACGCAATGGCGGCGGGCGCGTGCGAGAGAGGAAACGTCCTCGTGATCAATGGCGTGGGATCAATCTTCCCGGAGTGGAGAAGAGCAATCGCTTTGTCGAACGGGCCGCAGCGTGAACCGACCATGGTGATTTCCTTGACCACGATGGGCCAGGTCTCGACTGGCGCTGCGCCGTGGAACGTTGATTTCAGAACCAGCGTGCCCCGGGGCTCCGTCATCTGTAGCGCAACCAACAGGCCCGAAGGAGAGCCCGTGGCTTCAACCACCAGCCGGAACTTTTCTGGAACGCGCTTCAGATCGCCCGCATCTCCACGGACTTTTTTCGTCGCGATGCGTGCACGCCGGGCCAGAGCTAACTTTTTTTCATGCTTGCCGTATATCACCACGCGAGGAATCTCTGTGTGCAGCACCCGCGCAATGAGCTGCGCCAGTTTCCCATCCCCCAGCACGGCTGCCTCGCGAAATTTCATTGCATCAACCTGCTCGAATATTTCGCAAGCCGCTGCCAATGGCTCAACGAACACCGCTTGTTCGTCACTGATACTGTCCGGCACGACGTGAAGATTCTCCACCGGAAGCGTCAAATACTCCGCGTAAGCCCCGGGATGGCCGATGATTCCGAGCACCGTGCGATGCTCACAATGACTCTTCAAGCCACGCCGGCAAAAATCGCAGACGGGACGGCGTCTCAGCGCCTTGCAGGAGATATTGATTTCCCCGCAAACGCGCCGCCCCAGACATTTTTTCTTTTCCGAAGCCGATACACCCCGTAATTGTTCAACCGTGCCCACAAATTCATGCCCGGGAACTCCGCGAAAGTTGTAATACCCGTGCAGCAGTTCCACGTCGGTATTACAGATGCCCACGAGCCGCACGTGCACCAGGGCCCACCCAGGCCGCAATTTCGGCAGCGGCTTCGTTGTCGCTTTCAGCCTTCTATTTTCAACGCGGAAGCAGAGCACGGGACGTCTAGCTCGATTTCTTTTTATCTTGGTGGGATTGTGATCTTGCCGGCAGGGCCCTCCGGCCAGGTGCCGCCATTTTCTCGATTAGATCGAATTTAGCCTCCAGCCGCACCAGCCGGCGATCGAGGTCCGTATAGCCATCCGCCAAATGCTTCACTTGCGCCGTTAGCGTTACCATCCGGTCTTCAATCAGCACGATCTTCCGGATGGCTGAAACGGCATCCCGCGCCCAGCTCACTTGCCGTTCCTGTGCTGTTTCAAAACGCGGCCCACGTACGCGACGGTTTCGTCCAAATTCTTAATCATCCGGCCTGCAGCCTGATCTGCCGCTTTCGCCAGCGCACGCAACTCCTCTTCACTTTCCACCGGCACATCCAGGTATAAATCCACCGCGTCGCGCACTTCTTGCGAGAAGGATTTTCCGCGCAACTTCGCGCGGCGAGCAAGCCGCTGCTTTTGTACCGGATCCATATGAATAAGCGCTGTGGCCATATCCTGCTCCTATATCGCACCTATATCATAACACATCACTTCCTCAGTGCAGCGCAGCAGCCAGCGTCTTGACCAATAGCGGTTCCTGTTCGGGGAAGACCGTGCGAAGGTCCAGGATGAGCCGTTCGTCCTCGACGCGTGCGATGACCGAGACGCCGGCAGGAGCACGCCGGAGGCGCTGTTCGAGCTTCGTTGCTGAGTAGCGCGCACTTGCGATGCGGATGATTTTCGTGGGTAGAGATTGCGCTGGAGTGGAGCCGCCACCAGCGAGAGAGCTGCCGTCGGCGATTTCGATCTCGACTTCGTCTAGAGGGAGTTCGGGGCGCAGCTCGCGAATGAAATTCTCCGCGCGGCGCTTCAGCTCCTGCGGAGTCGCGCGAATCATTCGAATGGCGGGGATTTCGTCCCAGGCCGCGCGCAGATAAGCTCCGAGGGTCGCTTCCAGCGCTGCGATACTGAGTTTGTCCACGCGCAATGCCCGAAACAGCGGGTAGCGGCGCACCCGCGCACTTTTTTCCCTGCGATAATGCCCGCTTGTGGCCCACCGAGAAGCTTGTCGCCGCTGAACATCACTACCGAAGCTCCGGCTTCGATGCTCTGCCTCACCGTCGGCTCGTTGACCCCGTACTCGGAAAGATCAACCAGGCACCCCGAGCCGAGATCCTCCACGAGCGGTAGGCCGCTTCGCTGGCTGAGCGCCACGAGCTCTTCGAGCGAAGGCTTATCTGTGAAACCGGTGAGCTTGAAATTGGACGGATGCACGCGCAGCAACACGCGTGTCTTCTCGTTGATGGCGTTTTCGTAGTCGGCGACGCGCGTGCGATTGGTTGTGCCAACTTCGCGAAGCACAGCGCCGCTCTGCCCCATAATCTCCGGGATTCGAAAGCCGTCCCCGATTTCGATGAGCTCCCCGCGCGATACGATCACTTCACCACCGCGAGCCAGCGCCGCGAGTGTCACCAGCACTGCCGCCGCGCAATTGTTGACAACAATGGCAGCTTCCGCGCCCGTAAGGCGCGTCAACAATTCGGCGGTATGCACGTCTCGCTTGCCACGCGCGCCCGCTTCGAGGTCGTATTCGAGATTGTTGTACTGCGTGGCGGTGCGGCGAAACTCGTCGACGACTGTTTCCGGCAGCGGCGCGCGGCCCAGATTCGTGTGCAGGATCACTCCCGTGGCATTGATCACCGGCTGCAGCGAGCGCGAAAGAATTTTCTCCACTTGCGCGGAGATGAGCTCCTCCACGGAAGCACCGTCGAGGCTGATGGCCGTCCAATTTGAATCTTCCGCGATACGCGCGCGCAAATCCGCAAGCACCGCACGCGCCACTTCGACGACCAGCTTGCGGTCCACGCGTTTCGTAAGCGCCGCTAGCCGCGGCTGGAGCAGCAATTCGTCCACCGACGGAATTTGCCGCAACAGTTCCGCTTGCTCCCCCGAAACCGTTTTCTTCCCGCGCGCTTCCATTCGAATCCCGCCTTCCCTTCGTATCCGCCCGTGTGTTCGAACATTTCAGCACACCGCGCAGCGCGGGGCAATGCCGCTGGCCCGCTCAGTGCCTCTCGTACCAGCGAGACCAGCGCGCCTCCCGCATTCGAGTCACGGTGCAGTGCGGTAGCGAATTCGAACCGCCCTGTTCGCATTCGGTTGACGGTTTTGCTCCGTGCACCTAGCATGGAGGTTTGAGGAAATCCGCCGCACATGGCCACCATCGAAGAAGAGCTGGCTACACTCGAAAAAGATATTCGACAGCTCAAGGTAGAGTACGATCAGTATTTCGGCGGCGGCCGCAAGCGTCCGCCCACGGAAATTGAATGGCGCATCGACATGATGGTTAAGCGCTACGCCGAGCGCGGCGGCGAGCTGAAGTTCGCACAGCGATTCCGCTTCAATAATCTTTCGCAGACCTACGCAAAGTACAAGGACATCTTCCGCAAGAAACTGAAGCAGAAGGAAGAGGGCAGTATCCAGCGGCATTTTGGCGCCGCTGCGAGGGAAATTGAAGCTGCTCGCGCGAAGAAAGAAGCGGAAGACCACGCTGCTGCAGCCGCGGCGGACGAGTCCAGCACATTTCGCATGACCTGTTCCGAGCCGGAGCGCGAAACGGAAAAGGTCGAGCAGTTGTACCAGGCGTTTTTGCAGGCGAAACAACTGGCCGGCGAACATACGGGAAAGCTTTCGCGTGCCGGCTTTAACGAGTTTGTCCTCAAAAAAACAAAGGAATTGCAAAAACAGAAAAACTGCAAAGACGTCGAATACGTGGTGGAAATCGTTGAAGGCCAGGTCAAATTGAAAGCCCTGGTGAAGTCGTAAGAATTTGAAGGCCAAGAGTCCGAGCCGCTCGGGATCTTCGATTCAAAGTCGAAACCCCACTATCGAAAAATCGAGCCCGGATCTCCCGTTTCCAGTTCTCGCTAAGCTTTTTCGCGCCTACTCTCCGGCAGCGTTTTCCACATGCGGGCTTTTCGAATCAGCGCGGCGCGCTTACACTGTGGTGCCTTTCTCATTTTGGAGGAGATTATGGCGGTACAACGCGTGCTTATCAGCGTGTTTGACAAAACGGGGATCGTGGAATTTGCGAAGCGTCTTGCGAAGCTGAAGATCGAAATTCTCTCGACAGGTGGAACGGCCAAACTCCTGCGCGAAGCGGGCATCGCGGTGCGCGACGTCTCGGACTTCACGGGCTGGCCGGAAATGCTTGGCGGACGCGTGAAGACGCTGCACCCGAAAGTGCACGGCGGGCTGCTTTTCCGGCGCGGCCACGCGGAAGACCAAAAGCAGGCCGCCGAACACGGAATCGCGCCGATCGATCTGGTGGTCGTGAATTTGTATCCATTTGAAGCCACAGCGGCGAAAGCGGGACTGACCGCTGAAGAGCTGATCGAAAATATTGACATCGGCGGGCCGACGATGCTGCGCTCAGCGGCCAAGAATTTCGAGAGCGTCACCGTGGTGACGGACCCTTCCGACTACGACGTAATTGCCTCGGAGCTTGAAACCTCTGGAACTGTCAGTACCACGCTTTTCCGGCGAATGCTTCTCGCCATGAAAGTTTTCGCGACGACTGCGCACTATGACAGCATGATTGCGACAGAATTGGATCGTCTTGGACTCCATCACGGCCTTGGCCCTGGCGGCCCGCTCAGTCTCAGCGAGAAGCCGGCATTCCCGACGTCGTACCATATCGCGCTCAGGTTAGAGCGCTTCTTACGGTACGGAGAAAACCCCCACCAGGCTGCGGCGCTGTATGTGCCCGCGGGCCGTGCGCCCGAAGGATTGGCAGCGGCCAAGCAACTCCAGGGCAAGGAGCTTTCGTACAACAATCTCGTCGATCTGGAAGCGGCACGGAGCCTGGCCGCGGAATTCACGAATCCGGCGGCGGTGATCATCAAGCACAACAATCCCTGCGGAACGGCGGAGCAATCGACGTTACTCGAGGCGTATCGAAGAGCGCTGGCTGGCGATCCCGTTTCGGCCTTCGGCGGCGTGTTGGCGTTCAACCTTCCGGTGGATGCGGCGACGGCGGAAGAGGTCGCGAAACTTTTTGTGGAATGCATCGCAGCGCCCGGATTTGCGGATCGCGCCAAAGAAATTTTGGCCGCGAAGAAAAATCTGCGCTTGCTCGAATTGCCCGCGGGGGGTCTGGAGCCAGAACGCGACTTGCAACTCAAGCGCATCCTCGGAGGAATGCTCGTGCAGCAGCCGGACCTCGGCGAGATCAAGGACGGCGAATTGCGCACGGCGACGAAGCGCCCGCCTACGGCTGAAGAAATGCAGACCATGCGGTTCGCGTGGAAAGTAGCGAAGCACGTGAAGTCCAACGCCATCGTGTTCGCCAAGGATGGCGCGACACTGGGAGTCGGCGCAGGCCAGATGAGCCGCGTCGATTCAGTGAAAATCGCAGTGATGAAAGCGCAATCTTCTCTGGCCGGCACGGTAGTTGCTTCCGACGCGTTCTTTCCTTTCCCGGATGGCGTCGAAGAAGCAGCCAAGGCCGGAGCGACGGCAGTGATCCAGCCGGGCGGCTCTGTTCGCGATGCAGACGTCATCGCCGCCGCCGACCAGCTTGGACTGGCAATGGTGTTTACCGGCATGCGGCATTTCCTGCATTGAAGACCAAGTTGTTTCCTGGGGTTCATGGAAGAGCAACGAAGGGCGGGGTGCTTTTCCCTGGTGTGCTGTGCGAAGGCTATAATTTCCAATGTGGCGACCCCCGAATCCACGCTAGCGAACACCACTGAGAGCTCGGAATCCGAGCCGATGAACATCGCTCATGACACGGAATCCGCGCTGTTTGGTTCTGTGCGAAATCAAAACCTCGTGGTGGCGGCGCTGCTGCTCGCCCTCACGCTGCTGGACTTCGGCTCCGTTGCCAGCAACAAATTCCTGCAGCTGGATGATCCCCACTACATTGCCAACAACGTTCACGTGCAAGCACTCACCTGGAGCAACGTCAAGTGGGCCTTCACGACCACCCACATGGGGCACTGGCATCCGCTGACCTGGCTCTTGCACATGGCGCAGTTCCACTTTTTTGGCATGGACCCAGCCGGATACCATCTCACCAGCCTTCTCTTGCATGGCCTGAACGTGGTCCTTCTTTTCCTGCTGTTGCAGAGGGCGACCGGCGCTCTTTCGGAAAGCGCATTCGTCGCGGCGCTTTTCGCGGTGCATCCTTTAAACGTCGAAGCAGTAGCCTGGGTGGCCGCAACGAACGGCGCGCTGAGCACGCTTTTCGGCCTTCTGGCCATCGCCGCGTATGGATCGTACGCCTCAAAACCGGATTGGAAACGCTACCTGGCGGTGTTCGGCTTATTTGCGCTGAGCCTGATGGCCAAGGCCATGTTCGTCGTTCTTCCCTTTGCGCTCTTATTGCTGGATGTGTGGCCGCTGAAGCGAATTCAATTCGGCTCTGTCACCGACGCGGGCCAAGGCTCTTCGAGAATTTCGAAGCCGTCACTTTTGTGGCTCTTTGCCGAGAAGATTCCGCTTCTGCTGCTGGCCATAGTCAGTTCGATGGTGGCCATCGTGGCGGGACGCCAAAACGGTTTCATGGCTTCGCTCGCCGCCGAGCCTCTGCGCGTGCGCGTCCTGAACGCTCTTTATTCCTATTTCACTTACATTCAGAAGATGTTCTATCCGCAGAACCTGTCCATTTTCTACGAATTTCCTAAGCACTACGCATGGTGGCAGCTTGCCGCGGCGGCGCTTTTGCTCGGGACGGTCACGATCTTCGTCGCGCTAAAAATCAGGAGTAAACCATTCCTCGCTGTGGGCTGGTTCTGGTATCTCGGCATGCTGCTGCCGGTGATCGGTTTGGTGCAGAAGGGCAGCCAGGCGATGGCGGACCGTTATGCCTACATCCCGCTGCTGGGAATCTTTGTGATGATGGCCTGGGGCGCTGCCGATTTCGCCGGCCGCAACGCATCCAGGTTGCGTGCAGTAGGCGTCGGCGCCGTCGGCGTGCTTCTTGTGCTTTGCGTCCTCTCCCGCATTCAACTGGGCCGGTGGCATGATTCTTACACTCTATTTGGCCACATTCTCGAGCATTCTCCAGACAATCCGGTGGCACATCAGATTTTGGGCGTCGCCCTTGCAGACGATGGCCGGCTGGGCGAGGCCATCGTTCATTTCCAAGCCACGGCAGCGTTGACTCCCACGGACCCGCGCATCCATTACGATCTGGCGAGAGCTTTCTGGCTGCAGAATCAGCCGGACAAAGCCATCCCCGAATACGAATTAAGCCTGAAACTGAAGCCCTATCCGGCACTCGCCGCCACAGAGCATACCGAGCTGGCGGAGATCTGCTACCGAAAGGGGCAGATCGATCAAGCCCAGCAGCATTACCTGGCGGCCATTAATCTGGATCCCGGCAGAACGGAAACGTACGTGATCTTCGCGGCGCTTCTTTACTCGCAGGGGAAGGCGGATGCCGCCCTGGAATTGCTCTCTTATGCCCTGAAGAACGAGAACAACGGCATGGCCTACTTCTGGACTGGCCGGATTCTGCAGGACCAGCAAAAGCTGCCGGAAGCTTTGGCGGCTTACCGGGCGGCGTTGAAGAGCATGCCGGGTTATGCGCCGGCCCAGCAAAACATCGATGCCATCCTTGCCAACAAGACTCTACGCTAAGTCCGTGAAGCGGCGATGGCTGGGGAACGGGTTCCTCCGCGATTCACCGCGTATTTTGTGTTTCAAGATGGCATTGGCCAAGAAAGGGATGTGCTGAATTAACGGAAATATGTCATTTCACGGTTTCTTTCAACGTATTTCCCATGAGCTGCATCATATCCTTAGGGGCACCCGAGCTCTAGAAACGTGTTGTAATTGGCTTTTGACCGCGTTTCTGCCGCATGGGATAATTTAGGTTTCTGGGGCGACGATGAATCTGAGACGGATCACTATTGCAGTAATGTTGACGAGCTTCTCCGGCGCGGCTGACATGGCGCAGGCACCGCAGGAGCAGTTGGCTACACCGAAAACCGACTCCTCGCGCGCCGAGGCCTATTACAACTTCACGATAGGCCACATTTACGAACAGCAATACGAAGCCACCAGTAGCGCCGATTACGCCACCAAGGCCATCGAGGCGTACAAGAAAGCGTATGCGCTGGATCCGAAGTCGCCGGTGATCGGCGAACGGCTGGCGGAAATGTACTGGAAGGCGCAGCGGACTCACGATGCCGTAAACGAAGCGCGGGAAATCCTGAAACGAGATCCGGACAACCTGCAATCGCGTCGGCTCCTGGGGCGAATCTATCTGCGGAGCCTCGGCGACGTCAGCGCGGGCAACGGCCAGCCGGAGACGGTGAACCGTGCCATTGAGCAGTTTGCCGAAATTAACCGGCTCGATCCTTCAGACACCGAATCGGCGCTGTGGCTGGCGCGGCTTTACCGGCTGAAAAATGAACACGACAAGGCCGAAGTGGTCTTGCGGAATATCCTGAAGACCGACCCGGAAAATGAACCGGCTGTCGAGCAACTGACGCAGTTGCTCATGGACGGAGGAAAGTCCCAGGAGGCCGTTACATTGCTCGAAGGAATCACGGCGCATTCTCCTTCGCCGGTGCTGCTCGATCTTCTGGGCGATGCTTATACGCAGGCGCATGAGCTGGCGAAAGCAGAGCAGGCCTACCGCAAGGCCACGGAACTCGATCCTTCGGAACTGAGCCATCAGCGCGGGCTGGGGCAGACGCTGCTGGCGGAAGAAAAATATCCCGAAGCGCTGGCGGTCTATCAAAAAATCTCGGATGTGATGCCCGACGATTCGGACGTGTATCTGCGAATCGCCCAGATTTACCGCGAGCTTCATCAGTTGGACAAGGCGGAACAGAATCTCGTTAAGGCGCGGCAGTACGCACCGGGCAGCCTGGAAGTGATGTACAACGAGGCCATGCTGTACCAGGCGCAGGGGCGTTACGAGGATGCCATCCGGGTTTTGTCGAACGCCGTGACGGACATCAAGGGGCAGTCTCCCGCGCCGCCGTCGCGGCGGCGGTCGCTGGCAATCCTGTATCAGCAGCTGGGACAGCTTTATCGCGATACGCAGAATTATCCCGCGGCGATTTTCACTTTCGAAGAATTGGGACATTTGGGCGAGGAAGAGGACCGGCGCGCGCGGATGATGATCATGGACACCTACCGCGCGGCAAAAAATCTGTCTAAAGCCCTGGAGGCAGGCAAGGAAGCCCTGGCGAAGTATCCAGCCGATCCCGCGATTCGCACGAGCAATGCGCTGCTGCTGGGCGAGGACGGACAGACGGACGCCGCCGTCAAGATTCTGAAAGCACATCTCCATGGCGATGCGGGAGATCGCGACACGTATCTGAACATCGCGCAGGTGTACGAGCGCGGGCGCCGTTACAAAGAAGCTGAAGAAACGGCTCGCGCCGCGGAAGTCCTCCCGGGCCAGCCGCGCGACAACGAAATGGTGTGGTTCCTTCTCGGTGCCATCTACGAACGCCAGAAATTTTTCGACAAAGCCGAGGAGCAGTTCAAGAAAGTGCTTTCGGTGAATCCCAAAAATGCTCCGGCGCTGAATTACTACGGCTATATGCTGGGCGATCTGGGGATTCGTCTGGACGAAGCGGAGGCGCTGGTCCAACGAGCCCTGAAGGAAGATCCCTTCAACGGGGCCTACCTCGATAGCCTGGGATGGATTTATTGCAAAGAGAGCAAGTTTGGCGCATCGGAGACGACCTTACGGAAGGCATTGGAGCGCGAGAGACACGACGCGACGATTCATTCGCACCTCGGCGATTTGTACGCCAAGATGGGCCGCACCGACTTGGCCGGCGCGGAATGGGAAAAGTCGTTGGCGGAATGGCGCCGCTCGCTGCCCGCGGACGTGGAGAGCGACAAGGTAGCGGAACTCGAGAAGAAAATCTCCCAGTCCAAGCATCGCGTGGCGCAAAAGTCCACCGCCACCGAAGCGAAACCCTAATCCAGCGCATGTCCGAAGTTCGCATTCCCGCGTTCGCAAAAATCAATCTCCGCCTGCATGTCCTCGGCAAACGCGCCGATGGATTTCACGAATTGCGCACTATTTTTCAAACCATTTCGCTGCATGACGAATTGCTGCTGCGCACGGCACGCGGCGAAGAAATCGCATTGAGCATCGAAGGAAACCAGGCACTTGCCGGGGAGCAGGCCCAGAAAAATCTTGTGTATCGCGCGGTGGATGCGCTGCGGCGCGGATTGGGAATCCGCAGCGGGGTGGAAATCGAACTGAAGAAAACGATACCGGCCGGGCGCGGGCTTGGCGGGGGATCGAGCGATGCCGCGGCGGCACTGCTAGGATATCTGCGGCTGGCGAAGAAAAAACTGGCGGCCGCGCGATTGCTGGAAATTGCGGCTTCGCTCGGCGCGGATGTGCCATTTTTTCTGCGTGGCGGACGCGCGCTGGGCGTTAATAAAGGCGATGAGATTTATCCCTTGCCGGATATTCCCAAGCTGCAAATCTTGGTTGTTTCGCCGAAAGATATTCATGTACCTACGCTGGATGCCTATAGCTGGATGGAAGCCAAGCCGCTCTCATTGACAAATTCTGCGGGAACCTCTAAACTCTTTGAGTTCTGTGCTCTATCCTGGAGCTCGCAGGGAAGCCTTTCGAACGATTTTGAGGGACCGGTTTTCCGGCGGCATCCGCGGCTTGATCAAATCAAGCGGGAGCTGCTCCAAAGAGGAGCTACAGAAGCCTCGCTGGCGGGTAGCGGTTCGGCGGTGTTTGGTGTTTTCCCGAGCCCAGCGATGGCGCGCCGAGCCGCTGTTGGGTTTCCGCACGATCAGACCTTCGTCGTTTGCGAGACTGTCTCGCGCGAGAGGTACGCTCGTTTGATGCGCATAGCAGTGTAGTGGTCTGCAAGCGTGTCGTGGACTCCGCCGCAGCGTCTCTCCGTGCCCATCCCGTCTTAGAGAATCTTTCGGGTCACTCATTAGTGCAGAGGGTGTGACCGCAAAGCGGTTGCACGGAGCGCGAGCGTCGTGGACGACGACCGATTCAAGATTTTCTCGGGGACCGCCAATCCGATACTTGCGGAGAGCATCTGCAAGGAATTGGATGTGCCACTGGGCAAGGCGCTGCTGGGGCGATTCAGCGACGGCGAGATTTATTTCCAGATTCTGGAAAACGTCCGCGGGGCGGATGTATTTGTCGTGCAGCCGTGCCATAACCCGGTCGACAGCCACCTCATGGAATTGCTGCTGATGATCGATGCGTTCAAGAGGGCGTCGGCATGGCGCATCACGGCGGTGCTGCCGTATTACTGCTATGCGCGGCAGGACCGCAAAGACAAGCCGCGCGTTCCGATCTCCGCGAAGCTGGTGGCGGACTTGTTGGAAACCGCGGGGGCCAGCCGCGCGCTGACTCTGGATTTGCACGCGCCGCAGATTCAGGGCTATTTCGACGTGCCGGTGGATCATTTGTATGGCTCGCCGGTGCTGGTTGAACATTTTCGAAAGTTGAAGTTGCCCAATTTGACGGTGGTTTCCCCGGACGCGGGCGGCGTGGAGCGGGCGCGGTTTTTCGCCAAGAGGCTGGATGCGCCGCTGGCCATCGTGGACAAACGCCGCGTGGATGTGGATGTAAGCGAAGTCATGAACCTGATCGGAGACGTGCGCGGGCGCAGCACGCTGATCGTGGACGACATCATCGACACTGCGGGAACATTGGTGAAGACCGCGGAAGCGCTTTTGAGAGAAGGCGCAACCCAGGTGTATGCGGCGTGCACGCACGCCGTGCTTTCGGGACCGGCTATCGAGAGGATCGAAAAGTCCAGGATCGCCGAAGTGGTAGCAACGGACTCCGTACCGTTGAGCGACGCGGCCAAGAAGATGGGGAAGATCAAAGTGCTGAGCGTCGCGGATTTGCTCGCGCGAGGGATTCGTTCGATTCACGAAGAGACTTCCATCAGCGAACTGTTTATTTGATTTTGGAGGGCAGGCAAGAAATGCCTGTTCCACTTGGAATTCAAGAAGGGAAGAAGGCCATGGCTGAGAAGATTGTAGTGGAAGGATCGCCGCGCTCGGTTCGCGGAAAGAACGAGGCCCGGCGGCTCCGGCAGTCGGGAAAATTGCCGGCGGTGCTGTACGGCGGCAAGGGCGAAGCCATCACGTTGGCGGTGAACGCCAAGCAGGTTGGCGCGATTCTCCGTTCCGAGAGTGGACACAACACGCTTTTCCAGGTAGACCTCGGCGGCAATCACGAGCCCGCGATCCTCAAGGATTGGCTGGTTGACCCTGTCACCGGTAACCTGCTGCACGTGGATCTGCTGCGCGTGGCCATGGACGTTCGAATGAAGGTAATGGTTCCGGTTCACACGTTCGGCGAGCCTTCCGGTGTCAAGGTACAGGGCGGCGTTTTCGAAGTCGTCACGCGCGAAGTGGAAATCGAATGCTTGCCCGCGGACATTCCAACGGAATTCCGTGTGGACGTAAGCGGGCTGATGCTGAACGCGCAACTGCGCGCCAGCGAATTGCCGCTCGACACTACCAAGATGAAATTGATTACCGAGCCGGAGCGCGTGCTGGCGCACGTCGTCACGCTCAAGGTCGAAGAAGAGAAGCCCGCGGAAGTGGTTGCGACGGAAACGGCAACGCCGGCCGAGCCCGAGGTCATCAAGAAAGGCAAGAAAGAAGTGGAAGGCGAAGAAGGCGCCGAGGCCGAAGCCAAGCCCAAGGCGGAGAAGAGCGAAAAGGGCGACAAAGGCGAGAAGGGCGAAAAGAAAAAGTAACCCTCGTCGTTCGAATGATAGGCGGTTGGATAAAAATCTATGCGGCTTATCGTCGGACTTGGGAATCCACATCCGGAGTATCAGTGGACGCCGCATAACCTGGGTTTCATGGCCGTGGATGAACTCGCGAATCGCAACGGGATTCGCGTCGAGCGGCCGGAGGGAAAGGCGCTGGTGGGCCGCGGAAAAATTGCCGGCGAAGAAGTGATCCTGGCGAAGCCGCAGACGTACATGAATCTCAGCGGCATCTCCGTGCGGGAACTGCTGGGGAAGTACGAATTGGATGTGCGGAATCTGCTGGTGATGTGGGACGAAGCGCAACTGCCGTGGGGCACGATTCGAATTCATCCCGACGGTAGCGCGGGAAGCCATAACGGCGCGAAGTCGGTCATCGGTGCGATTGGCACGCAGGAATTTGCAAGGCTGCGGCTCGGCTGCGGACCCGATCATCCTTTGAGCAGCCGCAAAGAATACGTGTTGCGGCCGATGAAAAAAGCGGAGCTGGAAATAGCGGCGGAAATGATTGGCGAAGCCGGCGACGCGGTAGAGATGATCCTAAGCCAGGGACTCGACGCGGCGATGACAAAGTACAACCGGCGGAAGCCGGAGGAACCGGAAGACCCGGAAGAAAAGTAAGAATAGTTTGGCCATTTTGCGTGGCTGGGAAAGATTTGAAGCGACGCCGACTTGTTCGGCGTCAAAGGAAAAAGAGGCCATCATGGAAGAGCGTTATTACGATTTGGTTTTCATTGTGAGGCCGGCGACGCCGGAAGAGGAAATCAAGAAAGTGCTGGCAGTCATCGAACACACCGTCGCGGAAAAGGGCGGCAAGATCGAGAAGACCGAGCACTGGGGCACGCGAAAGCTGGCGTACCGCGTGGCCAAGCACCGCGAAGGAATTTACGTTCACCAGGAAATCCGCACGACGCACGGGGAACTGGAGCGGCGTCTGCGCGTGCAGGACAACGTGATCAAATATCAGACCGTGCGCTTGGATGAAGATTTGAAGCGCCAGAAAAAACTTTCGCAGAAGCGCGAGAAGCGCGCCGCGCGGCGTCCGCGCCGCACACCGGCTCCCGCTCCCGCGCCGGCAGCGTCGGCGCCGGAACCGGCCGCGGCCTCGAGCTAGTTCTGCCGCCTGAGAGATTTTTTTGCGCGGGGCAAAGTGATCCGGCTTGACCGGGCTCGCAACAAGATTGACCCGATCCGATCGGGGCGATACGTGAAAGGGTGGAAGGTATGGCAGAGGAACAGAAACAAGCATCAACGCCCGGCGGAGCTCCGCGGCGTGAAGGCGGCTCGGGCGGGCACGGCGGACACGGGAGCCCGGGAGGCGGGCACGGCGGTCCGCGGCGCGA
>WNFJ01728603.1_pt1 | contig 20890 bp, 23 predicted proteins | sample 5400461 | NCBI WGS metagenome assembly WNFJ01 (sample SAMN13153349, study PRJNA577476) | soil metagenome | isolation source: 115 cm saprolite on Douglas fir-dominated hillslope | place: USA:California | collected 2013-09-17
GTCGAATGGGATAACCAGGCTCCAATCTTCCCGCATACCATTACCTTCGGGCAGGAGCCGGCGAACCTTCAGAATCCTTCCCCCGACGTAACGGTCGATCCGGATGGGGCCCGGCACGCCTTCATCGCTTCCCCTTCCGACAGCACCCACTCGGGGTTCATCATCGCGGCGCCACAGGAACGGCGCGGGCTGCCACAGGCGCCCCTTGGCGTGACACGTTTCCGCGTCACTTTCCCGAACCCCGGAATCTTCCCTTACATCTGCGCCCTGCATGACGACGTGGGCATGGTTGGGCAGGTGACTGTCACTCCCTAAGAGAATTGTGTTGTGAGTAGAGGGTGTAGCCTTGGAATGTTGTGATTCGCGTTTACGAGTGGTGAGCAGTTTATTTGCATCACGTCACGCACACGATTTGGGCGGCTTTTCGACTTGCCCCGCTTTGCCGGTGCGATGAAATTCGATAACGAGATACTCCGTTCATGGCGACACTCCTCTGGACCCAAAAACAGGATATTGGCCCGGCCAATCGGCATAGCTTCGATCTGGTTTACGATGCCGCGCATTCCCGAGTGGTGGGGTTCGGAGGTCAAATCGGTGAGACGCTAGCACGCGACACTTGGGAATGGGATAGCGGAAATTGGACGCAGATGTCCGACATTGGGCCTCCGCCACGGTTAGGCCATGCGCTCGCCTACGATGCCATCCGCCAACGCAGCGTCCTGTTCGGCGGAACTTCTAAAATTGGAGTTATTGAAGCTCAATTTGTTTTGGGTGACACTTGGGAATGGGATGGCGAGGCTTGGACACAGGTTGCCGACACTGGTCCACTTCCGCGTGCCTTCCATGCCATGACTTACGACAGCAAACGGGGGCGGACTTTGCTTTTCGGTGGTGTGACGGAGAGGCAAGGAAGATTCGTCAACTTCGCCGATACTTGGAGTTGGGACGGCAACGAATGGACTGAGCAACAGGACGCCGGCCCGCCAGGTCGAAACGGTCACAGATTAGTTTACGACACCTTACGCGATCGTGCGGTCCTTTTTGGCGGTATCACGGATGCAAAACTCGTCAACGATACGTGGGAACATGACGGTTCTCTGTGGACCCAGATGGCTGACACCGGTCCTGATCCTCGTGTCGCTTACGGCATGGTTTACAATGACGCAAACACTTTGCTGTTCGGTGGATTTAACTTCGCTGATAAGTTTAGTGATACTTGGACGTGGGACGGGAAGCATTGGACGCAACGGCAGGACATAGGGCCTTCCAAACGTTCGTCTCACGGTATGGCTTACGACCCTTCCCGGAAGCGAACCGTGCTCTTTGGCGGTAACAGTGATCAGGATCTGGGCGATACTTGGGAGGCATTCGAGCGACCGTGACCTAGGGTTGCATCACACCGCCCCTGAAGCCAACGGCGACACTACCTATTGAGACTTCGGTTACGTAACAGAAATGGGGCCGCGTCTAAAACATTTGATATTTCACGCGCGGCCTCCGACCGGCTGGCTGCGGTAGTAGGGGATAATATTGTCCCACTCGTTAGCGGATGACCGGGCGACAAAGGCGACCACCGGTTCGGTGTCGCTCATGTTGAAGACTTCGTGAGGCACGCCGGGTTTGATGTAAATGAAATCGCCGGCTTCGTTTTCGATCGCCTCCTTGCAGCCTGACCCAAATTCGTGACGCACTTTTCCTTCGATGATGTAAAGGATCACTTCGAAGCCGACGTGAATGTGCGCATACGCAACGCCTTAGCTGAAAGACTGGTCGTGCCGACATTTTTGCGCGACATCCCTTGCTTATATTGAATGCCGTTCCAATCACGCCGCGCGCCGCCGCCACGAATGGTCAGGATTCCACCATGATCTTCCACGGCGCTCAGCTCGATGTTGTCTTTGGCGTCCGTCATTTAGTTTTACGAAAGAAATCGTCGAGCGCTCGATTGTAAACCATCCAACCTCTTGGCGTGGGATGTTCACGATGAGCAATTAGAAAAGCCGGGTCGGCATCATGCTGTTCAAATTCTATTACCGGGAAGTGAAATCGTTGGGCGAGCTCCCGCATCCTTTCATAATAGACTTCGCGAGTTGATCGCGAGACGCCCCTGGCGGCGTAAGCATCAATCGGCATACTCAGAATCAGTGGTTCGGCTTGTAGCTCGGCAAGTGTGCGAAACAGGAGTTCCAAATCAGTCCATTCGCTTGAAGCGGCAATCCGTGCGCGAAACGGCGCATCCCTCGTTGGCAAAATTGCACCAAGCGACTCGGATGCGATGAATTCCGCTTCAGCGTCTGTCACCTTACGTGCGCGCGCGTTGTGCGGATGGATTGGTCGCAACCAATCCGGGATCGTCCTCCCTCCGCCCAAGATGTAAACGAGCGCTTCGAAATGATCTTGCAAATCGAGCATGACATTTTGCAGCTTGCCCAGAGGCCAGATAGCCACCAGGATGAAGCGATCCACTGGACGACCGGAAGCAAGGCACCTGGCAGCAAGTTCGAGTAGTCCATCTTCTGCCAACGTGTCGGGGAACTGTAGCATTCGCTTCGCAATCGCAGCCTTGAGGTTCAAATCAATCGCATCGCCAAAGAGAATGCCATTCGCCGCCGGTAAGGAGAAGTTTCCTGCATAAAACTCCGGCCTTACGCCAGCGGTCAAAAACGAGCTTGCCGACAGCGAGATTGCAACCTTCCGTCCGCGCAACTCGGAGCCCAGTGCGCCCAGCTTTTGCAAAATAATCAACGAAGTAGTGCCTCCCTTGCCCACCGGACACACCTGAAAACCAGTGGGCGCGCTGGAAAAGAAATCAGACGCCCTGTTCGGAATGGGGTCGATCAATTCCGAGCTGCCGTAAAGGAGCAAGATGTCTGGCCTGCGCGCCGCAGCGCGTTCGAAGGCAAGCCCCTGATTTTTGATAAAAAAATCTCGTGGAGCAATCCAATGAACCGTTTTTCCCTCGAGATGAATCGCCAGTAGTCTACTGCTGCACAGGAACGCAATCGTAAGCGCACAGGCGATCAGAGCGCTAAATAGGTGCGGCGCGAACGAGCGCGCAGGAGCGCGTCTGATCATAAACATTCAGTAATATTGTGTTCGACCCAGACTTTTCCAGACCGAAATGAACTGTTGGAAGACGTTGAAGGGGTTGAATCTCTGAGAAGTTAAGAGCTAGTAATCAATCAGCGATCGGTTCGAAACCGGCAAACATCTCGGCCGACTCAGATAACTTGTTGAACGGGATACAGTCACAAGCCTCAAAGAACTTGTTCCACATTGCAAGGACGATTGGATTCTTGTGCGCGGCGTCGATCGCTTCGTGCGATTTCCATTCCGAGACTTCGATGATGGTGCCGTCGCGCGCGCGCATGATAGTGGGAACGCGATCACTCACGAGACCTTCCTTACGCAAAGTTGGAACACGGTTCCGCACAAGCTCCAGCGTCTCCTTTTCCTTCCCAGGCTTGGGCCGATAAGCCACGATAACGATCACTCCGTTCATATGATCAAGATCATGATCGCGATTGTTCGGTGCGGGAAGCACTTTGATCCTGGGAATGCAGAGTTACTACGACGAGCGCGATTCCGCCTAGCACAGCGACGGAGGCGAGCATGTAACGCACCGTGATCGATTCACCGAGCAACAGTATTCCACCAGTCGCCGCCAGAACCGGGACACTGAGTTGGACGGTTGCCGCGCTCGCAGCTTTCAGACCTGGTAGTGCGCTGTACCAAATCACGTACCCAACCCCTGACGCAATTGCCCCGGAGGTTATGGCGTAGCCGACTCCAGCAAGATCGACATGGGCCCACGGAAGGAAGAAAATCCAGACAACAACTGAGAACGGAACAGCCCGGATAAAATTTCCGGCGTTGACGCTGGCGGGATTTTGTACTCCTTTACCGCGCAGCGAATAAACGCCCCAAGCCACGCCGGCGCCCAGCATCAGGATCGAACCGATCAACGGTGGAGCGGAAAGTCCGGGAAACACAAGCATGACAAGTCCTGTCACGGCGACGATCAAGCCGACGATTTGGATTGCATCCAGCCGCTCGCCTTTGTGCAGGCCCCACACAATCATCGTTGCCTGGACCGCGCCGAATAAAAGCAAAGCGCCGGTTCCCGCCGAGAGCTCGACGTATGCAAATGAAAAGGCAGCAGCGTAGGTAAAAAGCGCGAGTGCAGAGATCCAGTTGCCATTGTCTTTCCAGTCAAGCACCCTCATCCTAATCTTCTCCCTCAGGGAGAAGGGATCGCTTCTCCTTTTGGGAGAGGATGGAGGTGAGGGAAATCCGACTCCAGTCTCTGAGCCATCAGCTAAAGACACAGCCGTCCTAGTAACCATCACCTTTCTTTGAACGCGTGTGAGTAGCCAGAGCGCGGCAGCTCCGGAGAAAATACGAACGAAGGTGAAGGTAGCAGCATCGATGTTGGTTTGTTTCAGTGCGGCTCGGCAAAGCAGCGAGTTGCTCGCAAAGGCGATCATCGCCAGGAATGTCAGGATAAAAACTCTCGATGTAGTCATCGGCGAGAACCGCTAACTTCGAATTTGCTGATGCCTCGCAAAAGAGAAACAAGCTTATTGCGGCGGTTTGTTGCCAGGGCTTGGAAACAAAACGACTGTTGACCCAGAGAATCGAGTTTTGGAAGATGGTGGAAGCGCAAATTATTGAAAAACGTCGGCTGCCTTCGCCGGCGATAACACCGCAAGCACTGGCGTGGGACGGCAAGCAACTCTGGATGAGCTCGCGCGACCTCGGTACTCTTCATAAGATCGACGTTGAAAAATGGAAAGTAGTCGATGAAATCGATCCGCCGGGAATTGTTTGGGCCGCGGTGGCGACGAATGGCGCGATGCATTTCACCGTCGGCAAAGGATTGAATGACGACCGTTACGTTTATCGATACAGCGACGGCGCATTTTCAAGACTGTTTGCCTGCCCTGATTTCACGGGCTCGTACCTCAGTTACGACGGCGCGAACCTGTATCTGAGCCAATGGTATGAGAAGCGCATTCTTAAGTACGATGAAAAGGGCAATGTTATTTGCAAGATCGACATCGGCGCAGAGATCTGCGGCCACACATTCGTCGATGGGATGATCTACGTCCTTCGCGGCAAGGAGAAGCCAGATGAGGATTGGCGGATCGCGCGACTCGATCCGCAAGAGGAAACGCCGCTGGTCAAAGATATCGCTGTTGTCCCATTTGCTTGTCGCTCACTTACTTTCGACGGCGAACTGTTTTGGTCCAATTACCGCGCGAAAGACACCGTCATTTCATTCGCTCTTCCGAATTGATATTGGCTCCTGATTCCGACAAGTGCAACGCGGACATCGGGGCACCCGGCGAATGCTGGTTAGGCTGGCGTCCATGCGCTCGTTGTAGCGGCGCTCGCCGCGGCGAGCGCCGAAAATTAGCGCAGGCGTTTACACAAACGCCCTACAATTAATCGAGAAGTGTTTGTTGGCCATTACAGCATTGCTTTCGCAGTTAAGACTGAGCGGAACAAAATCCCGCTGTGGGTTTTGTTCGTTGCCGTCCAATTTCTCGATTACATCTGGGCGACGCTGGTACTGCTCGGCGTTGAGAAACTGCGCGTGATCAAAGGATTCACTGCGGGCAGCATGCTCGATTCGTATTTCCATCCGTACTCGCACAGCTTGATTGCAGCGATGGCGTGGTCATCGATAGCCGTTCTTCTTTACCAGCCACTTTGCAGTTGGCTCGGCTATTCGTACAGAAAATCAGCGGCCTTGATCGTCGGCCTCGCTGTTTTCTCGCATTGGATTCTTGATCTCATTGCGCATCCTCGCGATCTCGCGATCTATGACAACAGATGGAAAGTTGGTTTTGGTCTGTGGAATTATCGGGACCCGGAGTTCGCATTGGAGATCGCGCTGCTTGGCGTTGGGATCATCATTTACCTGGCGCGAAATGTGATGCTCGTAATTCGAAGAAAGGCCGTTGTCCTTTTTGGAGTTTTCTTGGTCATCATCCAGATCGGTGACACGTACGTCCCTCGTACACCGTTGAGCGATCGGGGCACTGCGATGGGCGTTTGGATTTTCTACACGCTCTTTGTGGTTATGGCGTTCTTTTTGGAGAAGATCGGGAGCAGGAGGCAAATTAATTCGCGGTGATTGTGATTGTTTTTGGCGTCTCGGGAGCAGGGAAAACTACGATTGGCAAACTGCTCACGCAGGAACTTGGGTGGCCTTTCTATGAAGCAGATGATTTTCATTCGCACGCCAACATCGACAAATTGCGACGTGGCATTCCCCTGACAGATGATGACCGATGGCCATGGCTGGAGAAATTGCGTCGGTTGATTAAGCGCTCTCTCGAAGCAGGCGAGAACGCGGTGCTGGCCTGCTCTGCATTGAAGCGTGCGTATCGCGAGCGGTTACGTGTCAGCGATCAAGTGAAGTTCGTGTTCCTTCACGGAGACTACGCACTCATTGAAAAGCAACTGCGCCAACGGCGCGGTCATTTCATGAATCCAGAGTTACTACGAAGCCAGTTTGCAGATTTGGAAGAACCGAAGCCGGATGAGCATGTAATAACAGTCGAGTTAGGACGCACTCCGGAGGAAGTGGTCGAAGAGATGAAGGTGAAGCTTCATTTGGCCAGCAGGGAGTAATCCGGAAAACATTCGGATACGCATTAGCGCCAAAGGCGCCGCCTCATTACGAGCCTGGGGCATTCGCCCCAGGAATTCAAATCCCCAGAATAAACAGGCGCTGTAAGCGCGTTTCAATCTGCGGCATGGATCGACTGGTGCCTAAAGTGAAGCGCGCTTACAGCGCTACCTGCTTCGGGATGCCATGAATCCTGGGACGCTGTCCCAGGCTAATGGTGAATCCTGCGCCTTTGGCGCTGAGATACGGTTCCGAGCTCGGGCTCCCTCGATGGGTACGAAGCCGTCATTCCTTGGGTGTGTACAGATTGTCGCTCCCGACGTTGAAAATGCGATTCCAACGGGCGCGATAATTTTCGAACGCGATTTGCCCGCCCAATTGCATTAGTTGTTCTTCGGAAAATTGGTTGCGCAGACGCGCGTACAAATCGTCGGAGACATTTGCCGGCGTCTCTGTCATGGCGTCAGCCAATTCTATGACTAATCGCTCGGTGTCATTGAAAGGCGTCATGTCGTGGTCGACAACGGCGCGCAATTTTTCATCGCTCAAGCCTGCTTTTCTGCCCACCGCAGAATTGACGTCTATTCAGAATGGGCAACCGGCGCGCGCCGCGGCTCGAATTTTTCCCAGTTGAATGTAGCGCAATGAGAGAAGTCGTTTCCGGCCGAGAGCAGCTTCCATGGCGACGCCGCCCCACACGAGTCCCGGCAAGCGCATCTGCACTTTCACGGGCGTAAGATCTTTGCCGAACATTTTCCGCATCACTCCATAGAACCAGCGCAGATGCCAGGGAGCCTGTTCCTTCTCCAAACCTGCAATTCTAGCCATGACTAATCCGTATCGTGTTGCGCAGTGCGTTTGGTCTTGAACCCATGCACGCACGCGTGGCTACTTCAGCCACGCTGTGTTAGTCTCACTATGATGAAATCAACGGCTGCGAATGGCGACGCCATCGGCGATCACATGGCCGATGTGGATCGCACACTGCTGCGCGAGAACCTCAAGCTGACTTTCGAACAGCGCGCCCAAAAGCATTTACGCGCGTTGCAAATGGTTGAGGAGCTGCGGCGCGCAGGTAAAAAGCTAAGACAAAAGAGCGATGGCCGTTGATCTCGCCCAGGTCGGTCTTTCATCCACAAAATTGTAGGGCGTCTGTGTCAGACGCCAATCTCTTTTGATTCGCATCAAGGAAGCGGCAGGCAGACCAAAAGATCGCGAAGCACTCGCTTAGCTGCGAGTTCTATTGGGAGAGAGCGCCAAGAATCAAGCCTAGGCGTGCGCTGGTTTTCTTAGCGAGACGAGCTTGTTGACTAGCGTGTTGGTCCCTTTTTCCAAGAGCATTCCCCACGCGCTGAGGACGGCCAGAGTCGGGATACAAATTAACAGGAACATCCAGATTGGCACTTCGCGAATGCGGAGGCCGAGCCAGATGACATAAGGTTGGTGAATGAGATACAGGCCGTATGAATAGACTCCGACCAGGCCGAAGAGTTTAGCTGGCCCTCGGAATAGTGAGATTATTCCGGCGATGCCCACGATTTCAAACATGCAACACGCGCCAGTAGCGAAATCGACAAAAATGTATTCGTACAGCCCGTGATAGAGCTGCAGTGCCGCAGGATACAGCAGTAATCCGACTACGAAACCTCCGCCGCGAAGAAGGAACCATTCCACGCGTGCGCTTGATTGGCGGTGCCACATCGCAAGAGATATTCCGAGTGCGAACTCTGGTAACCGGCAAATCGCGAAACCGCCGAGGACCCACAATCCGTTTTGTGGCCAGAGAACGAGCAAGACGTAGCGGGCGAAAAATCCTGCAGCACATCCGATTATCAGAAACCACAGCGGTCCAACCCGCCGCGCTATCCAGAAGAGCATGGGAAAGATCAGATAAAACTGGATCAACATGGAAAAGTACCACCACGCCGCGTTGAGATACATGAAGTTCATCTCGATATCGATGAAGCGGAGACCGAGCAGGCTCAGAATGATGCGGCTGTCCACCGGTTCGAGACGCGCGACAAAAGGTGAAACCAGGTAAACCAGATGTGCGACCCAGTACATCGGATAAAGCCGCAGAAGCCGCGCGCGATACCAGCCGCCCCAGGCAAGAGGACCCGATTCGGCGCGCCGCATCGTTGATTGCATCAGCGTCCAGCCGCTCAGAATGATGAAAACGCCGACGGCATGGAATCCAAGTCCCGATACTTTGAACCAGACCAATCTGAGGACGGTCAGCGCGCTCGTCGCGAGATCGCTCCAGTCGGGCGGCGGAAGAACGCCATATTGGAAATAGGTCCGGAAAAAATGAAAGTAAGCGACGAAGAGAATTGCCAGGCCCTTTGAAATGTCGATCCAAACGAGCCGTTTCATCCGCATCGGCTTAGCAGGAAGGACACGAATCGGTCAAGAAAGCGCGCATTTTGTGATGCAGGCAATCTTGCCTGCAACGCGTGCACGTTCTTGAGTTCGCAGACAGGATTGTCTGCGTCACGAATAGTCAGCGCTTCATCGCGTCGGCTTAGCAGGGTCGAACTATTTTGGTCACGGCTACGCTAAACAAGTTTGGCGTCCGCCGCGGCGGACGCCCCACAGGATTGGCGCAGCCTATTCGTTTGTAGGGCAAGCGCATCGCTTGCCAGACGGTGAGATGAATTGGAAGGCGCGCGGCTTGGCACGCGGAGCGCCTGCCCTTCAAAGTTCTTACGACGCTGAAAATGCTACCGTTTTTGCGGAACACGAAGGGCCTCGAAAGCTTTCAGGATTGACTGTCCGAAACGCTAATCGCTACATCGACGGCGTGACTCTCACGGACGCGCGTGATCCTGCACTTGAGCGCGATCGCCTGCGCGTCGTGATCGCGAGGGTTATCATTAATGTTGCTGCTCAACTAGATTACTCGGTATTCAGCAAATGTTATAGTTACGGGTGCACCGCATCATTTCTCTTTTGCCTGCCGCGACTGAGATTACCGCTGCGCTCGGGTTGATCGGCCAGGTAGTCGGCGTCTCGCATGAGTGCGATTTTCCGGATGAAGCGAATCAGCGGCCGCGCGTCACCTATTGTCCGGTGCACAACGCTGGACTGACGAGTCGCGAAGTGGATGAATGGGTGCGTCGCGCGCTGCGCGAGAACGGCACGATTTACATCATCGACGAGGCACTTCTGCGAAAGCTGAGGCCGGACGTGATCCTCACCCAGAAGTTGTGCGATGTGTGCGCAGTCGGTTACGGCACAGTCGCGAGACTCGCTGAAACTTTGCCAGGGCCGCCACAGGTGGTGAACCTCGAGCCATCGAGTGTTTCAGATATTTTTGATGACATTCGACGTGTCGCTGAAGCGTGCGATGTGCCCGAGAGTGCGCACAAACTCGTTACCCAATTGTCGGATCGGATCGAAGGAGTGCGGCGCCGCGCCAATCGCATTAGGCATCGGCCGTGTTGTTTCTTGATGGAATGGGTTGATCCGCCGTTTTGTTCCGGTCATTGGGGACCAGAACTTGTCGAGATCGTCGGTGGTTACGATCCGCTAGGCTGTAAACATCAACTCTCCATGCAAATCGAGTGGCAGGAAGTGCTTGATGCGCGTCCTGAGATTATCGTGCTCGCACTTTGCGGCTACGACATCCATCGCGCGCGGCGCGACTACGAAATTCTTCGGGGACTTCCTAATTTCAATTCACTTCCTGCGGCGCGCCGAGGCGAAATTTATCTGGTGGACGCGAGCGCGTACTTCGCGCGCCTAGGACCGCGCATCGTCGATAGCGTCGAGATCCTCGGTGGAATCCTCCATCCAGGAGAATTTCCCGAATTCGGTTCACGCGGGCCTGACGACCCGCGCGTGGTGCGCGCGGACACGTCCGTGCTTTAAGAGCGGCGACATGTCGCCGCACTCCAAAAGGGAACCCGCTATCACACAAATCTTCGTGAACTAACGAAACTGTAGGTCAACTTGTGATATGCGAATCAGTGAAATGAATTGGATGATGGTGGGAGATTATCTGAAGCGCGACGATCGCGCGGTCTTGCCACTGGGCAGCACAGAGCAACACGCTTATCTGAGCCTGAGCGTGGACAGCATTTTGGCGGAACGCCTCGCCGTTGAAGCCGCGGAGCCGCTGGGCGTGCCGGTCTTTCCCGTGCTGGCGTACGGAATCACTCCGTACTTTCGCGCGTTTCCAGGAACGATCTCGCTGCGGGTGAGAACATACATGTCAATCCTGCGCGACATTCTCGACGCGATGGCAGAGCAGGGGTTCAGCCGAATCCTGATCGTCAACGGCCATCGCGGCAACACGCCTGCACAAGGATTCATCGGCGAATGGATGGCCGATCATCCCGGCGTGCGGATCAAGTTTCACAACTGGTGGAACGCGCCGAAAGTTTGGGCACAGGTGCAGGCGATCGATCCGGTCGCGTCGCACGCATCGTGGATGGAAAATTTTCCCTGGACGCGTTTGCCAAAGGTCGAGATGCCGCATGAGCAGAAGCCGATGAGCGATCTGGAGAAATTGCGCCGAATCGATCCAAAATCGCTGCGCGAGTATCTCGAGGATGGAAACTACGGCGGTTTATATCAGCGCGAGGACGAAGAGATGATGAAAATCTGGCGCACGGGCGTGGAAGAAACGCGTGCCTTACTGACCGAAGCGTGGGATTAAGGAGAAATCGTCGAAACGATTAGTTACCAAAAGCGGTGCGAGGACGCCCCGCACTCCAAAAGCGCTTCGCGCGAGATTCTGAGCGGACGCATTCTGTTTCGCGGAAGCTCGCCGCGGGACGAGTCCGTCCGGCTGGCGGACTTTCGGAGTGCGATGCGTCCTCGCATCGCTTTTAAAACGCAGGGCGCCCCGAACGGTGTAGGGACGCCATCAGCCATCCGCTTCGATTTCCTTAATTCCCTCGGGCGTCAGGCGGAAAGTCGCGGCGCCGATAATGCCATCGACCTGCTTTGCATTTCGTGCGCCGACGATTGCGCCCGTGACTGCGGGGTTTCGCAGTGTCCAGGCGATGGCAACTTCGCCTGGCGATTTACCGTGACGCGCACCAATGACGCGCAGCCGTTCAACCAGCGCTAGTTTTTTGGATAACTTCGGTTCCTGAAATTCTGGATTCTGCCTGCGCCAATCGTCAGCGGGAAGATTTGCGACGCGCTCGCGTGTCATCGCACCAGTGAGCAGTCCCGACGCCATCGGCGAATAAACGATCACGCCGATATTTTCACGTTGGCAAAAAGTGAGAAGATCTTTCTCGATGTCGCGACGAATCAGTGAATAGGGCGGTTGCAGCGATGTGATTGGTGCGATCTCTTTGGCCTTTTGCAATTCCTGCACACTAAAATTGCAAATCCCGATCCAGCGCACTTTGCCTTCCTTTTGCAGCTCCGCCATCGTTGCCCAGCCTTCCAGCGTTTCGGCGAGATCATCGGCAGGCCAGTGGATTTGGTATAGATCAATGACGTCCGCGCTCAGTCGCCGCAGACTTGCCTCGCATTCGCGGCGAATTGATTCCGCGCGCAAAGAATAGCCGACCTCGCCTTTCTCATTCCAAACCATCCCGCATTTCGTGAAAACATAAGGACGTTTTCCGGTCCAATCGCGTAACGCTCTGGCCACGACTTCCTCGGAATGACCAAGCCCATAAACGGCTGCGGTATCGATCCAGTTGATGCCAAGTTCCTGCGCCCGATGAATCGCAGCGATCGAGTCGTCGTCACGCTGTTCGCCCCAGCCGAATTGCCACGGCCCGCCAACAGCCCATGCCCCCGAATCCTATGGGCGTGATCATCAAATCGGAGTTACCGAGCTTTCGGGTGTTCATTTACCTCTTTAATTTCGATGTTCGCAATCTAAGTGCGTGGGGATTCAACTTACGCGCATTCTAAAGGTGGATCGCGTTCTCCCGAACGCGATTGCTAATTAGGCGCCAAAGGCGCAATTACTTTGCCAACGCGTTGAGGACAACGCGTTCCACCTATGCTCGGCCAAAGACATCGCGGAGTTCGTCTTTAGACTTCTCGAGAACACGCTTTTGTTTCTGCGGCAGATTTTTGCCGGCGCGATTGATGTAAAAGTTCAACATCGACATCGCCGATTGATATGGCTTCGCTTTGCGTCGCTTGCTGTGCTCGGCAGACCGTTTCAGCGAGAGAGCAATCTTGTGTGGATCTTTTGATTTGAACACATCGGGCTTGAGATCCAACGCGTTACTATGCTTGGTGACCCGCGCCGACCAGCGTTTGGTCTTTCCCGATCTTTTCTTCCTGGCGTTCATAGGCTGCCGAAATAAAGACGATAGGCTTTCATCATCATTCGTAAAAGTTGCTTCCGTTGACCGGAAGGTGACGAAACCCCAGCCTACTATCGTTCGCGCCCTGAATCGTCAGCGCGTCTATTTTCTTATTGGGCGAACTTTTTCAACCGGGCCTCGTCCGGAAATCGACAGCAACAAAGTTCCGACGAGAGCAATTGTCGCTGCTAACGCCAATTCGGCCGGGTGACTGAGCGAAATGTGTCGATAACGCTCAATGAGAGAAAGCCCACCGATCGTCATCAGAGCCAGGGCCACAAAGACAGCGACCGCTGTCGCAAGTTTCAGGAGCTTTTTACCGCGGAGGTGACTGCCCACGCCGGAAACAATGAGATGAATCACGACAACAATTCCGAGCAGCTGCCAGCCGGCGAATTTAACATTGTCATTTAGGAAAACTCCGACGGCAATGAGTGCGACAGCGACCAGATAAAGCAGTCCGAGCCAATGGCGGAAAAATAAGCTGGCAAGACTTTGTGGAACGGCGACAGCGATGACATACCAAAGAATGGTGCCGACTCGCGCCGCCCAGCCGCTCACGCGCTTGCCGGGTTCGAATTGATATTTGTTCGATAGACCCGTGAACATGTCGCCGGTGATGTTGGTCGATCGCGAAATGTATTCCAGCGCGCGCTGCGGCTGAAGTTGTCGATCCAAGGTTTGTGGCGTGCTCAATGCCGTTTTCTGAGCATCATTGAGGCGTCCCGCATTTTGCTCGAGAAGTTGTTGGACAAGGTCTTTGAGATTCCTCCCCCCCGGTTCCTGCGATTTGGTGTGCGCGAGCGCGTGGCTGAGTAACCTGCAAACGGCGTCGGCATTTCCTTCCTCGATTTCTTGTTTGAAGATACCGAGGTGCGCTTCGTTGATCAGATACTTGCGCATATCGCGGTCGCTTTTTTCCGGCAACAGGGCGCTGATGATCCGCTCAGCCCCATCGAGACGCCCCCAGAGCATGTCATTTCGTCGCCACGACTCATCGAGAAAGGCGCCGAATGACATCAGCGTACGACCCGCTAATTTTGTGGCATCGCTGCCGCTGGCGCGTTCGTCTACGAGATTCTTGGCGTCTTCAGGACTGACTCGAAACACGTCGACAACGTTCGTTTCGCCTGCACCGGTGCCATATTGAATCGGATAAGTCACAAGGTCGTAATAAACGAAGTTCGACTCGTAGTGCGTCAGGCAAACGCGAGCTACAGATGTTCCCGGGTTTGAGGTCGCGGGCGGAATGTCGACCGACCCGCGTCGTTTCAGTTCATTGCAAATAATTGCCGCAACGTTCGACAATACGGGACCTCGATTGCTGCCTTTGAGAATTTCGTCGGCTTTGCTTTCTCGCGTTGCGCCAGGGGCGCAATTGAGAATCGCTTCCAGGTCGGGCCAACCAATCCGAAGGTTGCGGATTTCATCATATAATTGCCTTCCGGTCCCGACGTCGTGGTTGCGAAGTTTCTCTTCGGCCGAGCGCGCCTCCCTCAGGGCTGGCGCAATCTCATCTTTCTTGAGCCGATTTAGTTCATTTTGAAAATCAGTGCCGTGTGAATCGATCAATTCCTTGACCGTAAGATTTGTTGGCCAATCGCTGGCATGGGCGCGAACGGCTTCCAGTAATCTCGCGGCATCTTTGTCGAACTCGCTGAGCTGATTGATACGACGGTTGAGAAAGCCCAACCGGCGGATGTGGTATTGAATATCAAAGTTTCGCAGAAATTCGTTTTCAGTTTTTTTATTTCGATCATTCGGATCTTTTCGGTCGGAGGCTTGTAACGGATGGTATTCGCTTCGTCGCCACGCTCTCACCAGTTCGCGAATTGCATCGGCGGCGCCGGAAAAGGGATCGTGACCGGCCGCGCGCGCAATCAGCTCGGTCAACATCCTGGTTAACTCGGCGACCTTCAGTCGGTGATAAGCTCCATAGCTTACGCCGTAATGGTCGATCATTTGATTGAGTCCCTGGGTCTTAAACTTCTCGTCGTCGATAGGCTCTGCGCTGTCGGCCTCGATATCGGCGTCGACTTCTTTCGTGAGGACCGTCACGCGCTCGAGGATTTCATTCCGTTCGTGCAAACGGTCGATGTCTTCGCGGATTGTCTCCTCTCGGGGAAGGTCAAGAACTGCCGCGCGCACGTTTTCGGCGAAATCGGGCGGGTCGCGTTTTTCGACGGCTAGTTCCGGATGTGCCGGCGTCGGCTCCACATAAAGTAATTTTCGGACAACAGCGGAATCGGCATAGCGCCGGCTCAACATCGAAGTCGCGTAACTGAACGGTTTGTTATCGAGATATCCGCCGTCGCCAAAGGAACGGTCGCGAAACGAAGCGCGCAGTTGTTCCTCCGCTTGTTCGACGGTGTCCTGACTCGGAAGATGACCCGTTGAGTTTTGGCCGTGTGCCTCGCGGTCGAGATCGAAAAGACCGTTGCGGAGATATTCGCTGAAGAATTTGTCCCAATCGCCACTGCTCGTCTTGTCTTTGTAAGGCGAATAGCCATTCGCGATTTCGGTGATGTCGGACAAACGCATTGCCTGGAATGCAAACGGGAACGATGAGGTGCATCGCGCGGCGAAAGCGAGAAATGGATCGTTATCTTTGATGAAATCGTCGCGCGGACTTTCGGTTGCCTCTGGTGTGGCGTAGCGAAAGTGAAAAACATTCTTGTAGCGGCGTTCGTAGACCACTTGGTCTGACAGCCCGATCGGAAGAGGAATTCCATCGATGTCAGTCGTAGTGATGAAAAGATCCAATTCTCTCACCAAGGGCGAAAGCTTTTCCTCGACTTCGCCGGTATTTTTGCCGCGCGCCGTGTCCATGTTGTCGAGCGCTTCCAGAAGTTTGCGATACATGCGCTGGCTGTTCAGCAACGATTCCTGCGGCTGTTTGAGTTTGAATCCTCTCAAATCCTGAATGGAGCGCTTATCATTTAAAAGTTTTCCTAAATCGCCTTCGCTTAACCAAAGCTTCTTCAGACCGTCCATTCCTTGATTTCGCGCAAGCGCCTTGGCTAAAAACATGCCGTTAATGCCGCCGGCAGAAGTCCCCGAGATGACATCGACAATGAAGCGAACACGAATCGGTTCGTTTGTCGGATTTGCTTGTTTCAGGTTTTTGCCGCGGGCTTCCTTGTCCTGGATGGCGAAGTACTGTCCGAGCTTTCTATAAACGCTGGTTGCGCCACTCAATTCCTCCTCGGACAATAAGGGGTCGTCGGAATCAACCGCTTTAGATGCCGTCGCACGCACTATGTTAAGCAGCTCCTGAGCGACGCCATTGATGTAAATCGCGAGTGAGACGCCGCCATACATAACGACGGCAAATCGCACCTCGCGTTCAGGTCTTACCTTTACAGTTTCTGAGGTGGGCACGGCGGTGTTACTGCTTTCTTCATTCAGCCCAAAATGACTTGTTACGTCAATCAAAATGCCGCTGCTGAGTTCTTAAACCTGCGATTTTCCGACGCGGAGCCCGTCGGTGAATTGAGGCGTTTCTTTCAGCGCGGTTGTTTGCAATAGCCACGAATCAATCCGCTCGGCTGGCGCAATTCCTATCTACGATGCAGACGCTTTCGAAGCCGGTCGCAACGTGATGTTGATCTCAGATGTAAGCGTTCGATGGACAGGGCATTTTGCGGCGATCTCCATCAGCTTCGCGCGTTGTTCTGCGGTCAGAGGGCCGGTGAGTTCGATTTCGACCTCGATTCTGTCTAGCATGCCCTCCTTGGTTTCGCACTCCTCGCAATCTTCAGCGTAAATACGCGAATGCCGGAGCGAAACGGTGATGTTTTCGAGAGGGAATTGTTTCCGGCGCGCGTATAAGCCGACGGTCATGGAGGTGCAGACGCCGAGACTCGCCAGTAAATAATCGTACGGATCGGGGCCGGCATCGCCACCGCCTGCGCTTATTGGTTCGTCAGCGACAAGGTGATGTTTACCTGCAACAATCTCCTGCTTGAAACTGCGTGCATCTCCGCGGACGACCACGTCGGCTGTTTTATCGTTGCTTTGTGTAGCCACGGTGTCGGATTAGGCGCGCAAAATACCCACGAAACGATCGCGATATGACCAAACCAGGAAAAGTTCCAGCACGATGGCGATGATCGCCATCGGAAAAAGACCTTTCGGATCCATCAAGATGTGAAATGTCCAAATGTTGAAGATCATCGCGGCGAGAATAGTCAGGGCAAGGGGCACGAAACGGCCGATCAACAAGAGTAATCCGCTGAGCAGTTGCAGGGCGCCAACCACGTACATGTAGCGACTGGCGGCGAAAACCTTGAAATAATCCGCAGCCAGGCCTGGCGACGGCGGCGGTGCGGGAATGAAATTTAAAAAGAAGTTCAAGCCGAAGACGACGAACATCAATCCGAGAAGGATCCGGGCGATAATGGTGAAAATTCTCATGACGGCGATGGTAAATTGATTTGAGCGGCAAATCCAATGCCGAAGTTCTGGAACGATGGAGATCTGTCCGGATTTTGAAGAGCGCCAGATTTGTCGGGCAATGCGCTTGGCTTTTCGCTAAGCGTAAAGAATGGTGGAACGCCAACCGAGGTCGCGCCGGCCAATCGCGCAGATATTCCGTCGCACTGGGGATGGAGCAACGAATTTGTGCGTGCGGCTTGGCATTCCTCCCGATGCAATTTCGTACTTGTCGATTCTGGCCTCGCTCGCCGCGGCGCTGTGTTTTTGGAAATCAGGCAGAAATGCGTGGCTGCTGATTATTGCGCCGCTGTTTTGTTATCTCCGGCTTTGGTTCAACATGCTGGACGGCATGGTTGCGGTTGCGGCGGGAAAGGCGAGTGGCCGGATCGGATCTCCGATGTGATTATTTTCGTTGGCGTTGCGCACAGCGGTCTAATGAATCCTGTAATCGGCTATTGGACGGCGTTCTTTTCGTTGTTTACCGCGTACGTGGGACTTTTTGGACAAGCGATCGGAGGGCGGCGCGAATTTGGCGGAATCATGTCAAAGCCGTGGCGGATGGTTGCGCTGAGCCTCGGAGCTTGGGCGACGTTTGTGTGTCGATCTCAAGCCGAATTACACGATTTTGACAGGCTAACTATTCTCGATTGGACTTGTCTGGTGATAATCGCGGGCTGTTTGGAAACAATAATCGTTCGCTTGAAACGAATTGTGACTGCGCTTCAAGATGGGACGCGATGATGTCGCCGCAGACCGCGCTGCACGACTCGGTGTTTCGCGCGTACCTTCTGATCGTTCCTGTTTCGCTCGGCCTTGGTGGCGCGGTTCTCGGTTTCCTCCAATGGCGATTAAGGAAGGAATTGGGCTCGATCTGGAAGACGTATCGCTCGTGGCTTGTGATGGCGTCGATCGGGTTGCTGGTTGTTTTTGCGGGGCGCGTCCCGGTCATTATTGGAGTCACATTGCTTTCGATTTTTGGGTTCAAGGAATTCGCACGCTCTTCTGGATTGTATCGCGACTGGTGGATGACGGGCGCCGTTTACATGGGCATCGTCGCGGTCGGCATTGCATCCTGGGTACAGCATCCGCGCGGCGAAGAGCCGGGTCCAGGCTGGTATGGATTTTTTATGGCCGTGCCAATTTTCGCTATCGCATTGATCCCGCTCATTCCGATCCTGCGCAACCGCGCCCGCGGCGAACTGCAAAAGATGGCGTTGAGCATCGTTGGCTTTATTTATATCGGCTGGATGTTCGGACATTTGGGTTTTCTGGCGAATACGACGAATGCCTACGGATTTCTTTGTTACGTCATCTTCGCGACCGAATTGAATGACGTCAGCGCGTTTACATTTGGCAGATTGTTTGGGCGGCATCCGCTTCGCAGTGAAATCAGCCCGAACAAAACGTGGGAAGGCGCGCTTGGTGCACTCGCCGTTTCGATGGTTTTGCCCTGGTTGTTGCGATTCTCGTTTCCATTTTTCGGCGCGACGCAACTGATTCTCACCGGTTTGATCGTCGGAATCGGTGGACTGCTCGGCGATCTCTCCATCAGTCTGATCAAACGAGACATCGGAACCAAGGACATGGGCGCGGCGATTCCGGGGCATGGCGGAATCTTGGATCGCATCGACAGCTTGATTTATGTTGCGCCGTTGTTCATGCACATGGCGGGATATTATTACCGCTTACGATGAATACCCGGCATTACGATTCCGCCTGCGATGTCGACCAACCATTGGTCGATCGTTTGCGCCGATTTCCGCGCGAGCCTGACATGCTGGTTTATGGAGTGCGCGCGCTGATCGCCTTGATCATCCGCGGATGGCTGCGCGTCTATCACAGGTTTGAAATCATCGGGCATGACAATCTTCGGACGAACCGATCACTAGTCATCGTAGCAAATCATTCCAGTCATCTGGACACGCTCTGTCTTCTCGCCGCGCTGCCGTTGCGCAAATTGCATCGCGCCTTCCCGGCTGCAGCGGCGGATTATTTTTTTCAAAGCCTGCCGCGCACTTTCGTCGCTGCCGTAGTTACCAATGCGCTGCCCTTTGCGCGGCGAGTTCGGGTTCGCCGGAGCCTCTCCATCTGCTCGGAGCTTCTCAGCGATCCCGAAAATATCCTGATCATTTTTCCGGAGGGCACGCGATCGGAAACGGGCGAGACCCGGGAATTCAAATCGGGAATTGGCGCGCTGGTTGCCGGGCGGGACGTCACGGTTTTGCCCTGCTATTTGCAGGGCGCTTTTCGGGCGTGGCCGAAGGGCCGGCATCTGCCGCGTCCAAAAAAAGTTCGACTCATTGTTGGCGCGCCTCGCAGTTATTCGTCGCGCAAAGCAAACAAGATCGACATCTGCACAATCGCAGTGGAATTGCATCGCGCGGTTAAGGAATTGGGAGAAAGCAATGGAAGCGACTGAGCATGCGATGAAGAGCTGGGACGGTGCCGAGCTGTTCTATCGAGCGTGGATTCCTAGCGAAACCACTAACAAAGCCGTTTTACTTTTTCATCGCGGCCACGAGCACTCGGGGCGGTGGCAGCAAACAGTCGAGTTACTCGGGCTTAAAGACATCGCCGTTTTCGCGTGGGACGCACGCGGGCATGGGCGATCGCCGGGCGAACGCGGCGCCGCGAATAATTTTACCGACGTGATCAGAGATGTGGACGCTTTTGCGCGCCATATTTTCGGGCGCTACGAAATCCCTATCGAGAACATGATCGTTCTCGCTCATAGTCTTGCCGCGGTCAGTGTCGCGGCCTGGGTGCACGATTACGCGCCGCCGATTCGCGCAATGATTCTGGCTACAGCCGCGTTTCACGTGAAGCTCTACGTTCCCTTCGCCGTTCCGCTTTTACGAGCGAAACAAAAACTGTTCGGCCCAAGCCAAGTGAAGAGTTACGTCAAATCAAAGCTCCTGACTCGTGACCAGGAGCAAGCTGCTCAGTACGACGCCGATCCGCTTATATTCAAGCAAATTTCGGTTAATGTTTTGCTTGACCTTCACGATACGGCGGCCCGATTGGTCGCGGACGCGGGCGCAATCCAAACACCGACGCTGATGATCGGAGCCGGCCGTGATTGGGTCGTTAGGCTGAAGGCGCAGCGTGAATTTTTTAACCGGCTTTCATCGCCGCTAAAGGAAATGGAGGTTTATCCGGCCGCTTATCATGCCATCTTTCATGATCAGGATCGACATCTGGTTTTGGGCCGCATGCGTAAGTTTGTTCGGGAACGCTTTGCCGAGCCGGTGACTCAGCCTTCGCTTTTAAACGCGGATCAGGCTGGCTACACTCGAGATGAATATGAGCGGCTAAAGTCGCGCGGCGGAATGAAGTTTGCCGTGGCGCGCGCTGGACTAAGAGCGGCCGGCCGCTTGAGTCACGGAGTAGATGTCGGCTGGCGGAACGGCTTCGATTCGGGACTTTCGCTCGATTACGTTTACGAAAACAAACCGCGCGGCTCGTTAGGAGTCGGCCGTTTGATCGACAAATCGTATCTCAACAGCATCGGCTGGCGTGGCATTCG
>WNFJ01102209.1_pt2 | contig 20879 bp, 17 predicted proteins | sample 5400461 | NCBI WGS metagenome assembly WNFJ01 (sample SAMN13153349, study PRJNA577476) | soil metagenome | isolation source: 115 cm saprolite on Douglas fir-dominated hillslope | place: USA:California | collected 2013-09-17
GTTTCCAGATGAAGGATGGAGACTTTCACTCCAGCCACGACCGCGCCGCTTGCGTCCGTGGTGGTCCCTTGAATAGTGCCACCGACCACCTGAGCATGCACCGGTGGCACCGAAATAGCGGTTATCACGAGCAGCAGAATCAACCCGATTACGGTTTGCGACAATGCCCGATCAGCAACGTTGGCGTCTTGCATTGGTCACCTCTGTCCTAAAGTTTTCGCGCTTCGTCCACACTCCTCGTGTCAATCACGTCAGTCCAAGTCTCCACCCGCAATGGGGAAACTCCGCGACACAGATCGACGACACGTCGCGTCGTAGACCTCTGTGTCTCTGACTCTTGAAATTGCGTCGTCACGGTTCGTGGCATCTCGGGAGTCGTCGCCCTCGTGGCCCGGCTGCCTCAACTTGTAACTCTTGTGCGACGATGGTATACCATATGTACACACTCTGGTCAACAAAACTATTTTAGTGTAGAGTCGGAGCTGTGCCTGGCAATTGAGGACGGCAAAGAAGCCCGCGAAAAGCAACACGGAGGATTTCTGCGGAAACCAGCTATCAATCGCACGAGCAAACGTTCGATAAAAACCCGAATATTGCACCGTCGGGACGCGAAGCCGGCTTCGCCTCCCATTGAATCGGCGCACCTGCGTTCACTCGCTCAGCGCGCCTATGACGGCCTCCTGGGCATCCTCCTTTCGGGAGAAATGCGGCCCAACGATGCGATCATGGAACGGCGCGTTGCGGAGCAGCTTGGGATCTCGCGCACACCTCTTCGCGAGGCGATTCGACGACTCGAAGGCGAAAAGCTCTTGCAACGGCAATCCGGTGGAGCGATCGTGATCTGCCCAATGTCGGTTGAGGACTTCCTCAACATCCTGAGTGTAAGGCGCCTATTGGAAGGGGAAGCGGCCCGAAAAGCGGCGGGACACATGTCCGAGCAAGATCTTTTGGTTTTCCGGGAGCGCATGGTGACGTTGGCTCGCAAACAGGAGCCGAGTGGCCTTGCAGTGCAGGAACTCGGTCCTGAGTTGCATCTATCCATTGCGCGGTCTGCCGGCAACAACGTGCTGGCCTCGGTGATAGAAGACATGGGCAAACGCACCCGCATCTTTACCCGCCGGTTCATGCGCATCTCTGAACGCCGGAGCCAATATTGCGAAGAGCACATGGAATTGATTGACGCTCTTATAGAGAAGGATGGCGAACGAGCCAGGGCGGCCATGGAGCGACACATCGACAGTATTCGGGCGTATGTCCTCGATAAACTCGCAGCCTGCTGACTCGAAGATCACCAGACATCAGCTTCGCCGGGATCGCCTCGGGCAGGTGATTTCGGAAGAATTCGACAACCCATAATTTAGTTTTGCGGCTCTCATCCGTAACTGCCTGGGATAACCATCAGGTGTATTGCATAGGAGGCGTGTGACTCACAAGTTCAAAGTTGTAGCTGCCACTGGCAACCTCAGCACGGGCTTCCGTGAAGAGACTTTGATCCGCGCGGTTAAACACGGCGCACACTTCGTGGGTTGCGACGCGGGTACGACCGATTCAGGCCCCTACTACCTCGGCTCCGGAAAGCCACGTGGACCTCGCGAGGGTGTCAAGCGCAACCTTCGCCTGATACTGCGTGAGGTCCTGAATGCGGGTATTCCGGTGATCGTGGGTACGGCCGGGCACGCGGGCGGGCGTCCTCATCTGGAATGGACTGTCGACATCGTGCGAGAGCTGGCAAAGGAATATAGCTGGCACTTCAAACTGGCTGCGATCGATAGCGAAGTTGAGAAAGAGACCCTGGCACAGGCACTCGGCCGGGGCGAGATCACTCCCCTTTCGCCTGCGCCTCGACTGGAACGAGAAGACATTCTGCAGGCGGAGCGGTTCGTTGCCATGATGGGCATCGAGCCCATACAGTGTGCCCTCAGGGCCGGAGCGCAGGTCGTGATTGCCGGGCGATGCAGTGACGTGGCGATTTATGCGGCTTGGCCGGTTCTTCAAGGGATTCCGAAGGCCGTGGCATTTCACGCCGGGAAAATTCTCGAGTGCGGCTCGGCTAGCGCAGCGCAGCGACTTTACCCCGACTGCATGTCGGCGGAACTCGATCAAGATGGCTTCACGGTGGAGCCTCCTAATCCTTCCTTTCGCTGTACACCACAGAGTGTCGCTGCTCATACTTTGTATGAAACTGGAGACCCTTATCATCTGGTTGAGTCAGGTGGAACGCTGGATACGACCGAAGCCAAATTTGAAGCGGTGAGCGATCGGGCGGTAAGGGTTACCGGCAGCCGCTTCTTGCCATCCGGCCAATACACAGTGCGGCTTGAAGGTGCGGCTTTGGTCGGCTACCGGTCAATTGCCGTCGCTGGCATCCGGGATCCGCTCGTCCTGCGCCAACTGGACACTTTTCTTTCCAACCTTCGCGCTGTGGTAGAGCGGAAGGTCGAAGACAGTTTGAAATTGCCCAGCGATAAATACACTCTAACTTTTCGCGTGTACGGGCGTGATGGCTCGATGGGCGACACGGAACCGATCAGGGAAATTGAAGGCCACGAGGTCGGCCTAATTATTGATGTGGTTGCATCCTCACAGGCCGTGGCGGCCGACATCATTCCGATTGCTTCGCATACCGGACTGCACACCCCCATCCCGGAACATGAAGGATTGATCAGTAACTTCGCCTATCCTTTTTCACCTGGAGGGATCGACGCCGGCCCGGTATACCAGTTTTGTGCCAACCACGTGTGGCGATTAGACGATCCCTGTAAGCCGTTCAAGATGTCGCTCTTCGATTTATAGGAACTGTTCCTGCGACCACGTAACCGAGAGGAGAGAAATGCCCGAATTGTGGCAGTTCACAAAACTCATTCGTAGCAAGAACGCGGGTCCGTTTGAGTTGACGTTCGACATCATGTTCAAGGACCGCGATAGCTTTGAACAAGTGCTTGAAAGCGGCGCCCTCTCTGTGGAAACGATTGCTCAGCTTTATCGTACTGATCCTCAGCGCGTACGCTTCTTCCGCATCGATAAGCTCTTCGCGATCAAGATAACAATTCCAAGACGGGTCTTTTCCGGAGACGTAAGAGACACCGATATTTATGGCGGCCAGTTTCATGGTCCACTGGTACGACTGCCGGTTGCAGTTCGCTCGGTTCCGCAAAAGGACACTTCGCCCCCAGGCCCGACCGCGAGCCATCCGGGAAGCTGACAAAGAAATCGGATTAAGTTCCGGCGACATGCGTAGGGGTTGACGAGGTACGGTTCCCGATCGGCGTGAGTGGTTGTGGCTGGCGCCCGCGACGGTTTTGCGACCATGCCCGATCGGCAACGTTGGCGTTCCGAATTTCGTCACCTCAGTCGTTAGTTGTTGAAGTTTTGTACTTCGCCCGTCACCAGCCCAAACACTCCCAACAGGAATACTACTCAAGGTGCGGCTTGCGTCGATGATATGGTCCCGGTCGCAGACCGGTCTGGCATGGAAATCCGTTTGCGCAGCTGTAACCGGCTGGATATCCACATACGACTCGTTGTATACCATCTGTGTGCCCACTTGACAATAAGACTGACTGGGCGCAAGGTAACGTCGCGGTCACGGTCGTGCAATTGAGTTTCGACTCGCACCGCAGTCGTGGGGGGAATCTGGCAATTGGATACCGGGTGGATGGAGCAGACCGATGATGTCTGCGCTTTCCGAGCGGGAGGCGGTGGAGGACAGAGCTTGTAACAAATTTGCAAAGGCGGGTGAAAAACCATGAGAATGTTCTACGCAATCTGCCTGACTTCGTTAGCCGCATTTGCAATTCAAGCGCGCTCGCAGGACACCTCGCCGTTACGGCTTGTCCAAACCATTCCCCTGCCAAATGTCCATGGGAGGATGGATCACCTGGGCGTGGACGTAGAAGGCAAGCGGCTGTTTGCTGCCGCACTTGATAACAATACGGTAGAGGTTATCGACCTCACCGCGGGCAAGCGAGTCCATAGCATTGCGGGCCAGAGCAAGCCGCAGGGAATATTCTATTCTTCCGAATTCAAAAGATTATTCGTGACCAACGGTACCGACGGTACATGCAAAATCTACAGCGGGGACGACTTTAGACTTGTGGATAGCTCATCGCTTGGCACAAATCCCAATCACGTGGGTTACGACCCGGAGACCAAATACCTTTATGTCGCAGTCGGCATTCCCAATTCAGAAGCGGGAGCGCTCGCCATTATCGACACGCGCACCAATAAACATATTGGGGACATCAAGACGGATGTCCACCCCAATGGCGTCAAGAATATCGAGAAATCGGGGCCGCGAATTTTCCTGACTCTTTCCCGAACACCCAAGGTGGCCGTGGTTGATCGAAAGAAGCGCGAAGAGATCACAACCTGGCCTGTGACGGTTCCGTTTATTGCGGCGCTGGCGTTCGATGAGACCGATCATCGGCTTTTCGGTGGCAGTCGGACCCCGCCGCTGCTGATTGTCTTGGACACGGAGTCGGGCAAGCAACTTACTCGGCTTGAGGGTGTCGCCGGTATCGACGACCTCTGGTACGACGCCGAACATAAGCGTATTTACGCCTCGGGAGGCAGAGAGTCTGACGCTGGCACAATACCTGGCTTCGTCTACGTCTATCGCCAGAGAGACGCCGACCAGTATGAGTTAATGGCGAAAGTTCCCACAAGGCCCAACGCGCAAACCTCAATTTGGGTACCACAACTCAATCGGTATTACGTGTCGGCCTCCGCTAATGACAAAGAGGATGCTGCAATCCTGGTATTCGAACCTCAGCCGTGAGGAGGCGGCGAGAGCGAGGAGCGACGAAAAGTAAAATGCCGATGGGCTCTAGCGTTCGCGGACGGCCCTTAGCAAAAGGGTTGGGCAAGTGACCTGGGACACAAGCCCTTCCAAGGAGTCTCGGGCAATCGAGCGCTATAAAAGACTTCACGAATTTGCAGATAAATCTTTTTGGAGGTGAATCATGAAAAAGCGACAGACGATGTTCGTGGCCATGTGTCTCCTATTTACGGCTGCGGGAACCCGAAACGCCCACGCCCAAGATAAGCTTCCGTTGCGGCTCGTCCAAACTATTACCCTGCCCAACGTGCACGGGAGGATGGATCACCTCGGCGTGGACGTAGAAGGCAAGCGGCTGTTCGCCGCGGCGCTTGATAACAAGACCCTGGAAGTCATCGACCTCAAGGCGGGCAAACGAGTCTTTAGCATTCCGGGTCAGACCAAACCGCAGGGAGTATTCTATTCTTCGGACTTCAACACACTATTTGTTGACAACGGCGGCGAAGGCACCTGTAAGATTTACGCCGGGGACACTTTCAAGCTTATTGACAGCTTGCCGCTTGGCGAGGACGCCGATCACGTGGGTTATGACCCGGCCACAAAATACCTCTACGCTGGATACGGCAGTACGAAGTCCGGGGCGCTGGGCATCATCGACACGCGTACCAATAAACATATTGGAGACATCAAGACGGATGGCCGCCCGGGTGGCATCAAGATCGAGAAGTCGGGGCCGCGAATCTTCTTGAGGTTTGCCGGAACGGCAAATCTTGGCGTAGTTGATCGAGAGAAGCGCCAAGTGATTGCGGCCTGGCCCATGACAAAGGCTCAGCGGAGTAGCTCAATCGCCCTGGATGAGACCCATCACCGCCTTTTCGATGGCACTAGCAACCCGCCGCTGCTGATTGTTTTGGACACGGAGTCGGGCAAGCAAATTACTCAGCTTGAGGGTGTCGCCGGTATCGACGACCTCTGGTACGACGCCGAACATAAGCGTATTTACGCCTCGGGAGGCAGAGAGTCTGACGCTGGCACAATACCGGCGAAAGTCCCGACAAGACCCAACGCGCAAACCTCAATTTGGGTACCGCAACTCAATCGGTATTACGTGTCGGCCTCCGCTAATGACAAAGAGGATGCTGCAATCCTGGTATTCGAACCTCAGCCGTGAGGAGTCGGTGAGAGGCCGGAAACGAACTCGTGCAATCGAGCTCGATAAAAGACTTCATGGTGTGAGCCGTCCGAATCGGCGACAGTTGGCGCCGGGATTCGCTGGATGACTTGCAGGCTGAATATATAGGAGACGGTGACATTATGAAGCTAATGAGAATCATGAGTCTCTTGTTGACCTCGGCCATCTCAGTTTCATTAGTGATGCCTGCTCTTGCTCAAGAGCAAAAGCCCTCTCCCCCGAGCAACGCGGTGGAAAAGGCCGAACGGAAGACTGGGCCGAAGGTCGCTGCGCCCCTGAATCTTGTGGGTCGCTTCGAGTTCCCGAGCGACGTCAAAGGGCGTTTCGACCACCTCATCGTGGAAATTCAAGGGCATCGGCTGTTCACCGCCGCGCAAGGCACCAAATCGGTTATCGCATTCGATTTGCGAACGCATACGCTCATTCACACCATCAGCGGGATCGAAATCCCACACGGCTTCCTTTATCGAGATGACCTGAAGCGTCTGTACGTTACCGACGGGAGTCCAGGGTCGTTGAGGATCTACGATGGGGAAAATTACGACCTGATCAAAAATGTAAAGCTTCTTCCCGACACAGACCCAATCGCCTACGATCCTGACACCAAGTACCTTTACATCGTGAACGGCGGACGCGATGCCAAAATGAATTATTCAACGATCAGCATCATCAATACGACGAGCGGCGAAACGGTCGGCGAAATGAAGGTCGATAGTCCGGGGCTCGACGGTATGGCGATCGAAAGATCCGGCCGGAAGTTGTATGTCACTAACGTCGCGCAGACCAAGATCGAAGTGCTTGACCGAAATACCCGCACAGCAATCGCAAGCTGGCCAATCACACTTTGTAAGACCAATGTCGCCCTCGCGGTGGATGAATCCAGCCGGCGGCTGTTTGTTGGCTGCCGCAGCGGACAAATTGTCGTCTTCGACACTGGGACCGGCAAAGAGATCGAGGCGCTTCCCATCAATCAAAACATCGACGATCTGGCGTTCGATTCAGCCAGCAAGCGTCTGTATGCCACTTGCGGCGCTGGAGCTGGATCCGTAGACGTCTATCAAGAGGAGGACCCTGACCATTACAAGTCACTTGGACAGGTTCCCACCGGGCCGGGGGCGAGGACTGGACGGTTAGTGCCCGAACTTAAGCGGTTTTTTGTCGCCGTTCCACAGCACGAGAATACGAATGCTGAGGTCCTGGAGTTTAAAACCCAGTAAAGAGGCTCGCCTCCGCGTTTCACCGTTGGCGGTGATTTTGTGAGATGAAACTGAACCGGGAAGCTGCGATTCTAAGGCAGGAGAGGGAAGATGATCATGTGTAACGGGCGTCGAGCAAGAAGGGTTTGGAGGACCATCCTGGGAGGCAGTTCTATGGTCTTTCTCTCGTTGCTGACGGTCTTCTCAGCTTTCGCGTACTCCCAGGAGAAAGCCCCGCTTCGACTCGTTGCTACGATTCCCATGCCAAACATCCAAGGGCGCATCGACCACATGGACGTGGATGTCGAGGGCAAGCGTCTCTTTATCGCCACCACGGAAACCGGTTCGATGGAAGTTGTGGATCTGGGCGCGGGGAAATGGCTGCGAAGCATTCCCGGATTCAAGACACCCACGGAAATGTGTTATGTGCGTGAACTCAACAAACTGTTCGTGGCCAACCGAGACGACGGCATGGTGAGAATCTTTCGCGGGGACTCGCTCGACCTGATCGATTCTATCAAGCTCGAGCTGGGAGGGAACCGCATCGTCTACGACCCGGTCTCCAAGTATGTTTACGTCGGATACGGCGCCAAGTTCGCGGGGTTTGATTACGGCCGGGTGGGGATCATCGACGCGCGAAGCGACAAACTTCTCGGGGACATGGTGGTTGAAGGTCACCCCAGTCAAATCCTGCTTGACAACGCGGCCCATCGAATTCTTGTTGCTGTGTGGGAGTTCGGCCGAATCTACGTGTTTGACGCCAGAAACCGCGAAGTGGTCCTGACCTGGACGACCGGAGGGCTATTCGCGGACATGGCGCTCGATCAGACCCATCATCGACTATTCGCAGCTACGCAAACGCCCCCTCAGTTGATGCTCGTCTATGACTCCGACTCGGGCCAGGAAGTTGCCCGACTTCCGATCGAAGGCCGTATGAATGGCGTTTATTACGATGCCTGGCACAAGCGGATTTACGTGAGCTGCGGAAGAGATCTAGCCGCGGGTTTCGCTTTCGTCTATCAACAAAAAGACGCCGACCATTATGAGTTTATCGGCAAGGTTCCGACGGGACCGGGCGCCGGCACGTCCTTCTGGGTGCCACAGCTTAATCGGTTTTATGTCGCAGTTCCTGCTAATGAAAAGCAGGAAGCCGCGATCCTGTTCTTCGAGCCGCAACTGTAACGACGAAAGGTGAGGTCGGCAGTACGCGAGCGGGGCAAGTTGCAAGTCACCCAAATGGAGGATTTATGAAGAACCTGTGGATCGTTGGCACAACGTGAACCGGGTGATCGACAATGCAGGCGTGGCGGCGGCCGGCGTGCTGCGCCGTCCTGTCGCCAATGCGCGCGCTCAGGCTCTGGCGCATCCCCATGCGGGGCGGTGCCACGGTCTTCGGTGTATCGCGCAGCAAGCTCGTGGCGTGTGAATGGGCCGCCTGGGCCCGCGATGCGTGATTGCGAGAATGTCAAGCTCCCGCGTTTCTTGATTCTGCATTGTCTTGCTTTGCAGGACGAATCCTTTGTTTGAGGAGATTGAGGCCGTGTCGCAGACGACCAGTAACCGCAGCTCACGAAAGGAATGAAGTGTCACTCCTCCACTGAACGATACGCATCCTTGACCGATGGGAAGGGCGGATGTCAGACGGTTTGTGGCAGGATTGAGAGAAAAACCTTCGGCGCGGTTTTCTCTCCTGCAGTGCGTTCGCCGTACAATAAACGTACAATGGGAGCGGGACGGTGGGACATTTGGGCCGTTAGGCCGAATGCAAAATCAATAAGTTGTGTGTTATCAACGTGATGGAGTAGTTCAAATCCCCCCTTCCGCACCAGCAACTCATTTATCATCAATTCGATAGAAGCATGTTTTTGGAATCGTACAATGATCGCACAACGTTTCCACCCTCCGGAGTATCATCTGTTGTTGACTAGCTGCCCAAGGTCCTCTAGCAAAGCTACCCCGAAGGTCTGATGTTGGGAGTGTGGATCCCGCGGTCCGGGGCCTAGACTCCAAGTAAGGAGCCGTTGTTTACGCGTCTGATCGGCAGTAGCGAGTGGCAACTCTTTCAATCAGATAATGTCCGCAAAGCCCGTTATCTATCCATGGACCTCGGTCGGTTGGAAGCAGTAGGAAACTCTTTTGGTTTATTTCGAGTCTTCTTCTGGTTGTGGCTCTGCGTCAGGATGATCAAGGAAAAAAGTCACAACCTCCTCAAATGCTTCTTTTCCTACGTTCACCGCCCGGTGAACGCGATCACTCGGTTCGGACCAATCGACTTCACCAACCACGATTTTCCACGACTGATTTTCGCTGCCATCGCGGAACTCGATATTCAACAAATCTCCGGCTAGCACCACGGTGACCCGATGAAAGGGATCACGGTGCCAAGGTGTCGCCTCCCCGGGCGCCAATCTTTGTCGCCGCACCAAGTAATTTCCGCGATGATGCAAGACTTGCTGATTTGCAGTGGGTTTCATACTTGGTTTCCTCGTTATGGCTCTTGCCGACAATTGGATAGATAGCCGCGTGTCCGTTTCGCCGACATAGTGACAAGCGCTATACGAAAACGACAAAACCCGCGTCCCTCATTTCGCTGTGGTGTGATAAGGTTCCGACTCACAGATAGCAGATTCGTCCTTTTGCGGTTCATGGGAGTGACCAGTGTCAAAGACATATCTTAATCCCGGTGTTCTCTTTTCAAGTCGACAGCATGGCTTTTCGCAAGCAGTCGCGGCCGTGGGAAGAACTACGGTTTACGTGTCGGGTCAGGTGGCCTGGAACACGGCGCAACAGATCACCAGCTCTGCGGATCTGGGAGCACAAACCCGTCAGGCGTTAGAGAACCTCGAAATTGCCGTTAAGGCGGCGGGGGGAACACGGACTGACATCGTGTCCTTGCGGTTATACATCGTAGGTGACTACATCCACGACGCCCGATCCGTGAGCGAGGCCTTACTCGCCTTCTTCCCAACAGAAAATTTGCCAACTACTACCTGGATTGGCATCTCCGCTTTAGCCAGCAAAGACTTCTTGATCGAAATCGAAGCCATTGCTGTTCTCGAATAAAAAAGCGGCCCACACAACTCTGATTTCAGAAATGTCACCACAACCGATCTAATCATAATTAACGGGGCTTCTATGGAGGTGTGCCATGCAGATTTCAGGAGTAATTCGCGAGCTTAGACACGGTATCCGGTCAAGTCCATGCGCGGTGAGTCCTTGGATGCCACCACCTTGACCCTACCAGGTGTACCGGCGGACCGGCGCTACGCATTCGTTCAGACGGCCTCGCGTAGTTCCTTCCCCTGGCTCACCGCCCGGGAGCTACCCGAACTGCTTTGCTAGGACACTTTCACAGAGAAGGTTGGCCCACAGGAAGCTGAGGTGACCGTCACGACTCCGACCGGGGAGAAGCTTCCCGTTAAGAGCGATACACTCCGCCGAGCGCTCGAAGCGCATTCAGGCCGAGAGCTCTTCCTGCTCTACGATTACCGCGGCTCATACGACGTTGCACCAATCTCTCTCATCAGCCGCCAGACCATAACGCGCATCGCCGAAGAAAGCGAAACTAGAGACGATCCTGTGCGGTTTCGTCCTAACCTGGTAAATGGACGCGAGGAGACTTATCGCAGCCTGATAAGAGTGCTTCGCAGTTATGATACTCACTGTAAGCGGCCCGAGGGCGCCAACTGCGCGGGCAAAGTTCCATAAGACGTTTTGCGCTGTAGCACGGGCCACTGTGGGATACGCTTCGGACATTAGCGCGAAAACGGCACCATCCGTTCCGTTCACAAACAGACCCATGATTGCTCTTACCCAAAGGAGCATGTTCGGTTCTGTGATCCGCGAATGAAGGAAAACCATGATCATGGCGCCGAACGAATCGCCGATGCGCCAATACAAACGGCTCGTGCGATGGTACCGGAGCCCGCGTAGAAAGTAAGTGAGAGAACGATAGCGAGCGTGGTCTTCACCGTTATCCTCCCTAGCAGAGCAGATAGTCATTCACTCTGCCGTTTCACTACCGCAATCAGGAACTAACCTAGCCGCCATTGCCCTCTACGGTTTTGGTCCCCAACTCGGAGTAACGCAGTTGCCATCCGGGCAACCGCCGACGGTCAGGCCGCTGGCGATCCGGTGGATGCCGGAGCCGTCTGCGTTCATGACGAACAAATCCAAGCTTTGGTTGCTGCTCAGCCGGTCGCTGGAGAAAACGATCTTCGTGCCATCGGGCGAGTAGGTCCCCGGTATGTCGACGTGACCCTTGCCTGGGTTGCTCAGCTCCTTAAGACCCTTGCCATTCAGGTTCATCCGGAAAATTTCGTACGGCGTGATGGGCGTGCTTACGTGGTTGACGACCAGGATGTGCTGGCCGTCCGGTGAGACGTCCACCGGAGACCCTTCCAGCGCTGCTTGAGTCAAGCGCTTCTGCTGAGTGCCGTCGGTGTTTGTAATCCATACCATGCTGATGAATCCGGCCTGCGTGCTGACGAACGTGATCCGGTTGGCGTCCGGTGTGTAAGTCGGCAAGTAAGCGCCCCAAATCTTGCTGGTGAGGTCGGTTATCGAGCCTGTGCCATCCGCCGCTATGGTGGCGATGACGGTTTGAAAGGTCGAAGGAACCGCGTGGGCAAATGCGATCCGCGTCCCGTCCGGAGACCAACGCGGCGCGCAGTCGAAGAAATTGTCGAATGTCACCTGGGTCAGGCCGCTACCATCTGCGTTGATAGTGAAGATCTCAGGCGCTCCGCTCATGTCGTGACAGAACGCGATCTTCTTTCCGTCGGGTGAGAAGCTTGGCATCCAGCCTTCGATCGTCGTCGCGGGCAGGTTGGTGATCTGCGTCATGCCGGTCCCGTCCGAGTTGATGGTGTACATCTGCCACGTGCCCGTGGGGTTAGCGATAAAGACGATCTTGCCGTTCTGCCCGGGGAAAGTGGCATGGGCAGGAACGCTTGCGAGACACAGCGCCAGGGCAACGAAGAGCGGGCTGGAAAACATCTTGAACTTGTGCACGATTGATCTCCTTCTTCCGTAGTTTGCTGTCCGTTCATGTGTCATCGACTTAACGAGGGCTGCGGTCGTGCTGCGCCTCCTTCGGCGCCGGGCCCCAGCGGGGAAAGAAGCCTCCTCGCTCGACTAGTTTGAGCATGTCTGAATTCATTCGCCTGGCTAGGGGCATTCGCTTTCGCCGGGGCAGACTGTCGGCTCGGTGCGCAGGCACCTGCAGGAGCAATTTCTGATTACTCCCATCGCTGTTCATCACGTAGATGGCGGATTGGCTGGTGTCCGGCGAATCACGCTCGAATACTATGGCGTTTCCCTGCGGGGACCAGGAAGGGCCGACGTCGTGCGGGGCGGTGTTAAGGCCATGCCACTGATTGTTGTTGGAGGTAAGACGAGCGGTGTCGTGCTCCTTAGCGCTGATAAGCCAGATTTCTTGACTCAGCACGAAGGCACCACACCCGCACCCGGTATCATTCGACGAGAACAGGATATTGGTCCCATCGGGCGACCAGTTGGCGGAGTGGGCCCCGAGCGCCGGAGGGGTGAGGCTGTGGATGCCGGAGCCATCCGCATTCATCAGGTAGATCGCCTCGATCAGCCCATCCCGCCAGAGGCTTTCGAATGCGATTGTGCTGCCGTCCTGCGAATAGGCTGGCTCGAGGTCAATGATGTCGTGGTTCGAGTTGATGGGGGTGATTTGGGTGAGTTTACTGCCGTCGGCGTTCACCCGATAGATGGCGCATTGGAAGAACGGTGCGTTGAATGTGCACCGGTTAAACACAACGTGTCTGCCGTCGGGCGAGAAGGTCTCGCCGAAGTCGAAGTGGGAGGGGTCGTTCAGCAGCAGATGTTGGTTGCTGCCGTCAGAGTTCATGATCCACAGCTGGCTGGGCACACTCGTCGAAGCTTGCAGCGAGAACACCAATTGGCTACCGTCTGGCGACCAATCTCCTAGTCCTGCGCTCCCACCGCCGGACCCAAAGAAGGTCAGTTGCCTGACATCGCTTCCGTCGGGATTCATGGTGAAGATGTCCCCGGCGTTGGGCGCTGTAATCTGCCCGAACGCGATTCGGCCATTCTTGCCCGGGAAGGTGGCATGCGCTGGGATGGCCGCGGCAAGAACAACCGCCAGGGCAGCCAGCGCGAGCAGGATTGAGCCTCGTTGCATCATGTTGCGTCTCCTCTTCCAGCCATTAGTTTCTCGGTTCGAATGCGCCGGTACGGGGGCGTGACCGATACCCTTGCCGCGTGTCGAACTGAAGCCGCGTGCGGCGGGCCGCGTCGCTAACCACCGGACTCGTTTGAGAAACAGCGATGCTTCCCTCCACGAGGCTGTAGTCGCACCCTTCGACGCTTGGATGATTCTCGTCGCACGGGATCAAGAGGAAGTTACGGAAATCGCCATTGCGTATCCCGGTGCCGGCAATCTCGCCGCGGTCATTGATATTAAGAGCATTCGCCAATTGCAACTCCGAACCGGGAGGAACCAGAGAGTTCAAGTCGACCATAGGGCCGCCGTTCTCCCACAGAAACGCAACGTGGGTGATGAAGTTGGCGTCAGCTGCAAAGCCCACGACTTGTCCTTTTGAATTGATCCACTGGGCGTTGCTGTAGGGCAACGGACTCAAGGTCCCAAGGTTTATCTTCACGCCATTGCTCCACAGGAACGCGCGAACCTGCTCGCTTTGATCCATGGCCCAGCCGACAACCTCGCCGGCATCGTTGATCGCAATTGCCCTTCCGTTACTCCCGCCGAACGTGCCCAGGTCTTGAAGCGCGCCCCGGCTCCAAAGAAAGGGGTGGTCCGTCAAATCTCCTGCCAGGTTCGAATAGCCAATAACTTGACCGCGGTTGTTGAGATTGATAGCGCAGCCTGAGGTGCCTCCGAGAGTGCCCAGGTCTTGCATCCCGTTCTTTTTGTCCCAAAGGAATGGGTCTAAGGTTGGAGTTCCAGTCGTTGGGTTCAGGGTCGAATTGACATACGAACAGGCCGCGACTTGGCCGCGCTCATTGATCTCAATGTTACCTTGGTCGCCTAAGAGCCCTGCGTCGGTACCTCCCAGGGTCCCCAAATCCTGCATCACTCCGTCCTGCCATAGAAACGTGCGTTGCTGGGTTCCTCCTAGAAACGGATCGAAGAACGGATCAGGAACCAGATTCAGGCTGACTCCAGCCACTTGCCCCCGGTTATTGACGGCAAACGCAGCGCTCTCGTAGCCGCCTTCCAGCGTTCCCAGATCGGTGATCTGACCATCCCTCCAGAGGACGGCGTGAATCTCGGGAATGCTGAACAGGGGGTCAGTTGCGCCATTTTCCGAGAAGCCAGCGGTCAACCCGTTGTTGCTGATCCAGAAGGCGGCGCTGCTATTTACACCCGGGAGTGCGCCCAGGTCAGCTAAGGCACCCTCCTTCCATTGAAAGGCGTGGAAGATGAACGGGCCGAAGAAACAGAAGAAGCAGGAGTTGGGGTAATTTGGGTCAGGCGTGGACGTGTCCGCCCAGCCCGCCACAACCCCTTGGTTGCTGAGGAATGGGAGCTGGTCTTGGGTAAAGGCTTGCGGCCCGCCGAAACTACCCAAGTCGATGAGCTTGTAATGATGATGTTGTTGGAGGTGATATTGATTGTCCTGCGCGGCCAGCCCGACAGGGATCGCCAGCGCGGCGAACAGGGCCACAGCGGCAATGCTTGCTGCTAGATTTTGTGTCATCTCATCCTCATCAAGATTCATCGCGGGTTTCCCTTTTGCGAGTTGAACTCTGCTCCGGGACGGCGGGCGGGTCAATGTTCTGCGAGTGATTCGTCAGGGATTTTCGGATGATCCCGGTAAGTGACTGCGGCGAAGTGATTTGCTGCTGCTCTGCGAAGGCATGAAGCGACTGTCTAATAGTGACCACGTCACATCAATGGATCAATGGATGGAAGTAAGGGTTGAAGACCACCTGCCGGATTGGTAAACTCCGATGAACACTAGGGCTCCGCTGACCCTATGCGAGCTCCACCTTCGCCCAACGTCGCCTATTTCGGCCCGTTCCAATTGGATCTCAAGGCCGGGGAACTGCACCATGATGGTCGCAGCGTCCGCCTTCAAGAGCAGCCCTTCCAAGTTCTCAAAATGCTGCTGGAACATCCCGGCGAGGTCGTCACCCGCGACGAAATCCGACGCACCCTGTGGCCAAACGACACCATCGTAGAATTCGACCAGAGCATTAACGCAGCCATCAAAAAGCTGCGGCTCGCACTTGAGGATTCGGCGGAAGAGCCGCGTTATGTGGAGACTGTCGCTCGGCGCGGCTACCGGCTGATGGTGCCGGTGCAGAGGGAGGCAGCGCAACAATCGGGGGCAGAAGGTGCGACGATCGAAAACCCGGCTCTGCCCCAAGGATCTACGGCGGGAAATCTGATTGGCAAGAAGGTTTCGCACTACCGCGCACTGGAAATTCTGGGCGGCGGGGGTATGGGCGTGGTCTATAAAGCCGAAGACCTCAAGCTGGGCCGCCGAGTAGCCTTGAAATTCCTGCCGGAAGAGTTGGCTGGTGATACGGCGGCGATGGAGCGTTTCCAGCGCGAAGCCCGTGCTGCTTCCGCCCTTAACCATCCCAACATCTGCACGATTTACGAAGTCGAAGAACACGAAGGTCAGCCCTTCATTGTCATGGAGTTGTTGGAGGGCGAGACTTTACGCGAACTGATTACCAAGCCGAGGCCGAGCACACCACCGCTGTCATCGGAGAGATTGCTGAATCTCGCCGTTCAAATCACCGAGGGGTTGGATGCCGCTCACCACGAGGGAATCATTCATCGCGATATCAAGCCGGCGAATATCTTCGTGACCACCCGGGGACAAGCCAAGATTCTGGACTTTGGCTTGGCCAAGCTGGTTACAGATCTGGCCCCGGGTGAAGTCCCGCTCGAACCGGATCCTGGAACCGATGATGCTCGTCGCACACAACCGGAGGCCGAGGTAACATCTGGCCCCAGATTGCCACTCAGCCGGACGGGAGTGGCGATGGGGACCGCGGGGTACATGTCTCCGGAACAGGTGCGTGGGGAGAAGTTGGACGCACGGACGGACCTGTTTTCCTTTGGATTGGTCTTGTACGAAATGGCGACCGGCCAACGGGCATTCGCCGGCGCCACGGCGACGGAACTGCACGATGCAATCCTTGAGAACTCGCCGGTACCGCCACGGCAATTGAATCCTGAAATCCCAGCGCAACTCGAACCAGTCATCGACCGGGCATTGGAGAAGGACCGCGAGGCGCGCTATCAGTCGGCCGCTGATATGCTGGCGGACCTGAAGCGGCTGAATGAGCCGGGCCGTTTTGCCGTGAAGACAGCATCGCTGGCGCCTCCTGCCGTTCGCGGTGCGCGGCTCAAGAAACGCTGGGCCCTGCTCGCATTGGGTGCTTTGGTACTTGCCAGCGCTGTAACAGTCGCCCTTCGTGTTTACCTCAGGAACGTCCAGACCAAGCGGCTCACCGAGCAGGACACCGTGGTCGTGGCCGACTTCGCCAACTCCACCGGCGATGCCATTTTCGACGACACGCTCAAGCCGGCGCTCGGCGTCGCGCTGCAACAGTCGCCCTTCCTGAATATTCTTCCGGTCGGCAAAGTTCGCGCAACTCTTAAGGAGATGACCCGTCCCGCCGACACGCGGCTCGCGCCCGACGTTGCGCGCGAAATATGTCAGCGCACACAGAGCAAAGCCTACATCGCCGGCGCCATCGGCGCTCTGGGCAGCGAATACGTGCTCGGGTTGAAAGCGGTGAATTGCCAGAATGAAAAGATACTGGCGCAGCAACAGGCCACGGTCGACGGGAAGGCGAAAGTGCTGGACGCTCTCGGCGAAGCCGCCGCCAAGCTGCGCGCCGAACTGGGTGAATCGCTGGCCTCGGTGAGGGCGTTCGATGTTCCACTGCATCAGGCGACCACGTCGTCCCTAGAAGCTCTGAAGGAATACACCCTTGGGTTCAAAATTGGTGCCGAGAAAGGCGACGCCGAAGAGTTGCCCTACGACCTCCGTGCTATCCAGCTCGATCCCACCTTTGCCATCGCGTACCTGGGTGCGGGCGACGATTACTTCAACCTCGCTCAACCTGAAAAAGGCGCGGAATACATTACCAGGGCTTTCCAGTTGCGGGAGCACACAAGCGAGCCGGAAGGGCTGGAAATTGCCAGCCAGTACTACTACGTTGTCACCGGTGAACTCGACAAAGCGGCTCAGACCTATGAGAAAACGCTTGTGAGTTATCCTCGGAAACGGTCTCCCTACTCCAATCTGAGCGTCGTCTATTCGGTGGAGGGTCAGTATGAAAAGGCCGTGGACCTCTCGCGCCGTGAGATGCGCCTGAACTACGGCACCGGGGTAACGTACAAGAATCTGATCAATTATCTCCGCTCCTTGCAGCGCTTCGACGAGGCTCGCCAGACTGTTCAGGAGGCACTGGCGCGGAAACTGGATACTGATGGGCTTCACGCGGAGATCTATATGCTGGACTTCCTCGAGGGGAATTCCGGCGCCATGGCGGAGCAGTTGGCGTGGTTCCAGAGCAAGCCCGACTACGCGTACATCGGGTTTAATTTGCAGTCCGACACCGAGGCTTACGCCGGCCATCAACACAAGGCACGTGAGTTCGCGCGGCGGGCGTTTGAGTCCGCGCTGTTCGCCGACAGAAAAGAAACGGCGGCCGAGGGCCGGGTCAGCGATGCTGTCCGCGAGGCGGTGTTCGGCAATGCGGTGCAGGCGCGGCAGGCAGCGGCCGAGGCTCTCAAGCTCGCACCCACGAGTCGAAGCGCCGAGATCGGGGCGGCGCTGGCTTTCGCCATGGCCGGCGATACCACGCGGGCAGAGTCCCTGACTCAGGACCTGAGCAAACGCTTCCCCCTGGACACGCTGGTGCAGTCAATATGGCTGCCGGCGATTGATGCCCGGGTGGCCCTGGCCCGAAAGCAACCAGCCACCGCGATTGCTCGACTGCCAGCCGCCACGCCCCTGGAGTACGGGAGCACTATTTCGTGTCTGTATCCGGCGTATTGGCGAGGCGAGGCGTACCTGGCCGGAGGTCAGGGCAGCGCTGCCGCGAGTGAGTTCCAGAAACTCGTCGACCGCAGCGGAATCGTCTGCAACTGTCCGAACGCCGCGCTGGCGCGTCTCGGACTGGCGCGTGCCAATGCGCTGCAGGCTCGCACAGACCAAGGAATCGCAGCCGACGCTGCCCGCGCCAGGGCGCTCGCCGACTACCGGGATTTCTTCGCATTGTGGAAAGACGCCGATCCCGACATCCCGATCCTGAAGCAAGCCAAGGCGGAGTACGCGAAGCTCCACTAGTTGAACGACAGACTGCGGGTCACTAACCTGACTGCGAAGCCGGCCAGCCTGCATCGGGCGAGTAGTCAGCTAACCGGAGATGTGGTCTACGTTACACTTGGGGGATTATGCCCGAGTGACGGGCAAACCGGAAACTGAACCACTACGCCGGGGTCGGCAGCCTTGACCGATGGGAGGCGCGGATGTCAAACTGTTGTTGGATTGAAGAGAAAAACACTTCAGCGGCTTTGTCTTGTGCAGTGTGCTCGCCGTACAATAAACGTACAATGGAAGCGGGATTGTGGGGCATTTGGGCCTTCAGGCCCAACGCAAAATGGATAAGTTACGTGTTATCAACGTGATGGAGTAGTTCAACCCCCCTTCCGCACCATCGTATTGATTCCGGAACGGAAAAAATTGTCGCAATCTGAGCTTCGGCTCCATTGGAGTTTTGTTCATGTGGGTCACATATTTGATCACAACCGTTCACGTTATCGTCTGCTTCTTTCTGATCGCGGTCGTTTTGCTGCAGAGCGGAAAGAGCGGCGACCTGGCAGCAGCTTTCGGCGGTCAGGGCAGCCAGACAGCGTTTGGTCCGCGGGGCGCGGCTTCGGTTCTTTCCCGGGCGACGACTTGGTCCGCGATCATTTTCATGGTCACGTCGATCACGCTTTCGATTTTTGCGGCGCGGAGAACCGGGTCCGCCTCCGTACTTTCAGGAGTGAAACCGGCGCAGACGAAGTCGCAGCCAGCGACACATACCACGCCTTCCGCTCCGCCGGCCGCTCCGCAGAATCCGGCGCCGACACAGAAATAAGTTGCGAGTGGAGAGCCGGGCGTCCCCGCCCGGCCACGTTGCCTGCGGCAGGCACACGGGTGGACGGGCGAGACGCCCGTCGCTCCATCGTATGACTCGCCACGCGGTCACCCCACCAGAAATGGATTCTCTTCCCTTTCTTCGCCGATGGTTGTTCGCGGGCCGTGGCCTGGAATAACGACGGTATCATCACGACGGTATCATCGGGCAAGGTCAAGACGCGATCGTGCAAGGAACGCATGATCTTCTCGTAGGAACCTCCGGGGAGATCGGTTCGTCCGATGCTGCGGGCGAACAGCGTGTCGCCGGCGATCAGCAATTTTTCCGCGGGAAAATAGAGGCAGACGCTGCCCTCGGTATGGCCGGGAGTATGGAGCACGTTCGCCGTCAAGTTACCCGCCCGCAATGATTCGCCATCCGCGATACTCGCTTCGATTGCAACTTGGCCCGGCGCGGCGACGCCGATCCAAGTTGCCTGTACGTCGAGCATTTTCAGCAACGCATAATCGTTCTGATTGAGCAGGATGGGGGCGCCAGTCTGCGCGCGCAGCTTCATAGCTCCGCCTACGTGATCGATGTGGGCGTGGGTGATGACGATCTGTTTTACTACCAAGTTGTGCTGACGGACGATGGCGAGAACATCCTCAATATTGTCGCCCGGATCGATGACCATGGCTTCGCGAGTGGTTTCGTCGCCAATGACAGAGCAGTTACATTGCAGCGGACCGACGGGAAGGATCTTGTGAATCATGCCCTTCAATTTTCGCTCAGCGAGAGAAAATCTGCCACGGAGCGAAGGTCCGAGGAGGTCAGAGGTACAAGGTCAGATTGCAGATGCGCTTCCAATCACAGGGTTTTACCTCTGCAATCTGACCTCGCACTTCTGACCTATTCTCACGACGCCGCCGCGACCTGCCCCGTCGTCTGATCCGACCTAAAGCGCAGGAGCGCCGCGATATTCCCTGCACGATCCAGTTCCTCGTGCTCCTTGAGGTAGAAGAGTTCGATGTTACGACGGATGGCGATGGGGATGATGGCATCGCAGACATCGGTGAGTTCGTGAGTTCGGCGCCCGCAAGCGACGCACGACGCCACTAGGTGGGCGTCGAGGTGGCCGCAGTGAGGGCACTCGACGGCTCGAGCAGAATAGTTTTCAGTGAGGAAGATGGTCTGCACTTCCCCGGTTTCCAACGCCTGCAGGACGCGTCGAAGACCGGCGACACCGCGCCCGTTGCCTTTGGCGAACTCCAGCGCTTCGCTGACTTTCGTCGAGGCACGTTCAGTGATCCAGTGATTCAGGAGAGCACCCGCGTGATCGCGAATCTCTTCACTCGACACGCTGGCAACATCGGCTGAGAATCGGCCAATCAGGCGCTGTTTGACGTAAGGGTGGAGGTGGGATTCGAACTCCGGCCAATTGACATCGTGGCAACCGACGATGAGACGCTCCCATGCGCCTCTCTCGAAGTCGGTCCGAAGCCGCTCGGAAACTGCCTTGAAGTGCTGGAGCGCTTCCTCGGACACGCGGCGCTCGGCATGGCCGGCTTCGTAGCCGTTGTAGCCGTAACTGGAAGCGCTGCGCGAG
>WNFJ01442315.1_pt1 | contig 20877 bp, 18 predicted proteins | sample 5400461 | NCBI WGS metagenome assembly WNFJ01 (sample SAMN13153349, study PRJNA577476) | soil metagenome | isolation source: 115 cm saprolite on Douglas fir-dominated hillslope | place: USA:California | collected 2013-09-17
CGCCACAATAAGAGGGGCAGTGGCCGCGCGCGTCCGGGCGGCGGTGAGAGGAGCAGCGCGCATGGCGGACCAGGTGGGAATGAGCCAGGCGGGACCGGGCACGGTATCCAGTGCCCAGGCCGAGGCCGAGCTCAGCCCGGATGCGCCGGGAACTCCCGGTAACTACGAGCCGTATCACGGGCGGCCTGTCTCCTGGGTGGCAGTGGGCATAATCGTGGCCGGATTCCTGGCCGGCGGCTTGGCCCTGGTCTTCGGGCCGACCTGGTGGCTCTTCTGGTCCGGTGCGGGAGTGGCTCTGATCGGTACCCTGGTGGCGATGTCGACCGACATCTTCGACGACTGGTACTAAGCCGTACCCGCGTAGCCGGCCTCCTCAGCTGTAGCCGGGCCTCGGCTATAGCGCAGCCTGGGCTATAGCGCAGCCTCGGCTATAGCGCAGCCTGAGCTATAGCGCGGCCAGGAATGCCAGACCTCCTCGCTAGGCTCCTGTTCTTGTGGCGACCCCTGCCCTATCGGCTGCTCCGCAGACTCCCCAGCCCACTTCCCAGCTCACCCTGTCCGCGGACGACGCGCGGCTGCTGACGCTGCGCGCGCAGGGCTTCATCGGGACGGAGGGACGTCGAGGCGGCGTGCCGGGCATGCTGCGCCGCCTCGGCGCCGTCCAACTCGACACCATCAGCGTGCTCGCGCGCTCCCATGAGCTCGTGGCCTACGCCCGGCTGGGCCCCATCCCCCGCGACAGGATCGAGCGTGCGTACTGGCATCCGCGTAAGCCGGCCGCATTCGAGTACTGGTCGCATGCCGCGTGCGTGCTGCCCATCGAGGAGTGGCCCTACTACGCGTTCAAGCGCCGTGCCTTGCGGGCCAGGGGCCAGCGCTGGCACCAGAGCCAGGACACGGTCTGCGCGGAGGTCTTGACCAGGCTCCGCGCCGAAGGACCGCTCAGCGCGACCCAACTCGGCGGGGCCAAGGCCGGCGGGGAATGGTGGGACTGGTCAGATACCAAGATCGCGGTTGAGTGGCTGCTGGACGTGGGTGAGGTCGTCTGCGTCCGCCGCGACGGCTGGCGCCGGATTTACGACCTGCCCGAGCGCGTCCTGCCCCGCGAGGTGCTTGACCTCGATCCATCCGACGCCGAGTGCCTGGCCCATCTCGCGGCGGTGGCCGCCCGGGCGCTGGGCGTCGCGACCCGCGCCGACCTCATCGACTACCACCCGCTCCGCGGGCTGACCGACGGCAAGGCCAGATTCGCCGAGTACGTCGATGACGCCGCGCTGGCCGCGGGCCTGACCCCGGTCGCGATCGAGGGCGCGGGCAAGGTCACCGCCGCCTGGGCCGACCCTGCCGCGCTCGCGGTGCCCCCGGCGGGCCGGCATCGGGTCACGCTGCTTTCCCCGTTCGACTCGCTGGTCTGGGACCGCAAGCGCACCCTGCGGATGTTTGGCTTCGAACACAGCCTTGAGGCGTACGTGCCCAAGGCCAAGCGCGTGCACGGATACTTCGCGATGCCGCTGCTCGCCCGGGGCCGCCTGGTCGGCCGCGTCGATCCGGTGCGCCGCGGCCAGACGCTCGTCGCCCGCCAGCTCTCCCTGGAGTCCCCCGCCGCCATCGAGGCCATGGCCCGCGCTCTTCGCGAGGCCGCCGAATGGGTCGGCTGCTCCGCAGTGGCGGTAGAACAGCTAAACCCACCCCATCTAGCCCAACGACTAACCACAGCACTCACCTAAAACGACCGCTGGCCCCGACGCTGCGCGTCAGGGCTGGCGGCCGCGTAGCAGGGAGACGCTGGCGGTGACGACGAACACGAGCCAGACGACGAATCCGGCGAGACCGACCGCGACCCAGGGACCGCCGTTGGTGAGGGCGACGCTTTTGCGATGATGACATCGCCCGCGAGCTGGCGGCAGCTCACCCACGGTGCCGGGTGGACCTTTGACGAGGCAGAAGCGTGGCTCGGGGCATCCCTCAATCGGCTTCTGCTCGAGGAGCGGTGACCTCCCTCAGGATTCAGCTGAACTCGATCAGCTTCTCCCGCACCGCGATCATGACGGCCTCCATCCGCGAGTGGATCTGAAGCTTCTCCAGGATGTTGCGCACGTGATTCTTGACCGTGTTCTCGGAGATGAACAGTTCCTTGGCGATGTCGCGGTTGTTCATGCCCCTGGCCACTAGCCTGAGGACCTGCATCTCGCGATCGGTGAGCTTGGGAGCCGGTACCTGCTGGGCCCGCTCTTCGTCATCGCGCTTCGCGAGGGTGGCGAATTCCGTGAGGAGCTTGCCCGCCATCGAGGGATTGATGAGCGACTGCCCGCCGTGGACAGCCCTGACGACATCGGCGACCTCATCCAGCGGGATGTCCTTGAGCAGGTAGCCACTGGCACCCGCTCTGATCGCCTCGAAGAGGTCCTCCTCCTCGTCGCTGATCGTCAGTATGACGATCTTGGAGCTGGGTGCCGCCTCCTTCATCGCACGGCAGGCCTCGATCCCGCTGCTCTTCGGCATCCGAATGTCCATGAGGACGACATCCGGCAGCGACTCGGCGGCCTTCTCGACCGCCTCCGCCCCATCACTCGCCTCACCGACCAGTTCGATGTCGTCCTCAGCAGCGAGAACCATCTCCAGGCCACGCCTGAACAGCGCGTGATCATCAACGATGAGGGCGCGAATCGGATCAGAACCCCGCCGGGCGCCCACTAGACCCTTGGCGATTGCGAGATCTCCACCCATGGCACCTCCTCTCTGACCCTGCATCAGGCATCCAGTGACCTGACCTGCTGTACTGTCCTTGCGGTACCACTGTCCTGCCGCGCTCGCGTCCTGCCAACTGTCCCGGCCAACTTTCGCTGGGGTACTGCCCGTGGCGCTGCTGGCATGGTGTGATCCGCGCTACTGCCTTCAGGCGGCGCTGCCTTCTCTGCCTGCGTCCGACTCTGCGGCACAACCCTGCCGTACAACTCTGCGGCACAGCCCTGAGGTATAGCCTCGCGGTGGGCCCTGCGGTCCGCCACCCTGAGTGCACCGCGTAACTCTCTGGTAATGCCTTTCGCTGCGCTACCAACCTTCCATGCTGTCCTGCACTTCGGCCATGATCGGCCGCCCAGTATTCCGTCCTGCCAGCCTGGCGTTCTGCCAGCCGACCGTGCCGGTCAGAATCCCGGGCCTCGCCCCCGTGCAGCGCTATGGCTGCCGGGCGCACGGCGAACGTAACACCTCGTGACCAAACTCTGGCTGACGGGGGGCATCCGACGCAAGCTAGGCCAGTTCCGAGCCTGACGCTGCGCCGGGTACCCCCAAGTCCGCACCCCTACCTGGCAGCCCGATTCTGCCCCACTCTCCGGTCGTGTTGGCGGGCCGCTCCCCCTGTCTGCGCAGGCGCTATTTCCCCGGCGGGTTCCTCCACCAGGCGGATCACGCCGTAGTCGTAGCCGCGCCGCCGGTAGACCACGCTCGGCAGGTGGCAGTCCTGGTCACAGAAGAGGTAAAAATCATGCCCGACGAGTTCCATCTCATGCCCGACGAGTTCCATCTCTAGCAATGCCTGGTCGATGGTCATCGCCGCTGCGGCATGAAATTTCTCCCGCACCACCAGCGGACCGTCCCCTTCCATGGCGATGGGAACGAAATCGCCCGATCGCGACTGTCCGCCTGGCTCTCCGCCATATCCGCTGCCCCAGATGTCACCTGGTGGAGCGTCTAGCTGAGCCTCGCCGTCGGACATACTCTCGCGATCTGACCGAGACCCGCGACCCAGCGGAGCCGTGTCGGCTAGCGGAGCCCCATCCGCCAGCAGAGCACCGCCAGCCGGCAGAGCACCGCCAGCCGGCAGAGTCCCGTCCGCCAGCAGAGTCCCGTCCGCCAGCAGAATCCCGTCCACTGGCATACCCCCGCCAGCGGCGGTCGCCGGGAGCCCTTCAGCGAACTGCCCGTCGAATTGATCCACGTAATGGCCCACGTCGGGGACCATCTGCCCCGCGTGCCGGTCCTTGCGCCGATCGCAGGACCGCCTCAGCCGGGCCTCTAGTTTGGCGATGGCGCGGTCCAGCGCTACGAAGCGGTCGTCAGCGGCCGCTTCCGCGCGAATGACCGGCCCCCGCGACCGGATCGTCAGCTCGACGCGTTCTCGCCGGGCCGACTGACGCGGGTTGCGTTCCTGGGACACCTCCACATCGATCCTGATCGCTTTCTGATCCAGCTTTCCGATCTTGGCCAGCTTGGCCGTCGCGTGCCTGCGGAACCGTTCCTGCAAACCTGTATGCCGGCCCTTGAAGATGATGTCCACCCGGGAAACCCCCTTCGACCCGATCCATCTGGCGGCACCCGCCCGGCCGACCTGGTCTTCGTCCCCACATCCGCCTGCTGAGGGGTTCGCGGCCTTTCGCCACTACTGCCCTTCTCCCTGCCCGAGGGACGCCGGATCCCCCGGCGAGGCAGGACTTACTTCTAAGCCGCACCGTGATCGGTCGACGAGAAGTCGCCTTACGTGGGCCGTTTCGCCTGCGGCTGGCATCGGCTTGCCTGGGCGGGCTCCCCGCGATGAGCGAAGGACCCTGCCTGGCGCAACCACGGACCCGGGCGGGTGCCATGACACGACGCTAGCCTGACCTGTGCCCGATGTCATGGGGCCGGCAGGCCTGACCCGTCACCGAGCGTGAAATACATCGCCACGGACAGGTCAGGGCCCCAGAAGGGCCAGCCCGTGGGACCGGAGGGACGGCTGTGATCAAATTCTTGGCTAGGGTACCAGGATTGGTTAGGGCACCAGGAGGAGCCGGCCGAGCATCGCCCGGTCTTCCAGTAGCTGGTGCGCCTGGACCGCTTCGGCCAGCGGACCTTCGTCTCGGCGGCGGCGTGCAGGCCGCCCCGGCGCCTGCTCAGTTATGACAATTCGTCACACCTGCGCTCCGGCTCAGCCCGGATAGGTGGCGCTGCTCCCCGAAACAAACAAGCTCCACAGTCCGCTAAAGCCGATGGACCGGGCCACATGGTTGGTCTGCAGGCCCGCGTACAGGGGGTTGAGTGAGCCCGCGGCGGCGATCGAGACCATGTTGGACTGCACTCCGATCGCAGTAGAGGTGTCGCCGTCGACTGGCACTTCGTCGAGCGTCGGGCCGCCGGTTGACTGCGCCACGACCAGCAAGTGGTCCGCGTCGTACCAGGACAGGGCGGTTGGGGCGGTAACGTCCGTACCCACGGCCACATTCTGCAGGATCGATATCTTGCTGCCGCTGCGGACAATGGCCCCGAGCAGCAGTCGCCCGCCGCCAGCGATCATGGCGACTCGCACACCATCGCGGGCCACCCGCAGCGCAGTGATGGGGGCGGTCCCAGGGGGCAGACTTACCTGGATCGGCCGGGCCGCGCCCGGCGGCACCACCCACACCCCGGTGTGGCCGTTGACCTTTCCTGCGACCCACAGATCGTCCCCGCGGTCCCAGCTGATGGCGGTGAATCCGCTCCCGGTGAGGCGGGCGCTGAGATTGCCTGCGGGCGACTTGGCACGATCCTCCGCCGCCGCGGCCAGGTCGACGGTATAGACCGTGTTCGAGGGCCCCGCAATCCCGGCGAGGTAGCGCTCACTGGCATCGGGTGAGACGGCCAGGATATGCAGCGGGATCTGGCCGGTGCCCGCCTGGCCGGGCAGCGCCTGGCCGGACGGGGACGCACCGCCAGGCGCGGATTCGTGCAGCACCCGTCCGGCACCGTTCGCAGCCAGGTAGTACAGATTCTCGTGATCCGGCGGAGCGGGCACCAGTTGTGGGTAGTCGCGGCGATCCTGCACGGAAATGCTGGCTCCGGCTGGCGAAATCGACCGCCCGTTCACCTCCAGCTGCACAGACTGAGCCGGCGAGGGACTGTAGGATTGACTGGTCAGCGTCCAGACGAGCTGGGCCGACATGGCCCGGAGGCCGACCTGGGTGACGCCCCTGCGAGGCAGGCTGAGATCGACCAGGGCGGTGCTGCCCGGGAGAAGCTGCACCGGGCGCAGCAGCCGGGTCTTCGGCGGGAACGCGGTGAACGCCGCGCCTGCCAGCCATCCGGCCGGACTGCGCAGCAGCGCCTGTACCAGCCCGGTGCCTGGATCGGACGAGTCGATCGGCACGAAGACCGGATCGGGCACCAGAACCTTGCCCGAGGGATCGAAGTAGTAGAGGTTGCACGGCTCGTAGGCCAGCTGGAACAGGTCCTTGGTGAGCAGCAGGTCACGGGAGGGCTGGCCAATCCCGCTCGACGGCAGGCTCGCGATGCGCCACCGGTGGTCGACCAATTGCATGCCGAACTGCCAGGTCAACTGCTGCTGCCCGCCGGGTGCGGGACTGTACTGCCCGGTGCCGCTCAGTGTGGCCACCTCTTGCGCCTGTACCTGCACGACGGCTGCGTTCTGCGACCTCAAGGGACGCCCGGGGAGCGTCACGTCGGGCGGCTGGGCAACGACGGTTACCGCCGACCCCGGGCGCCACGCCTTATTGGCCGCCGCGGTCAAGTATTCGCGGGCGACCGCGTGGTCGTTGGTGAAGTTGGCGCTGGTGAGAAGGAAGCCGCTGACGATCTGCTGCGGACCCCAGTCGGGCTGCGGTGCGTTCATGATCATGCCGCAGCAGCTTCGCCCGCTATCGGTCCCGCTGCCTGGACCCGGCGGAATGGTCGCCGACACCACACCCCCGCTGACCGGAACTGCCGCGCAGCCCGCCGCCAAGGCAGTGAGCAGAGCTCCGGCGGCCGCCCATGGGATGGGCCGCCGGTAACGGGCCCCGTGCGGGAACGCCCCGGGTCGGCCTGACCTGAACCAGCCTGACCGGAACCAGCCTGACCACGACCGACCTGGCCGGAACCAGGCTGACCGACGCCGGGTTTCAGCCACCCGCGCCTACCCCCGTCCCGGTGCCGGTCGTCGGTGACCCGGCCGCGGCGCCGACGCCGGTTGCTTTCCCGGCCCCGGTCCCCAGCGCGGCGCTGGTCCCGATCGCGGACCCCGGCCGGATGCCCGGCCCCAACCCGGTTCCCGGCCCCAACGCGGTCCCCGTCCCCAAGCCCGTTCCCGGCCCCAACCCCGTTCCCGGCCCCAACCCGGTTCCGGTCGCTGGTCCCGTGACGCCATCCCGGTCCGGGCCGGCGAAGCCGGACCCCACCTCAGCCTCGTCGGGGCCCAGCGGCAGCGGCGATCCGGCTAGTTCCTGGCCGGCCACCCGAGGCACGGTCAACCGGAAGACCGAGCCTTTGCCGCACTCTCCCCATGCCTGCAGCCAGCCGCAATGCAGCCGGGCGTCCTCAAGCGCGATCGCCAGCCCAAGGCCCGTGCCACCGGTGGTACGCGCCCGCGCGGGGTCGGCACGCCAGAACCTGTCGAACACCATCTGCTGCTCGGCCGGCCCGAAGCCGACACCGTGATCGCGGACCGCCACCGCCACGGCGTCACGGTCCCCGGCCACGGTGACCACCACGTCGCGTCCCTCACCGTGCTCCACGGCGTTGTCCAGCAGGTTCCGTAGGATGCGCTCCACCCGGCGCCGGTCCACCTCGGCGACACAGGGTTCCGGAGGGAGCCGGAAATCGATCCGGGTGCCGCGCCGGGCCGCCAACTGCTCCGCATCCGCAGCGGCGCGGCGGACGAGGTCGCAGACGTCGGCGGACTCCGCATCGAGTGTGGCCGCGTTCGCGTCATACCTGCTGATCTCCAGCAGGTCCGCGAGCAGCGACTCAAAGCGCTCCAGTTGGCTCTGCAGCAATTCCGCCGAGCGGCCGGCTGACGTCTCCAGCTGCTCACGCGCCTCGAACAGGATGTCAGCGGCGATCCTGATCGTCGTCAGCGGCGTGCGCAGCTCATGGGAGACGTCAGACACGAACTGCCGCTGCACCTGAGACAGCTCCTCCAGCTCCCTGAGCTTGTCCTGCAGGCTGGCCGCCATCTCATTGAACGACCTGGCCAGGGCGGCCAGGTCATCGGTGCCGCGCACCGGCATCCGCTCATCAAGTTCCCCGGCGGAGAGCCGTTTGGCCGCGTTCGCCGCGTCCCTGATGGGGACCACCACCCAGCGCGTGACCAGCGAGACGATCGCGGCGAGCAGGACCACAAGCACCAGCCCGCCGCCCAGCAGGGCGCGCTGCACCAGTTGCAGGGTCTGCTGTACCTGATTGAGCGGGAACAGGTAGTACAGCTGATCGCGGCCGTTGATCACCCCGCCGATCGCCAAACCGGGTCCGGGATGCCTGCCCTTGAAGTAGGTCAGCTCGGTCGATGTTGACCACAGGCGGGCGGTCTGGCCACTCTGCTGCTCCTGGGTCACCTTGTCGATCAAGCGCTGCGGAATGCTTGACGGGTTCAGGTTCCGGTTGCCGTAGGTCCCGCCGAGGCTGGAGCCCGGGGGAATATTGATCACCACGTCGAATGTGTTGCCCGGGCCACTCAACCCTTGCAGGCTCCTGGTGAGCGCGATCAGGGCCTTGGGCGAATTGCCGGCCGACCCTGCCAAGCCGACCTGGCCCTTCGCCTCCGTCAGGCCTTCCGAGATCTGCGTGGCCGCCGATGTCCGCGCGCTGTTCAGCAGCCCAGCGGCGATCTGCTGCATCAAGAAGAAGCCCAGGGCTGCGACCACGACGACGGAAATGATCATGGTGGTCGCGACCACCCGCAGCTGCAACGACCGGTGCCAGCGTCGGCGCACCTGCCCGGCCAGCGCGTGGCTGCGCAGGTAGGTCACCCGCAGCACGCGCCGGGCCCGGGGGGGCAGCCGCCGCGCCGCCCGCCGGATCAGCAGGGCAATCCGATCGGGGTAAGCGGCTGGACCGCTGTCCCGGGTCGGCCGGGCCGGCCGGGCCACAACGGCAATCCCAGGCACCCTGGCCCCAGCGCCTACGGCAGCCGCGGCCGACACAGCAGACCCGGTGGCCCCAGCAGCCCCGGTGGCCGCACCAGCAGGTCCAGCGGCCGCAGCAGCCCCGGTAGGTGCAGCAGTGGGCGCGGCCAGCGCGGCCACACGCTCGCTGCCCCGGGCTTCGCTAGAACTCGCTGGCCCCTGCATAACTTTTCGCTACCGAACAAACCTCTCTGTGCCTGACTAGCCCTGTTCCTAGCTAGCTCTAGTTCCTCACTAGCGCCGCGCCACCAAACGCTGTCCCGGAAGCCCTTCCTTCCGAACGAATCCTGCCCAGTCGCTCCCAATCCCACAACCAGCGCCCGCTCCAGTGCTCAGGCGGGACCTGCCTTGTATCCCACGCCGCGCACCGTGACGACGATCTCGGGGTGCTCCGGATCCTTCTCAATCTTGGCGCGGAGTCGCTGCACGTGGACGTTGACCAGCCGCGTGTCGGCCGCATGCCGGTAGCCCCAGACCTGCTCGAGCAGCACTTCGCGGGTGAACACCTGGCGCGGCTTGCGGGCCAGCGCCACCAGCAGGTCGAACTCCAGCGGGGTGAGGCTGACCGGCCGCCCGTTCCGCTTCACCGAATGCCCGGCCACGTCGATGAAGACGTCCACTATCTGCAGCATCTCGGGCGCAGGGTCGTCGGTCCGGCGCAGCCTGGCCCGGACGCGGGCAATAAGTTCCTTCGATTTGAACGGCTTGACGATGTAATCGTCGGCGCCCGATTCGAGCCCGAGCACCACGTCCACGGTGTCACTCTTCGCCGTCAGCATGACGATAGGCACGCCGGACTCGGTCCTGATCTGGCGGCAGACATCGATGCCATCGACGCCGGGCAGCATCAAGTCCAGCAGGACAAGGTCCGGGTGAGTGTCCCGGAACGCCTCAAGAGCCCTGTCCCCGTCCGCGACGAACGTGGGCTCGAATCCCTCACCGCGGAGCATGATGCCGAGCATCTCCGAGAGGGCTGCGTCGTCATCGACGACCAGCACGCGACCTTTCATGAGCCTCATAGTTCCATGGAAGTATCGGTCAGGGCACTATCCCGCATACCTGATCGGGCACATAGCAGACGAAGGTTACCCGCAGTGACGGGCTGCGCGACCCCACGTTCTGTCACAAGGGCTGTGACGAGGGATGCCGGCGTCACGTCGAACGCGGGGTTGTAGGCGGCGCTTCCTGGCGGCGCGATCGCCTGGCCTGACATGTATGTGACCTCCTGCGCGGCGCGGTGCTCCAGCATGATCGCACTGCGATCCGGGGTAGCGAAATCGATCGTAGACATGGGCGCCACTACAACGAAAGGCACGCTGTGGTGGCGGGCCAGCACGGCCAGGCCGTACGTGCCGATCTTGTTCGCCACGCTGCCGTCCGCGGCGATCCGATCCGCCCCGGTCAGTACGATATCCACCTCCCCGGCGGCGAGAAGCGACCCAGCCGCCGCATCCGGCAGCACCGCGTAGTCGATACCGGCCCGCCTGGCCTCATACGCGGTCAGCCGCGCGCCCTGCAGCAGCGGCCTGGTCTCGTCCACCCAGAGCCTGGCCAGGCGCCCGGCCCGGTGCGCCGCGAGAACCACCGCGAAGGCGGTTCCCTCGCCCGCAGACACCAGCCTGCCGGTGTTGCAGTGGGTCAGAATCTTGGCGTCGTGGGCCGGCAGCAGGGGCAACCCGTACGCGGCCATCGCGGCGCTCGCGGCGACATCCTCCTCGGCGATGGCGCGGGCCTCGGCGAGGGCAGCTTGTGCCGAGAACCGCTGCCCATCATGGGTCTCTTCCTGGCCTGCGGCCTGGTATGCGAGCAGTACCCGGCGGACGCCCCAGGCCAGATTCACCGCGGTAGGCCGTGCTCGGCTGATGACCTCGGCGGCTGCGGCCACATCGTCGCCGCGGGCGGCGGCCAGTGCGACTCCGAACGCGCCCGCCACCCCCAGCAGTGGTGCACCGCGAACCACCAGGCGGCGGATCGCGTCCTCCAGTGCGATGACGTCGCGGCAGGTGACGACCGCCTCCTCGGCTGGCAGCCTGGTCTGGTCGAGCAGCGCGATCGCGGGTCCCTCGGGCGGGTCGACCCAGCGCAACACGGGAATGTCCATACTTCGAGTGTGCGCCGCTGCGGCCCTGCGCGGCGGGCACCCCACGGCCGATGCGCGCTGTCGCGAGGCGACTCGCTGTCGAACGGACATATCACGATCGCGTGTTTCGTTAGACCACTGGCTTCATCCCGGCACCGCTTCGTGCGAGTATGGGCGCCACCGGGGACAGGGGTCAACCCGGCCAGCGGCGAGCACTGGCCCGGTGGCATGCCGTGAAGGATGCGGCAGCGCGCCGTGACGGATGCCGCGGCACGCCGTGACGGATGCGGCGGCACGCCGTGACGGATGCGGCAGCGCGCCGTGAAGGAGAGTCATGACAGACAGTCCGTCGTCCAGTCCGTCGGGCGCGCAGGGAGACGACCAGCCCGGACAAGACCAGGCCGGGCCGGACCAGTCAGGGCAGCACGAGCCAGGCCAGGGCCAGACAGGGCAGGGCCAGACCGCGCAGGGCCAGACCGCGCAGGGCCAGACCGCGCAGGGCCAGCCATGGGTTCCCCCGCCTGGCCAGCAGGGCGCATACGGGCCGACCCCCGCTGGCGGCCAACACGGCTACGGCCAGCCCCCCGGCAGCCAGCCGGGTTACGGGCAGCCCGCCGGCAGCGCGCAAGGTTACGGCCAGCCCCCAGGCGGCCATCCCTACGGGCCTCCTCCGGGCAGCCAGCAAGGCTACGGCCAGCATCCAGGCAGCCAGTCGGGCTACGGGCAGCCGGGTTACGGGCAGCCGGGCTACGGGCAGCCGGGCTACGGGCCAGCGGGAGGCGCGTGGCCTACGCACGCACCGTCCGCTCCCAAGCCTGGAGTCATCCCGCTCCGGCCCCTCGTCGTCGGCGAGATCCTGGATGGCGCATTCTCTTCGATCCGGCAGAACCCCAAGGCCACGCTCGGACTGGCCGCGATCCTGATGACGATCGCCGGGGTCATCACCACGACGATCACGCTCATCATGCGCGGTCTCACCGGCGGGATCAGCCAGACCACTCTGGGTCCGAACGCGACGTCGGCCCAGGTCTGGCACTTCGTCGGCCGGGTATTCGCCGTCCTGGGAGCACCAGCGCTCGTGTCCATAGTGCTCGCGATCCTTATGCAGAGCATCCTGGCCGGCCTGCTCACGGCGGTCATCGGCCGCGGGGTGCTGGGCCACCGGATCACCGCCGGGGAAGCGTGGCGGATCGCGGCTCCGCGGCTGCCCGCCGTGGTCGGGGCGGCCTTTGCCGTCGTGGGGATCCTCGTTGCCCTCTGGGCCCTGCTCGGCCTGGTGCTGCTTGGCCTCTCCCTGGCCGGCGCGCCGACCGCCTTGATCGTCGGCCTCGGCGTGCTCGGATTCTTCCCGGTGCTGGTGCTGACGATCTGGTTCGGGGTCATGCTCAGCCTGGCTACCCCGGCTGTGGTGCTGGAGCGCCAGAGTCCGCTCCAGTCCCTGCGCCGCTCCTGGAGGCTGGTCAGCCGCAGCTTCTGGCGGGTGTTCGGCATCCTGCTCCTGGCCGGGCTGATAGTGGCCATCGCGGGCGGCATCCTGCAATTCCCGTTCGCCATCGCGTCAGGTGCCACGGCGTTCGGCAGCGGCGGTGTCCTGTCCGGGAACGGGCCCGGCGTGGTGAGCACCTTGATCGGCGCGGTCGGTGGAATAGTCGCGAGCACTGTCACCCGGCCAATAGCGGCCGGCGTGATCGTGCTGCTCTACGTCGACATGCGGATGCGCAAGGAGGGCCTCGACCTGGCCCTGCAGACTGCCGCGGGCAGCGAGCAGGCGCCTGGCGATGAGTTCGCGACAGTGTGGCGGCCACCAGCCGACAACCCGACATTCCAGCCCGGCGCCCCCATGACGACCTCCGACACCCCTCCCCCGGCCGCGGGCCCGCCGCCGTCGTGGTGATCGCTCCGGCAGCGGTCGCGGCGGCCGATGGTGAGCACCCGATCGGCCGCGACGCCGCGCAGCGACTCGCCCGCGCCGAACTGTCCAAGGCCATCTACCACCCGCACGAATCCCTCACGCAGCGGATCCTCAATGCCATCAACGACTGGCTGAACAGGCTCTTCAACAGCGGGAACTCGGTGCCCGGCGGCTGGTGGGCGCTGATCGCCCTGGCTGCTATCGCGGTAGTGGTGATCGCCATCGTCATGACCCGGATCGGCCCAGTCGCCCGGCAGCGCCGGCACGCGGAGGACCAGATCTCGCAGGCCCGCGCGGTTACCGCCAGCGATCACCGCTCGCGGGCCGGGCGACTCGCGAGCGCGGGCGACTACTCCGCCGCGATCGTCGAGTGCGTGCGTGCGATCGCCCGGCAACTGGAAGAGCGCGGCGTCCTCGCGCCGCGGGCGGGCCGGACCGCCGACGAGATCGCGGATGAGGCCGGCCAGGTGCTGCCCGGTGATGCTGATGCCCTACGTGACGCGGCCCGGCTGTTCGATGACGTCTGCTACGGGCAGCGCCAGGGAACCAGGGACGGCTACCAGCGAGTGCAAGCCCTCGACGCCCGGATAGAGGCGGCCGAGACCGGACCGCAGCCCACGCCGGTCATGGTCGCTCAAGGGAGCGGCCCGCGATGAGCCGACCCGCCAGCACCGGACCCGCCAGCACCGGACCCGTCAGCACCGGACCCGACGGCACCAGGTTGTCACGGCCGGTCTCCGCCGGGCCCGTGGACAGCTGGCGCCAGTGGCGGGCCCCGCTCGGGATCGTTCTGGTGATCCTCCTCGGCGGAGCGCTGATCGCCTTGCTGCAACCGTCCGCCAGCACCCACAGGTACCTGGATCCCAGGGACGCCGGGCAATCCGGCGCCAGGGCCCTCGCGGCCCTCCTGGCCCAGCGCGGCGAGCCGGTGATCAGGGCCGGGACCGTCGAGTCCGCCGAGAAGGCGGCGCGTGGCCGCGTCACTCTGGTCATCACCAGCCCCGGACTACTCAGCGCCCGGCAACTCAGGAGCCTCGCCGGGGTGCGCAGCAGCCTGCTCCTGGTGGAGCCGGTAAGCGCGTCACTCGCGGCGCTCGCCCCGGGTGCCACGGTGGCCGGCCATGGGCCGGTGCGTACCGCCAGTCCGGGCTGCGGCCTGAGCGCGGCCAGGCTGGCCGGCAACGCGGACATGGGTGACGTGCTGCTTCGCTCCACCGCGCCCGGCGCGTGGCACTGCTACCCAGTGGACGGCGATCCGTCCCTGGTGCGCTACTCCACAGGCAGCCGAACCACAGGCAGCCGAACCACCGGCAGCCGAACCACAAGCGGCCAGACCACAAGCGGCCAGAGCGCGGGCGGCCGGACCATCACCCTGCTGGGCAGTGGCGCGCCGCTCACCAATCAATACCTGGCCCGGCACGGCAACGCTGCGCTGGCCCTGGACCTGCTGAGCGGCAGCTCGCGGATCGTCTGGCTGGTTCCGCCGCTGCCGCTGGCCGGCGCATCGCCGGGCGGGCCCCCGGCCGGTGGCACGCAGTCCTTCTTCACCCTGATCCCATGGCCGGCCTACCTGGTAACGATCCAGCTCGCCATCGCCGTGGCGCTGGCCGCGCTGTGGCGGATGCGCAGGCTCGGACCGCTGGTCGCCGAGCCCCTGCCGGGGATCGTGCGCGCGTCGGAGACCGTAGAGGGCCACGGCCGCCTGTACCGGTCCCGGCGATCCCGTGACCGGGCCGCCGCAGTCCTGCGCGCCGCCGCCCTGGACCGGATCACGACCAGGCTGGCACTGCCCCGGGGCGCCGGCGCCGACGCAGTTTGCGCGGCGGTGGCAGCCAGAACCGGGCGCGAGGCAGGCACAATCAGGGCCATCATGTTCGGGGCCGTGCCACGCGACGACGCCGCGCTTGTCGCGCTCGCCCACGAGATCGACACCCTCGAAGCTGACACCCTGGAAGCAGGCACGCTCAAGGCAGGCAGCATCAAGGCAGGCGCCCTCGAAGCTGACGCCCTCGAAGCTGACACCCTCGAAGCTGACACCCTCGAAGGACAGGTTCGCACGTATTGACAACCGTAAGGATCGAACACATGCGTGAGGCCGAAAGCCGTTTCCTTCCCGGCCGCAGCGCCGGGGCTTGCCCGGCAGGTCAACGGTGACCGCCGAATACCAGCCCGCGACTGGGCTGGCCGCCCCGGGCGATGTCAGCACGCCTGGCCCATCCGGCGACACCAGGCCGCCGGGACCAGCCTGGGAAGGCAGTACGCAGGCTCCGCAGGCCACCCCGGCAGCTTCGGCCCAGTCAGCGCCGCGGCCGGAACCCGCCGACTTGCGTGCTGCATTGGAGGCGGTTCGGACAGAGGTGGGAAAGGCTGTCATCGGGCAGGACGCGGTGCTCACAGGGTTGGTTATCTGCCTGCTGTGCCGGGGGCATGTACTGCTCGAAGGCGTCCCCGGCGTGGCGAAGACCCTCCTGGTGCGGGCCCTGGCGGCCGCGCTCTCGCTGCGCAGCACGCGGGTCCAGTTCACCCCGGACCTGATGCCCGGCGACGTGACTGGCTCGCTGATCTACGACGCGAAGACCGCGCTCTTCCAGTTCCGGGAGGGCCCGGTCTTCACCAACCTGCTCCTCGCGGATGAGATCAACCGGACGCCACCCAAGACACAGGCCGCGCTGCTTGAGGCGATGCAGGAGCGGCAGGTCTCCGGGGAGGGCACGCCGCGGCCGCTGCCCGAGCCGTTCCTCGTGGCCGCCACGCAGAACCCGATCGAGTTCGAGGGGACTTACCCGCTGCCTGAGGCACAGCTCGATCGGTTTCTCGTTAAGCTCACTGTTCTTGTTCCGGGGCGGGACGAGGAAATCGGGATACTCGCGCGGCACGCTGGGGGGTTCGATCCCGGTGACCTGGCGAGCGCCGGCATCCGGCCGGTGGCCGGGCAGGCAGAAGTCGACGGGGCCGCCGCCGCGGTGCGAGGCGTGCGGGTGGCGCCTGAAGTAGCCGGCTACATCGTGGACCTGTGCCGCGCCACCCGGCAGTCGCCATCCCTGCGGCTCGGCGTGTCCCCGCGCGGCGCGACCGCCTTGCAGGCCACGAGCCGAGCGTGGGCCTGGCTGGCGGGGCGGGACTACGTGACGCCCGACGACGTGAAGGCGCTGGCCCGGCCGACCCTCCGGCATCGCGTCCAGTTGCGGCCGGAGGCCGAACTCGAGGGCGCCTCCCCGGATGGTGTGCTCGAAGCCGTGCTCGCCTCGGTGCCGGTCCCCCGGTGAGCCCCGTTCGATGGCGCTGACCGGGCGAGCGGCGCTGGCCGCGCTGATCGGCGCGCTCGTGGTGCTGGCCTTCCGCACCGCGGCGGTGCTGCTGATCGTCAACGGCCTGGTGCTCGCCGCGATCGCCGTCGACCTGGTGCTGGCGGGCAGCGTCCGGCCGCTGCGGATGACCCGGTTCGGCGACACCAGAGTCCTGCTCGGCGAAACCGCCTCGATCACGCTCACGGTGGAGAACCCGGGGCGGCGCCCGGTGCGAGCCATCGTGAGGGACTCATGGCAGCCGAGTGCGCATGCGCGACCGGGCCGCGTGCTGCTGCGCATCCCGCCGCGCGGGCGGGCCACGCTGACCACCGCCCTCACACCCGACCGGCGCGGCGAGAAGCGGCCGGCCGCGGTGACCGTGCGCTCCTTCGGCCCTTGCGGGCTCGCCGCCCGGCAGGGCAGGCACGTCGTGCCGTGGGCAGTCCGGGTTCTCCCCCCGTTCCGCAGCCGCAGGCACCTGCCCGAGAAGCTCTCCCGGCTGCGCCAGCTCGAGGGCCAGCACCGCAGCCTGCTGCGTGGCCAGGGCACCGAGTTCGACTCTCTCCGCGAGTACGTCATCGGCGACGACGTCCGGTCCATCGACTGGCGGGCCGCGGCGAGGTCGCGCGACCTGATGGTGCGCACCTGGCGGCCGGAGCGCGACCGCCGGATCCTCGTCGTCCTCGACACCGGCCGGACCTCAGCCGGCCGGGTCGGCGGTGTCCCCCGGCTTGACTCCTCCATGGACGCGACACTGCTGCTCGCCGCGCTCGCGTCGCGGGCGGGCGACCGGATCGACATGATCGCCTTCGACCGGCGGGTGCGCGCCCGGGTGCTGGGCGCTACCCGCTCGACCGTCCTCGCCTCGTTCACCAACGCGCTGGCCCCGCTCGAAGCTGAACTGACCGAGTGCGACATGGCGGCACTGGCCAGCGCCGTGCTCGCCGTGGCGCGTCATCGCTGCCTGATTGTGCTGCTCACCGACCTCAATGTGACTGCCATCGAGGAGGGGCTGCTGCCCCGGCTGCCCGTCCTCGCCTCCCGGAACCTGGTCATGATCGCGGCCGTTGCGGACCCGAAGCTGGACGAGCTGGCCGCCGCCCGGGGTGACGCCCCCCGCGTTTACGCCGCCGCGGCGGCCGAGCGGGCCCGGGCCGAGCGGCAGCGGATCTCGGCTCGGCTCCGGCGGCGCGGTGTGCAGGTAGTGGACGCCCCACCAGATCGGCTTCCCGCCGCACTGGCCGACGCCTACCTGGCGCTCAAAGCCACCGGCCGCCTGTAGACGCCCCAGGTCACCAGGTCACCAGGTCACCAGGTCACCAGGTCACCCGGTCACCCGGTCACCCGGTCACCGGCGCCACGTCGGGCGCTTCTGCCATGTCCGGCGTCTGCCCGGCGGCGCTCGCCCGGCGGCCGAGCAGGATGGCGTAACTCAGGAAGGCCGCCTCAGCCACCGCGCCGATCAGGATGCGCGCCCAGGTCGGCAACGGCGACGGCGTCACGAACGCCTCGATGACCCCGGAGATCAGCAGGACCACGATGAGCCCGAGCGCGATCGTGACCGCCGCGCGGCCCTCCTCGGCGAGCGCCTGGCTCCGGGGGCGGGGACCGGGGTCGATGACGCACCAGCCGAGCCGCAGGCCCGCCGCCGCGGCCAGGAACACCGCGGTGAGCTCCAGCATCCCGTGCGGCAGGATCAGCGCGAAGAACAGCCCGCCCTTGCCGTGCGCGAACATCAGCCCACCCTCAATGCCGCCATTGGCGGCGTTGAGGAAGAGCAGCCAGAGCGTGGGCAGCCCGAGCAGGATCCCGAAGACCAGGGACAGCGCGGCGACCCACACGTTGTTGGTCCACACCTTGGCCGCGAACGAGGTAGCGGCGTACTGCGAGTAGTAGTTCTGGAACTGATGGTTCACCAGCTGCCGGACCGCTGCCCGCGGCAGCAGCTCGGCCTGGACGACAGGCGACCTCGCGACCCACCACCCCAGCAGGACCGCGACCAGAAACGACCCGAGCGTGGTGCCCAGCCACCACCAGCGCGCACGGTAGGCCATGGCGGGGAACGAGATCACCGCGAAACGGGCCACGGCATTCCACGCCGGGACATGCGAGCCGGTCACCGCGCTCCGGGCCCTCGCCACCCGGCTGGACAATCCCGCGACGAGGGCTGGGTCGTGCCCTGAGGAACGTACCGCGGACAGGTGCGTGGCCGTCCGCTGGTACAGGGTGACCAGCTCATCCACCTCGGCGCCGGTCAGCGCGCGCCGCCGCTTGACCAACGTGTCGAGCCGCTTCCAGTCGGGCTGGTGCGCGGCCACGAAGGCATCGACGTCCACCAGTGGAGACTACTGCGCCCGGCCGGGCTAGCCTTGTGCCGGAATCGACCAAACTGGGAGCTTGAGTGGACGAGGTCGTCACCGGTGAGGCCGTCGTCCTCGAGGTGCCGGTGGCGCGGTTCCCGAGCCGCATGATCGCGCTGGCCATCGACCTGGCGGTTCAGTTCTTCCTGCTTTTCGTCGTCCTCCTGGCCACCGGGGCCGCGATCGCGGGAGGCGGCCTTGACCAAGCCTCGGGCGGGGCCGTAGGGCTGACCAGCATCGTTTTGATCATCGTGGGGTACCCGGCGATCTTCGAGACGCTGACCAGGGGGAAGTCTCTGGGAAAGCTCGCCCTGGGCCTGCGGGTGGTAAGTGAGGACGGCGGCCCGGAACGCTTCCGCCAGGCTCTGGTGCGGGCGCTGACGGGCGTGCTGGAGTTCTGGATCTTCTTCGGCATCCCCGCGCTCCTCACCTCGCTGCTGTCCGCGAGGGGCAAGCGCCTCGGTGACATGTTCGCCGGGACCTTCGTCATCCAGGAACGGCTGCCCGGACGGAAGACGCTCGCCCCGCCCCTGGCGACGGTTCCGCCCTACCTCGTCGATTGGGCTTCGACCCTTCAGCTCTCCGGGCTGACCGACGCCACGGCCGAGACCGCCCGCGGTTACCTCAGCCGCTTCTACGAACTCACGCCTGCCGCGCGGGCGGAGTTCGGGCAGCGGATCGCCGCGGCGGTGCAGGCACAGGTCAGCCCGCTGCCGCCGCCCGGCACCCCGCCCCCTGACTACCTCACTGCCGTTCTTTCCGAACGACGATCAAGGGAGCATGCCCGGATCATGGCGCACGGGCCTTACGCAGCCGGTCCCGGCCCGTTCTCCGCCCCCCAGCCGCCCCAGGGTTCGCAGCAGTCCCCCGGCGCTGAGCCGCCGCCCAGTCCCCAGGAGCCCCCGGCGGACCCGGTCAACGACCCGGCCGCTACCCGGCCGAGCGGATTCCGACCCCCTCTGTGACGGGGCGGGCCACTTAGGTCTGTTGCCAGGAACTGAGGTATTCCTGCTGCGCCGGGGTGAGCGTGTCGATCTCAGCGCCGGACGACGCCAGGGCTAGTCTCGCGACCTGGTCATCGATGGCGGGCGGCACGCTGTGCACCCCCGGCAGCAGCGAGCCGTGCTCACGAGCGAGCCAGCCCAGGACGAGGGCCTGGCCGGCGAATGACACGTCCATGACGGCTGGCGGGTTGCCCTCGGCGGCGACCAGGTTCACGATCCGGCCCTCGGCCAGCAGGAGCAGCCGCCGGCCGTCAGCGAGCAGATACTCGTCCGTGTGCGGGCGCACGTCATGGCTGATCTCGATCGCCATGTCGGCGAGCGCGCGCACATCGATCTCGACGTCGAAATGGCCGGCGTTGCACAGGATCGCCCCATCCCGCAGCAGCGGCAGGTGCTCGGCCCCGATCACGTTGCGCGAGCCGGTCGCGGTGATGAACAGCTCACCGAGCGGTGCGGCGGCCGCCATGGGCAGCACGCGGAAGCCCTGCATGAAGGCGTCCAGCGCGCGCACCGGATCAACTTCGGTCACGATGACCTGCGCGCCGAGCCCTCTGGCCCGCTGCGCGATCCCGGTGCCGCAGGGCCCGTAGCCGGCCACCACCACCACCTTGCCGGCCAGCATGACATTGGTGGCCCGCACGATCCCGTCGATGGCCGACTGGCCGGTGCCGTACCTGTTGTCGAACATGAGCCTGGTCGCGGTGGCGTCCGCGGCCACCGCGGGGAAGCCGAGCATTCCTTCCGCGGCCATCCGGCGCAGCCTGATCACCCCGGTCGTGGTCGACTCACACCCGCCCAGCACCGCGCCAAGCAAGTCGGGCCGCTGCGTGTGGAGCGTGTTCACCAGATCGCCACCGTCGTCCACGACCAGGTCCGGCCCGGAGTCGAGCGCCCGGTGGATGTGCTCGTCGTAGGTCAGCCGGTCGGCGCCGGCCCGCGCGTAGACTACGGCCGCGCCGTCCGCGACCAGCGCGGCCGCGATGTCGTCCTGGGTGGAAAGCGGATTCGAGGCCGCCAGGAACACCCGGGCCCCGCCCGCCCGCAACGCGTGCACCAGCACCGCCGTCTCCGCCGTGACATGCAGGCACGCCGCTATCGTGAGCCCGCCGAGCGGCTGCTCGGCCGCGAACCGCTCGCCGATCAGGCGCAGCACCGGCATCGCGCGCCGCGCCCAGCCGATGCGCGCCATGCCCGCATCGGCCAGTCCGGGGTCCGCGATATCGGAGGCCGGCTCCGCGGGCCCCCCGCGCCCGGCGAGCCCGCCGAGCCCTCCAAGGCCCGCGATCCTGCCGGGCGGGGTGGCCGTCATGCGTTCAGTAACGGTAGGCGTCGGGCTTGTAGGGACCCTCGACCGGCACCCCGATGTAGTCGGCCTGCTCCTT
>WNFJ01527077.1_pt2 | contig 20874 bp, 16 predicted proteins | sample 5400461 | NCBI WGS metagenome assembly WNFJ01 (sample SAMN13153349, study PRJNA577476) | soil metagenome | isolation source: 115 cm saprolite on Douglas fir-dominated hillslope | place: USA:California | collected 2013-09-17
GGCTCACCTGCCCATCGCCGGGTTCGACACGTGCGCCGCGCCCTCGATTCGCGCCATGCGCGCGTGGCGGCCCTTCTACGCGGCCGTCGCGATCTACATCGGCGGCGCGAACCGGGCCTGCGATCAGGTCAATCTCTCGGCGCTGTGGGTGCGGCGGGTCAAGGCGATGGGATGGTCGCTGATCCCCACGTACGTCGGCCTTCAGCCACCGTGCGACCGTTTCGGCGGCAGGATCAGGCCGAAGCGGGCCGCGAGCGAAGGCGCCGTGGCCGCGGTCGACGCGGTAGCCCTGGCGCGAGGGTTGCACCTGCGCCGTCACGCCCCCATCTACTTCGACATGGAGGGGTACCCCGCGAGGAAGCGATGCCGCCGCGCCGTGCTCACCTTTCTCGACGCCTGGACCCGCCGGCTGCGGGCCCGCGGCTACACCTCCGGCGTCTACTCGAGCGCCGCGTCAGGCGCACAGGACCTGGGCAGCACACGGTCGATCGGCGGTCACCCGCTCGCCAGGCCGGAAACCATCTGGTTCGCGCTGTGGGACGGCCACGGCGACGTGCGGGGAGAGCCCTACCTGGCCGCTTCATGGTGGCCAGCCGGCCGGCGCATCAAGCAGTTCCGCGGCGGTCGCTGGCAACGGCACGGCGGGTTCCGGCTCAACATTGACCGTGACGAGGTATTCGGATCCGTCTATTAGCACAGAACAGAACACAGCCGCCGCGCCTTACCGGGCCGATTCGCACCACGCGGCGCGTGGCCATAAGCTTGGGGACCGTACATCGGGCCCGATAAGATCGCGCTCGCTAGCCGGGCCCCGATAGCCGGGCTCCTGGCTGGAGCTCGATATCTTGACTCGCTCGGCGGGGGCGAGCGCCGAACAGAGGGCACCACAGTACCCACGTACGCGCGCGCGCCGAGCCGGATCCGTCTCGCTCGGCAAGAACACGAGGACGCGCGTTCGCAGCCCCGCCGACCGCCAGCCGGATGGAGATCTTCATGGCCCGACGCAACGAGACCCTCGAGACGATCGTCAACCTCTGCAAACGCCGCGGAATCATCTTCCCGTCCAGTGAGATCTATGGCGGGCTCCGCGCGTCGTGGGATTACGGTCCGCTCGGCGTCGAGCTGAAGAACAACGTCAAGCGCCAATGGTGGCGCGCGATGGTGCAGGAGCGGGAGGACGTTGTCGGCATCGACTCTTCCGTGATCCTGGCCAGGGAGGTGTGGGAGGCGAGCGGTCACGTCAAGGAGTTCGTCGACCCGCTCACCGAGTGCCTGTCCTGCCACAAGCGATTCCGCGCCGACCATCTCGCCGAGGCGTACGAGGCCAAGCGGGGCCACCCCCCGGCGGCCGGCCTGGCCGACATCACGTGCCCGAACTGCGGAACCACCGGCGCCTTCACCGAGCCCCGGATGTTCAACGGCCTGCTCAGAACCTCGCTCGGCCCGGTGGAGGACGAGTCGGGCCTTGCCTATCTCCGGCCGGAGACCGCGCAGGGAATATTCATCAATTTCCGCGCGGTGCAACAGTCGTCGCGCCGCAAGATTCCCTTCGGGATCGGCCAGATAGGCAAAGCGTTCCGTAACGAGATCACCCCGGGCAACTTCATCTTCCGCACGCGTGAGTTCGAGCAGATGGAGATGGAGTACTTCGTCGAACCGGGAACCGACGCCGACTGGCACGAGTACTGGATCGGCAACCGGATGGATTGGTATACCGATCTCGGGATCCGCGGGGAGAACCTCCGCCTGTACGAGCATCCGGCGGACAAGCGCTCGCATTATTCGAAGCGGACCGTCGATGTCGAGTACCGGTTCGGCTTCCACGGCAGCGAGTGGGGTGAGCTCGAGGGCATCGCCAACCGTGGGGACTACGACCTGTCCGTGCACGCGAAGGCGTCGGGTGAGGATCTGTCCTACTTCGACCAGGACTCGGGCACCCGGTACCTGCCCTATGTCATCGAGCCCTCGGCCGGAGCCGACCGCTGCGTCCTCGCCATCCTGATCGACGCCTATAACGAGGACGAGGCGCCGAACGCCAAGGGGGTGATGGAGAAGCGCACGGTCATGCGGCTCGACCCCCGCATCGCCCCGGTCAAGGTGGCGGTGCTGCCGCTGTCCCGCAACGCCGATCTGTCCCCGAAGGCCCGTGATCTGGCGGCCGCGCTGCGGAAGCGGTGGAACACCGAGTTCGACGATGCGAGCGCGATCGGCCGCAGGTACCGCCGCCAGGACGAGGTCGGGACGCCGTTCTGCGTGACGGTCGACTTCGAGACGCTGGAGGATCAGGCCGTCACGGTACGGGAGCGCGACTCGATGGGGCAGGAGCGGGTCGGCGTCGGCCGCCTCGAGTCGTACCTCGACGAGCGCTTGCCGCGCTGCTGACAGGTCATTGGCGCGCGTTTGATCCCGAACGGCTGCGCACCCTGACGCCAGCGTCGCCGGCGCTGTCGCCCGCGGCAGGCTCCGCAACGAGACCGGGAAGCGACCATGGAACTCCTGCACTCCGGCAAGGTCCGCGAGGTGTACGCCGACGGTGACGACGTCATCCTGGTGACGTCCGACCGGGTCAGCGTTTACGACGTCGTGCTGCCGACGCCGATCCCCGGCAAGGGGGAGATCCTCACGCAGCTGTCACTGTGGTGGTTCGGCAAGCTCGCGGACGTCGCACCCAACCACGTGATCTCCGTGACCGACGTCCCCGGGGAGTTCGCCGGGCGGGCGATGAGATGCCGCCGGCTGGAGATGCTGCCCGTCGAGTGCATCGCCCGCGGCTACCTCGCCGGCCTTGGCCTGCGTGCGTACGAGGCGTCGGGCGCGGTGTCCGGGGTCACCCTGCCGCCTGGACTGGCCGAGGGGTCCCGCCTGCCTGAGCCGATCTTCACGCCGACCACCAAGGCAGCCGTGGGTCACGACGAGTTCATCACGTTCGGCGACGTCGCCGCGCAGTTCGGCGACGCGACGGCCAAGGAGCTCAGCAGGATCACCCTCGAGGTGTATCGGCGCGGCGCGGACCTGGCTGCTGGGCGCGGCATCATCGTCGCCGACACCAAACTCGAGTTCGGCCTGACCGCAGACGGCACCCTGGTTCTCGCCGACGAGGTGCTCACCCCTGACTCGTCGCGATTCTGGCCTGCGGACCAGTGGCAGCCGGGGCGGCCGCAGTACGCGTTCGACAAGCAGATCGTCCGCGACTGGGCGGCGGCGACCGGTTGGGACAAGCGTCCCCCGGGGCCGCGGATCCCCCTGGAGATCGTTCAGGCCGCACAACGCAGGTACATCGAGATCTACGAACGCATCACGGGCATGCCCTGGGTGCCGGCGTCGCCGCGCGGGTCGTAGTCCTCGGGCAGGCGCGGGCGAGCCGCAGGTCACCGTGGCCGCGGCCGGGCCGGCCGCGCGGCTGTTTCACCTTGGTTCCAGGCGGTTTGCCGAGGGTGAACCCGAACTGGCACAGAATCCGCCGCAGCGTGGCGCACCGGCTGCTCAGTGCTCGGTAGAGTTCGAGTTATCGGGGCCGTGAGGCCCGCAAATCACCCATGCCGCCCGCATCGGGGCCGTCGCCCGCACCGGGCCGCATCACGAGGAGAACGCGCAGTGGCCAAGCTCGTCTACGCATTCGCCGAAGGCAACAAGGATCTCAAGGACCTGCTCGGTGGCAAGGGCGCCAACCTCGCCGAGATGACAAACCTGGGCCTTCCTGTACCGCCCGGCTTCACCATCACGACCGAGGCGTGCCGCTATTTCCTGGCCAACGGCAACGTCCCTGACGGCCTGGACGATGAGGTCGGCACCCACCTGGCCGCTCTCGAGCAGGCGATGGGCAAACGGCTGGGCGACCCTGGCGACCCACTGCTCGTCAGTGTCCGCTCCGGCGGCAAGTTCTCCATGCCGGGGATGATGGACACGGTCCTCAACATCGGCATTTCTGACGAGTCCGTGCACGGCCTGGCCAAGCAGTCCGGCAGCGAGCGATTCGCCTGGGACGCCTACCGGCGCCTCATCCAGATGTTCGGCAAGACCGTACTCGGCATCGACGGTGACGTCTTCGAGCACGCGATCGACTCGGCCAAGAAGGCCAAGGGCACCGCGAACGACCTTGACCTCGACGCCGAGGATCTGCGCCACCTGACCGAGACCTTCAAAGACATCGTCACGGAGCAGACGGGGCGCGAGTTCCCGGCCGACCCGCGCGAGCAGATGAACCTCGCGATCCGTGCTGTCTTCGAATCGTGGAACTCCCCGCGGGCGATCCTTTACCGGCGTCAGGAACGGATCCCTGCGGACCTCGGCACCGCGGTCAACGTGGTCGCGATGGTCTTCGGCAACCTCGGCATGGACTCGGGGACGGGCGTGGCCTTCACCCGCGACCCCGGCAGCGGCCACCCGGGCGTATACGGCGACTACCTGCAGAACGCGCAGGGCGAGGACGTCGTAGCCGGAATCAGGAACACGGTGCCGCTGCAGGACCTCGAGCGGATCGACAAGAAGTCCTACGACGAGCTGCTTCAGATCATGGCGATCCTGGAGAACCACTACCGCGACCTGTGCGACATCGAGTTCACGATCGAGCGCGGCAAGCTGTGGATGCTCCAGACGCGCGTCGGCAAGCGCACCGCCGCGGCGGCCTTCCGTATCGCCACCCAGCTCGTCGACCAGGGCCTGATCGACATGGACGAGGCGGTCAGCCGGGTCACGGGGGACCAGCTCGCCCAGCTGATGTTCCCACGGTTCGACTCCTCCGCCGCCACGAACAAGATCACTACCGGCGTGAGCGCCTCGCCGGGCGCCGCCGTCGGTCATGTCGTTTTCGACTCCGCCCGGGCGGCCGAGCGCGCGGCCGCGGGCGAGGACGTCATCCTGGTCCGCCGTGAGACCAACCCGGACGACCTGACCGGGATGATCGCGGCCCGCGGGATCCTCACCAGCCGGGGCGGCAAGACCAGCCACGCCGCGGTGGTCGCCCGCGGCATGGGTACGACCTGCGTGTGCGGCGCGGAGGAACTCGACGTCGACATCCCTGGCCGCAAGTTCACGGCGCCAGGCGGCGTCACCGTCGCAGAGGGCGACGTGCTCTCGATCGACGGCACAAGCGGCGATGTCTACCACGGCGCCGTACCGGTCACCGCGTCCCCGGTGGTCGAGTACTTCGAGGGCGGCATGGACCCGTCGTCGGCTGACGCCGACGACTTGATCGAGGCCGTTCACCGGATCATGGTGCACGCCGACGCGCGGCGCCGCCTCGGCGTGTACGCGAACGCCGACACGGGGGAGGACTGCGCGCGCGCCCGCAGGTTCGGCGCGGGGGGCGTCGGCCTGGTCCGCACCGAGCACATGTTCCTCGGTGAGCGGCGACGGCTCGTCGAGCACCTCATCCTCGCCGAGGACGAACAGCAGCGGCAGTCCGCGCTCGACGCGCTCGAACCGCTGCAGCGCGGCGACTTCATCGAGATCTTCGAGGCGATGGACGGGCTGCCGGTGACGATCCGGCTGCTCGACCCGCCGCTGCACGAGTTCCTCCCCGACCTCACCGACCTCACGGTCAAGGTCGCACTCGCCGGTGACAAGGCCAGCGAGCAGGACCGTAAGCTGCTCGACGCCGTTCGCCGTCTGCACGAGGTCAACCCCATGCTCGGGCTGCGCGGTGTCCGCCTCGGCCTGGTCATCCCCGGTCTGTATCAGATGCAGGTCCGGGCGATCGCACAGGCTGCCGCCGAGCGGAAGCAGGCGGGCGGCAACCCGGAACCGGAGATCATGATCCCGCTCGTCGGCGCCGTGCAGGAACTCGAACTCGAGCGCGACGAGACGCAGAAGGTCCTCGCCGAGGTCGCCGCGTCGGCCGGCGTCGACGTGCACACGCTGATCGGCACGATGATCGAGGTGCCGCGCGCGGCGCTCACCGCCGGCCAGATCGCGGAGGCGGCAGAGTTCTTCTCCTTCGGCACCAACGACCTCACCCAGATGGGCTGGGGCTTCTCCCGCGACGACGTCGAGGGCTCGTTCTTCAGCCGGTACCTGGAGCTCGGCGTGTTCGGCGTGTCGCCGTTCGAGACCATCGACGCCGACGGCGTCGGCCGGATGGTCAGGATCGGCGTGGAGGAGGGCCGGCGGGCGCGGCCGGACCTCAAGATCGGTGTCTGCGGTGAGCACGGCGGCGACCCCGAGTCCGTGCACTTCTTCCACAACGCTGGGCTCGACTACGTGTCCTGCTCACCGTTCCGGGTGCCCGTGGCCCGGCTGGAGGCAGGCCGGGCGGCCATCCAAACCGTAGGGAGCGACAGTCGCTGATTGAGCAGGGCAGGCTGACCGGTTACGACGCTCTGGCCACGGCGCGCTGGGCCGCCGAGCCGCCCAAACAGCCCGGGCGCAGCGCCTTCGAGCGGGACCGTGCGCGGGTGCTACACAGTTCGGCGCTGCGCAGGCTTGCCGCCAAGACCCAGGTGCTGGAGGTGGACGCGGGCGATTTCCCGCGCACGCGGCTCACCCATTCGCTCGAGTGCGCGCAGGTCGGCCGCGAACTGGGTAAGGCGCTTGGCGCCGACCCCGATCTGGTCGAGACCGCGTGCCTGGCTCACGACATCGGGCATCCGCCGTTCGGGCACAATGGTGAGGCCGCGCTCGATGCCGTGGCGCAGGACTGCGGGGGGTTCGAGGGCAACGCGCAGAGCCTGCGCCTGCTCACCCGGCTGGAGGCCAAGGTGATCACGGTGGCCGGCCGGAGCGCGGGGCTGAACCTGACCCGCGCGGTGCTGGACGCCGCGCTCAAATATCCCTGGATAGCGCCCGAAGTGCCCGCGGCGCAAGGGCCTGCGGCGCAAGGGCCTGCGGCGGATGGGCCTGCGGTGGATGGGCCTGCGCCGGCTGGGCCTGCGGTGGATGGGCCCGCGCCGGCTGGGCCTGCGGTGGCTGGGCCTGCGGTGGATGGGCCCGCGCCGTCCAGCGGGGCGAAGTACGGTGCGTATGCCGATGACGGCGAGGTATTCGGCTGGGTCAGGGAGGGCGCGCCGCGATGCCGGCCCTGCCTGGAGGCGCAGATCATGGACTGGGCCGACGACGTCGCGTATTCGGTACACGACCTGGAGGACGGCCTGTACGCGGGTCACGTCACGCTCAGGCAGCTTCACGATGAGTCAGAACGGCTCGCGGTGGCGCGGCTCACCGCGGCCATGTACGCCGATTCCGCGGAGCCTGCCACCGTGGCCGAGTTGTGCCAGGTGCTCGCCGATCTCCTCGCGCCCGGCTACTGGCCCGGCAGCTTCGACGGTGGCCCGCGTTCGCTCGCCGCGCTGAAGAACCTGACCAGCGAACTGATCGGCCGGTTTTGCCGCGCGGCGCAGTACGCCACGCAGGAGGCGTACGGCGGCGGCCCGCTGACCCGTTATGCCGCCGATCTGATCGTGCCGCGCCAGCAGCGGCTCGAGTGCGCTCTGCTCAAAGGGGTCACGGCGCACTACGTGATGAGCCGTCCCGGCGTGGGCGCGGTGCAGGAACGTCAGCGTGAGCTCATCGTCGAGCTGGCGGATGCGGTCGCCAGGGGCGCTCCGGCCACGCTCGATCCCGCGCTGCGACCAGCTTGGCTGGCCGCGCAGTCGGATGCCCGCGCGGATGCCCGCGCGGATGCCCGCGCGGATGCCCGATCGGATGCGCAGCGGCTGCGCGTCGTGGTCGACCAGATCGCCTCGCTCACCGACACGTCCGCGGTGGCCTGGCATCGCCGGCTGTGCGGGCGCGCCGGCGACCGCTGACCCAGGTGCGGTGCTGCCGCCTTCTGGCCGCTAGCGTGGTGCGTGCCCCGATCGTGCCGCGGGAAGGAACCCCACATGCCTGCCGAACCCAGTTTTGTGATCGTCGGAGCCAGCCTGGCCGGCGCCAAGGCCGCCGAGACCCTGCGTGCCGAGGGATTCGGCGGCGCGGTCGTACTCGTCGGCGCCGAAAAGGAACGTCCCTACGAGCGGCCACCGCTTTCCAAGGGCTACCTGCTCGGCAAGGACGACAGGAATGTGATCTACGTCCACGAAGAGGGCTGGTACGCGGAGCACGAGGTGGATCTGCGGCGCGGCGCGGTGGCGGTCTCTGTCGACCGGGCCGGCCGCCGCGTCGAACTCGCGGGCGGCGAGGCGATCGGCTACGGCAAGCTACTGATCACGACGGGTTCGTCGCCGCGCCGCCTGCAGGTGCCTGGTGGTGATCTTGAAGGTGTCTGCTACCTGCGCACGGTCGGTGACTCCGAGCGGCTCGCGGCCGCCTTCCGCGCCACCGGCCAAACGGGCGGCCGGGTCGTGATCGCCGGGGCCGGCTGGATCGGCTTGGAGACCGCCGCCGCGGCGCGGTCCTACGGCTGCGAGGTAACCGTCGTGGAGCCAGAGCCGACGCCGCTGAACCGGGTTCTCGGGCCCGAACTGGGCGAGCTGTTCGCCGCCCTGCACCGCCGCCACGGCGTCGACTTCAAGCTGCGCACCGGGGTGGCGGAGTTCCGGGGCGGCGACGGCCCGGCGGCAGGGCGCCTGCGAAGTGTGGTCACCACGGGTGGCACGCAGCTCACGGCCGACCTGGCTGTGGTCGGGATCGGGGTGATGCCCAACGTGTCGCTCGCGCAGGCGGCAGGGCTCGACGTGGCGAACGGTATTCTCACCGACGCCGCGCTGCGGACCTCGGACCCGGACGTGTACGCCGCCGGTGACGTTTCCAACTCGTGGAATCCGCTGCTGCACCGCCGCGTCCGCATCGACCACTGGGCCAACGCGCTGCACGGCGGCCCCGCGGCCGCGCGCTCGATGCTCGGCCAGGATGTCAGCTACGACCGGGTGCCATACTTCTTCAGCGACCAGCACGAACTCGGCATGGAGGTGTCCGGGCTGCCCGGTGACGGCTACGACATGGTCGTCTACCGCGGTGACCCGGAGTCGCTCGAGTTCATCGCGTTCTGGCTGGCGGACGGCCGCGTGGTCGCGGGGATGAACGTCAACGTCTGGGATGTGACCGCCGACATCCAGGCGCTCATCCGATCCGGCGTGCGAGTCGATCCCGACCGGCTCGCCGACCCCGAGGTGCCGCTGAGCGAGCTCACCCACAATCTCGCGTAACCTGACCCGCCCGGTGCCAGGGTCATCGCCCGGCAGGAGAACACCGCGGCACCTGGGCCGCCGCCCTCCGCGACTGCTCGTGCGTGCGTAACTGTTCGTGGCCCCGTCGGCACAGTTCGTTCCCGTCTGGCTCAGCGGTTCCACCGCCGAAGTCCATGATCCGCTTCTGTGTCAATCTGCCTGCACATAGCGCAGGCAGATTGACACAGAAGCGGATCATGGTAGCGGGCAGCCGTTCCGGCACGGGTGCGGCTCTCCCCGCCACCCGCGCCGCTGGAGTACGGCGCTTACTTCGGACGCGACCGCGCAGGGCCGGCGGGTTACGTCGATCCAGGTGTAGCGGAGGGTAACGATGCCTGCGGCGGCCGCGACATTGTCGCGATCAATGTCGCGCCAGCGTTGTTCGGCCGGGTGGCTGGCCTGGCCGTCAAGCTCGATGGCCACCCGGTACTTCTCGTACAGCACGTCCCGATACACGGTGCTGCCGCGCTGCGACGCTCGCACCTGGCGCCTCGCCTGCGGCAGGCCGTGTGCCCGTTCCACGTCACGCAGATACCGGTATTCCAGGATCGAATGCGCCCCGTCCCAAACCGCCTGCAGTGCGGCGCCCAGTTCACCGCGCCAGCGCATCGCGCTGCGCATGTCCATCCGCATTCGTAACAGGACGGGCGTCGTGAGCTCACGCTGACAGGCGCGGCTCGCCCAGGAGAATGCGTCGTCGAACGTCGACGCGGCCTGGGCAAGATCGAGCACGGTTTCTTCTATCATCGTGCGCGGCGGCGCCAGGCCTGGGTGGCGGGCTTGCTCGATTCGACGTGAACGGTGAACGGTGACACCGGGATCGACGCGTACCCGCTGCGCATCGGGCACAGTAATGTGGATCATCGTCGCTGGCCGGTCCAGCAGCCCATCAAGTTCGGCGGCTGTCTCATGGCTGAGGATGGCCCGCGGTCCGGCGCCAAGAACCGCTGCCCACAACAAAGCGAGCCGAGCCGGATCGCCGGTGAAGGTGGCGTACACGCCGCGGCACAGCGGACGCCACCTACCGTTACGCAGTTGCGCCTCCACCGCGTTGGTGCCTAAACCGACAGCGGGTGCCTGCCAGCGCGCGATCACGCCGGACTGGAGTGCCAGCAGTCTCCGGCACGGCTCGGAAGGTTCCGGTCTCATCCCCCTAGCGTGGCCGCCAGCAGTGACATTGCGAGCGGCCCGCCCGCGGCGTGGTGCCGGTGTGCAGCCGGCGCTCGGTCGCGGGTGCTGGGGCGCGGTGCTGCGGGTTCGGGTCAGCCGAGGATTGCCGCGATGACCGCGGCGGTATCGGTGAGGTCGGGCAGCACCTCGTGGGCGCCTGCGGCGGCGAGATCGGCCGCCGCTGTCGCGCCGGTCGCGACGCCGACGCATCGTGCACCGGTCGCGCGGGCCGCCTGGACGTCGAGGCGGGTGTCGCCGACGAGCACCGTCGACGGACCGTCGAAGGTCGCGCCGTACGCGGCCGCGGCTTTGTCCCGTGCGACCCGCACAAGCTCGGCGCGTACCTCGTGCACATCGCCGTACGCACCGACGTCGAGATCGAGGTATCCGGCCAGGCCGAGCGCGCCGAGCTTGACCTCGGCGAGCGGGCGCAGGTTCCCGGTCAGCACAGACTGGACGACGAGCCGTGTCGGCCCACTCGAACGGCCGGGGAAGCCGTCGGGGGAGCCGAGCGCACGCCCGGCGGCTATGCCGGGAGAGTTGGCTATGCCGGGAGAGTTGGCTATGCCGGGAGAGCCGACGCCGCCGGAGGAGCCGTGCACACGCCCGCCGGCGGACATCGCGGCGAGTGCCCGCAGGGCACGGGCGGCGCCAGGCAGCGCCCGTCCCCGCTCGCTGACACGCGCCTCAAGCTCCGGCGCCTTGGTGGCGAGCGCCGCGGCGAACGCGCACACGTGCTCCGCCGGGTCCGGCACCCCGGCACGGGTGAGCGTGTCGAGGATGATCGCCCGATCGGTACGCCCGGCCATGGGCGCCACGTTCGCAAGCGCGCGCCCGAACAACTGCAGGAATACCTCGCCGTACAGCTGGGCGCTCCCCCCGCCGGCGTTGATCAGCGTATGGTCAACGTCCCACAGGACGAGGCGTTCGCGCACCTGGTGACGGTACCAGCCGGTCTCGACGCCGCATCACCGCCGATGCCCGCCGGCCGGCCCGCTCGTGTAGGCTTGGCCACGCCAACAGGGGATGACGTTCTGGCGGGCGCAGGCTCACTGTCATCAAGCTAAAGGTGGAGCCAAACAACCATAAAATGTTGTCATTCCTCTCGCGCCGCGCCGAGCGCCCGGGGGTAACTTTGCTCGGGGGTAGCTTTGCCCGAATGCGCCGGGTCTGCTCAAATTCTTGAGAGCGGCAGTGGATCTGACTGAGCACGCGCATGCGCCAGAAAGAATCGCATCCTGGCAGCCGCTCACGGTGGGACCGCTTCGCCAGGCCAGCCGCAAGCCGTGGCTTCGGGTGCGATGGCTGGCGGTCCTGCTCGGCGCGGCCTGGCTGGTGCCGTTCGTGCTGCATGAGCTGCGGCTCGACGTTGTGCAGCTGGCCCTGCTTCTGCTCGCGGTCGCGTCGATCCTGCGATCAGGGACCAACCTGGTGGATCGCTTCGCGCTGGCCGCCGGGCTGCTCGCGGGTGTGATCCTGTCGCTGGGCCTGGCCTTCTCGATCTGGCCATGGGGGCTGCGGCCGGTGCCGGTGGGCGGTGTGCTGTTCTCGCTCGTGGCCCTCATCGGGTGGGCCGCGCGCCGGCGGCCGAGCCTGCCGCGCCGCGTGCTCGGGTCGGATGTGCTAGTGCTCGGCTCGGGCCTCACCGCCTTTTTAACGGCCTACGCTCCGGTCGCGAAGCTCTCCGCGGCCAGCCGGTTCACGTTCTCGGCCACGGCGGAGGACCGGTACGCCCATTTCGCGCTGTTCGACACGATCCACCGGCTGGGCGGTTACACCTTCCTGCACCCGGTCAAGGCGGCCGTCTCCGTGGCACACCCGGCCGAGATCGTCTACCCGTCCGGGTCCCATTTCCTTTACGCATTTTTCGACACGTTCCTGCGGTCGACCACCGACCCAGGGGCGCCGCTCGCGGAGTTCAACCGCTACTTCATCTACGTTCTCGTCGCCTATGCCCTGCTTGTCACGGCCATCGTGTGGGCGGCCCGGTGGATAGCGGGCCCGCTCGTGACGCACTGGCGGCGCGTCTTCATCTGCTCCGTCGCCGCCGCACTGGCGATCGGCGGGCCGTTGGTGCTCTTGATCGAGCACGGGTTCGATTCTGAGATCGCTGGCCTGGGGTTCGTCGCGCTCGCCGTTGCCGTCACGGTCCGGCCGCCGCGCGTCGTCCGTGAGCAGGTGCTGATCGCCTGTGCGCTGCTTGTCGCGGTCGCGTACGCGTACAACCTCTACGCGCCGATGGTTGTCCTGTGGCTCGGTGCCGCGTGCATCATCTACCACCGCCGGCTGCGCAGGTACTGGAAGTTCACCGTCGTTACCGTCGTCGTCGGCTGCGCTGTCGCGTTCTACCCGTCGACGCTCAGCCTGGCGTCCGGCTTCAACGCACAGGCGCAGTCGCTGGCCCTGGGGACGGGGGTGCCGGTGTCTCTGCCCGTCGTGATCGTGCTCGCGGTCCTCATCGCCGCCACGATGGCCAGCGGTGCGGCACGCCGCCTGCTGCCGAGCAGGGCTATCGCCGTGCAGGTCGTCATCGCCGCGTCGGTGGTCGCGGCCTTCGCCGTCTACCAGGTCGCCAGCACGGGATTTACCAGCTACTACTCTGACAAGCTGCTGATGGCGGGCTACATCGTCTGCCTGGCCGGCCTCGGCGCCGTCGGCGTCGTGCTGCGCCGGCTGCCCGCTCCCTCCCGGCCCGGCGGCCGGCTGACCCTGGTCAGGGAACTTCCGCCCGCGATCGTCGCGGGAGCGCTCGCGCTGACCATCGTCGCGGTGTCCACGTGGGGCATGCGCTCGGCCGGCGGAGCTGAGGCGTCCTGGCGGAGAACTCCGCTCGGCGTCTGGAACTCCGGCCAGGTGACGGCGCTCACCACCTCGTCGATGATCACGCTCGCCAACGCGCACCTGCTCGGCGACCACGTGCCGACGTTGGTGTTCTGCAGCAACTGGCCGCTCGGGAACTGGCGTGACAGCTTCCTCGCCGCGGTGTTCAACCGCGACCTCGGCGAGATGAAGAATTCGATCAATGGGATCCTTTGGGCAAAAATCGGCGGCCCTCCCACCAGCAGAGGTATCACCAAGCAGGGACTTAGCCTGGTGCTCGGGGTACTTCGCCAGAGCCCGTTCCCGCTGCGGCTTGTCGTAGCCAACCCGATATTCGCGAGCAGGCTCGAAAAGATGCTCGCCGCTCATCCGGAGGTCGATGCGACCGTCCTGGTGCTTCCCGCACTGGGCAGCTAGCGGCTGTGTCGTGCGCGATCCGGGGCTGGCGGCGAGGCTGCACCGGATGTTCGCCAGGGACGGGGGGGTCAGGGCGACCGTTGGGCGCCGATCCGCGCCGCCAGAGATCTGCGGGACATGCCCTAGCGGAACCGTGACCGTGCGGCGCGCGCCCGCGGTCACTGGCTGGCAATAGACTCGCCGCGTCAGCACTTGGACCGAGCCGGGCGGAGGCACGTGTGGCTGGCCGGATCCGCGATGAGGACATCGAACTCGTCCGGGAACGCTCGCCCATCGCCGATGTGATCGGCGAGCACCTGCAGTTGCGCAACGCAGGCGGAGGGTCACTGAAGGGGCTGTGCCCCTTTCACGAGGAGAAGACGCCGTCGTTCAACGTCACCCCGGCCCGGCGCCTGTTTTTCTGCTTCTCGTGCCAGCAGGGCGGCGACGCCATCTCCTTCGTTCAGAAGATCGAGAATCTCACCTTCGCCGAAGCGGTCGAGCGGCTCGCCGCGCGCGCGGGCATCGAGCTCCGCTACGAGCAGGGTGGCCAGGTGCCCGGGCGGGAGCAGGGCCAGCGCCGCCGGCTGCTCGATGCGCACCGCGCTGCCGCTGAGTTTTTTTCCGAACGGCTGCGCTCATCAGACGCCGCCCCGGCGCGCGCCTTTCTGGCCGAGCGCGGATTCGAACTGGCCGCCGTGGAGCAGTTCGGGGTCGGGTACGCGCCCGCGGAGTGGGAGGCGCTGACCAGGCACCTGCTCGGCAGGGGATTCACGCAGCAGGAGATTCTGCTCGGCGGCCTCGCCAGCGAGGGCAGGCGCGGGCCCGTCGACAGGTTCCGCGGCAGGCTCATGTGGCCGATCCGCGACGTCACCGGCGACGTGATCGCCTTCGGCGCGCGGACGCTCGGGTCCGCGGGTGACGGCCCGAAATACCTGAACACGCCGGAGACGCCGCTGTTCAAGAAGAGTTCCGTGCTCTACGGGGCGGACCTGGCCAAGCGAGAGATCGCGCGGCGCCGTCAGGCTGTGATCGTCGAGGGCTACACGGATGTGATGGCGTGCCATCTGGCCGGCATCCCGACGGCGGTGGCAACCTGCGGTACGTCGTTCGGCGAGGGGCACATCAAGATTGTCCGGCGGCTGCTGATCGACGCTGACTGGCAACGGGGCGAGGTCATCTTCACGTTCGACGGTGACGCGGCGGGCCGGCGGGCCGCGCTGCGGGCGTTCGACATGGAGGAACGGTTCGTCACCCAGACGTTCGTGGCCGTGCAGGCAGACGGCCTCGACCCCTGTGACCTGCGGCGGGAGCAGGGCGACCTGGCGGTGCGCGATCTCATCGCCCGCCGCGTGCCGCTGTATGAGTTCGCCGTTCGCAGCGCGATGGACGAAAGTGACCTGGACAGTGCCGAGGGGCGGCTCGCTGCCCTGGACGGTGCGGCGCGGGTCGTGGCGCGGATCAAGGACGAGGGCCTGCGCAAGGTGTATGCCCAGCGGGTTGACCGCTGGCTCGGTCTCATGGACGAGGATTTCGTGCTTGCCCGCATCGGTCTGTACCTGCGGCGTGGGCCGTCACGGCCGGCCGATCCGTCGTCGCGCGGAAACGGGGCCGGCGGTGCCGCGGGTCGCCAGCGGCGCGGGGCAGGCCGGGCGGCTCCGCAGGCGCCCGGGCGCCCTCAGCCGGGCGCGGGTGAGCCGGGCGGCTACGACGTGGGTGATCCGGTCGTCAGGGTCGAGCGGGAGGCGCTCAAGCTCGCCGTCCAGCGGCCTGCGCTGTGCGGGCCGGCCTTCGACGCGCTCGGGGCGGATGCCTTCACGGTGCCCGCGCATGCCGCGATATTCCAGCTGATCGCCGAGTGCGGCGGCGCGGCCGGGTCGCGCGGCGGCGGCGACTGGGCGGCGCAGCTGCGCGCCGCCGCGCCGGGCGATGCCGCGTCCGCATTCGTGACGGGGCTGGCGGTCGAGCCGCTCCTGCTGCCGCCGCGGCTTGATGGTGAGGCGGATGACCGCTATACCGAGGGCGTGATGGCTCGGGTCGGCGAGCTGGCCGTGTCGCGCCAGATCGTGGCGGTCAAGTCGCGGCTGCAGCGGATGAATCCGGTGGAGGAACAGTCCGCCTACAACCGGCTGTTCGGCGACCTCATCGCCCTCGAGCAGCGGCGCAAGGTCTTGCTCGAGCACGCGGAGGGTGCCGCGTGACGGCGGGGCGGCGCGGGCGGCACCTGGGTTAGCGGCACCGGATACGGCACTGGTTGCGCACAGGACGTGGTGGAGATGTCTCTTGAGTCCCATGCGTCCCAATTTCGCTACTACCACGAAGGTTACAAAATTAGACCCCCACTCCGGCGCTCCCATGACGCAAACTGTTCTGCGTGGGCCCTTCGGTGTTGCCCAGTGGGTCGCCGCCGGCAGAGCGGGTGGCGGACCTCGTCGCGCAAGGTAGGGAGCGCGGTGTCGTCACGATGGGGGACGTGGCCGCCGTTCTCGACCGTTCCGACCTTCCTGCCGACGCCATCGACGGCGTCGTACGTCTACTCGCGGATGAGGGGGTGGAGATTCTCGACGCTCAGCACGATGAGCTCGAGGATCTGCGGCGGGCTGGCGAAGAGGAGGCTGGGCGGCGGGCACCCACCAGCGATCTGGTCCGTATCTACCTCCGCGAGATCGGCCGTGTGCCACTGCTTACGGCAGAAAATGAAGTCGAACTCGCCAAGACGATCGAGGCTGGCCTGTTCGCCGAGGAGAAGCTGCATGGCGGCTTCTCGCTCTTCGGCGTGCAGCGCTGTGACCTCGAGATACTGGTCCGGGAGGGGCTACGCGCTAAACAGCGGCTGACCGAGGCGAATCTCCGGCTGGTGGTATCGATCGCCAAGCGCTACATCGGCCGCGGGATGCTGTTCCTGGATCTGATCCAGGAGGGCAATCTGGGCCTCATCCGCGCGGTGGAGAAGTTCGACTACACCAAGGGATACAAGTTCTCGACCTACGCGACGTGGTGGATCCGGCAGGCCATCACCCGCGCCATTGCGGACCAGGCGCGGACGATCCGGATCCCGGTGCACATGGTCGAGACGATCAACAAGCTCGCTCGCGTTCAGCGTCAGCTTCATCAGGACCTGGGCCGCGAGCCCGCGCCCGATGAGATCGCGGTCGAGATGGGCCTGCCCGTGGATCGGGTCATGGAAATCCAGCGGATCGCGCAGGAACCGGTCTCGCTGCAGTCGCCGATCGGGGAGGAAGATTCCGACCTGGGCGACTTCATCGAGGACGCGGACGCCGTGGTACCGATCGAGGCGGCGGCGTTCATCATGCTGCAAGATCAGCTCGAGGACATCCTCGACAATCTCTCCGACCGGGAGCAGAAGATCATCCAGCTGCGGTTCGGCCTGGCTGACGGGCACCCAAGAACGCTCGAGGAGGTCGGCAAGGAGTTCGGCGTGACGCGCGAGCGTATCCGGCAGATCGAGTCGAAGACGCTGGCCAAGCTGCGCCACCCGAGCCGCGCCCAAATGCTCAGGGAGTATCTCGACTAGCCCATTCGAGCCTTAACGCCTCTGACCTGCTGGATTACTGGCCAGTGCGACTACTTTTGCACGGTTTACCGTTCTCTATCAAGATAATGGACATGGAACGACCCCCTGCCAATCCGCAGGAAGAGACAGCGCTCGACCGGCGCGTTCGCGAGATCGTCGCCGCTGCCCCGCCGCTGAGCCCGGGGCAGGCGGAACGTATCGCCGCGATCCTCCGCGGCGCCGTTCCCGCCCGCCGCGGCGGCGAGGCAGCCCGGTGACCGCCGATCTGGGCGCGCTGCTGCCCTCGTGGGAACTGCACCCGAACGCCGAGCGGAAGAGCCCGCGGTGGAGGCCGGGGCGCACGTCACGGGTGCTCGTGGCATGCGCCCCGGCGACTGGCCCCGCCGTGCCGCTGGTGGCCCCTTCGGCGCGGCGGGGAGTCCGTGTCATCGGTGGCCGGTCAGGGTCCGGAGCACGCGGTCGACCGCGGCGGCGGCCCCGGCCAGGTCGGCGACCGGCCCGATGCGGGCCGCCCAGCCCCACCAGAAGCTTTCGCCGTCGCTGTAGACGTACTCGGCGAGCTGCTCGGCGCGCCGGTTGGTGATGTGCAGGCCCGGGCGCCGCCCCCCGCCCGTGATCAGCGCGACCGCGTATGTCTGGCCGTCGAACTGGTCGGCGAGCTGCTCCAGCTCGGCCGCGCCCGCCGCGAGGTCCCGTTCATCCACCATGCCTGGCCGCCACCCCTTGATCGTGGCCGCGTGTGCCATCGCGGCGCCCGCCAATGCACCGATACTTTGCGCGCCCGGTCGGCTACGGTGAAAGTGATGACCAGGGGTTGCGCAACCCCTGTCAACGGATCTCGCGAATTGGTGTATGCGGATGGGCTTTGCCGAGGCATTGCGCGCGCTCATGGCCGAGCGCGGCATCAGCGTCCGCGAGCTGGCCCGCCGGGTGCCATGCGACAAGGGCCACGTCTCGCGGCTGCGAAACGGCCACACGCGGCCATCTGTAGCGACGGCAGCCCGCCTCGATGAGATCCTCGGCGCGGGCGGCAAGCTGGCCCGCCTCGCCGCCGCCGAGCCGGTCTTCAACGGTGCCGCTGGCCCCGAAGGCGCCGAACACCTCACCTGGACGCTCGACAATCCCCGCCGGATCGACCGGGCGGCCGTGGACGTGCTCGCCGCAGTGCTGGCGGCGCAGCGCCGCGCCGAGGATGTTCTTGGGTCGGCCGCGATGCTCGGGCCGGTGACGGCGCAGCTCGCCGCCGTCTCCGATCTGGTGACTGAGGCACGCGGTCCTGTCCGGCCGGCTGTGGTCGGCGTGGCCGGGCAGTGGGCACAGTTCGCCGGGTGGCTACACGCAAGCTCGAAGCGCGAGAGCGCCGCCGCTGGCCTGTATGACCGGGCACTCGAATGGGCCATCGAGGCCGCAGACGTGAACCTGGTCTCCGAAGTGGTCAGTATGAAGGGGCACCTGGCCTGGATGGCGGGGAAGGCCGGGCCGGTCATCGGCCTGTCGCAGACCGCTCAACGTGACCCGTCCGCGTTCCCTGGCCAGCACGCGATCTCGGCAGCGCAGGAGGCCCGAGGGCATGCGATGACAGGCGACGCAGTAGCGGCGGAACGTGCGCTCGGCCGGGCGCTGGCTAAGGCGCAGGACGCGGCCGGGCAGCGCGGTGAGGCGCCGCCGTGGCTGTACTACCATTCGCCCGCGTTCTTCGAGCTACAGCGCGGCCTGGTGTATCGGTTTCTGGCGCGGGACCCGCGGTATTACGGGCAGGCTGTCACTGCGCTGCGGGCCGGTCATGCTGGCCTGCCAGACGATGAGAAGTCGTCGGACTGGGGCGCGGTGTTCCTGTATCACCTGGCGGCCGTCCACGCCGAGCGGGGCGAGGTTGAGCAGGCGTGCGCTGTGGCACTCGACGTGGTGCGGATCGCGCGGCAGACAGGCTCTGTGCGACTCGCCAGGATGCTTGCCCATCTGCGTGCCGGGCTGGCCCGTCGCTGGCCCAATGATCCGGCCGTCGCCGCGCTTGCCGAAGCGCTACGCTGACCGGGCGTACACCAATGGATCGCTACTGTAGCTGCTCGGGCTGCGGGAGGCGATGAGGCCATGGCGGGCGGAGCCCGCGGGGAGGCAACTCCGCGACATCCCCATGACGCTTCCGGCCCGAATTGATCGGCGGCTCACATGCCTGTACCGGAGCCGCTGGGCGGCAAAGAGATCGCCCGCAGGCTCGCCCGTATGGATGGCTGGCAGCGGCAAGGCGACGAGATCACCAAGACGTTCAAGCTCACCTACCACGAGTGCCTTCATCTCGCGATGTACGTCGGCGCCAAGACGCGCGAGATCGGCCGCCATCCCGACATCGATATCAGATGGCAGCGGATCCGGTTCGGCATCACCACCCACGACACCCACCATCAGATCACTGCGATGGACTTCGACCTCGCAGTGCACATCGACCGGATCGCGGCGGCTCATGGCGCTGAGCCGGTAGCCTGACCGGGCGTACACCAATGCGCCGAACGCCCCGCCGGTCCTCGAACTGGCGGGGCGTTCTCGTCATGGCCGGCCGCTCACGGTGCACCGAGTGACGGGGTTCCCCCCGGTGGATATGTGCCGCGACAGCGGGTGCGCTGCCACATAGGCCCGTGCCGTGTGGCACGGGCCTATGTGGCAGGGCCGTTTGGGCAGGGCTGTGCGGCTCAGTGCCGCGCGGGTGGCATATCCGGCGCGCCGGAGGCAGGAAACTGGGCTTCGCCGTTGCCCTGTGCCGTTCCCCGCCTGCCGGGGATCTTGTCGTGCAGCTTGTCGCCGACCTTGTGCCGTGCCGTCTGCGCGAGGTCACCCGCCTGGCCGCGCAGCGCACCGGCCGCCTGCTGCACGGCGGGGTTGTCCACGATGCCCCGGGCGAACTTCTTGATCTGTTCGTAACGTTCCCGGCCGGCCCGGGCGCCGGCGACGAACCCGACGGCGAAGCCGACGGCAAACGTGACGCGATACCGCATCGGAACCTCTTTTCGCGATCACTGGCCGCGTGTTTTCTTCGTGCACCCAGGACTTTGCCCGTGACGGCCGCCGGTATTCCCGGTGACGGCAGGGCATCGGCGGCTGGGCGGGCGGGCAAACGTCACATCCCGGTGGCTGCGGGCGTGTGCGCGGACCGGCGTAAGGCCGTGGCGGGGTACCCTGGTTGCCGGCGTGCAGTGGGTGCCCACCGACCCGATGCCGCCCGGCCCGTATAGTCACGCGCCGTCCATCCCGCGTAGCTCAATTGGCAGAGCGTCCGGCTGTTAACCGGCAGGTTATAGGTTCGAGTCCTATCGCGGGAGCCGCCGCCACCTCCTGACCGTTTGGCCACCCCTCCTCACCTGCGCCGATGCGCAGAAGGAGGAGGGCCAGGCATGCGGGCTGCGCACCGATGTTGCCGTGCCGCAGAAGCTGTCCTGTGACCTCTGCTACTGGGGCCCCACGTCTGTGTGCGGGTAGCCCGGTTCGCCAGCGAGTCGGCCCGGCCGGGCCCGCTTGGGGCCGAAGAAAACCCGACTATCCAAGCCTATTTCGCTGAGATCACTTCATTGGTTGCATCTACCTCGCCGCCGCCATTCCCGGTTGCACCCGTAGCCGGGATCACGGTCGTCAGTCCACGCTGTTGACCAAGGTTTCTCCCCCGTTGACCTCGAGGATGGTCCCGGTCACCTGAGGACAGGTCATCAGGAAGACCGCCGCCTGAGCAACGTCCTCGGGTGCGCCCAGGCGCCGCACGGGCGTCCCTTCTGCGACGCGCCGCCGCAGCTTCTCCCTCTCCTCATCGGAGAGGAACGTCCAGAAGTCACTGTCTGTGTAGCCCGGTCGAATCGCGTTGACTCG
>WNFJ01233206.1_pt1 | contig 20873 bp, 21 predicted proteins | sample 5400461 | NCBI WGS metagenome assembly WNFJ01 (sample SAMN13153349, study PRJNA577476) | soil metagenome | isolation source: 115 cm saprolite on Douglas fir-dominated hillslope | place: USA:California | collected 2013-09-17
CCATGTGGGCAGGCGGCACATCCACGACCCCGACGGGCGCCCCGTGGTGATCGACTGGCGGGCTCCGGTCTCCCGGCCGTTCTACCGGGCGAGCCCGGCGGAGCCGATGGGACTGGCGCTGCGCCGCCGGTTCGGGTTCTCCGGGGGAGAGCTCACCGCATACGAGGATGAGACCTTTCCTCAGAACGGAACAACCGGGCTGGTCCCCGACGCCCCGGTCAGCCGGATTCTGCTGGACGAGATCGAGCGGCCCAGGTCCGGCCCGATGCGCGACATCGTGGCGACGATCCAGCCCGACCAGGACGACATCGTGCGCGCGGACCCGGGCGTGACGCTGTGCGTGCAAGGTGCCCCGGGGACCGGCAAGACCGCGGTCGGCCTGCACCGTGTCGCGTACCTGCTGTATGCGCACCAGGCCCGGATGAACCGGGGCGGCGTGCTGGTGATCGGGCCGAACCAGGCCTTCCTCGGCTACATCCGCAACGTGCTGCCCGCGCTCGGCGAGATCAACGTCGCGCAGGTGACCGTGGCGGATCTGGTGGCCGCGGTGCCGGTCCGGGGCGCCGACGCAGGGCCCGCCGCGCGGATCAAGGGGGATGCCCGGATGGCGGCGGTGCTGCGCCGGGCGCTCTGGGCCTCGGTGGCCGAGCCTGCCGAGGCGGTCGTGCTGCCCCGCGGGTCACGGCGCTGGCGGGTGCCCGCTCACGAGATCGCCGGGCTGCTCAGTGAGTTGCGTGAGCGCGGCGTCCGGTACGGCGCCGGCCGTGACATGCTCGGCCACCGGATCGCGCACGTGATCCTGACCCGGATGGAGGAAGCGGGGGAGGCGTGCGACGACCGGACGCACGAGGCCGTGCGGCGGGCCAGGCCGGTGCGCTCGGCCGTGGACGCCATCTGGCCACGGGCGGATCCGGTCCGGCTGGTCATGCGCCTGCTGTCCGATCCCGGCTTGCTCGCCCGCGCGGCGCACGGCGTGCTCGATCCGGCCGAGCAGCGGGCGATCGGCTGGGAAACGCCGGCCCGCCGGCCCGCGTCCGCGCCCTGGAGCGCGGCCGACGCGGTGCTGGTGGACGAGGCGAGCGACCTGATCGAGCGGATCCCGAGCCTGGCCCACGTGGTGGTGGACGAGGCGCAGGACCTGTCGCCGATGGAGTGCCGTGCGGTCGGCCGGCGGTGTGCCACCGGCTCCGCCACCCTGCTCGGCGATCTGGCCCAGGGTACCTCGCCAGCGGCGGCTACCAGCTGGCCCCAGCTGCTGGCCGACCTGGGCAAGGCCGACGCCGGGCTTCGCGTGCTTGACACGGGTTACCGCGTGCCGCGGCAGATACTGGACTACGCCAGCCGGCTGCTGGCCCATATCGCCCCGGGCCTCGCGCCCGCCCGGTCGCTGCGGCAGGACCCGGGCGCGCTGGCGTCACTGCCCGCCGACCTGTCCCGGGCGTGCGCCGCGGCCATGAGCCGGCCGGGGTCCGCCGCGGTGATCGCCGCGGACGAGCAGGTAGCAGCGGTTTCGCTGCTGCTGCGCCAGGCGGGCATCCGGCATGAAGTCCTCGACCGGGTGAGCGGCAGCGGGCTGACACTGGTACCAGTGACCCTGGCCAAGGGCTTGGAGTTCGATGACGTCATCGTCGTCGAGCCGGCCCGCATCGCCGCCGCCGAGTCGCGGGGCCTGCACCGGCTCTACGTCGCCCTGACCCGTGCGGTGTCCCGGCTGACCGTGCTGCACGCCGAGCCGCTTCCTGAGCCTCTGCGCTGACCGCGCGGGCCGAGCCTGTGCGCTGACTGCGGGCCGAGCGTCAGCGCGGCCCTATTGCTCCTTGATGACCGACATGATGCGCGCCGCGGAGTCCTCGAAGGACAGGGCCGTGGCCCGCAGATGGTTGAAAAACATGTTGTAGCGGTCCACCTCATCGACGTCCTCCACGTACAGGGCGCTGGTGAGGTCCTCCAGGTACACCACGTCCGGATCGGCGCGCTCGGGGAAGGCCAGGATGCGGGTGGGCGCCGGCGCCGAACGGGATCACCTGGATCGCGACGTTCGGCAGCCGCGCGAGGTCGAGCAGGTGGTCAAGCTGGAGCCGCATCAGGCCGGCCCCGCCCACCGTGCGGCGCAGTGCGGCCTCGTCCAGCACGGCCCACAATCGCGGCGGATCGTCGCCGGTGAGCAGCGGCTGGCGGGCCATCAGCAATGCCACGTTGCGTTCTGTGCCCTCGTGGTCGCCGCCCACGGTCCCGGCGGCGATGACCGTGCGCGCGTACTCTTCCGTCTGGAGCAGCCCCGGGATGAGGGTGACCTCGTAGATCCGGATCTCCGATGCCGCGCTCTCCAGGCCGATATAGGTGGCGAACTGGGGCTGGATCGTGTCGCTATACGCATGCCACCAGCCTTTCTGGCGCGAGTCCCGGGCCAGCTGGACCAGGCTTGCCCCCTGCTGCGCCGACACGCCGTAGAGATCCAGCATGTCGCGGACGTCCCGGGGCGAGACGGAAACCCGGCCCGTCTCGATCCGGCTGACCTTTGACGTGGAGCACTCAAGGTGTTCGGCTACTTCCTCGCAGGTGAGCCGGGCAGCTTCGCGCAGCCTGCGCAATTCGAGCGCTAGCCGGCGGCGCCGGACCGTCGGGCTGTGCTCCGCGGCCATGTGTCACCTCCCGTCCCAGCCGTCGCGTATGACTCCTCCGCCGCGCGCCTGGTGCGTGGCCCGCGCGGGGGGAGGAGCGTTGTGCCAGTGGTCTGCAGGGTCCTTTGAGCGGACGGCGTCCAGGTGGGTGCATCGCAAGGCGGAGGAGGAGCCGATAGCGGTGCTATCGGCGACGACGACAGCGCCGCGAGGTGCCCGCCTAGGCGACGTGCAGCCAAGAAAGACTCCTCTTACAGACCACTAGTGTGGCGACCCGCTTGTCCGCCGTCCAGCGCGTCTCGGAGCCCCGTCATCGGCAACCTGTATTGCCCATGCCGACGGGCTAATTGTGCGAATCACTCTATGCATGTTGCAAGCAGCAACACGGGACGGCATCCTGAACCTTGAACGAACTCTACGCATCTATTCCGTTACTAGAGGTGAGCAATATGGCGATGGGCACCGAGCAGCTGACCGGCCTATCTCCGCCTGACCAGGCGTACATGGACCGGCTCGACTGGCTCGCCCAGACGCTCGTCCGGCACGGGCTGCATGCGGGCGCGTGCCCAGCCTGCACGTCGTGAATCCCGCCGTCCTGGCCCTGGCCGAGGACATTTACGCGGGACGCTGCGAGGACGGCAGATGGTGGTTCTGGTGGTCGTGGGCGGAGCGGATAGCCGCCGACGATGACCTGGAGGGCGTGGCAGCACGCATTGGGCACGTCCTCGCCGCGCAGCGCGAGCCTGAGCACGGGCCCTGAGCACGGGCCCTGAGCACGGGCCTGAGCACGGGGCAGCGGCCGAGGTCAGGAAGCCGCCGGCCGCGGCGCGGATGTGGTGGCACCGGTACTGGCGGGAAGCCCGGGAAAGGCGGCCGCGCGGCCACTCCAGGACGTGGCGCGCAACGCCGATGCGCGCACCTGCCGCGCCCCCCAGGCTCGCAGCCCGGGATCAGCGAGCGCGACAAGCCGCAGGTAGGCAGTGGCCACGCCGTCCTCGAGGAATGCCGCGAGCGTGGCCGCCGCGCCGCTGCCGTGTACCGGGAAGGGCAGCTGATAGGCATCCTGGGCGGCCACCGGCTGCGTGCCAAGGGATGAAAGCCTGGCCTCCAGCGCGTCCCTGGCGAGCTGATGCGCGACCCAGTCCCGCTGCGCGGCTTGCTGGCGTGCTCCCTTCAGGTGCGCGCCGGCCACTCCGTAGCCATAGATCGCCGCGTGCTCGGCGGCCAGCGCCGACTGCAGGGCGCTCCGCGTCGCCGGGTCGCTCCGTGATCCGTCGCTCCGGGTCATCACGGCCCTCCGTGATCGGCCGCTCCGCGTCATCAGGCCCCTCCCCGCGAGCGCAGCAGCAGGGCGTGACTGGCCTCGGAAGCCGCGATGCTGGCCAGCAACTGGGCGAACGAGGGGGTGACCTCCGCCAGGTGGCGGACCAGCGCGCTGGCCGCATCCTGTTCGGCGGCCTGCAGCGCGGCGAGGGTGACGGCCGGGCCGGATGTCGCCAACGAGCCCGGCGATGCGGTCACGCCGGCGGAGGCTGAGCTGGCCTGGCTGGTCGCCCGGGGATCGATCAGGCGCGACCCGAGCCTGGCCAGATGCGCCCGGTGCTGGGCGAGCAGCGGGGCGAGGAAGGCCGATTGAGAAGGAGAGCCGGAGATGGCGGCGTGGTACCGGGCAATCATCAGCTTCTCGGCGGTGATCGCGTGGTCAAGCACAGCGACATCAGGCAACGGCAGCGGCGGGGTGCCGAGCGCTCCGACGCCCTTGCAGCCGGCCGCGAGCAGCGGGAACGTCATCGCCGCCGCCGCGAGAACGCTCCGCCGCCCAAGATCTGCCGGCACCGGTCCTCCTGCTATGTCCGTTAGTGCTCCCGCTGAGCGTAGGGGGAGCGCGGAGTGGCCGTGCGCGGGCGTCCAGGATGTCACGGCGCGCCGGCCCGATGGCACCCGGTGATCACCGTCTGTGCGCAGGTCGGCCACCGCCTGAGTTACCCCCCGCGACCGGCGGGCGCGTTCATCGGCCGCCGCCGCCGCCTGCTCCGGTTAGGCTAGACCAGGCTGGACAACAGCACAGGCGGCGGACGAGGAGGTCGTGATGCGCGGTAGTTCCCGTCACGGACCGTCACGTCCGGACCGGGCCAGGCGGCCTGCGGCAGATGGCGCCGGGCCGCGCCATGAGGGCCGCCCCGGACGCCGCCAGCCCGATACCCGGGCCGCCGGGAGCCAGCCCGCTGGCGCCGCGGCGCCGGATCGCCCGCAGGCCGCCCGGCCCGCGGAGCCCGAGCGCCTCACCAGCCTGCTGGAGCCGGTGGTCAGGTCCGCGGGCCTCGACCTTGAGTCGGTGCGGATCAGCGCCGCTGGCCGGCGCTGGCTGCTCCGGGTCGTCGTGGACGCCGACAACGGGCCCGGCCTGGACGAGATCGCGCTGGTCAGCCGCTCCGTATCGGCTGAGCTCGATGCCTCAGGGGTGATGGGCCAGGCCGCCTACACCCTGGAGGTTTCCTCGCCCGGGGTGGACCGGCCGCTGACTGAGCCGAGGCACTGGCGCCGCGCGGTTGGCCGGCTGGTTTACGCCCCGCTCTCCCGCCCGGCGCCGGCCCCGTTGGGAACGACCACCCCCTCCAGCCAAACGGAACCCGCCAGGTATCTGACCGCCGTGCAGGGCAGAGTCGTGGCGGCGGGAGCGGACGCGGTGACGCTCGAAATAGATGGCGAGCGGCGCGAGTTCGGCTATCGGGACCTGGGACCAGGCCGGGTACAGGTGGAATTCAGCAAGGCGGGGGCCGCGGGGGCGGCTTCCGGGGAACCCGGGGACGAGGGGGAGCGGGATGGACATTGACCTGAGCGTCCTGCGCAGCCTGGAGAGCGAGAAGGATATCTCGATGGACCTGGCCATCAAGGCCATCGAGGACGCGCTGCTGGTCGCGTATCACCGCAGCGAGGGCGTGGCCGCCACGGCCCGGGTCGAGGTCGACCGCGGCAGTGGGCACGTCACCGTCTGGGCGGCCGAGACGGCCGAGGACGGCACGGTGCTGCGGGAGTATGACGACACGCCGAGCGGGTTCGGGCGGATAGCGGCGACCACGGCGCGCCAGGTTATCCTGCAGCGGCTCCGTGACGCCGAAGACGAGCTGACCTTCGGGGAGTACGCGGGCCGTGAGGGGGACATCGTGGCCGGCGTGATCCAGCAGGGCAGGGATCCCAGGGCGGTCCTGGTTGACCTAGGCAAGATCGAGGCCGTCCTGCCCCCCTCCGAGCAGGTCCCCGGCGAGCGGTACGCGCACGGCGAACGGCTGCGCTGCTACGTGCTGCATGTCCGCAAGGGTTACCGGGGGCCGTCGGTGACCCTGTCCCGGACCCATCCGAACCTGGTGAAGAAGCTGTTCTCGCTGGAGGTGCCGGAGATTGCCAGCGGGGCGGTGGACATCGTCGCCCTCGCCCGCGAGGCGGGCCACCGAACAAAGATCGCGGTGATCTCGCGCCAGGCCGGGGTGAACGCCAAGGGCGCCTGCATCGGGCCCATGGGCAGCAGGGTGCGTAACGTCATGGCCGAATTGCACGGAGAGAAGATCGACATAGTGGACTTCTCCGACGATTCCGCCCAGTTCGTGGCCAACGCGCTGTCCCCGGCCCGGGTCTCCCGGGTGATCGTCGTGGACCCCCAGGCCAGGATGGCGCAGGTGATTGTGCCCGACTACCAGCTGTCCCTGGCGATCGGCAAGGAGGGGCAGAACGCACGCCTCGCCGCGCGGCTCACCGGCTGGAAGATCGACATCAGGCCGGACACCGCGGCCGACAGGCCGGATGCCCCAGCGGCCGGCGGGCCGGCCGCCCCGGGCACCGCCGCGGAGGCGCCCGGGGAACCCGCGGACGGCGGAATCCACCCTGCGGGCGCAGCGGGCGCTGGGCACGGTGCCGCCGACGCGCCGGCGAGGTAAGCTTGCGTCGACAATGACCAGACGGTCCTTGCGGCCTGTGCGGGTCGCGCCTGCGATCCGGACATGTGTAGGTTGCAAGGGCCGTGCGGCCAAGTCTGACTTGCTGCGCTTGGTGGCGGAAGGGGACGACATCGTTCCCGACCCTCAAGCGCGGTTGCCCGGCCGGGGCGCGTACCTGCATCCCCGCCAGGATTGCTTCGAGCTAGCGCAACGCCGAAGGGCGTTCCCGCGGGCGCTACGCCTGCCGGGACCGTTCGGTGCCAGCAGGCTCGCGGAGTACCTGGCGGCGCAGTGCGAAGGACCTTCGCAGGTTCGCCCGGGCTGAGCGGCCGGGGCTGAGGCGGAAACGGCAGTACTGCCGGGAAAGCGGGATCAGTTGTGATGAGCGCGCGATGAGAACGCGTCGATGAGCACCAGAAGCTGACGCCGGCCGGAGCACGCGCTGCCCCGGACCGGCCACGAGGGTCCGGATGAGCCGGACCGACCAGAGGGAGCGCAGTGGCGAAGGTCCGGGTGTACGAACTCGCGAAAGAGTTCGGAGTAGAGAGCAAGGCCGTGATGGCCAGGCTCCAGGAAATGGGCGAATTCGTCCGTTCCGCGTCGTCGACGATCGAGGCGCCGGTCGTCCGCAGACTCAAAGAGGAATTCTCAGCCCAGGCACCAAAGGCGGCCCAGGCCCGCAAGCCCAGGCCAGCGGCGGAGCCGTCAGGGGGCGCGCCCGGCGCGGCAGTGCCCGACGGGGCGGCGGACGGGCAGAACGGCGGCCGCAAGGTGGCCCGGCCGGCCCCGGGTCGGCCGCAGGCGCCTGTGCCGGGCGGCCCGGGTGCTGGTGCCGACCGCCCCGTCATCAGCCCGCAGGCCACCGGCCCGGCACCGGCGACGGCCACTGACCGGCCCGCCGCCGCCAGCCCGGCCGCGCCGAGCCCGGTCGCGCCGAGCCCGGCCACGGCAGGCCCGGCTCCGGCAGGCCCGGCTCCGGCAGGCCCGGCCCCGACGCGGCCGCAGGCACCGGTGCCGAGGGTTCCTATTGAGGACACGTCGCAGGTCACCGGTTCGCAGCCACCGGCGCGGGGAGTGCCTGCTCCGGGGCCCCGGCCGGTCGCACCGCGTTCCGGTCCCGGCGGTCCGCCGTCAGGCGCGCCACGGTCAGGATCTCCCCGGCCCGGCTCGCGCGGCGGCCCGCGCCCCGGCCCGCGGCCAGGAAACAACCCGTTCAGCTCAACGGCAACCGGGATGGGCTCGGCCCCGCGCGGGGCGCCCCGTCCCGGGCAGCCGCCGCAGCCCGGGCAGCTCGGGCCACCCAGCCCCGGCCAGGCCGGGGCCAGGCCGGCTGGCCCGCGGCCGCCGGCCGGCCGGCCTGGCCCATCGGACGGTCCGCGTCCGGGCGGTCCGCGTCCGGGCGGTCCGCGTCCCAGCCCCAGCAACATGCCACCCAGGCCCGCTCCAGGCCGTGGCGGTCCCGGCGGTCCGGGTCGTGGCGGTCCCGGCGGTCCCGGCGGTCCGGGTCGTGGCGGTCCCGGCGGCGGTCCGGGTGCTGGCGCGGGCGCCGGCGGGCGCCAGGGCGCTCGTGGCGGCCCCGGTGCAGGCGCTGGCCCGCGTGGCGGTGGCGGTGGTGGTGGCACCGGCCCGCGGCCAGGAGGCCTCGGCGGCGGTGGTGGTGGTGGGGCCAGGCCAGGCGGCGGCGGACGGGGCAGGAGCGGTACGCAGGGCGCCTTCGGGCGTCCGGGTGGGCGGCCCTCCCGCGGCCGGAAGTCGCGAAAGCAGCGGCGCCAGGAATTCGACAACATGCAAGCGCCTGCGATCGGCGGCGTGCAGATCCCACGCGGGAACGGCCAGGTCATCCGGCTGTCGCGGGGCGCGTCGCTGAGCGACTTCGCCGACAAGATCGGGGTGAACCCGGCCTCGCTCGTCCAGGTGCTTTTCCACCTGGGCGAGATGGTCACCGCGACCCAGTCGGTGAATGACGAGACGCTGCAGCTGCTCGGCGCGGAACTCAGCTACAACGTGCAGGTGGTCTCCCCGGAGGAAGAGGACCGGGAGCTGCTGGAGTCGTTCGACATCGAGTTCGGCGAGGACGAGGGCGACGAGGAAGACCTCGCGGCGCGGCCGCCGGTGGTCACCGTCATGGGCCATGTCGACCATGGCAAGACCAAGCTGCTCGATGCGATCAGGCACACGAACGTGGCCGCCCGCGAAGCCGGGGGCATCACCCAGCACATCGGTGCCTATCAGGTCACCACCGCGGTGGACGGCCAGGAACGCAAGATCACCTTCATCGACACCCCGGGCCACGAGGCGTTCACCGCCATGCGGGCCCGCGGTGCGGAGACCACCGACCTGGTCGTGCTGGTGGTGGCGGCGGACGACGGCGTCAAGCCGCAAACCACCGAGGCGCTCAACCACGCCCAGGCGGCGGGCGTGCCGATCGTGGTGGCGGTCAACAAGGTGGACAAGGAAGGCGCCGACCCGCAGCGGGTGCGCTCGCAGCTCACCGAGTACGGGCTGGTCGCCGAGGAGTTCGGCGGCACCACCCTGTTCGTGGATGTCTCCGCCAAGGCGGGCACGGGTATCGACACCCTGCTCGAGGCGGTCATCCTGACCGCGGACGCCGAGCTCGACCTGCGGGCCAACCCGCAGCAGCCTGGCCAGGGCGTCGCGATCGAGGCCCATCTGGACCGCGGCCGCGGCCCGGTGGCGACCGTGCTCGTGCAGCGCGGCACGCTGCACGTCGGCGACTCCATCGTCGCCGGTGAGGCGTTTGGCCGGGTGCGGGCGCTGCTCGACGAGAACGGCGCACCCGTTCCTGACGCCCCCCCGTCGCGCCCCGTGCAGGTGCTCGGCCTCACCGCCGTGCCCGGCGCTGGCGACAGCTTCCTCGTGGTCACCGACGACCGCGTGGCCAGGCAGATCGCAGAACGGCGTGAGGCGCGGGAACGCAACGCCATGTTCGCCCAGCGCCGGCCCAGGGTCACGCTGGAGGACCTGGAGTCCGCGCTCAAGTCGGGCGAGCGGGAAGAACTGCTGCTCATCATCAAGGGCGATGTGTCCGGGTCGGTCGAGCGAGGATGTGGTCCTGCGGGTCATCGGGCGGGGCGTCGGCGCCATCACCCAGGATGACGTCAACCTGGCCATCGCCTCGGAGGCCGTGATCGTAGGCTTCAACGTCCGCCCGGCCGGGCGGGCCGGGGAACTGGCCCAGCGCGAGGGCGTCGACATCCGCTACTACTCGGTCATCTACCAGGCGATCGAGGAGATCGAGGCCGCACTCAAGGGCATGCTCAAGCCCGAGTTCGAGGAGATCCAGCTCGGCACCGCCGAGGTCAGGGAGGTCTTCCGGGTGCCGCGGATCGGCAACGTGGCCGGCTGCATCGTGCGATCCGGCACGATCATCCGCAACAACAAGGCGCGCCTGGTGCGGGATGGCGTTGTGGTGTCCGACAACCTCACGGTGGAATCGCTGCGCAGGTTCAAGGACGACGTGACCGAGGTCCGCGAGGGCTACGAGTGCGGCATCGGCGTCGGCTACAGCGACATCAAGATCGGTGACGTCGTCGAGACATTCGAGATGCGGGAGAAGCCCAGGGCCTAGCGGCGTGCCCCGGGCGCTCCCCATGGAGCGTCCGGGGGGGGGCCCTGCCGCAGCCGGAGAGGCCGTCGTGTACGCCACGGGCCGGAGAGGCCGCCGTTGTATGTCGGTGCCCTGACACTGGACGTGCTGCTCGGCGACATACGCTCGCTCAAGCAGAAGCGTTCGGCGGTGGCCTCGCTCGTCGCCGAGGTCAGGCGCCGCCATCCCGGTGTGGCCGTGGCCGAAACGGGCCACCTGGACCGGCGTCGGCGGACGGAGATCGGGGTAGCCGTGGTGGCATCGACGGCGGCGCACGTGATCGAGGTGCTCGACGCGTGCGAGCGCCTGGTCGCGGCGCGTCCCGAGATCGAGTTGCTGTCCGCACGGCAACGGCTGCTGAATGAGGAGGAGTGACAAGCCATGGATGCAGCCCGGGCGCGCAAGCTGAGCGACCGGATCGCACGGATCGTCGCTGAGATGCTGGAACGGCGGGTCAAGGACCCCAGGCTGGGTTTCGTCACGGTCACCGCGGCCCGGCTCACCAACGACCTGCGCGAGGCCACCGTCTTCTACACGGTATACGGGTCGGCTGAGGAACGCGCGGAGACCGCGGCCGCCCTGGCCAGCGCGACCGGCCTGATCCGCTCCGAGGTGGGGCATCAGACCGGCCTGCGGCACACCCCGTCGCTGGCGTTCGTGGCCGACACCGTGCCCGAGGGGGCGCGGCGGATGGAGGACCTGGTGGCGCAGGCCCGGGCGGCGGACGCCCTGCTGGCCGCCGCGCGCGAGGGCGCGGTGTGGGCCGGTGACGCCGATCCCTACCGGCCTGCGCCGGGTTCGGCCGAGGACGGCCAGCCCGGAGCAGCCGAGGATGACCCGCGCGGGGCAGCCGGGGACGGCCAGCCCGGAGCGGCCGAGGCCAGAGCAGCCGGGGACGGCCGGCCCGGGTCGAGCGAGCCCGGCGGGCAGCGCGGATCCGGCGGCGGCGATCGTGTCGGCGGAGCCCCGGGTGGTGGCGATCTTCTCAGTGGAACCCCAGGCGGCGGCGATCACGGCGCGGGATACTCGCCAGCGTGAGCGTCGCGTCGCCCCAGGCAGCCGGCGGCCGGCCGGGAATCCAGCCCTATGACTGGGCCAAGGCCGTCACCCTGCTGGAAGGGGCCGACGAGGTCTGCCTCGCCTGCCACGTCCGCCCGGACGGGGACGCTCTTGGATCGATGCTCGCTGTCGCGCACGCGCTCCGCGCCCCGGCCCGGTCCCGGCCGCCACGCGTCATCGCCTCATTCGGCGACCAGCCTTTCGAGGTACCGGAGATCCTGCGGTTCCTGCCCGGCACTGACCTGCTCAGCCCGCCCGGCTACTACCCGGAGCGGCCGCGGCTCATGGTCACCTTCGACGTCGGCAGCATCGACCGGCTGGGCCTGCTCGCGCCCCACGCCTCACGCGCGGACGAGCTGATCGTGGTTGACCACCACGCCTCCAACACGCGGTTCGGCACGGTCCACCTGATCGACCCGGACGCGGCCGCCACGGCGGTGCTCGCGCGGGACCTCATCGGTGCCCTCGGGACCAAGCTGACCAGGGAGATCGCGTTCGGCCTCTATGCCGGGCTGGTCACAGACACGGGCTCATTCAAGTACTCCTCGACCTCGCCCGCGGTGCATGAGATGGCCGCCCGGCTGCTCGACACCGGAATCGAGCCCGGTGCGGTGGCACGAGAGCTGTGGGACCGGGCTCCGTTCGGCTATCTCAGCCTCCTGTCGGCCGCCCTCGGCCGGGCCGAGCTGGAACCTGGGCAGGCCGGCGGCCACGGCCTGGTATGGACGACCGTCACCCGCGCGGACCGGGCGGCGCTCGGGCTGCCCTTCGAGATGGCCGAATCCGTGATCGACGTGGTGCGCCGCACCGACGAGGCGGACGTCGCGGTGGTCCTCAAGGAGTCCGATGACGGGCTGTGGCAGGTGTCGGCGCGGTCCAAGGGCAAGGTGGACGTGGGCCGCGCGTGCACCACGCTCGGCGGCGGGGGCCACCGGTTCGCCGCTGGATTCACCGGCCGCGGCACCGCCGCCGAGACGATGGCGCGGCTGCGCCCGCTGCTGGGGGAAGGCGGCTAGGGAGTGTTTCGTGAATCCCGGCCGCCGCAGTCCTGGCCGTCGTGGGCGGCCGTCCGGAAAACCGCCCAGTGACCGCGCGGAGCGGGCTGATCATCGTTGACAAGCCCGGCGGATGGACTTCACATGACGTCGTGGCGCGGATCCGCCGCCTGGCGGGCACGAGGCGCGTCGGCCATGCCGGGACCCTGGATCCGATGGCGACCGGTGTCCTGGTCGTCGGCGTGGAGAAGGCCACCAGGCTGCTCGGCCATCTCATGCTCACCGAAAAGGAATATTCCGCAACGATAAGGCTCGGCCAGGCCACCGACACAGACGACGCCGACGGCCAGATCATCTCGGCTACGCCGGCCAACGGCGTTTCCGCGGAAACGCTCACCGCGGCCGTGACCGCGCTGACCGGCGAACTTCAGCAAGTTCCGCCCGGCATCAGCGCGATCAAGGTCGGCGGCCGGCGGGCCTACAAGCTGACCAGGGAGGGAGCGCCCCCGGAGCTACCGGCCCGCACGGTGACCGTGCGCTCCTTCGTCATCATGGGCGTGCGCCCCGTGGGTGAGCTGATGGACGTGGACGCGGTGGTGACCGCCTCAAGCGGCACCTACATCCGGGCCCTCGCCCGCGACCTGGGCCACGCGCTCGGCGTCGGCGGCCATCTGACCATGCTGCGCCGCACCAGGGTTGGCCCCTATGACCTCAGCGCCGCCCGGAGCCTCGACGAACTCGCGTCGGGTCTGGACCAGCCCGGAGCGGAGCTGGAGATGGTGTCGCTGGAGGACGCCGCGGCAGCAGCTTTTCCGTCCCGCGTCCTGACCGAGCCCGAGGCGCGCTCGCTGGCGCACGGCGCGAGCCTTCCCTGGACCGGACCGGCGCCGGGGCCGGTGGCGGCGTTTGGCCCGGAAGGCACCCTGATCGCGCTGGTCGCGGAGCGCGGCGGCACCGCCAGGCCGCTGGCCGTATTCGTGCCCTGACTAGGCTTGACTGGTGGGACGCCTCCGGCGTGCCGCGCCCGTCCGCCGGGGAGAAATGAAGGAGCCGAACCGTGCAGCGCTGGCAGGGCCTGGATGACGTGCCGGGGGACTGGGGCTCTTCCGTGGTGACCATCGGCGTGTTCGACGGCGTGCACCGTGGTCATCAGCGCATCGTGTCTGGCGCGGCGGACGCCGGCGCGGACCGGGGGATGCCCGTGGTGGTGATCACCTTTGACCCGCACCCGGCCGAGGTGATCCACCCCGGCTCGCACCCACCACTGCTATGCACGACCCGCCGCCGTGCTCAGTTGCTGGCCGGACTGGGCGCTGAGGCGGTGTGCGTTCTGCCGTTTACGCATGAATTTTCGCAACTAGGACCGGATGAGTTCGTGCGCACGGTGCTGATGGACCGGTTGCATGCGCGCCGGGTGGTGGTGGGGGAGAACTTCCGGTTCGGCCACCGCGCCGCCGGGGATGTCGCGTTGCTGGCGGAACTGGGGGAGAAATACGACTTCAGCACCGAGGGCGTGCCGCTGCTGGCGGATGGCGGGGTCACCATCTCCTCCAGCGGCATCAGGGCGCGGCTGGCCGCCGGGGATACCGTCGGCGCGCGCCGTGACCTGGGCCGCCCGCACCGGGTGGAGGGGGTCGTCGTCCGCGGTCACCAGCGCGGGCGCGCACTGGGGTTCCCGACCGCCAACCTGGAGACGCCCGCGCACACCGCGATCCCCGCGGATGGCGTGTACGCGGGCTGGCTCGCCCGCCTCGACGAGGAAGGGCATGAGCAGGAGCGCTGGCCCGCCGCGATCTCGGTCGGCACGAACCCGACCTTCGGCGGGCGGGAGCGGACCGTGGAGGCCTACGCGCTGGACCGCGACGATCTTGATCTGTACGGAGTTCACGCAGGAGTGGATTTCGCTGCGAGGCTGCGCGGCATGGTCCAGTTCGAGTCGGCCGCCGCGCTGGCCGTGCAGATGCGGCGCGACGTGGACGAGGCCCGCACGCTCATCGTCGGGTAGAGCCCGCACGCTCATCGTCGGGTAGAGCCCGCACGCTCATCGTCGGGTAGAGCCCGCACGCTCATCGTCGGGTAAGAGTCGCTGCGGTCCGGGCCCGGGCGGGTGCGTGGTACCGTGAATTGCGGTCGGCGTTTGTACGACCGGGCCAGCTGTACCCTCAGACGGCTGGCCGAGGGGGGCTCCCAGGCTGCGGCTTGCCGCAGCGAGCCCCCGGATACTAGTCACAAAGATAGGAATGACACGTGCCGCTGGACACAGCCGTGAAGCAGGAGATCATCGCCGGGCACGGCACCAGTGAGGGTGACACCGGTTCGCCGGAGGTCCAGGTCGCATTGCTCACCCGGCGGATCAATGACCTGACCGAGCACCTCAAGGTGCACAAGCACGATCACCACAGCCGCCGCGGCCTGCTGCTGCTCGTGGGCCGCCGCCGGCGGCTGCTGAAGTATCTGGCAGCCAAGGACATCACCCGGTACCGCGCGCTTATCGGGAAGCTGGGCCTGCGTAGGTAGGGCCAGGAACAACTCAACAAACAACTATCCCGCGGCCCCGATCCCGGAGCGCTCAGGGCGCCAGGACCGGTCCTCGGTAGTGGTTCTCGGGTAGAGGTGAGCGCACGCCCCCAAGCGGTGCGCGGCTCTGGGCCGAGGGCTTCGATCGAAGACCGGGCCGGCTGTCAGCCCGGCCTGCATGGCCGGAGCGCGCCACCGGCGGCGGGGAGGCGCGGGACCTCAATCAAGGAGGTCTCACCCGTGGAGGGTGTGCACACCGCCGAAGCCGTTATCGATAACGGTCCATTCGGCACTCATACGCTCAGATTCGAGACGGGCAAGCTTGCCCGTCTCGCCGCAGGCTCCGCCGTCGTCTATCTCGACGACGAGACAATGGTGCTGTCCGCGACGACCGCGTCCAAGCACCCCAAGGAGGGACTCGACTTTTTCCCCCTCACGGTGGATGTCGAGGAGAAGATGTACGCGATCGGCCGGATTCCCGGCTCGTTCTTCCGCCGGGAGGGCCGCCCGTCCGAGGACGCGATCCTCACCTGCCGGCTGATCGACCGGCCGTTGCGGCCGACGTTCGTGAAGGGCCTCCGCAACGAGGTCCAGATCGTTGAGACGATCATGGCCCTGCATCCTGAGCACCTGTACGACGTGGTGGCCATCAACGCCGCCTCGCTGTCCACCCAGCTCTCCGGGCTGCCGTTCTCCGGACCGATCGGCGGCGTCCGCGTCGCCCTGATAAAGGGCCAGTGGGTGGCGTTCCCCACGCATCCCCAGCTAGCGGAGGCCACGTTCGACATGGTCGTCGCGGGCCGCGTCCTCCCGGACGGCGATGTGGCGATCATGATGGTCGAGGCCGAGTCAACCCCGGGCACGCTCGGCCTGCTGGCCGACTCCGGCAGCGGTGCCGTCGCCCCCACCGAGGACACGATCCCGGATGGCCTGGAAGCGGCTAAGCCGTTCATCAAGCTGCTCTGCGAGGCGCAGCAGCAGGTCGCCGCCCAGGCCGCCAAGGAAACCGCTGAGTTCCCAGTCTTCCTGGACTACCAGCAGGACGTGTATGACGCCCTCGCCGAGGCGGTCTCCGACGAGCTGGCCGCCGCCCTCACGATCGCTGGCAAGCAGGCGCGCGACGCCGAGAGCGACCGGGTCAAGGCCGTGGCCACCGAGAAGCTGGCCAGCCAGTTCGAGGGCCGCGAGAAGGAGATCAGCGGCGCCTTCCGCGCGCTCACCAAGAAGCTGGTCCGGGAGCGGATCATCCGTGACGGTGTGCGCATTGACGGCCGCGGCCTCAGCGACATCCGGCAGCTGTCCGCCGAGGCACACGTCCTGCCCCGGGTCCATGGCTCCGCCCTGTTCGAGCGCGGCGAGACGCAGGTGCTCGGTGTCACCACGCTGAACATGCTCCGCATGGAGCAGATGATCGACACGCTCAACCCGGAGCGGACCAAGCGGTACATGCACAACTACAACATGCCGCCGTATTCCACCGGCGAGACCGGGCGGGTCGGCTCGCCCAAGCGGCGCGAGATCGGCCACGGCGCGCTGGCCGAGCGCGCGCTGATCCCGGTGCTTCCCCCGCGGGAAGAGTTCCCCTACGCGATCCGCCAGGTTTCTGAGGCCATCGCGTCCAACGGCTCAACCTCGATGGGCTCGGTCTGCGCGTCCACCATGGCGCTGCTCGACGCGGGCGTGCCGCTGAAGGACATGGTGTCCGGCATCGCCATGGGCCTGATCCACGAGGGTGGGCAGTACGTGACCCTCACCGACATCCTGGGCGCCGAGGATGCGTTCGGCGATATGGACTTCAAGGTGGCCGGCACCAAGGACGTGATCACGGCCCTGCAGCTGGACACCAAGCTGGACGGGATTCCCGCCTCCGTGCTCGCCGAGGCGCTGAAGCAGGCACGGGGGGCCAGGCTGACGATCCTCGACGTCATGCGCGAGGCCATCGACGCCCCGGGTGAGATGAGCCCGCAGGCGCCGCGGATCATCACGATCAAGGTCCCGGTGGACAAGATCGGCGAGGTCATCGGCCCCAAGGGGAAGATGATCAACTCGATCCAGGAGGACACCGGCGCCGAGATCACCATCGAGGACGACGGCACCATCTACATCGGTGCCACCGACGGCCCCTCCGCCGAGGCGGCCCGGGCCACGATCAACGCCATCGCCAACCCGCACATCCCCGAGGTCGGGGAGCGGTTCCTCGGCACGGTGGTCAAGACCACCACGTTCGGCGCCTTCATCTCGCTGCTGCCCGGCAAGGATGGGCTGCTGCACATCACCCAGATCCGCAAGCTGCACGGAGGGGCCCGGATCGAGAACGTCGACGATGTGGTCAAGGTCGGTGACAAGATCCAGGTCGAGATCCGCGAGGTGGACGACCGCGGCAAGCTGTCCCTGGTTCCCGTCGAAGTGGTCGAGCGTGAGGCCGCGGAGGGTACGCCGAGCGACGAGGGCAGCGGTCCCGGCCGGGACAGGGGCGAACGCAACGACCACCGCGGCGCCCCGGGCCAGGGGGGTGGTGACCGGGACGGTCACCGCACCCGTCACCGCGAGCGGAGGCACCGCGACTCGTGAGCACACAGCCGCTGGCGGGTGGCGACGAGGCCGTCACCCGCACGGTGCTTCCGGGCGGGCTCCGGGTCATCACGGAGTCGCTGCCCTCGGTGCGGTCGGCCGCGTTCGGGATCTGGGCGGGCGTCGGTTCCCGCGACGAGGACCTGGCGCATGCCGGCGCTACCCATTACCTGGAGCACCTGCTGTTCAAGGGCACCCGGAAGCGTACGGCACTGGAGATCTCCGCCACCATGGACGAGGTCGGCGGCGAGCTGAACGCCTTCACCGGCAAGGAGTACACCTGCTATTACGCGCGGGTGCTCGACGCCGACCTGCCGCTGGCGATCGACGTGCTGTCGGACATGGTGACCAGCTCGCTGATCGAGCCCAAGGACGTGGACGCCGAGCGTGGCGTGATCCTCGAAGAGATCGCCATGAACGACGACGATCCTTCAGACAGTGTGCACGAGGCCTTCGTCGCCCAGCTGTTTGGTGACACCCCACTCGGCCGCCCGATTCTCGGCACCGTGGATTCGATCAACTCGATTGCCCGGGAGCAGATCACGGAGCACTACCAGGCGCGGTATACCCCGCCGAACCTGGTGGTGGCGGCGGCGGGCAACCTCGAGCATGAGCGGGTTGCCGAAGCCGTGCGCCAGTCGTTCAGCCATGTCCTGCGCGGCGACCCGGCACCCGCCGGGCCGCGGCTGGGCGGGCCGCGGGTGGGCGGGCCGCAGGTGGGCGGGTCGGGCGACGGTGCGGCGGCAGGTACCGGGGTGCGGCTCATCTCGCGTGGCATCGAGCAGGCCAACCTGATACTCGGCTGCGAGGGGCTGGCCCGGACCGACGAGCGGAGGTTCGCGCTCGGCGTGCTGAACGCGGCGCTCGGCGGCGGCATGTCCTCGCGGCTGTTCCAGGAGGTGCGGGAGAAGCGCGGGCTCGCCTACTCCGTGTACAGCTTCTCCTCCCAGCACGCCGACACCGGCATCTGGGGCGTCTACGTCGGCTGCCTGCCGTCCAAGGCCGACGAGGTGCTTGCGATCTGCCGGGACGAGGTGGCCAAGGTGATCTCGGGCGGCCTGGACGACGCCGAGCTGGCGCGCGGCAAAGGCCAGCTGCGCGGGTCGATGGTGCTCGGCCTGGAAGACCCGTCGTCGCGGATGAGCCGCCTCGGCAAGGCCGAGCTGGCCTACCCGAGGCTCGAGCCGGTCGACGAGATCCTTGCCTCGATCAGCGCGGTGACCCACGATGACGTGCGCCGCGTCGCGACCGAGATACTCGCCCAGCCCAAGGTTCTCGCCGTGGTCGGCCCGTACGACGACGACGCTGCCTTCGCCGAGGCAGTGGGTTGAAATGGCCCTCGATTGAAATGGCCCAGTGTTGAAATGGCCTGTGCTGAAATGGCCAGTGCTGAAATGGCCCAGTGTTGAAGTGGCACCGGGCTGACGTGGCGCTGGGCTGACATCATGGTCAAGGTCGGGGTGCTGGGCGCTAAGGGGCGGATGGGCTCCGAGGTTTGCCGGGTGGTCGCTGCCAGTGACGATCTGGATGTGGTCGCGGCGGTCGACGTGGGAGACTCGCGCGACGCCTTGGCGGGATGCGACGTCGTGGTCGACTTCACCCATCCCGGCGTGGTCATGGACAACCTGCGCTGGTGCATCGGCCAGGGCCTGGACACGGTCGTCGGCACCTCGGGTTTCGACGAGTCCCGGACCGCGCAGGTCACGGAATGGCTGACGGACGCACCAGCGGTCCGCGCCCTCGTCGTGCCGAACTTCTCCGTCGGCGCCGTCCTCATGATGCGGTTCGCCACCCAGGCCGCACGGTTCTTCGACTCGGCCGAGATCATCGAACTCCACCACGCGGGAAAGGTGGACGCGCCATCCGGGACCGCGGCACGGACCGCGTCGCTGATCTCCGAGGCGCGGCGGGCCTCGGGCCTCGGGCCGTCGCCCGATGCCACTGTCTCCGCTGCCGATGGAGCGAGGGGCGCGGTCCTGGACGGGGTGCACGTGCATTCGGTGCGCCTGGCTGGCCTGGTGGCACATCAGGAAGTCCTGCTCGGCGGGCATGGTGAGACCCTGACCATCCGGCATGACTCGCTGGACCGGGCGTCGTTCATGCCCGGCGTGCTGCTCGGGGTGCGCGGCGTGGCCTCGCTGCCACCAGGGCTGACGTTCGGCCTGGAGTCGCTGCTCGGCCTCGAGTAGCCCGCCAGCCGGCTGGTAGCCCGCCAGCCGGCCGGTAGCCAGCCGGCCGGCGGCGCGCGCCGCTCGGGTAAGTTTCATTTCATGTGCCGCAGCATCAAGACCTTGCGCCCGCCATACGCCGACGCCGTGACGGAGGAGGATGTACGGGCCGCCGCGCTCCAGTACGTCAGGAAGGTCAGCGGTTTCCGGCTGCCGAGCCGCTCCAACGCGGCGGCGTTCGACCGGGCCGTCGACACCGTGGCGAACGCCACGAGTGCGCTGCTCGACGAACTGAACGTGCGCGCGGCCAGCTGACGCCCGGCGGGGCATGCGCCACGGTGCTCCGCGCCCCCGTTGGTAGGCTGGGGGCAGCTGGCCCGGGTGGTCGCCGGGTACCCGCGCACGGGGGCGTAGACATGCTGAGAACCATCCTGAACGTGATCTGGTTCGTGCTGTGCGGCCTGTGGATGGCGATCGCCTACGCGGTTGCCGGGCTGGCCTGCTTCATTCTGTTTTTCCTTGTCATCACGATCCCGTTCGGCATCGCGGCGTTCCGCATCGCCAACTATGTGCTCTGGCCGTTCGGGCGGACCATCCTGCCCCGCGGCGACGCTGGCGTGGGCTCGCTCGTGGGCAACATCATCTGGATTGTCCTCTTTGGCTGGTGGCTGGCACTGGGCCACTTGATCACCGGCTTCGCGCTCTGCGTGACGATCATCGGCATCCCGCTCGGCATCGCGAATTTCAAGATCATTCCTATCTCGCTCATGCCGCTGGGTGTTCGGATCGTTCCGTCCGGTGAGGCGTATCCCGCATCCGGCTGATTCCTCGTTACCCCTGGTCAGGCCGCATTGGCGGGCAGCAGAGCGTTACCGTGCGCGGACTCCTCGTGGCAGTTCACAATTGCGGTGTTTTCTGCTGCCATCAGGGGGGTGAGGTGGCGTAGTTTCGGCTCATGTGCCGCGACATCAAGATCTTGCGCGCTCCATACGCCTACGGCGTGACCGATGAGGACGTGCGGGCCGCCGCGCTCCAGTACGTGAGGACAGTGAGTGGTTTCCGGCGCTCAGTCCCGTCCGAGATCGAGGCGTTCGACCATGCCGTGGATGGGGTCGTCGCCGTGACCCGGGACCTGCTGGCGCAGCTTGAAATCCGCGCCGCGGAACTAGGCGCCTAAGCCCTCCGGGCTGGCCGCGGGCTGGCTACCGGGTAACCCCTGGGATCGCTGGATCGGCTCAGGGGAGTCCCATCGTGGCCGCATGCGTGATCAGCATCGAGTCAGGCGGTGTGACATCCACCCCGTCAGGGTTGTTCAGGTATCCGGGTGCGGTGCCCGGCCCCCCCGTATGCCCGTACTGCCACACGATCCGGTCGGTGGTCGGGTCGATGACAATGACCCGGTG
>WNFJ01714011.1_pt1 | contig 20870 bp, 24 predicted proteins | sample 5400461 | NCBI WGS metagenome assembly WNFJ01 (sample SAMN13153349, study PRJNA577476) | soil metagenome | isolation source: 115 cm saprolite on Douglas fir-dominated hillslope | place: USA:California | collected 2013-09-17
CAGGCGATTACACTCAGAACCGGATTGTGAGTGTAATAGCGATTTTTCAACGGCTAAGTCTTGCCTCTTCGGAACAGCTTCGATAGAAGCGCCTTGCGACGTGGTAGACGGCTTTTGGCTTCCTCTACACGGTGCCACAATTGATCGAAAGGCCCGGCTGTGTCCACATGAAGGCCGAACGCGTCAGAATGCCGCCTGAAGCCTTCTGCAAGCGGCATCTCAGCCGCACCGTATTCGATTCCAGTCACCTGTTTACCGGAAATTGAGATTCGCACACTCCTGCCGTTTGCGTCCCAGTACAGATATTCGTCATTCTCAATGTCGATTGGCTCCAATGTGATGCAGAATCCCATCCGGCGTCTCGACCACGAACATTGAGCAATCGTCCTTCTCGAAAACGAACAGCGGAAACGACACACTAGCGTCCATTTGCTCGAAGCTCCGCAATTAGCATACCGGTAATTGTCGAGAACAGGCGATTTCACTCAGAACCCGGATTGTGACTGTAATGGCGATGTTACGCCTACAAAGCCTACTCGTTCGTTCTCCACGTCTCTGTCGAGAAGTCATACGCGAACACGCCGTGAAACATAGCGGGAAAGTACAGTTGCGACCTCTCATCGTTGAAATAACGGAAATTCCGACTGATCAGCGTAAAACCAGCGCGAGGTATAGAGGGAAGGTACGCGGGAACAAGTTCATCAAGAGTTTTCGGGTAGGCACCGTGATCTGAATGATAACAGTTGACCGCCGAAATGACCGGAGCGGCCCTGCGCAGCGCAACTTTGATATTCGACGAAAGCAATCCCACTGTCGCAACAAGCATCAGTGTGTAAATGACGGCTACGCTGAACCATTCCGACCTTCGCTGCCTTTGAGCAATGGCCAGAATCGCGTAGGTAACCGCCAAAACCATCCCATAGCTCATTCCGATGATGCCGACTCCGACACATGCTTCAAACGCGAGAATGAGGCCAGCAATTATCAGGTGTTTACGCATAGAGTCGTTCACTTGCCGCAATTTTAAGCTACGCTTCACAGATGTTGATGAAAACAGGCGATTACACTCAGAACCGGATTGTGAGAGTGTAATGGCGATTTCTCGCCAGTTATTTCTGCTCGTCGGGCAGCGGACGCCGTACCTTGTTGACGAACGGGATATCGCACGCGCCAAACGTACGGAAATTTATCCGTGCTTGGGTAAGGCTCAGTGTGCTGTTTGGCCCACCTCGCACTTCGTCGGCGTCATGGTCGTCCTGACCGTCATCCTCCCAGAAACAAACCGGGCATAGCTCATATCCCACTCGTCCGTGCAGCGTTTTAAACCCACAACAAGGGCATGAATAAGACTTCTGGGGTCCGAAAGGCTTCGACACGTTATGGAATGCCATTTTTCTGGCTAGAGATGGACAACGAAGACATTTTACCTGGCGAAATCAGGCGATTACACCAATCACATAAATTTCTGGGGCTGGAGGGCCGGCCGCAGCTAACCACTTTGACGGTAGGCCGTCTTTTGGGTGTGGGGTGATGAAATGCGCCGGCTGAACGCGGTCGCTTGTTTGTTAGTGGTTAGCGGCATCAGCCTTTCTGTTGCACGGAAATCGGCGCCGACGGCTTCGCAGCAAAAGTCAACGGCAACCTCCACCCAGCCCGCCGACGCGGAGGAAGTGCGAGCTGAGATTCGCGATGTCGAAAATGTCCTGCCCAAGATTCCCGATCGTGGAGCGGCCCTCTTTTTATTGGCGCGGCGATACGCGCACCTCGGCGAGATGCCAAAGGCATTAGCCCTGTTGAAAGAGTGCATGGCGCTCGACGCCGGTTTTGATCCTGAACCTCGAGAATCTCCATCGTTGCGACCGCTCAAGTCAAACAGGGAATTCCAAGAAATGCTCGAAGAAGCGCGCCGCCGCTATCCTCCCATACACAAAGCGAGGGTGGCGTTCACGGTGCCGGCGAACGACCTTTTTCCCGAAGGTCTGGCCGTGGATACCGAGAAGAAGCTCTTCTACATGGGCAGTATGCACCGCAGGAAAATCGTAAAGTTTGCGCTGAATGGCAGCGTGTCGGACTTTGTTAAGCAGGACTTGTACGACTTGATGCCCGTCGGAGGAGTCCATGTAGACCCAGTGGACCACAGCGTATGGGCCGCAACCGATGCCGGCGAGAAGCATCGGCCGGAGCTTCTGCATTTCGACGCGCAGGGCAAACTTCTGGAGAGATATGCCTCGCCAGGTACGATGCCCTACGATTTGAACGACTTGGTGCTGCGCGGCAGTCGCGAGATTTTCACGACCGATACAGAAGGGCATCACGTGTACCGCTTCAACCGCGCGTCGCACAGGTTCACGGAAATGAAACTCTATCGGCCGGTTTTTTATCCGAACGGCATCACTCTGTCCGGCGACGGCAACGTGCTGTTCGTCGCCGACATGTTGGGCATCATTCGCGTTGATCTCCTCACCAATGAATCAGTGGATGTGGATCCTGGCCCGCACGACACCCTGTCCGGAATTGACGGCCTGTACTGGGACAAGGTCGAATTTCTGGGGGTGCAGTATGGCACGGGTGCGTATCGAGTGATGAGATGGCAGCTTTCGCCGGATGGCCGAAAAGTTACCGCCAGCGAGACTCTCGAATATCGCACCGACCTGGTGAGCGATCCGACGACTGGCGCAATCCTCGGCGACAACTTTTATTTCATAGGCAACACGGGAATCTACAACCTCAAAGACGACAAGATCGTGGATCGGGCAAAGCTGGAACCGGTACACATCGCGGTCGTCTCGCTGAAAAATGGAATTCGCTCTCAAAACCATCGCGAGTTGGCAAAGTAATCTTGAGGATGAGCGACCACTGGCCGGAAAAACCGGCGCACTTGCAAAATAGGGATTCGCCCATGAACCGACGACAGCCAAATCGACCTTAAGTCTTTTGAAATGTTTTGGCGTAGCCGCCGGAACAATCTTGGACAAAATCGCTAGGGCTAGAGCAGCATTGCGGAGATGCGGAATATAAGCGACACGGGGTCAATGAGTGTCATGGCGATATTACGTCAATTGACATGTGGACAAGGGGGCGCAAGATTGTAGGCAACATGCGTTCTTAACTTGAAGCCCCTCGATGATGTTAGAACCGCAGCGGGCAGAGACAAGGACTAAGCAATGTTTACATCCAGGTTTCTTGCGGGTGTTTGTCTTGGAGTCACGCTTCTGTCAACCATGGGCTGTGGCGGCAATGATTGCGGAGTCAGCGGCTTAAATGTGGTCCCGGCAACAGCCACGGCGGACCATACCGCTGCTGCGCCTGGCAACGGCCAAACCTTCAGCGCTTCGCTTCAGTTTAAGAACAAGTCCGGCTGCGTGGCGATAACGGCGGCTTTGGTGAATTCCAACTGGACAGCAAGCGATCCGTCAGTCCATCTTTCATCGTCCCCGACCTCGCTGATGACCGCCACCTGCACGGCGGCTGTCACAAACCCGGTCACCATTACAGCCACCTCCGCCGATGGCAAGATGCTTACCGGACGAGCTTCATTGACCTGCAATTAAAGAACGCTCGCCGGAGACTACCCCAACCTCTGGTTGTTGACGAAACCAGGCGTTTACACTCAGAACCGGACTGTGAGTGTAATGGCGATTTATCGCCAACTGCGAATTCCCGCCGCAGTTTCCGGTTAAACCCACTAGCCGGGAGCTTGGTGGCCGATAAGCGCCCTATTCGGCCCGTTAGTTGCGTATAAGCTCCGCAAGGGACGGAATATGGAATGGGAATGGCATGTAGTCATGCCATCCAACGAAGAAGGAAAAGATCACATGGATGGCGGGAGCCATCAATACCGCTAACGGAAGATACTGCACGATTTCCGCGCGCGACATCCGGAGCCACAGTGGAGGCAGCAGCAATGTAGCAAGCACGGGAAAACCATAGTAAATCTCCCAGGGTATGCGATAGAGGGCGGAATAACGTGCGAACAGCATCCCCAAGATCACCACGATGGCTCCCAAAGTCATGAGCGTTCCAACTTTTGGTTTCTCCCTCCTCCCACGGACAGTGAAAAGGAGCACTCGAACGAACAGCAGAAATGCCACTGCCCATGAAGACGATGAATCTCGCTACACCAGACATCGCTAATCCCTCCCGCGGTTGGCCAAAATCGTAACGCAATAGGTATCGAAGACGGAAGGCCCATCCCTGATCACGGGTAACCTGGAAGTAAATTCATCAATGGCCGAAAACAGGCGTTAGCGCTCAGAATCTGCTGAGTAAGTGATATAGCGATTTATCGCCAGCCATCCTAGGTCGTAACCCTCTTTGGTAATGGTGTCTCGGATCGAACCCCTGATTTAGTTCCTTCAGCCTAGCGGATATCCGTCGAGAACGTCATAGACGACGGTTGATTCGGCGTCGCTACCGGTGTTGCGGACGCTGCTGTCAACGTCCCGTCGCTGTTGATGGTGTAAACAAACACTGCGCCTGCTCCGGTTGTGCTCGTCAGAGCGTAAAGGTGCTTTCCGGAAGGCTCCACGAAGATCCCCGAGATATGGCTCAATGTCAGGGGCGGATTCAAGGCAATCGGCGCCAGTGATCCGGATTGAGGATTCACCGAGAAGCCCTTTACCCCAACGCTGTCGGCAGCATAGACGAAGCGGCCCGTCGGCTCCGCCGCCACACCGGCGGGTGGGCCGGCAAGCGCGGTGCTTGTCAGCTTGGCGAGGTGGCCGCCGCTGAAATAGTCGACGGCGTAGACTTGGAGCGTCTGATCGTTCGCTACGACATACAGAAAGGCTCCGGCGGGGTCTATGGCAAAGGCCAGCGGTTCTGCCCCTACCGAAAATGGCGATCCGTCAGTAAAGGGGAGCACGAAGGTACCCTTGGATTCAAACAGCTCCGGACTCGTGCCGAAATACTGGTACGCCGAAATGGAGTTCACGCCGGAACCCTGGTTCGCCACATAAAGAAAGCGTCCAAAAGGATCGAGGATCATGGGGCCGGCGCCAGCGCCCGCGGGAAAATTGGTGACCGTGCCGCCACTGGTCAGGTAGGACAGCAAAAACCATGACCCACCAACGTTCTGATAGGTGAAGACAACGCCCGCGGTCGAATCGGTCTCGAACGCCCACTGCTCGGTGGGGTCGATAGCCACGCCTCCCGATGTAACAGCGTCGCCAAAATTGGATCCCGTGCCGGGGAGGCCCGTGGCTGCCGACAAGGGATACGCCATCAAGTTTGGTTTGGCAGCCGTCGAAGCCGCCAGCAGATTGCTTCCCCAAGGCAGCAAGCTCAGGAAAAAGGGGGAGACTTGAGTCGAAGTGGCCAGCCCCGCGGATGGACCGAAGGTCCCGTCTGCGTTCACCGGGAAGGTCGCAAGCCGATTGTCGCCGGTAGAGCTGATGTAGGCGAACTTCGGAGTGTACTGGACCGCCAAACTTCCCCCCACGGCCGTCAGGCTTGAACTCTGGTTCGGCATGACCCCAATCCGGCGGGCAAATGTGGCAGCTCCGGCAGAGCCGATACTGAAGGAGTAAACATAAGAGGCGTTCGCGCTTAAGTAGAGGAATTGACCCGAAGGGTCGGCGATGAGATCAAACGGAGCATTGGCGGATGGGGTGCTGCTGACATGAGTCAAAGCCCCGTTCGCACCCACGGAAAAGGTGTCTACGGATCCGCTGTTGGGATCGTGATTGGCGTCCATGGAACAGGCTGTGTAGCCGAATTGACCCTTGCCGGTGAAACGAACCGCAGTGGGATTAATGCATGTCGCCACCGAACCCGCGGCAGCCAGCTCTCCCGTCGAGCGGTTCACAGTATAAACATCGACCGACTGTCCGTTGGAGTTCGCCATGTAGAGAAAATTTCCGGTGGGATGAATAGAGAAAACTCCAGTGGCGTTGGACAGCGCGAATGGCGTTCCGGGCACAGGAGTAAGCGCGCCGGTGGTGGAATCTATCGAATATCCGTAGGCCTGCGCCGGATTCGAAAGAGCGATGGTAGCGGCGTATAGATATTGTCCCAGGGGGTCCACCGCCACCTGCAGTGCAGTTCCATTCAAAGTGATGGTTTGGATCTCGGTGAGCACGCCGGTGCTATCGTTGCGCGAATAAGCGAGCAGCTGAGTGGTATTGTCGATGATGCTGCTGGTATAGCCAAACTTCCCGGTTCGTTCAAACTCTATACAGCCAATCGGCGCCGTGGTTGCGAAGGGGCTGCCTGCAACCACAGTCAGGGCACCGGTGTTTTGATCAATGCTGTAAATCAGAAGTTCGCCGGCTGTAGTGCTCCCTACGATGGCGGCGCCGACATAGAGAAATTTGTGCGCAGGATCAGTCGACAGACAAGAAAACGTCAAGTTGTTAGCATTGGTAATGACATTGCCGGCCATCCGTAACTGGCCGGTACTCGGGTCGATCGTCGCCCGGGATATGATACGACCGGCGTCTGTAGCGACATAGAGATATCGGGGACGCTCCATCACGACAACATCCGCTGTTGCCGAAAAGTTGGAGTTGGTGGCAGTAAGCTTGGTATACCCGTCGTGTAAACCGGTGACATTACCGGAAGTATCAACAGCTGCCACAAAGCCGTTTGTCTCGCTCCAGTTGGCTTGAGCGGACACATCCTGGGTGCTGCTGTCCGTAAAGTTCAGGATTGCCGAAACCTTCGTAGGCTGGCTTGCGCCCAGCAGCACTTGAGGAGCCGCCGGCGAAATATTCAGGTTGACAGGCACAGGCGGTCCTACGGTGAAACTGACGGAGCCGCTGACTGATCCGACCGCCGCCGAGATGGTCACGTTGCCCTTCTTCAGAGTCGTGACAAGGCCCGTGGAGCTTACCGTGGCCAGGGTCGGATCAGATGTAGTCCATGTCGCCGAGGCAGCAGGCTTGGTTGTCCCGTCGGAGAAGGTCTCCGTGGCGTTGAACTGTTGTGTAAGACCGGCCGCCACGGAAGACCCTTGCGGGCCAACAGAAATTGACTGTAGTGTCGGCGGGGGCGGGGGAATTACGTTATTGCTTCCACCACATCCAAACAAGAAAGAACACAAGACCATCAACGCTAGAGAACCTGGCCGACTGGAAGACCACCTCATAGCTGACATGGCGAACCCTCGGAATAATGTAGAAACTATCAAAAAATGCGACGCGGGTTATACCATAGCTTCTTGAATCCCAACTCGTAGGAGAAACCTATGGCGAGCAAACTGAGACCGCAGTGTCGTCCGTCTGGTTGACGACCCAGTGCGGTCGGCCTGCTGTTTGTGCTTCGCGAACCAGATCTTGAATCGCATGTAAATTTGGGCAGGTGGTCTGTCTTCTTGATGTTCTGGTGTGTACGTGGAGTTCGGGGGAGAAACTCAGCAATAAACTCGGGCAACAAACAACCTGCGACCCGCGTCGCGCTTCGCACTCGAATAAATGCCTCTGGCAGAATGTTGAAGAGGGCCGCTTAATCGGAGGAAAACATCATGTCCGAGTCCATCGCATCCGTTTCGCAGCGTGGCGCTGCTCAGCAAGTGACTGTGGAGCGGCTTTTTGAACCCGTAAGGCTGGGGCCCTACCACCTGCCTTCCCGGTTAGTCATGGCGCCCTTGACTCGGTCGCGAGCGCGCCAGCCTGGCAATGTTCCTTACTCCCTTAACGCGTGCTACTACGAGCAGCGAGCTTCGGCCGCGCTTATCATCGGCGAGGCAACCCAGGTGTCCCAACAAGGACAAGGCTACGCTTGGACGCCCGGAATTCACAGTCTGGAGCAAATCGAAGGATGGAGACTGGTTACTTCCGCGGTGCACAAAGCGAATGGCTTGATCTTCCTGCAGCTCTGGCACGTCGGGCGCATCTCCCATCCGTCTCTGCAACCGGATGGAATGCTTCCGGTAGCCCCCTCAGCCACCAAGCCCAAAGGAATGGCGTTTATCGAGAACGAAAGCGGCGAAGGAGAACTCGTTCCCTTCGTCACGCCGCGGTCTTTGCAGATTGAGGAGATGCCTTACATAGTGCGGCAATACGCACACGGAGCCGAGAATGCTCTCGCGGCCGGGTTCGACGGCGTCGAGATTCACTCCGCGAACGGCTATCTGCTTGACCAGTTCATCAATTCCAGCACCAACCGGCGGGCCGATAGCTATGGCGGGCCGATAGAGAATCGTGCGAGGTTATTGATGGAAGTGGTCGACTCGGTGAGCAAAGTTTGGGGGGCGAACCGGGTGGGGGTGCGACTGTCACCTCTGGGCACGTTTAATGACATGGGCGATGACAACCCGGAGGCAAGTTTCGGCTACATCGCAGAACAGCTCAATGCTCATCAGCTTGCCTACCTGCACATCGTCAATCCGGCCCTTGCTGCGGTCGAGAAAGGGGGCGAGCCCGAACCGCAAGCACGCCGAATGCTCGGCCTGATTCGTGACAAGTACCGTGGCACCCTCATCATGTGCGGAGGTTTCGATCAAAACACTGCCGAGGCGTGGCTCACGCAAGGCAAGGCGGATTTGATCGCTTTTGGGCGCAAGTTTCTGGCTAACCCGGATCTGCCGAAGCGATTCCGCCAGCACGCAGCACTCAATGCTGACGACCCGTCCACTTACTATGGCAGCGGACCCAAAGGCTATACCGATTACCCGACCCTCGCTCAGGAAATTGGCGAGGAACCGAAGCCTTGCCTGGACGACAGATGGCGATAGCGCAGCAAGCTGATCCCGAAGGCGTCAGGGAACATATCAACTGACGTAATCAGGTCCTACACTCGCAACAGGATTGTGAGTGAAACGGCGATTTTCTCGCCAGTTATCAGGGACGGTGTTGACGCCCGCCTAAATTCCGCTAGACTGCGTTGCAGACGTTCCCATTCTTCCGGAAGCCAGAATCTGAGATATTCCGAAGGCGCGCTGATACAATGGCGCTGCGCATGCAACCACCTCGGATGGCCACGGTATTTCTGTGGATGAACGCGGCTCTGTTCGCTCAGACCGGTCCATCGCATACCGTTTCGGTGATAGCGGGTGACAACACCCTTGGGCCAGGATACAGTGGCGATGAGGGCCCGGCCGCCAGGGCCCAGTTGCACTATCCCCATGGAATCGCCGTCGACGAGTCAGGCAACCTATTCATTGCCGACACCGGGAACGGCGTCATCCGCAGGGTTGGCGTTGACGGAACAATTACATCTATCAACTGTTTCGGCCGGGAAAAGCCTCGCCTCCACAGATACACCGACTGCGGGCTTCCCATTGGGATTGTTGCCGATGGCCGCGGGAATGTTTATCTGTCCGCGGGAGACGTTGTGTTAAAGGTGGACTGGGTTCATGAGACCACGACGGTCATTGCCGGCACTCCGGCCAAGCCAGGATACAGCGGCGATGGGGCAGCAGCCACAGGCGCACAGCTGAAGGGTGTCGCTGGGCTGGCCATGGACAGCGAAGGAAATCTCTTTATCGCCGAAGGGCTCAACCACACGGTGCGCAAGGTTGATGCCAGGGGCATCATCACTACTGTGGCGGGGAACCATTCTCTTGGCAAGGGGTACGGTGGAGACGGTGGGCCGGCAACCAGCGCCCAATTGAACGAACCAATGGCACTAGCCGTGGACGGTAATGGCGACCTGTTCATTGCCGACACCCACAACTCCGTTATCCGCAAGGTCAATTCAACAGGAATTATCAGCACGGTTGCCGGTGTGTACACATTGGGCATCGTTGGTTACCAGGGCGACGGGGGACCAGCCACCCGGGCTCGTCTCAACTCGCCGGAGGGAATAGCCGTTGATCACGCCGGAAATCTATATATTGCAGATACCCGGAACAAGGCTGTCCGTAGGGTGAACGCGACGGGAACAATCTCGACCTTGAGCGCCGATCCCTCGCCTGGTAAGCCTGGACGTTTCGATGATGGCCGGGGAACCTGGCTCGGTCCTGCCGGCATGGCAATGGACAAGAGTGGCAAGCTCTTTATCGCCTATATCAAAGAGAATGTGGTGGGGCAGATTGACTTAAATCACTGGAAAACGGGTCCGCCTGATCTGCGCAGATAATTTTCCACTGGCCGGGTGCCCCAGGCTTTTTGGTTGTCCTCTCCCACACCACACAAACGGGTGCGAAAAGAAGCTCTTAGCAATTAGCCAGACCAGAACCCAGCGTCGGGAATAATCTCGCGCCCGAGTAACTGTTGCAATCAGGCGATTACACTCCGAACCGGTCAACGAGCGTAGTCGCGATTTCTCAACAGTTACGCCCCGCACAGGCTTCAAAAGACCTCCGCTGCAACGGCAATCTTGTGCTTCGCGGAAATTGCCGTTCAGAGCCGCTTAGCTTCAGTGGACGACTACGCCACCGTGAACCTCAATGATCGGGCGCCGAACGAAGATCCGCCCTGCCTCGTCTTGGTAATAGTAGTGGGGACGCCCCTGGTAGACGTAAGTCCGGCAGCCGTACTTCTTGGCTTGGCCGGGAGGTAGTCCGCAATTTCCCCAACCGGTTTTCTTGCCGCGACTCCATCCCGGAGGGCGCTCATCGCGGTCACCATAGGTGCGGTATTCGTACCCGTCACGGTGTTCCCAACGCTGATCGTCGTCATCGAAGTGCTTGTTTCCGTGCTTGTGTTTGTGGTCCTTGTCCCAGTGATCTGCCATCAGCGCTGGTGTGCCCCAGCCTAGTGCAACAACCGCCGCGAGTACTGCCAACAGGCGTTTGCTCATGTGTCCTCCATACTGTCTGTGCTGCAAGCGTAGTGCCGTGCAGAGCAAGCTTACTTTTCAGAAGCTCACATTCGCACGATTACCGAGGTATAGGCCCGAAGGGGATAACGAGAGAGAAGATTTTATACAGATGAAGAGCTTCTCCCCCCGCTCGTTGATGATCCTACGGAATATCGCTAGGGATTTCGGGAACGTGCGCATTTGAGAGCACACTACCACAATCGGACCTTCGATTCCGACTCAGGTGACGTAATATCACCATTTCACCAGCAACCTGGTTGTGAGTGAAGGCAGCCGAAGTTGGTGAAAAAATGCCGTAGCGTGGAACGAAGTTGCTCAAGTCCAGGTCTGCGGTTCGCGCCAAGCCCGTTTGGGAGCGATCGTTTATGCGATTCTCACGCCTGGCGAGTGATTTGCGCTTACAATGCTTACCGGTTTCGAACTCAAGAAGAAAATCTTGGGTTTCAGAAAGGAGGTCATCATGCACCGGCGCGAATTCCTGAAGCTCGGAGCGATAACAGGCGGGACGGTCTTGCTGGGCGGCACAGGCCGTTTCGGGAGCCTCTTGGCTGCTCCCAAGGAGATTCCCACCGTCGACCGGCTGGTTATGACCAACCTAGTAGACAACATCTACGACGTCTTCGCCAAGGGCGGGAAGATTGGCAACGTCACGATCACACGAAATACCGTGCCGTATCCCTACGGCTCGGACGTGATGCTGTTGTCGGAGCATGGGCTGGCCTATCACCTGCACTCCTTCCGAGGAGCGGAGGAAAAACAGATCCTGCTGGACTTCGCGCTCACGCCACACACACTCACAAACAACTATCAAGGCTTGCGAGTCGATCCCGCCAACGCCGACGCCCTGATCATCAGCCACGGGCACATAGATCATTTCGGAGGCCTGCTCGACGTGGCCCGGAGCCTCCAAGGACACGGCAAACCGGGACTCACCCTCTATGCCGGGGGGAGTGATACGTTCTGCCATCGCTGGGTCGTGCAACCGGACGGGAAGAAGCTCGACTACGGTGAGCTCAAGCGGGATGAGCTGGAAGCGCGAGGGTTGAAGGTGGTGCTCGCGGAGGAGCCGACCGCAGTGGCAGGCCACGCGATCACCTCAGGTCACATCCCCCGAATCACCGATTTCGAGATGTCTCCTCCGGCAGCTCGACTCGAACAGGGTGCGACCGGCTCCGCGTGTGACGCGACCTTTCACTTCCCTCCCGGCACAGTCAAGATTGAAGCCAAGCCCGGTGACTTGGTGAAGGACATCTTCTGGGGAGAGCACGCCACCGCATACAACGTGAAGGACCGGGGACTAGTCGTGATCTCATCGTGCGGCCATGCGGGCATCATCAACTCAGTCCGCCAGATCCAAAAGTCCACCGGGATCGAGAAAGTGCACGCCGTGGTTGGCGGGTGGCACTTAGCCCCGTATCCTGATGAAATCATCGCTAAGACCGTAGAAACCCTGAAGGAGATCAACCCGGACTACCTGATTCCCATGCACTGCACTGGCTTCCGCACCATGATGGCAGTCCAACGAGAGATGCCACAGAAGCTCATCATGCCTTCCACGGGCACGCGCGTGGTCTTCGGCGGCTAGCTCCGATCCCGCTTCTAATTGATGTGAAGGCGTCCTCGCGCCCGCCCAGGCGCAGGAGCCGGCCCGAAATCAAATCTAAAGCGCCCCACGATTCCGCCTGAACGAAAAAATCGCCGACAATAGGTGTGGTCCACTTGTCACCTTGTCGCGCCGCGCAACTTCGCACACGACGCGGCACGCGAGGATGTTGACTGCCTCTGTCCGCAGCGTGGCATCTAACATCGAGGATCAGCTGATAAGTTCGTAGATTGCGATCGTGGCTGGTCAGACCTATCGGAGGAGAACAATGGGACTGTCCTGGCAACAAGGCCCGCTCTCACCGGGAGCAATCGGCCGGTTTCTCGTGCCCGAACCGCTACCCAAGAGGTTGTTGTACGCTGAGCCGTTGCGCCGGCGCATGCGCGTGCGCTTCGGAGGAAACTGGATTGCCGATAGCGAGCACGTCCTCCTGCTCTTCGAACCCGGCCACTATCCGATGGCCTACTTCCCGCAGAACGACGTCTCTCCCGGCGTACTAGAACGCACAGAGCATACCACCCGGCACCAAGACCTCGGGCTCACGTCCTGGTACACGGTCCGGGCCGCCGGGCAGAGCGCGCCGCGAGGGGCGTGGCAACACATCGAGCTGCCCGCCTACGCGAGCGACCTGCAGGGACGGGTCGCGTTCGCCTGGCCCGCCATGGACGCCTTCTACGAAGAAGACGAACGGATCGTGGGCCATGCCGCCGACAGCTACCACCGCATCGATATCCGCCAATCCTCGCGTAACCTCGTGGTCCGACATCATGACCGCATCATCGCCGATACCAGGCAGCCGGTGGTCCTTTACGAGTCCGGCTTCGCGCCGCGTTGGTACGTTACACGCGCCGACATCGATGCGTCTGCGCTGACCCTCGTGGAACACCAGACCTTCTGTCCGTATAAAGGGCTGTGCAGCTACTACGACGTCGGTGACGCACGTTTGGCGGCATGGTCGTACCGTGAGGCTTACCCCGGGGTCGGGCGCGTCTCCGACCTGGTGTCGTTCGAGCCCGACATAGTCTCGGTACAGCTCGATGGCACCCAGCTCCGACTGGAGCCGGGTCAGACGGTGATTCCGCACGGCCCGGACCGCGAGCTCACTGTCGCCGAGGCGCATGAGCGAGTACCCCAGCGGGCTGCCTAAGCGGCTGCGCCGATAGACCCGGCGGCAAGACATCACGACACATCACGTGGAGGGGGACTTGGTGCTTCGATTTGTCGCGAACCTCAGCGAGCGGGAGTCACCCCTCGGGTTGTAGCGCTGGCATGCGCACGCCGATAAGAAGGGTCAAGACGAGCGGCTTTCTCGTCCTCGCCAAAGCGGAGCGACATGGCTCGACTACTATCAGTGAACGTCGGACTTCCTCGCGACATCTCGTGGAAGGGTCGCACTGTGCACACCGGGATCTGGAAGGATCCGGTGCATGGCCGGTGTCGGGTCAGCCGGTTGAATCTAGATGGAGACGGTCAAGGCGACCTGGCCGGCCACGGGGGGAGCAACGAGCCGTTTTCGTCTACCAGATCGAATCGTATCGCTATTGGCAGGAGCAGCTGAAGAGGACCGACTTCGTCCACGGGCAGTTCGGCGAGAACTTCACGATCGAACGATTGCCCGACGATGAGGTGTGCATCGGCGATCGCTATCAGATCGGCAGCGCGCTGTTCGAGGTCACTCAACCTCGCGTTACCTGCTATCGCGTCGGCATTCGGATGAGCGAGCCCCGGATGCCCGCATTGCTGACGTCCAGCGGACGGCCCGGGTTCTACTTCCGCGTCCTGCACGAAGGCGAAGTGGGCGCTGGTGACGAGATCGTGAAGGTGGGAGAGGCGGACGAGCGAATGACGGTCGCAGAGATCAACGCACTCCTTTATTCGCCGAATCATCCCCGCGATCGACTCGAGCGCGCATTGCGGACCGAAGCCCTTTCACCCGGATGGCGCTCGTCGTTTGAAGCGTTACTGCAAAACCAAACGACTGCTGCGAGGAGTGGTAACGCAGGGCTCGTGCCGGCGGCGGCTGCGCATCCGGTTGCACCGGGATTTCGGCCGCTCGCCGTTACGGCGATCGATCAGGAGTCCGCAGACGTCATCTCGCTGACGATGCAGAGCGCGGTCGGTCAGCCCCTGCCAACGGCTCTGCCAGGCCAGTACGTGGTCTCGCGTCTTCAACCGAGCGCCGGCAGACCGCCTCTTTTTCGTAGCTACTCGCTCTCAGGTCCGCTCTCGACAGAGCGCTATCGAATCAGCGTGAAGATCGAACCGAACGGCGCGGCTGGAACCTACCTCCGGGAGCATGTCCGGGTGGGCGATGCTCTCGATGTGAGTTCGCCGCGCGGAAGCTTCATTCTGCAGTCCGGAGAGCGGCCCGTGGTGCTGCTCAGCGCGGGAATCGGGGCGACACCTGTCCTGGCGATGTTGCACGCGCTGGCAGCGGCCCGCTCCACGCGGCAGGTCTTGTGGCTACACGCGGCTCGCGATTGGCAGCATCATCCATTTGAGGCTGAAGTCCGCCGCCTCATGCCCGCGCTCACCCACGGTCGCAGCTATATTTGTTACAGCAGGCCGGGCGCGCACGACAAGATGGGTGAGGATTTCGACGCTGCCGGTCATCTGTCGCGATCGGTTTTCGACAAGGTCGGCGTACCACGCGAGGCCGATGTCTACCTGTGTGGGCCAACTCGCTTCATGGCAGACATGAAAGAGGCGCTCACAACCCTGGGCGTGGCGCCGGAGCGGATTCACGTCGAAATGTTTAACGGCAGCGAGCCGATGACCCCTGGCGTCGTGGGCGCAACAACGCGGGCTCCGCATCTTCCCAAGGACGAGGCCGATACCGGTCCGCTGGTCTCGTTCGCGCGCAGTGGCATCGCCGCACACTGGAAGGCGTCGGCCTACCAGAGCATTTTGGAGCTGGCCGAGGCGTGCGACGTCCCGGTCCGTTGGTCGTGCCGGACCGGTGTTTGTCACAGCTGTGAGAGTGGTTTGGTATCGGGGGCGGTCGTCTACGGACCGGAGCCACTCGACAAGCCCGCCGATGGCAACGTTCTCGTTTGCTGCTCACAACCCATTCGCGACGTCGCCATTGATTTGTGAACACTGATCGGGATTCGATCTTTGGCTCAAAGACCGTCACGGCCGACTGCCGGGGCTTCTGGCCGCAAGTGTAGGATCAGAGCGCCGCATATCAGACCGAAGCCGAGGCGTGGCGCTACGAACGCAACCAGCATAGCGGTCGTGAAAATCGCAAGAACAGCGAGTGAGCGGCGCCTTGCCATTCGCCGCGTACGCTCGGATACTTGCGTTGCGTCCGCGCCGGCCAATACTTTGCGCTCGAAGATGTTGTAGGCAATGTCGACGCACACGAATAGCCCCGCGTAAAAGGCTACAGGGGACGACGCAAGCCGGGTGCGCGCAACCCATGCGGTCGCAAAGGGCAGGAGCGACACCATGAAGAGATGGACGAAGTTGATCCATATCATTCCCAGCGTCGGAGGACCTACGAACCGCCAGAGGTAATGGTGGTTTATCCAAATAATGGCGATGAACAGGTAGCTCACCGCATAGCTGATGGCCGTGGGCACAGAGGCCAGAGAGCTGAGAATGCTGATTCATCCGGTGCCCTGAGCTCCAGTACCATGACGGTCACGATCACCGCGAAGACCGCGTCTGAATATGCAGCCAGACGATGTGCGGTTTCCTTCTCTTTACTCATAGCACTCTCCTTAGGAGTGAGCAGGACGTCGATCGACCTTAACCACGTACGTGAAGGCAGACACTCGCGGGCGACAGACACGAACGGAGCGAAGCGAGAGGATTCCGCGCTCGCCGCATGCGGTAAGACCGCCGCCTGCGCCGCAATCAAGGGTGTGACGACAGAAGCAACGATGGGACCTTCATGGTAGCATGCACGCGTGTTCTGGTCGCATCACCGGCAAACAGGAAGGAAACGGTTTTTTCCGCAATGCCGAGAAGCCGAAGATCACATTCAATATCACCGTTGGCCAAGCGATCTAGGGATATTTTTCTCTGTGGATGGACTGTAACTTCTGGCATTGCTCATAGATGCTTCGGATCACGGATTGAACTTCGGGGGAAAGCTGCTGCCTCGACCCTACCAACAGCAATTGTGTTTGTGCATGTATCAGCGTTATAGGTGCGCCCATTTCCTTCTGGAGCCTTTGGAACTGGTCCTGCAGCAAGCGGCATCCACGTTCGCTCTCATTTTTTCGCCAGAGCAGCCACCCCAGAACAAAACCATAGATCACAAAGCAAAAACGATACAAGGTCATCCCAATAGAAACATCCCAAAATGACTTGCCTTGCGTTTGGGCATCGATAAACATATCGATGGCTGCGCCTCCGAACCCAAACAACAGCCCGTAGAAAATCTCTCGATGGCGTCTTAGCACGACCCCTCCAATCCAAAGGCCAATACTTAGAATGATCTTTCGCTGTCACAGACCCGGGAACTCAATCAGCCGGTTCTTCTTGTCACGCCAGCCGCCGATGTTGATCGCAACAGCGCCTTTACCTAATTCGTAACGCTCACGAACATTGTAAGTGCAGGAAGCGTTCTGGTACCTGCCTGGCCCACCGAATCAGAGTTCGCGATACATTACGTACGCGTCGGTATAACCGCCATCAGGGTGCAGGAACGCCCTGGGGAGATTACCCACAATCCGAAACCCATGCCGTTGCCAGAGCCTCACCGCCCTGTCGTTGCTACTGACCACAAAGTTGAACTGCATTGCCTTGAACCTTCGGCGGCGAGCATGCTCGATTGAATGCGCACACATTGCACTGCCTACCCCGCGGCCCGTGGCTTTTGGCGCGGTCATGTAACCGCAATTCGCCACGTGGGAACCTCCACCATGCTGGTTCGCTCGCAGGTAGTACGTGCCGAGTACCACCTCGCCATCTTCGGCAACGAAGACCTCGTGCTCCCCCGCGAGCCAATAGGAAAGAGCGTCTTCTCTGCTCAGATCTCTTGGCAACGGGTATGTGTCACCCGCGCGAATTACGGGTTCGAGAATCGACCAAATAGCATCACGATCGCTCGACTGCGCAGGACGAATGGTTGGCATCTCTCCATGCTGGCACACTCTCATAAGAACGTCGAACGGCCCAGAAACCCGCTTGATAGTCGTACGCCACGATCGCGCAGGATGGTTCGTGGAAATCCCGCCCTTTCGCATAAGACAAAGGCGCGAAAGAGCCTGTCCCGAGCGAAGCCGAGGGGACAGTGGCGCCCGCTTGTGTGTTGAGGGACAGAAAAATCGAAGCCTGGGACACTCAACAGGACTAACAGCCCGTGGCAAAAGCCTTCTCGAGCGTAACTGTGATTCCGCGTACCGGTTCCGAGGTCGCCTCTAAGTCGATCGGGACAGCAGCACCGTCGGCTCCGAGCGGGCGAACGCTGCGATGGGGTCAAGGGTGTCGAGGCAGACGCGCAGGTTGCCAGAGAGTCCGTCCACGATGCGCTCCTTGAGCAGTTGCTCATCGTAGGTGGCATCGCCAGCGAGGAAATAGCTCAGCGCGGGTGTTCGCACGACCACGGACATGTGCGGAGCGCGAGCTCGCGCGCCTGCGCGCCGTGTTTTTGGATCAAAGCTTCGAGACTCTCGCGCAGGTCGTGCAACGCTTCGTCGTTTTGCGAAAATATCAGCACGTTGTGTAACATTATGAATCTGATGCCCACAGCCCACTGAGGCTTCACGTGCGCGCCTACGCTGTTCAGCATTTTGGTGATGCACCGGCAATCGTCGACGTACCCGTGCCGGCCCCACACGGTGTGTACCTTGTCCGAGTCACATACGCGGGCGTGAACCCGCTCGACTACAAGTTGGTCGGGCACCTTACGGCCAAGTCAACCTATCCATTCATCCTCGGTGTCGACTTCGCTGGTGCCCTCGAGCGCGCCCCGGCGGCCGAGCGCGATTTGCACGTCGGGGACAGGGTATTCGGGATGGCACGGACGCACGGCACATATGCGGAGTACGCCACCGTTTCTCCGGGTGCTCAAGCGGAAGCACTGGCACGGATTCCGGACGGTGTCGCCGATGACCAGGCGGCCGCGCTCCCGATTGCCGGGATCACGGCCCTTGGCGCCCTCGACCTCAATCGTGTCGCGGCCGGCCAATGGTTCGTCGTTATGGGCGCCGCGGGCGGCGTAGGCGGTTACGCGGTGCAGATGGCCAAGGCGCGGGGTGCTCACGTCATCGGCATTGTGCGTGGCGGTGCCCACGAGGTACTTCGGCTAGGCGCAGAGGAAGTGCACGACAGCCAGACAATCGACGTCATCGACGCCATCAAAGCCAGGCATCCCCAAGGTGTCGACGCGGTGCTCGATGTGGTGAATGGCGCGGGCGCCATCGGGCGCGACGCCGACATTCTCAAAGCTGGCGGCCGTCTCGTGTCTACGCTGTACGCCGCGGATGTCCAGTGGTTTGCCGAGCGGCACATCACGGCGCACAACATCGCGTCAGCCGAGAACCCGTTGGCGTCGCGCCAAGGTCTCGACGAGGTAGTACGCCTTTTAGCGGCAGGATCAATCACGGCGCGCATCGTAGCCACGGAGCCACTGGACGCCGCGGGCGCGCTACTCGATCGCATGCGCGACGGCACCATTCGCGGCAAGGCGGTCCTTCGCGTGTAATCGATTCGATTGCCTCGTGGCGTCGGGTGACGGGACAGACGGGACGTTTTCTGATTCTGAACACGCCATTCTCTTTCGCGCGCTCCGCTTCGCTGCGCGCGAGCCCGTTCGACTCCCCTTCGATCGCTCAGGGCAGGCTCTTCGGCAGAGAGGTGTTTGTCATTTCCTGCGCCTGGACGCTATGCCCCCGCCCCAAGCTGCGCAACACACCGCAGCTTCGGGAACCCATTCGCGATTTCATCCGCGCTCTCAAGCTCGGATGACCGTAAGGGCAACCGTGTAAGCCTGTCCGTCGCTCGAACTTCGAAGACGGCGCATCAGGTCTTTCGGGATTGTTCTTCAAGTGGGCTCATTGGGCCATTTGGGATTCGAACAGGCCGGCGACTCAGAAGCAAACTCACTCCAGGAAAGTCGGGGGAAAAGGGGACAGAAACTTTAACACGGGATTATGTCAGTACGACTATCTTGCCTCCAGCGTTGTTTTCCTCCATAACGCGATGTGCTTCGACGATCTGATCCAGGTGGAAAATCTTGCCAATTTGGATCTTGAGATTACCGCGTGCTACCTGTTGCGCTAAGTCATCGAGAGGGGTCCGCATAAAGTCCTCGCTATCCCCCATATAACTCGTCAGATACACTGCTGTCGAAATCATCTCCATGGGTGCGAACTCGTCGAAAGACCATTTGTTCCCGACGAATCCTGTCATGCAGACAATTCCGCCCTGCCTTGCGCACCGAAGCGAATCCTTCAAAGTGGTCGTACCTACCAGTTCGAGCACTTTGTCGAATCCGTGCGGATGAGCCTTGCTGACCTCCGGGGCAAGCGCGCCGTCATCGATGAAAACTTCCTCCGCTCCGCTTGCGCGGAGTAGGTCAACTCGTTGTGGATTGCGTGTCGTTGAGGCTACGTAAGCGTGGTGTATCTTGGCGATGCTGGCAGCAGCCAAACCGACCGACGTAGTGCCGCCACGGATCAGGAGCATTTCCGCTTGCTCGAGCCGAAGGGACTTGAAAAGAGTTCCCCAAGCGGTCTGCAGCATTTCCGGTAAGGCGCCCAGGACTTCCCACGGCAGTTCTGTTGTGAGGGGTTGCACCTGGGCGGCAGGAACGCAGGTGTACTCAGCATAGCCCCCATCAAACTGTCTGCCCATCTCACCCATGGCGGTAGCGACGATCTGTCCGGGCTGAAATTCGCCGCCGGGAGCTTCTTCGACGATCCCGACTGCTTCGATCCCTGGTATGCGCGGGAATTGAACGCTCGGGGAGAGCCCTTTCCGCGTGAAGAGTTCCAATCGATTGAGACCAAATGCCTTGACGCGTATTAGGATCTGACCGACCGCGGGTTTCGGTTTTGGCAAGATCTCGATCTTGAGAACCTCTGGTCCTCCCGGCTCATGAATCACAACCGCTTTCATTGTGTTCATCTTTCTGTTGCCTCCCCGGGCGTAGTGACGTAGTGAGTGTTTCTCGGCGCCATAAGCAATCCATCGCTTCGACGGAGGCGATTTCTTTCTTTACACTCCTCCGGAGCCAGACTGGTTAGCCGATTTCTGAACCTTCGCGAAGGGGCATCTCGCAATCCGAAGTCATGCAACTTTTGATGTCGAGAGGTTACCGGAGGATTTCGTGACAGTAATCGGCAGCCGAGATCGTCAATCAGTAATGCTGCATTTGTCGCGGTGACCACTGCGAAGGCGGGCTTTGGATCCAGGGCCGCACTCCCCGATATAAAGGCAACCCAATAAACGGCGGCGAGATCAAAGGACTTTTTGGGGAGGAGGAAACAATGGAACGTCGTAAATTTCTGGTAGTGTCCTAATTTGAATTCCTGGTCACTGGACTGCGGCATTCAGCGTGCTCCTAATCCACTCGGAAAGAGTCTGTTTGCTGGCCTTTGCTCGCGCC
>WNFJ01082206.1_pt2 | contig 20850 bp, 19 predicted proteins | sample 5400461 | NCBI WGS metagenome assembly WNFJ01 (sample SAMN13153349, study PRJNA577476) | soil metagenome | isolation source: 115 cm saprolite on Douglas fir-dominated hillslope | place: USA:California | collected 2013-09-17
AGTCTCGCTGCGTGCCCCATTCCTTCATGTACGTGCCCAGGGGAATAAATAGAAAATTGTCCTGCGATTGGCCGAGCGCGCTCCCGATGACCGTTGCCACGCCGATCACTTCATAGCTGTGTGTCCCCGCGCGGATGGTCCTGCCAATCGGATCCAAGGTGCTGAAGAACCTCTTCGCCAGATCTGCCCCGATGAAGCAGACTTCCGAGTGGTGCGTTTCGTCCGCATCCGTCAGGAATCGGCCCGCGGCGACGCTCAAATTCCGAACGTCGATGTAATTCGCCGTCACACCGAATACATTCACATCTTCCTGAAGCTCGTTTCCGGAGCGCACATCGGACGCAGTGCCGAGCAGAGCAGCGACCTGGCTGGTGGTGCGCATGCCTTCTTTCAGGCTGGCATATTCATCCTTAGTGATCAGCGGCCGCTTTTGAGCCTTCACCCAGGCATCTTCGCTGGTAATGATCCCGAATCGCGAAATGACATACACGTTTGCGCCGAGATTCGCGATACGATCCGCTACATAAAAATTGAGTCCTGCGACCACGCTCATCACCGCTACCAGCGTAGTTACCGCCAGGATGACCCCCAGCAACGTCAGAAAGCTCCTCAGCTTGTGCGCACGCAGCGAATCCAGCGCCAGACGGAGCGTCTCGCCCATAGTGACTGCGGCGCTCCGAATTCGGCGCAGTTTCCCGGCGAAATCCAGTCCTCGCGGCACCACGCGTGGTATCGCGCCTACCCTGCCCATGGGGGTTACACCCAAACAGACCTCCAACCTTCTCTATCTAAGACGAAAGGGCCCGTCGGTTCGTTCCTCGATACCTTGCTATATAGACGTGTGGAAGAGCACTTTGCTTTCAGCGTTTCCCGGAGTTGCCATAGCCCGGCGGGTCGAGTCTTAACGGTTCAGCAGTCAGACACTCCATTGTACCGCGTTGTGTAGCGATTCCAGGGAGAATAGGCTTACCGATAAACCTAAGCCGTAGAATATCTTAGGGCGACAAACAGTCATTGATGCTTTGGCGCCTGCAGGAGCATTTCCGCACATAGTTGGTGTACAACAATTGTAGGCCCGGCCGAATCCAATCAAAGTGTGTCGGCGGCTCTCTCGCCCAGGTCGAATCATGATCAACCGCGTCTTTATTCCCGTTGCGATGCTGTCTTCGGCTTTCGCGGCTAGCGCCGCGGCGCAATCCATCGTCCCGGAGTCCACACGGGTGAATGCCCCGGCGAAACCAGGTTTTTTCAACCGTGTTATCGACAACGAAAAAAAAGGTGAGGCCGCTCTCGACGTTTATGAACGGATCGAGCGCGTGGAGACCCGCAGGGGCCCTAACGATCCCACTCCCACCGCGATAAAAACTATGCGGGTCATTCCTTCGGGCACGGGGATGGACCGGATTCCCGTTGGCGACGATGGCAAGCCCGCCGATTCCGCTGTTTATCGCGCCGAGCTCGAGAAATTGGAGCGAGCCCTTGCGCTGCTCGTCAATGGCAGCCGCTCCCAGCGCGACGGCGTGGAAAAATTCGAGAAAAAAAAGAAGGATCGGAACGATCTCATCGACGCCACACGCAGCGCATTCCTATTCACGTATCTGGCCGAAGAGCAACGCGGCGGCCGCATGCTTTCCAAGTACAGGCTGGATCCCAACCCCGCCTTCAAACCCACGACGCGCTTCACCTCGGTATTCACCAAGGTGCACGGCTTTGTGTGGGTTGACGAAGAGTCCGCCGAACTTGCGCGCATCGAAGGCGACGTCACCGAAGACATTTCCATTGGCTTGTTCCTGGGAAAAATCTACAAGGGCAGCCACTTCATGCAGGAGCGTTACGAGTTCCGGCCCGGGCTCTGGCTCGCCAGCTTTTCACAATACGATTTCGACGGCCGCAAATTGTTTTCGACCTTCTCCATCCACGAACGCACGTTTTATTCAAACTACCGCTACATCGGGCCGCCCAAAGAAGCGCTCGTGGCCATTCGCCAGGAACTCGGGCATGCCAATCTGGACAAATTGCACGCAGACTCCGCCAATCAGTGAAACTTTTCCGCCTGGAATTTGGCTTCACCTGAGTTGGGCAAGCCACGTGGCCTTCTTGCGTGGTTAGCGAATTAGGCTCCACGGATAGACGCCGACGTTGATTTTCATGATGAAGTAGCTGAAGCCTCCTGGGTCCGGCTTGGGCTGGTGCGGCGTATCCGGCGGAATGAGCAGCCAATCGCCCGCTTTCACTTTGTAGGTCTGCGCGCCAATGACGGGCTGGCCACGGTATTCGCCGGGGATGATACCGTCCTTGTCCTGGAGGTTCTGACGATTGGCGATCTTTCCGCCGAGGATCATTTCGCCGGTTCCACCGGTGAAAATATAAAAATCGTAGGCGCCGGCGTGCTGCTCGGCGTCGTCAAGAACGCTGTTCACTTTAGTCAAGCTGGGGACGGGCTTGTCGCGATACATGCGATAGAGCATAAACATGCTGAAGTTGCGAGTCTGGACGTGCACGGGCCCGCCGCCAAAGGATTGCGAACTTCCGCTGCCCGCTTCTTTCACCATCTTGGCGGCTCTCTCGGCCATTTCGGTGTGCGCCTTGCGAATGTCGTCGATGTTCCAGTAGGTGACTGGCGGGGCGTCGGGCGCCAGCGGCGGCTCATGCGGCGAATTAAATCGGAACGGCATGACCTCGGACTTATTGTCCTGCGCGTTGGCACTCGGGATCATGGAGAGATCGTCGAAGTGCCCGGTGAGCACGGCTTGCGGGCTCGGCTTTGAAGCGTACCCGGCGATGTAACCAACGAGCGCGGCACCGATTACAAGTACAGGAAGCAATTTTTTCATAAAGCAATCCTCCGTTCAGAAAATTCCTAAAAATCTTACGGATGCTGCCCCTGCGACCGCCACGGGATCATTTCCGCCTTATTTCTTGGGCGCCGGCTTCGCCGATTCGAATCGAATCTCCCGGAGCATCTCCGATTGCCGGTAGAGTTCCGCTTTCCCCGCTGGAAATTTATTGACGCTCAGCATAAAGGCCAGAATGTCTGCGTCTTGTTGCCGCGTAAGGCGGCCTGGATTGCTTTGCGGCATGGTCTTGCGAATTCTGTCAAACAAATCGCCCATACTAAGGCCGTTCCAATTCGCAAGAAACGGACCGCCTGTCAACGGTGGCGCTGATTCACCCCCGGTGAGCATGTCGCCGTGGCACGCCGCGCATTCTTTGCGGTAAAGCGCTTCGCCGCGCTTGGCTTGCTCCTCCGTATATACGCCATCCCACACGGAACGCGACTCCGCGGCCGGCGCTTGCGCCCGAAGCACGGGGAGGGGCAAAACGATCGCCGCTAGAACAAGAATTACGGCAGCATTTTTCATCGTCAAGTCTTCAGCGCTTTCCCATCCGACGGAACGTCTGGCGCGGCATCGCGGTCACTCGCCCGCCGAAGGCAACGAGTAAGCGATGTACTCGCCCGAGTACGGTCCGCCGCTGATGGCCACGACGATGTACTGTTTACCGTTGACCATGTAGGTCATCGGTGACCCGGTTTGCGGGGCGGGCATGTAAACCGCGCCGACTTCTTTCCCGGTGGCCTTGTCGTAGGCACGCAGCATCGCGCCTCGTGGATGATCTGCGGTAGTGGTGACATTTCCCTCGCCAGCGATAACCAGCGTCTTGGTAACCAGCGTGCCGATGTTGTAGGTTGTCTGCCCAGTGCGCGGGATGTTCATGCCCTTGAGGATCTCGGAATTCCTCACGACGTCCGGCGTCTCGCCGTGCGCGATCTGCCAGACGAATTCTCCTTTATCCAGATTGATGGCGGTGATGGTTCCATATGGCGGCTTGACCAGCGGCAATCCCTCCACATCCATTCGAACGAAACCGCCGCCAGCCGTTCTCTTCGGCGGCTTGGGAGAATCGGCTCCGGCGTTTTCGCCGGGACCGTGCAGAATCTCCACTGGTCTTCCTGCGGTTCCCGCCACGTAGTTCATATCCGAAACTTCTTTCGGCGCAGGCACGAGTCCGATCGGCTCGATGCAGGAGTTGCAGGCAAAGACATAAACATTGTGGGTTTCGGGATCGTACGATCCACCGGGCCAGTTCGTGCCGCCGGAAGCCGTCCCCATGGTGAGTGTGCCGAATGGACCTTCGAGTTTGCTCGCGGTCGGCGGTCTCTTTCGCGCGTTCCCGAAGCGCGGGCGTGAAGTCGATCAAGTCATCGATAGAGACTCCGTTGCGGCTGTAAGCGGGCGGTTTCGAGGGAATGGGCTGCGTTGGGGAGTACAACTCGCCCGGGACGCTTCCGACTTCCACGGGCTTTTCAGGAATCGGCCAGATGGGTTTACCGGTCACGCGATCGAAGACGTAAAGAAATCCCTGCTTGCTCGGCTGGGCGACGGCTTTCACCAGTTTACCATCAACCGTGATGTCGGCAAGAATTGGCGCGGAGGAGATATCCATATCCCAGAGCGGGTGATGCACCAATTGGAAGTGCCATTTGCGCTCGCCGGTTTTCAAATCGACGCACACTAGGGTTTCACCGAACAGATTGTTTCCGGGCCGGTGCCCGCCATAAAAATCGCCGGTCGGCGACTCCACAGGCAAATATACCAGTCCGAGTTGCTCGTCCACGGTGATCTGCGTCCATACGCCGGTATTGCCGGTGTATTCCGCGGAACCCTTTTCCCAGGTGTCGTATCCAAACTCGCCTTTCTTTGGGATGGTATGGAAAATCCAGAGGCGCTTGCCGGTTCGAACGTCGAATCCGCGCACGTATCCTTTGTTGTTGCGCATGCTCTTCGGCGTCATGCCTTCGCGGAAAGCGGCGCCGACAATTACCGTGCCTTTGGCCACGACAGGTGCGGACTGGATGCCAATCTCACCGGTAATCAAATCCGGAAGGATTTCCTGATCGTCATTCAGCTTCAAATCCACTTCGCCGTTGTCTCCAAAAGAGGGAATGCGAACGCCATTTTTCGCGTCCAAGCAAATCAAACGGAAGCCCGGCGTGATGTACAGAATGCGTTCCTCTTTTCCGTCGGACCAATAGGCCAGCCCGCGGCCGGAGAGCTGCGCGCGCCCTCATGCTCGCCATGGATCCACAGCAATTCCCCGGTGGCTGGGTCCAGGGCGATCACAGCGCGCCGCGACCCGGCCGTGGCGTACAAAACGCCATTCACCATGAGGGGCGTTCCTTCAAGTTTGTATTCCGGGCGGTCGCCGAAATTGTCGGTCTTGATGCGCCAAGCTATTTCGAGGTCGCTAAAGTTGGAGGCTTTGATTTGATCCAGGGGCCGGTAGCGTGTTCCCGCTAAATCCGCGGCATAGGAAGGCCACTCCGTGTCCTTCGGATGAAATTGAGCGGAGGCAGCCGCAGGCCACAACAAGAGACCGGCAACAAACAAAAACACTAAGGTGTCCGGCCATCTTGATTTTTTCTCGCGCATAAATCGTACCTCCGCTGAATTTCCAGGTCGCGGTTATTTGCTTACCCCATCTGCTTGATTTGCTCGAGCGCCTGCTTGATTTTTGTTTTTTGCTCGTCGGTTACATCGGAGTTGGGCGGCCGCTGATAAAATTGCCGCGTACCCATTTGCAGGCTCAGCGCGTACTTCATGGGGCCGTATTCGTCGACGCCGCCCTCGCGCAGAAGTTTGAGCGCCACTTCCAGCTTGGCGACAGTCTCGCTGAGGTCTTTGCCGGCGCGCTTGGCCGCAAACACCGCCGCGATCTGTTTTGTGAAGTTGTTGCCTTCAGCTAGGATGGCGCCCATGTCGTGGTCCAGCGCATACCTCAGATTCTCTGTGGTACCAGTGCGCATGTTCAGCTTGGGAAACTCAGCGACGAAATCCTGATAGACCCTGGGGTCGCTCACCGAATCCTTGATGCCCGTAAGGTTCGGATATTTTTCCATGGCGTGGAGCAGTTCGTGGCTGATAGGCACGCCGGTCGCAAAGGGAATGTGGTAGAGATTGATGGGAATTTTCACCCGTTCGAAAAGCATGGAGAAATATCGCGTCAATCCATCCAGGCGGGGGCGCCGGTAATAAAACGGGGGCACGACGAGCAAGCCGTCTGCCCCGTTGGCTTCGGCGTGCTGAGAGAGCTCCAGCGTCTCCGGGAAATTCGAGGTGCCCGGGGAAACGATGATGTTCAAGCCATTGCGATGCTTGAAGGCGGTCTCCGCGATTTTCTTTCGTTCGGCTACCGAGAACGATGGAAATTCGCCGGTCGTTCCGAGGACGACGACGCCATCGGCGCCGTTGTCCTTCAAATAGGCGAGTACCTCCTTGTATAGTTCTTCATCGAATTTGAGATTCTTGTCGCAGGGCGTGGAAGCGGCAACCCAGAACAAAACCTTTTCTCCAGATGCAGCCGGAACGTTCGCCGCGTGCGGCTGAGCGGCCAGCGCTTCTGGAATTCTGGCACCACCGGCAACGCCCAGCGCCGCTGTAGCTCCAACGGCGCCAAGAAAAGTCCTTCTTGTGGTTGGCATAGTGTCCTCGCTGGTAGGAAGCCCGCGGAAGTCTAAGCTAGCCGAATGCTAGAAACAAATGTTTCGTTTGGATTTTGGAGCCCATGAGGAAACAACAACACCTCATTGCGCAGTGTCCTGCTAAAATGCGCGCCATGCGTTACTTTCTGCCAGTTTTCTTTTCGTTGTTTCTATGCATATCCGCCCATGCTCAGTGGTGGCAAGTTCAAACGGGCGGCACCAATACCAATTTGCGCGGTGTGAGTGTCGCGTACAAACAGAACAGGAAGAACGCGCACGCCTCAGTCGTGTGGGCTGCGGGTTCGAACGGCGTGATTCTGAAATCGATCGACGAGGGCAAAACCTGGCAGCGCCTGCACGTGGCGGGCGGCGACGCGCTAGATTTTCGCGGAATCGTCGCGTTCAACGACAGCACTGCCTACGTCATGTCCAGCGGCGACGGGGAAAAGTCGCGGATTTACAAAACGACCGATGGCGGCGAAACCTGGAATCTACAATACACCGACAAACGCAAGGAATTCTTTCTCGACGCGATTGCCTGCTTTTCCGAGACGCACTGCTATGCGCTCAGTGATCCGATCTTTGGCAAATTTGTCCTGCTGAATACAACCGACGGCGAGCACTGGAATCCGCTGTCCAACCTTGACATGCCGATGGCCCTTCCTGGCGAAGGCGCGTTTGCTGCGAGTAATACTTGCCTCTTGCTCTCCGGCGAAGAAATCTTTTTCGGCACAGGAGGTCCGGCCGCTCGCGTCTTCCATTCACCGGACTCGGGGCGCACCTGGAGCGTCGTGGAGACACCGATCGCGCATGGCAATGCGTCCTCTGGAATTTTTTCGCTCGCCCACGGGGATGAAAAGGAAATCGTTGTTGTTGGCGGTGACTATCAGGATCCCAAGCGCGCTTCCGCCGCTGCGGCGTATTCCCTCGATGACGGCAAGACGTGGCAGCTCTCCGAGCTGCAGCCGGCTGGCTATCGCTCGGCCGTAGTGTGTGACATTGATTCCGTCTGCGTGGCGATCGGGCCAACTGGCGAAGACGTCAGTCTGAGCAGAATTACCGCCGCCAGGTGGACGCCCACGGATTCGTTGAAGCTAAATGCCGCGGCCATCCTGGACCTTAAGCATGGCTGGGCCGTCGGACCCAACGGCACTATTGCGCGCTACGTCGAGCATGCGAGTATCGGAGATTACCTTCCTCTGTTTCCAACTCAATGACGCAAACCGAAATTACCGGCCAGCCATCTCCCCAGAGCGGCGCGCTCGCCCGGCACCTCGGGCTGTTTGGCACCACGATGGCGGTGATGGGCGGAATCATCGGCGCAGGAATTTTCATTAATCCCTACCTTGTCGCCGAGCGCGTGCACACTTCCGCGCTGATCCTGAGCGCCTGGATCGCCGGCGGCGTCATCGCTCTTCTTGGCGGATTCATTTATGCCGAGCTGGCCTCGCGCTTGCCGGTCGTCGGCGGCCAGTACGCTTACCTGCGCGAAGCGCTCCATCCAGGAGTCGCGTTCCTCTATGGCTGGGTGCTACTGCTGGTGATCCAAACGGGCGGGATGGCTGCCGTGGCCGTCACCTTCGCGCGATATTTTCTTGAGCTGACGCGCTGGCAGATCAGCGATTCTATCGTCGCAGCGTCCGCGCTCGCCTTACTGACCGCCATCAACTGCCTGGGCGTGCGCGCAGGAAGCCGCGTGCAATCAGCAATGACGCTGACGGCCATCGCGGCGATCGGCATGCTTGAGGTGTGCAGCTTTCTGCGCGGCGGCGCTTCGCAAATCTCCTGGCACCCGCTTCTGGACCAGCCTCCGTCGCTCAACCTTGCGATCGCCTTTGGCTCCGCCATGACGCCTGTGCTTTTCGCTTACGGCGGCTGGCACACCTCGAGCTTCTTGTCGGGAGAAATCCGCGAACCGCGAAAAACCCTTCCGCGCGGGCTTGTTCTGGGCGTGCTTGGCGTGATTGCGGTCTACACTTCGGTGAATTTCGTTTACGTGCGCGCGCTAGGGCCGGCCGGACTGGCCGCCGCGACCACCCCGGCTTCCGCCGTGATGCGCGCGCTCTTGGGACCGCGCGGCGGCGCCCTGATCGCAGCGGGCATTGCCTTCTCCGCGTTCGGATTCCTGGCGCAATCCTTTTTGACCGCGCCACGCGTTTATTTTGCGATGGCCGAAGACCGCGTCTTTTTCCCAAGCGTGGCTTGGGTACATCCGCGGACGCGCGTGCCGGTCGTCGCTATCGCCTTGCAAGGTATCTGGGCCATTGCCATCGCGTTGACGGGCACTTTCGCGCAAGTCGTCAACTACGTCGTGGCCATGGACTCGCTCTTCTTTGGACTTACCGCTGCGTGCCTGTTTGTGCTGCGGCGCCGCGCGGCCGCTCTGGGCGCCGAAAAAGTGGATTATCGGGTCCCGGGGCATCCCTGGACGACGCTGCTCTTCATCGCCGCTGAATGGATTGTCGTCACGAGCACGTTCGCGCACGATCCCAAGCGCTCGTTCATTGGCTTCGGCATCGCCGTCGCCGGATTGCCGGCCTACTTTCTGTGGCGCGCGAAGAGCCGGGAGGGAACTACGTCGTGAATGCTCTGGCACGGAAAAAACGTTCGCTATATATGGAGTGGGCGAAGACGCTCTCGCACGCGAAGTTCAATCTGGCCACGAGCGGGCTCTTCGGCGTGCCATTCCCGGAATTTCCGTTGCAATTACAGAATCTGGACATCAATGCGCCGCCCGGCGCTTACGGTTACGCGCCGCTGATTCAGCGGCTGGCGCGACATGCGGGCGTGCCTGAGGAATGCGTCGTGACCGCGGCCGGTACATCCATGGCTAACCACTTGGCGATGGCCGCGGTTCTCGATCCCGGCGATGCAGTGCTGCTCGAACAGCCGGCTTATGGACCGATTCTTGACGCCGCGGAATATTTGGGTGCGCGCATCAAGCGAATTTCGCGGCGGCTTGAAAACGGTTTTGCCATCGACCCAGTGGAGATCGCTCACGCGATCACACCCGCCACGCGTCTGATTGTGCTGACCAATCTGCACAATCCCAGCGGCGCATTGATGCCCGCTGAAACGCTCCGTGCTATCGGCGAACTGGCGCTGCGCGCGCGTGCCCATGTGCTCGTAGACGAAGTTTATCTAGAGATGTTGTTCGGCCACGACGCGCCGTTCTGCTTTTCGATTGGTCAGGCGCTCGCGCCCGCTGGTGAAAACCCTTTTATTGTTACCAGCAGTCTTACAAAAGTTTACGGTCTGAGCGGGTTACGTTGCGGTTGGATTATTGCTGCGCCGGGTCTGGCACGCCGTTTGTGGCTGTTGAACGATTTGTTTGCGGCCACCGGCGCGCACCCCGCCGAGCGCATGTCCGTGATGGCCCTCGATCATCTGGATCAATTCCGCGAACGGGCGCGAGCGCTCTTGGCGGCCAATCGCGCACTGCTCGATGCCTTCCTCGATTCGCGGCGCGACCTCGAATGTTTTCGTCCACCCGCTGGCACCGTCGCGTTTCCACGCTTAACCCGCGGCGATCCTCAATCTTTTTTCAAATTACTCCGGGAGAAATATGAGACCACCGTTGTCCCTGGAGAATTCTTCGAGGTGCCGAGGCATTTCCGGATTGGCATTGGTGGCGATACAGCCGGACTTCGCGCCGGCCTCGAAGGCCTGAGCGCGGCTCTCGACGAATTCGCAATGCACTAGCCGCGGCCTGGCTCGCATTATTAAGGAGCGCTGTGGCCGGCGCACTGCAGCACCCCAAGGTATGCGCTCCACGGGCCCACGGCCTCCCGGTATTGGTGCGCCATCACCCTTGAGATTTGGTGCAGATGCGTTAAGTCATGCGCTGCCCAGGTCGCCAGCAGCTCTGACAGAGTAACTACTCCGAGGGCGGGATGTCGTCCACGCCGCTCGAGATCCTCTTGCCGCAGATCCAACGCGCGCAGTTCGTTCAGATTTTCCGACCGCAAACCAGCAAATTCATCCAACAACTGCCCCAGCGACTTGCCTTGGCTCTCTCGTTCCTGTCCCCAACGATCGAAGGGCTCAAAAGCCTTGGTCTCGCCAAATTGCAGCACCATCCTCGCCCGCGGCATCCAATCCGTGCGTTCGCCGTGAATCAGATGGCCAACGATGTCGAACGCACTCCAGGTGTTTTCACCTTCATTTCCGCGCGTCCACGCTTCCGGCAGATCACGCAAAAGCGCATTGACAGCAGCTGGGGTGCGCGTGAGAAGCGATATGGTGTGGTGCAAGTTATGTTCCATGACGTCCTCAATTCGTAGACACCGATTTTTCCGGAGATTCTCATTGTATCTATTCTGTGTCGCATGGGTCAGCGGCCAACTGGAAGAATATTTTGCTTTCGCGTCTCAGTGGAGATGGAAGAAACCGTCGTGCGCACCCAGGCGGATGGGAACTCCGAACAACTTGGAGAGATGCTCCTCGGTAAGAACGGAGGATTTGGGACCGTCCGCGAGGATGCGCCCTTCACGCAAAAGAACGACCCGCTCCATCTCCGGTAAAATTTCCGAGACGTGGTGGGTGACCAGCAGAATCCCCATCCCGCCCTTGGCGAGTTCCCGCATCGTGCCACGAAGCTGCAATTGCGCCGCGATATCCAGGGCGTTGCTCGGCTCGTCAAACAACAGCGTTTGCGGATTGTGAACCAAGGCTCGCGCGATCAGCGTCCGTTTGGCTTCTCCGGACGACATCTGGCTCACGGGACGGGTCGCCAGATGTGCGATGCCCAGCCGCTCGAGGGCAGCTTCGGCGCGCATCAAGTGTCCGGGATCAGGCTGGTGGTGCGGAAAAACCCTCGTGCTGCTGAAGAATCCCGAGAGCACCACGTCCCGTCCGTTGGCGTCCGTCGTGCACGACGCCAGCAGGTCCGGCGAAACGATGCCCAGCATGGAGCGCAGCTCAAAAATATTCCATCTCTCGCGCCCCAATATGGAAATGCGTGATCCCTCCCGCGCCAGCGGATAGCACTCCCGCGTAATCGTCTTGATGAGCGTCGATTTGCCGCAGCCGTTCGGACCCAGGATGCATACGTGCTCCCCGCAAGCGATCTCCAGGCTGATGTCATCGAGGGCCACGCGGTCGCCGCGCATCACGCTGACTCGTGCGAGGGAGAGCAAGGATGCTGGGACGCCGCTCATTTTGGCTTCGATAGCGATGACCGGGTCATCTTAACTGAGCCCAGGCTTGACGCATGGTGTCAGAGGAGAGAAAAAACACTCGGACGAAACGGTCTGCCGCGGCGAGAACCGCTAGAAAGAGCCTCACGTTTCATTTTGAAACGAAATGCTGGAAGTGGCAGCCCTCAGAAAACAAAAGGGAGGTGAAAACAGGTTCGTTCTCACCTCCCGGGGTGGGTGGGGTGTTGCATGACAAATCCCTTGGCGGTCCAGCAGGCCTGCCCTGCCAGGCAGGACTGCGGCCTCACTCGCGTACTGCGGTTTGCAATTCGTTAGGAGACTCACCACCAAAGAGCTTGTCTTTCAGAAAGTTTTAGCACTTGGAAACGTACGTGTCAACGGCAAAAAATGGGTAAAAAGTGGGGAGTATTTGTTGGAAATAAGCGACTTTCCCTCAGGCAAAAGTGTTGGCGAACTGCTGCTTCTGGGACTTGGAAGGGTTTCGTCATTTATTTAGCTCTTTAATATTTTATCTTTGCTTCATTGAGGATTTCCCGCACCAGGCGGCCCAGTGTGGTCGGGCTATAGGGCTTCTGCAGGAAACGGGCATGGACTATGACCGATGAAAAGCCTTCCGAATCTTGCGAATATCCGCTGGTAAAAAGAACGGGCAGGCCGGCAAACAAGGTTTTGAGTTTCGACGCTACTGCTGGACCGCCCAGCTTGGGCATGATGACGTCCAAAATCGCCAGAGCAGGTGTTTCTTGCGCACAGAGTTTCAGCGCCTCCTCGCCATCGCAGGCGGAAAGAACGCGATAGCCCAGCTTTAGCAAAGCTTGACGCGCCATCTCCCGGATCGATTCATGATCCTCGGCTATCAATATCGTTTCAGAACCTCCTATTTCAATTTGAGGAGGAGGAACTTCTCGTGCCGATGATCCTTCCGCAACAAGGCCTTGGTGCGCCGGCAGGTAAACGCGAAAGAGGCTTCCGTGTCCTGGCTCGCTGTAAACGTGAATGAAGCCTCCATGCTGTTTGACGATGCCGTAAGCAGTAGCGAGGCCCATACCCGTGCCCTTTCCTTGCCCCTTGGTTGTGAAGAAAGGCTCGAAGATGCGCTCGCGCGTTTCCGGGTCCATGCCCATTCCGGTGTCCGAAACCGAAAGCACGGCATAGCGGCCCGGCGTGACGTACGGGTAGAACCGGCAATAAGAGTCATCCAGCTGCACCATCTCGGTCTCGATCAGCAAGCGCCCTCCTTTGGGCATGGCGTCGCGCGCATTCAGGCATAGATTCATCAGCACCTGCTCGAGTTGCGTGGGGTCTGCTTTGACTGCAGCGACGGCGGCGGTGATAACTTTCAGTTCGATATCCCTGCTGATTACTTTGTCCAGGAAGCTGACCAGCCCGCTGATGATGGCGTTGATGTCCACGGCCTGCGGTCGCAGGACCTGACGCCGGGCGAAGGCCAGCAGTTCCCGTGTGAGCGCGGCGGCCCGTTCGGCTTGCTCGCGGATCCGCGCAAACCGTTCGGAAACCTGGGAGTTCGCGCGATTCTGCTCGAGGCCGAGTTCCGCCCACCCCAGAATCGCACCGACGACATTGTTGAAATCGTGCGCGACACCTCCCGCAAGTTGCCCGATGGCTTCAAATTTCTGCGCCTGCCGCAACTGCCATTCCATGGCGCGCAGCTCGGTGACATCTTCAGCCATGATTTCGACGGCCCCAGAATGATTGGGGATGGAAAGCAAGCGCACATGAAGGCGCACGGCCACGATGCCTCCATCGCGCCGCCGCCATTCGCTTTCGGCGCCATGTACCTGTCCGTGTTCACGGCACGCGGCCATAAGCGTGGCATGCTGTTCGGGGAAGCGGAAGACGTCCCGCATCAGATTGAGAGCATACAGCTCTTCGGCCGTAGTGCAGCCAAGGATGGATAGCATCGCGGCGTTTTCATCCAGGAAGCTGCCATCCGCCGCTACACGGGATATCCCGTAGATCGAATGTTCCACCAGGTCGCGGTTCCGCGCCTCGGACACGTTGAGAGCTTCTTCCGTAAGTTCCCGGTCCGCAATAAATTGCAGGCGAGACCTTGTTTCGCTCTCCGCCAATGCGGTCTGCGTTTGCCGGGCTTCCTCGCGTAGCTGTCTTTCATTCAAGGCGCGCTTCAGCGCCGCGGGGAGGCGCGAGATGTGGTCTTTGAGGATGTAGTCGGTCGCACCCTGTTTCATGCATTCAACCGCGGCTTCCTCTCCAAGAGTCCCCGTGACCAGGACAAACGGGATCTCCCGGTCGGTTTCACGCACCTCCCTCAGCGCTTTCAGTCCCGTCCAGTTCGGAAGACGATAGTCGGAGACAATTGCATCGAAGTCTTCCTGCTGCAATGCACGGCGAAACTGCTCCTTGTTCCCGGCAAGAGTGTGCTCGATGTGCAGTCCGGCTTTCCGTAGTTCAAGCAGGATCAGATCCACGTCGTTTTGCGTATCTTCCAGGATGAGTACATGCAACGGCGCCGTAGCTTTCGGGGTACTGCATTCTTCGAGCGTGCTTGTTCCCATTGGGGCCCTCTTAGGTTTCTGGACGTCCTTTGCTGTGGGCGCCCTCGAATGCTTGACCCTCAGCTAGTGCGTGCCGAACTGCGTGACAACTTTATGGAATCTCTCCGCTTCAACGCTATTTCTCCACCCTTTGGACCGGCTTGGACGATGCAGTCTTTTCTGCAAATTGCGCCTTCGTAAGCCGCAACTCCCTTTCGACACTGTCCAGGAATGCAGAAAACGCCATGGTCATCGTGGGAGAGCAGAAACGCGCGCTCAGGCGCAGTTCGAGCGAGCTCCGCGCGCCTCTTTCACGATTTAGCACCGCAAGGCGCCTTTCCACCCTCTGGCAAAGCACTGCGGCGCTGGGCTCGATAGCGTCGACGGCCAGAGCCGCGAATTGCGACTTGCCCAGCCGCGCCAGGATGTCCGTTTTCCGGAAACTGCCGGCTAGCAGCGTGGCTACTTCGCACATGGCTGTGTCGAGCGCGCTAGGACCGGATTCTGCATCCAGCGCCGCTAGATTTTCGATTTTCATGCATAGCAAGACCATACTGCTCTCCCGGCGTACCGCCGTTTCGAGGGCGCAATCCCCCAGGGTAAGAAATCCATCGCGGGTGTACAGTCCGGTGAGCGGATCTCGCAGGAGATCGGCCAGGCCCTCGAAAGTTTTGCGCTCGAGCGCGGCGCGAACAACCCGTTCGAGCGCACGGGCATCGATAAATCCTTTGGGCAGATAATCCAGGGCGCCCTGGCTGAGGCATTGAGCGACGCGATTTTTATCGCAGTCACCGGCAAGAACGATCAGTGGCACGCCGGGCGCAGACCGGTGCACGCGGCGCACCGCGTCCAGCGGATCGGGTTGGGCCAGCGACAAATCGAGGAAGATTATCTCCGGGTTTACGATTTCCAGCGAGCCAATCAGGGTTGAGAGCGCGGAGACTACAGTCAATTCCAAGCCGTCCTGGCCCTCGGGATAGATCTCGCGCAAACTTGTGGCGGCCTCGCCAGAGTCTCCCTCCGCGAGCAATATGCGCAATTTTTTTTCGTTCATGCGCGGTTGCCTCGCTTCCGTGATGGGCCGGTCGCAGCCGGAGGGAGTCGCATACTGCGAGAGCTGCGATTGAATTAGCCCAGCGCCAGACTACCTGGTGCGGGCACTTTTTCCACAATTCGACTCAAGTGACGAGACTAGAGAGGGCAGTCCTTGGACTGCTTACCGTCAGGAAGGGATTTGTCTATTCTGGGGCATTGGCGGCAGGTGTCAAGGAAACTCCGATAAGTGTTCCGGAAGCGCCAAGATACTGCCGCTACGATGTCGCGAAGCACACGGCGGAGTATTCACTGGCCTTTTCCGCTGCCGGGAAGGCTCACCGGCGGGAAAGGTTCGAAGATTTCATTGATTTTTTCCGCCAGCACGAAGTCGTAGTCGCTGATGCCCTTCACGCTGTGGGTATTCAGATCGATGACCACCTTGTTCCACACGTTGAACCATTCGGGATGATGGTTCATGGCCTCTGCAACCAGCGCAACGCGAGTCATATTGCCGAAAGCAGTGACGAAATCCTTACACGCAAACTCGCGGTGCAGTTTGCCGTTCACGACGCTCCAGCCTTTGGCCTTGGGCAGCAGCGCGGAAATCTCCGGTTCGGTGAGTTTTTTTGCTGGCATGGCGGCCTCCGGAACCTGCTTGCGTTCTCTCCGCCATTATGCGGCGCAAGCTGCGCACCGGCAACATCCGCGTGGCCAGCGCGCACCTCGTTTCGGCTCCGGTGCGACAGGTTCAGCGCGAGCAAGTCCATTCGGTACGGTTCTTCGTTGAATGCTTGCGCGAATTCCACTATCGTAGGGGTTTCTTCAGACACGAAAATGCGCGGTATATGCGTCAGGGTTTTGCCGGCCGCTTCGCGGCTGGCGCCGCAAAGAGACGGAGAACGAGTTGAAAAAGAAAATTCGCGCCATCCAGTTTGGTGCCGGACCGATCGGCGCTTCCATCGCGCGCCTGATGCGGGAGAAGCAGGCCATTGAAATTATCGGTGCCATCGACACAGATCCCGCCAAAGTTGGCCGCGACCTGGGAGAAGTCATTGGCGCAAAGGACGCGCCGTGGGGCGTGACTGTGTCCGCGGAAGCGAAAGAAGTTCTGGAACAAAACGCCGACGTGGTGTTGCATTCGACGTCATCGTCGCTTGCGAAAGTGATGGATCAGTTGCTCGCCTGCCTCGCAGCGGAATCGTGCATCGTTTCGACTTGCGAAGAATTGTCGTATCCGTTCCGCACGCACCCCGAGCTGGCGGCCAAGCTGGACGCAGCCGCAAAAGAAATGGGCGTGGCGCTGGTGGGCACGGGCGTGAATCCCGGCTTCGTGATGGACAAGCTGGTGGTGACGCTGGCGGCTGTTTCGCAGCGCATTGAACACGCCAAGGCGCTGCGCGTTGTGGACGCTTCGACGCGGCGGTTGCCGCTGCAGAAAAAAATCGGCGCGGGAATGACCGTCGAGGAATTTCGCGCGCAGGTGCAGGCCGGCGTGATCAAGCACGTGGGCTTGCCGGAGTCCGTCGCCATGGTGGCGGACAGTTTGAACCTGGCGGTCGAAGAAATCAGCGAAACCATCGACCCAAAAATCGCTACGGAACGCGTGCAAACCGAATACCTGACGGTCGAAGCGGGACAGGCGGCGGGCGTTCACCAGATCGGGCGCGGCCTCTCGAAGGACGGCAAAGAGCTCGTGTACCTCGAGCTGCAAATGTATGTCGGCGCGAAAGATCCCGCGGACACGATTTGGCTGATGGGCCATCCGAACATCAGCTTGACGATTCCGGGCGGCTCGCATGGCGACATCGCGACGGCGTCGGTGGTGGTGAACTCGATTCCGGTAATTCTTGACGCGCCGGCAGGATTGCGCACGGCGCGCGATTTGCCGATCGGTTTTTTTTCGCCGAACGCGCGGCCCTGAAGCGACAATGGAAAAACGACTCGCTTCATTTCAAATGGGCGACGGCCGCCACTTTTGAAACTGCCCGGCTGAGGACCGGCCTGTGCAAAAAAAAACGAAGTACAACTGAACTTCTCAGTTGTGTTTCATGAACTCGCCCTTGTGGCCGGTGAGCGAGTTGTAGAGCGTCTCGATGAATGCGTCATCGTTGACGAAATCCCCTTTCCATTGCGCCCAGGGTTCGAGAATTTTCTGCTGCTTCATTTGCTCGAGGGTTTTTTGCTCGTTGATGGCCTTCTGAACAACCGCGGAAGTCTCTCTGAGCATTTTGGTGAATGCGCGGACGTCGTCGAGGTTGGAGAGCGCGCCATGGCCGGGAATCACTTTCACGTCCGCCGGCAACTGCGCGGTGGCTTTTTCCATGGCGTCGATCATACCCTGAACGCTGCCGCCGCTGGCGACGTCAATGAACGGAAAACCGTAGCGCACGAAGTCGTCGCCCATGTGCACGACATTATTTTTCGGGAAGAAGATGATGGAGTCGCCGTCGGTGTGGCCGGAGGGAAAATGCAGCGCGCGAATGTCCTCACCATTAAGGTGAACGGTCACATCGTGCTCGAAGGTGATGATGGGCAGCGCGGCCTTGTTCGCGGGCTTCATGTCCATTTTGCCCGAGCCGCCATTCCCGGCGGTGCCGCCGGATTCGAGCCGCTTGCGGACATTATCCTGGGCGATTACGGTGGAACCAGCGTTGGCGAAGGGCTCGTTGCCGCCGCTGTGATCTCCGTGATAGTGAGTGTTGATGACGAAGCGAACGGGCTTGTCGGTAATTTTCAGGTCTTTCAAAGCTACCTGGATTTTTTCGGCTAGCGGAGCAAACTGGTCGTCCACGATGACGATGCCGTCTTCTCCGATAGACGCCGCGATATTTCCGCCCGCTCCTTCCAGCATGTAGATGTTGCCGGAAACTTTGGTGACTTTGATCTGCACCTTGGAGAAATCTTGCTGCTGCTGCGCCCAAGCCGACGGACCGCAAAGCAGCGCCGCACCGAGAAATGCAAAAATCAGGCAAGTCCGCACAGTTGTCTTCATCTCTGTCCTCCGCATCGAACCGCCGCGCATTCTACCACTGTGGTCGGCACCCAGCCGTGAGGCAGTCGACAGTCACAGATGGAAAGCAAGGAGCATTAAGTCTTGAAGGTAGAACAGGGTTAGAGCGCTAAGGTGCAATAAGCCATGTTCCTTTTCATATAGACCAGCCGGGGCGGTAGGAGCGGTGCAAAAAGTCGTTGGCGGCGAGGACGTTGGTGACGCGCATGTTGGGGCCGTCGTAGTAGATTTTCCTGCCGGCGTGCAGGGCCACAATGCCGAGGAGCATAACCTCAGTGAGGCGGGCGGCGTACTCGAACGGGCAGGAAGATTCCACTTTGCCCTTGGCGGCGTCGACCCAATTCATTTCGTGGGCTTGGCCGGCGATGCGCGGAAGTTTTTGCGTAGGCTTGCCGAAAGAATCGTGGAGGGATTTGGGCAAGAGGCGGGGCTTGTAGCCGTAGGTGTCGTACAAGAGCTTGCCTTTGCTGCCGATGAGCAGCGCGCCGCCTTCTTGTTTCAATTCTTCGTCGGCGCCGAGCTCTTCGGGCTTGTTGGGCTTGAGGCCGCCGTCGTACCAGGTGAGCTTGACGGGCGGCATGGAACCGCGCGCGGGGAAGTCGTAGAAGGTCAGCGTGGCGCTGGGGTAAGAGACGCCGTTGAATGGAGTGGAGACGGTCTCAACGCTGGCGGGAAAGCCGAGGTCGAGTGCCCACATGGTGTGGTCGATCAAATGAGCGCCCATGTCACCGATGGCGCCGACGCCCCAATCGGTCCAGCCGCGCCAGTTGAAAGGATGGTAGATGGGGTGGTAGTCCACATTGTTTGAGGCCGTTCCGAGAAAAAGATCCCAGGCGAGCCCGCCGGGAATGGGGTAGTCGCCGGAGATGGCGGCGGCGAGGCGCGTGTTGACGTCGCGGCCACTCCATTTAAGCGGTTCAGGACCGGCCTTCAGCGCCTCAGGGCGAGGCACACCCTGAGGCCAGAAGCCGAGGGGCCGATTCGTCCAAATGTGCACCTCGCGCACGTCGCCGATGGCGCCGGCCCAGATGTATTCGACGGCGGTGCGTCCGTCGTCAGAGGAGTGACCCTGGTTGCCCATTTGGGTGGCGACTTTGGTTTCTTTTGCGCGACGCGAAAGCTTGCGAGCTTCTTCGACGGACCAGCAAAGCGGCTTCTGGACGTAAACATGTTTGCCAAGCTCCATGGCCGCCAGGGCGATGGGAGCGTGCATGTGGTCGGGAGTGGCCACGAGGACCGCGTCGATGTCCTTCTGGCGGTCGAGCATCTCGCGATAGTCGGTGTAGCGCGCGGCTTTCGGGAGATGGGTGGACTTGAGCTTGATCATCGCGTCGACGCGCGCTTGCGCCTTGACGGGATCAAAAGGCGCCAGCGACTCGCCGGGCTGGGGCGGCGCCGGGAGTTCGATGCGCTTCTTCAGGCGCTCGATGTCGATATCGAGGTGGTCGAAACCTTTGTCGGCGTAACGCCAGTCTACGTCGCAAAGTGCCACGATGTTCTGGCTAGCGAGATTGATCAGATTGGCGCGGCCCATGCCGCCGACTCCAACGGCGGCAATGTTCAGGGTATCGCTGGGGGGAAGGACGCCACGACCGAGGACGTGGCCGGGAACAATGGCGCAGGCGGCGCCGCCCGCAGCGACGTTGGCGAGGAACGCGCGCCGGGAAATTTCTTTCTTCTTGGTCATGTGAGTGTTCTCCAAAGGCTGGATTATCGCGTGTCGGCGAGGGCAACATAAGCACCGAGAGAGACCATACCCAAGCCGGAAGCGACGCGCTGGCCGCGGCGGAAGCGCGCGCTGCTCTTCAGTTTGCGCTCAAGAGGAGCGGCAAGTACAACGACGAGAAGGTCAGCGGCGGTATTGAGGATGACGGAGAGAGCGCCAAGAATCACGAATTGGAGAAAGACATTGCCGCGTTCAGGGACAATGAATTGCGGAATGAAGGAAAGAAAAAAGAGAGCTGTCTTGGGGTTGAGAACTTCGGTGAGAATCCCCTGACGAAAGGCCCCCGACGCGACGGGCTGCGATGCGGTGACGGACATCTCCACGTTTCGCGACCGGATCATGCGGATGCCGAGCCAAACGAGATACACCGCGCCCGCATATTTTACGGTGTGAAATGCAACGGCAGAAGCGGCAAGGATCGCGGAGACGCCAAGCGCGGCGGCCAGGACATGAAAGAGTCCACCAACAAAGGTACCGAAAGAAGAGAGAATGCCCTCACGGCGCCCTCCAGCAAGGGTGCGCGCTAAAACATAAAAGATTCCTGGCCCTGGAGTGATTGCCAACAGGAGCGCAGCAGCAAGGAAAAGCGAGAAACGGTGTGCGTCGAACATGCAGGGATTGTAAGGGTCCGCCTCGCGGCACGCAAGGTGGTGCAGGGCGCGGGAGGTCGCGTTGGCGTGGACTCTTATACCTTCAAGCCAATTACTGGATGGCGACATTATCGAAGGTAGCGGTGGCGAGGCTGGAGGTGCTCCCGCTGCTGACCGCCAGGCCGATGTAGACGTTCTGTCCCATGGGGATGGTCTGATTGCTCCCCAACTGCACCCAGTTCACTCCATCCAACGAGGTGTAACTGCTCAAGGTGCTCCCGCTGCGCACCACCTTCACCCAGTAAGGCAAACTCACAGTTCCAGAGCTGACCT
>WNFJ01712202.1_pt1 | contig 20838 bp, 17 predicted proteins | sample 5400461 | NCBI WGS metagenome assembly WNFJ01 (sample SAMN13153349, study PRJNA577476) | soil metagenome | isolation source: 115 cm saprolite on Douglas fir-dominated hillslope | place: USA:California | collected 2013-09-17
GGGGGGCCGAATTGAAACTCAGATGGGGATTGATTGGATGTGGCGACATCGCGCGCAAACGCGTTGCGCCCGCTTTGCGCGATACACAGTTTAGCGAGCTTATCGCGGTCAGCCGGGCCCGGTCAGAATTGGCAGCGTCGTTTGCCAAAGACTTTGGTGCAAAGAGGTGGTACCCCGAGTGGCGCGACTTGCTGAGTGATGACGAGATAGATGCAGTGTACATCGCTACTCCGGTTCATCTTCATGCCGCACAAGCGATCGCGGCGGCTGAAGCAGGAAAGCATGTGCTTTGCGAAAAGCCCATGGCTATGAACGTGGAGGAGTGTGACCGGATGATTGACGCCGCTCGCAGCCAATGCGTAAAGCTCGGCGTTGCTTATTATCGCCGCTTTTATCCGGTGGTCGAACGGGTCAAGGAGATTATCAAGTCGGGTGAAATCGGCGTGCCCGCTCTGGCGCAGATCGAGGCTTTTGAGTGGTTCAATCCAGCCGCCGGCGATTCCCGATCGTGGTTGCTGCAAAAACAGTTCGCCGGCGGTGGTCCTATGTTCGACTTTGGCTGTCACCGGATTGAAGTTCTCTTGAACATCTTCGGTCCGATTAGCGAAGTCAAAGCCCTGATCGCAAACACTGTCTTCGATCGCGAAGTTGAGGACACGGCCGCTGCCTTGTTTCGTTTTGCCGGCGGCGTCTGCGCCGTCCTCTCTGTCTCTCATGCGGCAGCGGATGCGAAAGATACCATTAACATCTTTGGCAGTCTGGGTTCGATTCGCGTTTCTATCCTGAACCAGGGAAAGATGCGAGTAATCGGTAAGTCAGGAGAACGTTATGAACTACACTCGCCGGCAACAAACCTGCACGCTCCGCTGGTCGAAGATTTCACGAATGCGGTGTTAGGCAATCGTGAACCCGCGGCGAGCGGTGAGACCGGCAGAACGGTGGCCAGAATCGAAGCGGAGATATATCGACAAGCCGCGGCCGCCAAAGACGTCGAGTAATGAGGTCGGTACAAGTAAGGCTCCAGATAAAGCCACTACTCAATCGAAATTTGTTTTGGACACGTAGCTCCAGAGGTTTACACTCTCGGGTTCGTGATGGATTAGATCGCGCGATTTCCAGTATCCTGGGTATAAAACAGATCGCGCCATACCAACGGGTATTAGCCCGACGGTCAGGGAGGCTCATGCGTTAGTAACTTGTAAAGACTGAGCCCTCCTTTACGGTCGGGCTAATGCCCCGGTGATTCATCAATTAACCGAACTTCTGAGACACTACTAGTCAATATTAAGAAAGGGGGTCGCTTCCGGGCTCATAAAATGCCATATCAAGCTTTTGACTTAACCGGGAAAATAGCAGTTGTCATCGGCGGCACGTCCGGAATCGGACTGGCGATCGCGCGCGGGCTGGCAGAGGCCGGCGCCGATGTGGTGCCGAGTTCGCGGCGCCTTAAACAGGTCAAAGATGCCGCCGCTGAAATTCGCACGCTGGGCCGACGTTCTCTGGAAGCTGTTTCGGACGTCGGCGATCGGGCTTCGCTGGACCAGTTGTTGAATAAGTGCATCGGGGAGTTCGGCAAGGTCGACATCCTTGTCAATTCGGCCGGCAAGACGAAACGCACCCCTACGGTCGAGGTCAGCGATGAAGAATGGACCGACATCCTCGACACCAACGTAACCGGAACGCTGCGCGCCTGCCAGATTTTTGGCCGTCACATGCTTGAGAATAAGTATGGCCGCATTGTAAACATCGCTTCGCTTTCATCATTTGTGGCGCTCTATGAAGTCGCGGCTTACTCGGCAAGCAAAGCTGCGGTAGCCATGCTGACAAAGTCACTCGCAATCGAATGGGCGCCACATGGCGTCAACGTCAATGCGATCGCTCCTGGAGTGTTCCGCACGGCGTTGAATCAAAAGTTGCTGGACGAGACCGAGCGCGGTCGGGAATTTCTGTTGCGCACGCCGATGAAACGATTTGGTAGAGTTGAAGAGTTGGCCGGCGCGGCAGTCTTTCTCGCTTCAGACGCAGCCAGCTTCATCACGGGCGAAGTCCTGGTGGTGGATGGAGGGTTTCTCGCCAGCGGCGTTAATCAATAAAGTGTCCGACAAACTTCAGTTTGTCGATTGAGTTCGGCTGGGTTCTAGCAGCATGAAAACCACGTGAACGACAAGCTGAAGTTTGTCGGACATTCGTATAAGAACATGAGCACGGCAATAATAAATGCAGTCGTCGGGCGCGGCGGGCCGACACTTTCACTCTCATCGGAAGAGTTGCACGCGATTGTCACAGAAGCGCTCGCGGATATTGGATTAGGAGAACGCGTGCTGGCAATCGTTCCTGATAAGACCCGCGATGACAACACCGATCAGTTAGTTCCGTTCGCCACGGAAATACTTTCACAGAAAAAGACTGAACGTTTCGACGTATTGATTGCGCAGGGTACTCACGCGCCGATGAATGAAGCTGAGAAGCGCGAGAAAATTGGCTGGAGCAAAATCGCGCCAGACAATATCGGCAGCATCTTCGATCATCGATGGGATCGTGAAGACGAGTTGGTGACAATCGGTGAGTTGAGCGCTGCACAAATTGCTGACCTAACGGATGGGCTGATGCACGAATCAGTACCAGTACGCTTAAATGCTTTGCTGGCGCCTGGAAAGTACGACACGGTTTTAGTCTTTGGAGCCACAATGCCGCATGAGGTGGCAGGCTTTGCCGGCGGTGCGAAGTATTTTTTTCCAGGCGTAGCCGGTCCTGAGCTAACCCACCTGACTCATTGGCTCGGGGCTCTGGCCACGATCGAAAATGTAATTGGTCGCATCGAAACGCCGACACGGCGCGTGATCGAAGCGGCCGCAGCGCTGGTGTCCTCCAGGATAATCTCGTTTACATCGGTTTCGACCCGGAACAGCGAGGGGTTGCGCACGCACGCACTTTTTGCCGGAGACCTTTATGAAGCGTTCCGCCGCGCCGCAAAGGTCAGCAGCGAAGTTCACATCAAACATATTGGGAGGAAATACAAGCGCGTGGTCGCGCTGTTGGACCGTCATTATGATGAGTTGTGGGTCGGCGGCAAGGCCAGTTACAAACTTGGCAGTATTATCGGAACCGGTGGTGAACTGATCATTTATGCGCCGCAGCTCAAACAACTTTCCGCCACCCACGGTCACCTGATCGAAAAGTACGGATACGCACCTCTCGAACACGTGCGCGAAATGGTCGCAGGTTCAGATGAGTTGCGCGCGAATCTTTGCGTGGCAGCACATCTGGCGCATGTTAGTTATGGCAGCGCCCCTAATGCCGCCGGACAGCTAACGCCTCGGTATCGAATTACACTAGCGACCGCAGTTACCGAAGCCGATTGTCACAAAGTCAACCTTGGCTTCCTCGATCACCGGCGATTTAACGTCGAAGACTATCGAGCCGATTCTGAGACCCTGGTGGTTGAGGACGCGGGGCGCGACCTTTATCTGGTTTGAGAAATGGTCCCGCCGACCGCCCGCGGCTACTATCTGTCAACCCTTCGGGTTGATACCAAAAAACACTCGTCTCAGAAGGATGATGCGCATGACTTGCACAATGAATGAACGACTTGTCGGGTTCATGATCTCTTCTGCATCGCAGCCGCAGTTCGGATGATAAAACCCTCTCGTTAACCGTCTGTTCCGCATTCGCTAATCGCCAGCACACTGGGCCGGAACTTTTTGTTCACGGTGCCGTACCCCGAACCAGGTATTCTTTAGAATTCCATTTCGAAGGAGTCGATTATGAGATCTGCAAAGAGCACGGGGCGGCTTATCGGCGCGCTGTTGTTCGTACAATTAGCGGGACTTATTGTGCCCTTCGTGTTGTTGCATCCTCTAATGACGGGCCCTCGGGACTTCCTGGCAAATGCCGCGGTGCCTCTCTTCAGATCAGGGTGGCTGTGTTTCTTTTGTTTGCGAATTGCGCGCTTACGATAGGCATCACGGTCGCGGCATGGCCAGTGTTTCGTCAGTACAGCGAGTTCAGCGCAGCGGACTTGAACCCAACCGCACAAACGGATGGTACTAACCTCATTGCGGCGCGTCGGCCTTACAATATTTCCCGCCGCCGTTCGTCTACAGTAATGGATGGATGAGCTGTCGAGCACACGCGCGATGACCGAGCAGGGCTTCGACAACCAAGATCGGCAAATCTCCGAGATCGTTGCGGAGGAACGATCCCGACTGCGCAATTTCATCCGCCGGCGGGTGCCCGACCCCGCGGACGCCGAGGACATCCTGCAGGAGGTTTTCTACAAACTGGTAGAAGCCAATCGCCTGCTGATGCCGATTGATCACGTTACGGGGTGGCTTTTTCGCGTCGCGCGCAATCGCATCACGGACCTTTTCCGCAAGCAGAGGCCAGAGACCTTCAGCGACACGGCGGTCGAGGATGAAGACGGCGAGCTGCTCGGGATCGAAGATCTGTTGCCAGCGCCCATCGACCGATTCGGGGCCGGGCCGGAAGCGCTCTATGTCCGTACAGTGCTTCTTGATGAGCTGGAACTTGCGATTGATGAATTGCCCAATGATCAACCAATGAGCCAGCGTGAAGTATTCATCGCTCACGAACTCGAAGGGCGCAGCTTCAAAGAGTTGTCGGCAGAAAGCGGTGTGAACGTCAACACGCTACTCTCGCGCAAACGCTATGCGGTGCTGCATCTGCGCGAACGTCTGCAAAGCATTTACGACGAGTTTATGAGTTGAAATTCTCTGAGTAGGCTCTGCGAACGCAGAGGCGTAACGAAACGCATGGCTCCGTAGGAGCAGAATGTTTATAGCTACAGCAATCACAAACCAATCCAAGCTCCGGAGCGAAACCAAAGGAGCTATGTACATTGCGCTCCTACGGAGCTGTGAACGTAAACCGACGGGTATCTATAAACATTTCATCCCTACGGGATTTAGATGTCCATGAAACTTGCTCAAAAAAACAAGAAGTTCAACCTTTGCGACACAGAGAACGCAGAGGGCGCAGAGAAAAACCGAAATTAGGTTACGACGAGTTTACGAATAAGTGAGGAACAAAACATGAACGAGAGACTGATGAGAATGTCGAGACTGACGAGACTGATGATAATGGCGCCACTGGCGATCCTTGGGATAGTGATCTTCACCTGGATTGGCAGCGAAGTAGTGATGCTTCTGTGGAACTGGCTGGCGCCGCCCTTGTTCGGATTGCGGCAAGTCACGTTCTGGCAGGCACTCGGCCTGCTGGCTCTCTGCCGGATTTTGTTCGGAGGCTTTGGTCTTGGTGGCGGTGGGCATCGCAATTCGCGTCGGCGAATGGACCGGCGAATCCGCGAGCGAGTGCGCGAGCGAATGGCTGAGCGCTGGGAACAGATGACGCCGGAGGAGCGCGAGAAGTTTCGCCAGGGTATGCGCTCATGTGGCGGCGGGCAAACGACGCCGCTGGATTCAAACCCGAGTGCGTGAACTTATCATCGTTCAATATCGTAGTGGCCTAAAGAGGTGAAGGACGATGTACTGTGCATCTTGCGGCGTGGCTGTCACTCCAGGTTTGAGCTACTGCAATCATTGTGGCGAAAAGTTGAGTGGTGCCAGGAGAGATAGAATTATCAAATCGCCAGAAATGAGACCTGAACCCCTTGTAGGGGCGATGGTATTTGTCTTTGTCTTCGGCCTGGTAGCCATCACGATGCTAATCGGCGTGATGAAATCAGAGCTCGGGTTAGGTATTGGGCAGATTCTCGCCTTCGCCATGCTAAGTTTTCTGATCTTGATTTCACTCGAAGGTGTGTTCATTCGACTGTTGTTCCGTCGCAAGCGTGACACTGAGGACGCGGTCGACAATGTGCTATTGAAGGGGCAAGCGACAAGAGAGCTTGACGCAGCCCAGGCGCGAGGGCTGCCGGAACCCATGTCGAGCGTGACGGAGCACACTACCCGCGCGTTTGACCCGACTTACCCCGAGCGAACATCAAGATGAAGAATCGTCCTCAAGCTACTCCCATAAACAACTCGTTGGACCGATGCGAGGCTGCCGCCTCGAAGCGCGAACGGTAAGCCAGACGCTTACCGCCATGGGCTGCGGCAAAGCCGCGCCGACTCTGAGCTACTATCGTCTACGTAAGCAGATGGGATCACCCTTGAGATAATAAATCCCAACGTCTGGTCGGCGCGTTCCTCATGGCCCTCAAGGCAATCCACTGAACATGACGAGCGCGCGATACGTAAGCACTTCCTGAGAAGGAAAACGAATGACAATCACCACTATCGACCAGTCCCAACGCAAAGCTGCTCGAGTCGCGGGATTCACTTGCCTGTTCACGATGGCGATCGTGGTCTTTGCTAATTTTAGGATCCACGAACGTCTCATGGTCGCGGGCGATGCTGCGGCAACCGCTCGAAACATCATCGCGCACGAAACCCTATTTCGTATCGGGATCGCCTGCGGTCTGATCTACGGTGCCGGCCTTGTAATATTACTCACAGCGCTTTACGTGATCCTCAAGCCAGTCAATCGGAACCTTGCCTTGCTGGCGGCATTCTGGAGGCTCGTATATGCGCTGACGTGGATTCTGATGACGCTCAATCTTTTCGAGGCTCTGCGGCTCGTGAGCGGCGCTGATTATTTGCGAGTATTTGAAGCAGAGCGATTGCAGGCCCTGGCGAGGCTATACCTCAGCGTGCGTTTCGACCAGTATTATGTTGGTTTGCTGTTCTGGGGATTAGCATCGACAGTTTGCGGCTACTTGTGGTTTAAGTCACGCTATATTCCCAGGGCATTGGCTGTCTGGGGTGTGATCTCTTCTGCATGGTGCGCGGCGAGTACTTTCGTTTTCATCATCTTCCCCAACTTCGCCAAGGTAGTTAACCTATGGTGGTTCGATTCGCCGATGGCTATCTTTGAAATAGCAATGAGCTTTTGGCTGCTGTTTAAGGGATTAAGGCCATCGGGGATGGCCGAGCCGGCAGTGGAAAGCTTGTAAGCGAAGTTCGGCTCCACCCAATCTCGTTTCAACCTACGGCACCCGCGGCTAAGAAAGACCAACTCGGGGAAAATATGGAACAAGAAACGCATTCGTTAAAAACGTCAGCAAGAGTGGCAGGTTTACTCTGGCTTTTGGTAGCAGTTACAACTGGTTTCAGCCTGCTCTATGTTCGACCCAGGATGATCGTACGTGGAGATGCAGATCAAGATATGTCCCACGGATATTGGGCATCTTGTTGATGATCGGAGCTTGTGCATTTCCGATCAATACTTTTACCAAGATACTCATTCCACAATTCTATCCTGTGTTAATGACCCAAATAACCATGTTTCTTAATGCCTTCGGACCGCCCGCGACCATCCTCTGGCTTCTGATTAAGGGTGTAAGAGAACCTCAACAGATCAGCGAGGCTTAATGCTGATCTAAAATGCGAGGTTGCCGGCTATGATAAAACTCTACCGAGCAGCTTGGGATCTATTGAGTTGGCTCCACGAGTTTCACGACCGAGGGAATCTTTTTCTCGATTTCCGATCTGATCAGCTCTCCTTGTTTCTGGAACCGTGACTTATCGTCACCCGGTTTGTAGGCGAAAACCGTACTTACGGCGCCTATAGTTTTGCCGGACGCGTCGTGCAGCTGTAACTCGACCTCGAAACGCTTCCCGCTGATGTGAACTTCCAGAAGGGGCTTGCCGGTTTTGATTACCTCGAGATCGTCCTCGTCGCCTTTCTTGCCGATGCGACCGATGCTGGAGGCGAGAATTATATTGTCCGTGCTGTTCGGCGGGGTGATGTGCAGGGCAAGAATTTGCAGTTCGGGATGGCTTGCCATTGTCTCGTCAACTAGTTTCTGCGCATAGGTGTTCGTCGGAGTCTCTGAATAAGGGAACGGTTCGACCAAGTTGCCCGCGTTGGTAATGCGGCTGCGCAACTCGTCTCTCACCCGCTCTGCCAACTTGAGGAACTCGGCTTTGTCATCGCAAGCTTTGTAAGGGAACGCAACCGCCAGTGCTCCGACCGTGTCGCCAGATACATCCTGTAATGGCAGCTCAACACTGAAGCGATCGCCATTCTTGCCGACTTCGCTTTTGGGTTGTCCCGTCTTTATCACTGCCAAATCGTCGTCGTCGGCCTTCTTACCGATGCGGCCAAAGTTGGAAGCGATGATCACGTTGTCAGTGCTTTTCGGCGGCCTCACATGCATGGCCAGCGTGGCGACTTCGGGATGCCGCGCCAGGGCGCGGTCTACCAGCGTCTGGGCATAGTTTTTCGCGCGCGCTTCCTGGGCGTGGATTCTTTCTGCATTGGACGTGAAAAGTAGGACGAAAATTCCGGTTAAGATTGCGATGCGTTTCATTTCTGGTCTGCGTCTCCTGTTTATTGATTGTCGCGACTTACGAGACAGAGATTCAGGATGACTGCCATTTTGAAGGTGAAGACATTAACCGGCTATGAACTTGCCAAGGGCCAGCAAGCGGCAGAGGCTTTGACTGGCTTTGCACAATAATGAAGAGTCGCTTTCGTCCGCGAAGCGGACAGAATGAAAATAGCCCAGCGATTTATGCCCAGAACCGAAACTCTCTGGCTGAGCTTGATTGAGACGTCGACTTCCGGCCACAACTGCCAATCGGCATTTGAAGGAGAGGTTTGTTGCGCGCTCACCGAAAGCACACCGGCGAGCCCGATCAGCAGGCATGAGATGGAACTGGATAACTTATGTTTGCGCTTCTGCGGCAGCATCTTCTAACTGGAGATCGGAAGTGGAAGTCTGGTTTTAGTGATTTTCTCTGTGCGTCCTCCGTGTTCTCTGTGTCTGTGGTGAATGTTTTTCGTAGTAATCTCACCACGGAGATACGGAGCGCACTGAGAATAGAAACTCTACAAATTTAAGGCACCACCTCAAGTCGTGGCTGCCCTTGGCTGACACTTGCGGAAAGCTAGTCCTGCTACTTCTCGACCGTTATTACGACGAAGGGACCTGGCTCATATGCGACTTTCCCAATCGGCTTGGGCGGCGCAGTCGCGTTCGCGGGAACGTTCTCAACCGTGGCCGAGAAGATCTTGCCGGTCTTGGGATCGAATGCCATCGTCTTGGCGCCGCGCATCGTCTTCACATTGTCCACAAGTGTGTATGCATCAGCCGAGTCCTGGCGAATGATCGTCAGAAAGCCGTCGCCGGTCGGAGCGAAGATCAAGCGATTAGCGGCGTCGAACACGGTTGCATCAACGTGCTCGCCGATCGGCAGAGTCTTAATCACCTTCCCTGCGTCTGGATCGACTACCGCAAGCAAGTTGTTCTTGCACCCGATGAACAAGCGGCGGTTTGCCGGGTCGAATGCCATGCTCGCCGGTTCTTCGCAGCCAGCGATCGGCGTGGTCTTGATCAGCTTCAGCGACTTAACATCGATCGTAACGAAGGCATTCTTGTCTTCAAGATTCACCCAGACTGTGCCTTTGCCGTCGCCGGCGGAATATTCGGGCGCCCCACCGACGGGGATCGTCCCCACGACTCTCGCTGCGGTAGGGTCGATCACGGTCACGTCGTCGCTGTCGCCATTCGAGACGAAGACGCGATCGGTACCGGCATCATAGGTAATCGCATCGGGTTTCTTGCCAGCTTTGATCTCAGCGACGTGCTTATTTGTTTTCAGATCGATCACACTGACGGTATCCGCCTTACCATTGCTGGTAAAGCCCTTGTCTTTGACCAGCGCAATGCCATGAACGCCCGGTGTGTCGGTGATCTGTCCGACAGATTTACCGGTGTCGGCATCGAGCACCTCGATTCTCATGTAGTGAGTTACGTAAACCCGTCGGGCGTCGGGATCGATCGCTACATAGTCCCATCCAGGGTCGCCGCCCAGCGTAAATTTGTTGGCGAGGTGATAGCCGCTTCGGGTCTTATCGGTCGTCTTGTCAGTCGGATTCGCACCTGAATTTGAAGTCGATGAACTGGCAGCGCCTCCACACGCGGTGAAGACGGCAACGCCGGCCAACGACAGGATAAGGCGCAAGGCCGCCGGGTTCTTCGCCGCGAATAGGAATCTCAAAGTCTTGCCTTCCCAAAGAGTTTATGCAGAAGGCGAAGGTATCAGGGGCAAGTTAAATTGATGATGAACGGTCAAGCGGCAAACGAAACATTAGATCGTTTTCCTACTTCATTCAAATCAGGACACTACCAAACATTAGGCATGAGCTTCGGTCGCCGTGCTCGAAAGAACATAACCTTCGCCGCGGCGGGTATGAAGAAGGTGCTTTTCGAAACCCTGATCGATCTTCTTGCGCAGGCGGTTGATGTACACGTCGATGACATTTGAAAAAGGATCGAAATGACTGCCCCAGACGTGTTCGGCAATGGCCTCCCGATCCAGGATCTCTCCGCGATGAAGCATGAGCAATTCGAGCAGTGCATACTCTCTGGCCGTCAAGCGGATTGCGCGTCCGCCGCGAGACGCAGTGTGATCCTGAGGATTCAGCCTTAGATCCTCGACCGCCATCATCTCAGGCCTGGTCAGTTGCGCTCGCCTCAGCAGAGCATGTAAACGAGCAAGCAGAATGGGGAGGTCGAATGGCTTGGTAACGTAATCATCAGCTCCACAGTTCAAGCCGCAGATGACATCCTCCGGATCATCCATCGCGGTTAATAAGAGGATAGGAGCGCGAAACGACTTCTCTCTCAATTCACGGCACACAGAGAAGCCATCTTTGAGCGGCAGCCGGACATCGAGGATGACCACGTCATAGCTATGCACTTCCGCGTTATATAAGGCTTGCTCTCCGTCGCCGGCAATGTCCACTGCATAACCGTGTTCACGCAGACCTTTGGCGATCACTCTGGCGATATCGGGGTCATCTTCGGTGAGTAAAACCCTCATAAGTCCTGCGGCGGTTGGCTCTATCGTTTCTGATATGGCGAATACGGACGTCGCCAAGTCGGATGACGAGCGTATCTCTATCACAACTGCGAACGAGCGGCAAAGTTGTACGGATGATAGGTACTGGTTAACTTGAAATGTGAGGCCGCTAATGCTGGGAGCGCGGACGTCTCGTCCGCATCACGCCGGAGACGTGGCGCCTTCCGAACTCCGAATAGAGCGTTCGGTACAGAACCCGGAGCGGTAGCGACGGGGTCCCGCCATTTACTGCGTGGGTCGAATAAGTTCTCGCGTTGCAATCTTCTGAGCAGTGGTGCGCGTGATTTGCACGCCGTGCCGAAAGGGGAGTGTTTGACCCGGTCGCTACCGCTCCCGGTTCTGAACCACGAGCAACTCAACCTTAGAGTTGACCGCGCGCGGTACCGATTGGTTCTTTCGTGGTTCGCGCTCATTGCGGACGAAACGTCTGCGCTCCCAGCATCGCGATTACAGGCTGAGCGTAACCGTGAAGCTGCTACCCTGGCCCAGCTTGCTTACGAGAGTGACAGAACCTCGATGTGATTCAGCAGCCAGTTTTACGATGGACAGGCCTAAGCCACTGCCACCGTTTGCGCGCATTCGTACGTCGGCGACGCGGTAGAACCGGTCGAAGACTCGCCCGATGCATTCCGGCGGAATACCGATGCCGGTATCGGAAACCACCAGTTGCGCGCAGGAAGTATTTGAGGTGAGCTTCACTGACACCGATCCGCCTTCAGGGGTATAGCGGATAGCATTGTCGACCAGGTTCACGATCATTCTCTGGAGCAGTTCTTCGTTTCCGTGAAACACGAGATCCTCCGGCGCTTCGCAGGAAAGTTGAATGCGTTTGGGCGCGGCGAGTGCTTGCGCGGCCTGGCAACTCTCGTTGACGAGATCATTCAAATAAAGATCTTCCATCGACAGATGGTGCTCGCCCGCGTCGGCGCGCGCCAGCGCCAACATGTCGCTAACGATGTTCGCCATTCGCTTTGCCTGATCGCGAATGATCCCGAGAGATTGTCGATACTCGCTTTCGTTATGACTACGGGAGAGAGAGACTTGCGCCTCGCCATGTATGATCGTCAGCGGAGTGCGCAGTTCGTGTGAGGCATCGGCCATAAATTCGCGCATCACTCCGAAGGAAGCATCCAGACGCGACAAAAGCTCATTGAACACCTTGGCCAGTCGTCCTAATTCATCTTCCGGGTTTTCAATCTTCAGGCGCTCGGTCAGATTTCTGGCGCTGATATGCTCCGCTTGCTCGGAGATGTTGACCATCGGCGCGAGACTTTTTTGTGCCAGCAGAAATCCGCCCACAGCCGCTAATAAGAGCGCGGCCGACAACCCGAACAAAAACAGCTTGCGCACATGTCCGATCTGCCCTTCGAGTTTGTCCAGCGGCTCGAACACCGCGCTCATGTAGTTCACACCCTTGTACTGAAAGGGAAACACCACCAGTCGCTTGTTGAGATTTGGTTCAGTAGCGAATGCAGGCTTGCGCTGTGGCCCGGAACTTTCCAGGATTCTGGTTGAAGATATGGCGGCGGCGACATCCACGCTGTTGGCTGCCAACAACTGACCTTCGCGAAAGATTGCCGCGCTTTCTCTGCCTTCTTTCAGCTCGCTGATCGTCGCTTTGGCTTCATCTTCGTCGTTTTCCCGATCTCGAAACTGGCTAAAGTAGTTGGCCATTGATTGCGACGTCCGTAACAGCGAGGCGTCAAAGCGGTTGTGCATGTCGCGGGAGACGACAGAGTAGATGTAAATGCTGAAGATGATAAGGAGTCCGCCAAATACCAACAGATACCACAGCGTCAACCTTACGCGAATGCTGCTAAACATAAGAGAAGTCGGGAACCTCGGAGGTCAGCATGTAACCCTCGCTGCGTCGCGTGTGAATCAATGGCTGTTCAGACCCGTGATCAATCTTCCGGCGCAAACGTTTTATGTAGACATCAATGATGTTGGAAAAGGGGTCGAAGTTCTCGTCCCAGACGTGCTCGGCGATCTGGGCGCGACTCAGGATCTGACCTTGATGAAGCATTAGCAACTCGAGCAGGGCATATTCTTTCGCGGTGAGCTTGATGACGTGTTCGCCGCGGGTCGCTGAGTGGTCCACCGTGTTGAGCGAAAGATCCGCCACTCGAAGCACATCGTCATGAAGCTGTCTGTCCCGCCGTAGTAACGCGCGAACCCGCGCCAGCAACACGTCGAAGTCGAACGGCTTGGCGAGGTAATCGTCGGCCCCGCTATTAAGTCCGGTTACGACGGCTTCGATGCTGTCCAAAGCCGTCAACATGAGAATTGGAGAGCGAAAGGATTTCGACCTTAACTCCCGGCAAACGGTAAGACCATCTTTAACGGGCAGTCGAAGATCAAGAATCACCAGATCACAATTCGCCATCTCGACCGCAGCGATGGCCCTGGCGCCATCGGAAGCAATCTCGACCGCATATCCGCTGTCTTGCAGACCTCGGGCAATAAAGCTGGCCATCAGCGGCTCGTCCTCTACTACTAAAACCTTCATCCTTAACTCCATTTTACTCGCAAGTGTACATTGGCTGAAAGAAACGAAGTACTCTTTAGAATATCAATTGCACATTAACTGACCATGAAAACTGGCCAAGCGTGGGGACTCGGGTCAACACGAATAGGCAAGGTAGTTCATAGAAAGTTAATCTTGCTTGAGCTAGGGTGCACGCTCCACTGATCAGGTTCGCGCCACTAAGCGCTTGGTCCGTTTTAGTCTACACGCCCTTGAGGAGAACAACATGTCTCGCTACGATCGCCAAAGCACCATATCGATCCAGGGGAGTACTCAAGTCATTCGGGCCGGACTCACCACGCTGGCAGGAGCGCTTTTCATATTTCTGGCAGTCTGCCCCGGCGCAATTGCGCAAGTGACGGGCGGTACCATTAGCGGCTCAGTTACTGATCCTTCGGGCGCGGCCGTTCCGGGTGCTTCGGTGTCGATACTGAACCGCGCTAAAGGCGAGAGCCGCACCGCGACCTCTAACGACAACGGCTTCTACAGCGTACCCAACCTGACGCCTGGTAACTATGACGTGATGGTTTCACTCGCCGGGTTCAAGACTGCACTCCAAAATAACCTGGTCTTGCAAGTTGGTCAGGAGCTGGTGGCGAACATTCAGCTCAATGTGGGAGATGTCAGTGAAAAGGTGACGGTTACCGAAGAGCCGATTACCGTCAACACGACGTCGGCAACTCTGAGCAATGTAGTCGGCGGCCAGACAGTCCGCGATCTGCCGATCAATGGTCGCGACTGGACTCTATTAGCGGCGTTGGAGCCTGGTGTTCATACGATCGAAGCGCAATCAGCTATCTCAACGAGCGGTAATGCTCGGGCGAATCGCGGCTTTGGGACCGCAATGACGATTGCCGGTAATCGTCCCCAGCAAAACAACTATCGTCTCGACGGCATTAGCATCAATGATTACTCAGGCAGCGGGCCTGGCAACGTCATAGGCTCCACGCTCGGCGTGGATGCGGTCCAGGAGTTTTCTGTGGTTACCGGAAATGCCACAGCCGATTACGGCAAGACTTCAGGCGGCGTTGTTAACGCGGTGACCCGTTCGGGCCAAAATCAATTCCACGGATCAGGTTATGAATTCTTCCGCAACAGCGCGCTCGACGCGCGAAATTTCTTTGATGGAGCTACGGTTCCGCCATTCAAGCGCAACCAGTTTGGCTTCTCCATCGGTGGACCAGTTTACCTGCCACACTTTGGTGAAGGGGGGTCGGCTATCGCTTATAAGGGAAAGAACAGGACCTTCTTCTTTTTTGACTACGAAGGTCTGCGACAGGATTTGGGCACAACCACGGTCTTGACGGTCCCGTCGCGAGCCGCGCGCAACGGCCAACTCACCAGCGGCACGATCACCGTCAACGCGTTGGTTCGGCCTTTTCTCAACATCTTCCCGTTACCAAACGGTCCTGAGACCGGAGACACAGGCACGTTCTCTTTTTCATCGCAGGCAGTAACTAAAGAGAATCTCTATACCCTGAGGATCGACCACAAGTTTTCTGACAAGGATTCCATGAACGGAATTTTCTTAACTGATCCGTCGGAAGACCACTCACCTGACAACTCCAATTTCGCTGTGATCGGGCAGGTGTCCTCTCGAAAAATGATTTCTCTGGAAGAAACGCACATCTTCAAGTCGAATTTGATTAACGTTGCGCGTGTCGGCTATAGCCGCTCAGTTGTGGCTGCCCCGATTACTCTCAGCGCCATCAGGCCTTTGGCGACGGATACTTCGCTCGGTTTCCTGCCAGGTAAGCCGGCTGGGAGCATTACCATCACCGGAATCTCAATATTCAATGGAGGCATCGGCGCAGTCGGAGAAACGGATTATCACTATGGAAGTTATCAGGCTTATGACGATTTGCTCCTCACCAAAGGAAATCATACCTTCAAGTTTGGCGGAACGGCCGAGTACATACAATCGAATGAATTTGCCGGCGGTGACCAATTAGGACGATATGTCTTCGGGTCACTGCGAAGCTTTCTACTCAACCAGCCCACAAGCTTTAACGCGGTCATACCTGGCCAGACCACCACGATCTATCTGCGCCAGAAAGTCTTCGGCGGATACTTTCAGGATGATTATCGCGTGCGGCCAAATCTGACGTTGAATCTTGGCATGCGTTACGAGATGGCTACAGTGCCAACGGAGAAGTATGGACACTTGACGAATCTGGTCAACCTCACTTCCAATCCGCCCGCACCTCGATTGGGATCGCCTTACTTTAACAATCCAACCTTGCGAAATTTTTCTCCGCGGTTTGGCTTCGCTTGGGATCCGTTCAAAGATGGGAAGACCTCGATTCGCGGTGGCTTCGGCATCTATGACACGCTACCGCTGACTTACCAGTTTGTGCTTCTGGTCGTCAATGCCAATCCGTTTTCGCAGGCCGGCAGCGTAACGTCGCCGACGCTGCCCACGGGTTCATTCCCCACCGGAGGCTTTCCCCGGCTTACGGCCAACACTCAGCGTTACAGTCTTGTCGAGCCGAATCCCAAGCGCTCGTATGTCGAGCAATGGAATTTCAATGTCCAACGCCAACTGCCATTCAAGCTCGTAGCGACGGTGGGTTATATCGGTGAACATGGGGTTCATCAGCCGTTTCGAACCAACGACGCCAACATGGTGATCCCTACAGTGGCCGCGGATGGCTCACTGGTCTGGCCGACCCCGCGCGGAAGCGGCACGCAACTGAATCCGAACGCCGGTGTCATCAACGCGCTGTTCTGGCAGGCATCGAACACTTACCACGGCATGAACTTAAACGTGACGCGACAGCAGAAAGGATTGAGATTGGGTCTCTCTTATACCTGGTCGAAGAGCCTCGACAACAGCTCAGCCTCAATCGCGGGCGGAACTTTCAGCAATGACATTCAGGCTCCATTCCCGTTTTTCCCAAACCGTTTTCGCGGCTTGTCCAGTTTTGATGTGCGCCAAAACTTAACTTTCAATTACCTTTGGGAGATCCCTGCGCTTGGCTTCGCAAAGAATGGTGCGCTCAAACGGATCACGAATGGTTGGCAGTTGGGTGGCATCTATCACGCCCGAACCGGTCTCCCGTTCACCGTCACAACGGGCGGCGACTCACTCGGGCTGAAGGATGCAAACTCGTTCAATCTTCCCGATCGCGTAAATACACCGGCGTGTGCTGATCCGATCAACCGCAACAACCCGGATAATTTCATCAAGCTTGAATGTTTTGTGCCGCCTTCACCCGGCTCCAGACTTGGCAACGCCGGTCGCAATCAATACATCGGTCCGGGTCTAGAGGATTTCGATCTCTCAGTGATCAAGAACACCAAGCTCAACGAGCGAGTTAACCTCCAATTTCGCACCGAGATCTTCAACGTCTTCAATCATACGAACTTTGGCCTACCGGATCGGACCACCGCGCAACTGTATTCATTTACCAACAGCACGGGCCTCTTTACGTCGACGGGTGCGCGGAAGCTGAACTCCACGTCCACAACTTCGCGCCAGATCCAGTTCGCGCTGAAGCTGACGTTCTAGCAAGGTGCCGAAAGAGCAAGACCGCCACAGAGACACAGAGCCACGGAGAAGAGGGACGAGCAGAATTACTCAGACATGCCAACGAATCGTTTCTTTGCCGCTCGAATTTTTCTCTCTGTCTCCGTGTCTCGGTGACTAAGCTTAGTCTTTCATCAGCCCGCAGGAGTAGTTGAGTCTGCCTGAGGAATTAACATGCGGCGGTTCGTGTCAGTCTCAGTGATTATCCTGTGCGCGGTCATCTCCGGCCGCGCACAAGCTCTTGATCACTTTCCGAAATATCAACCCGCGCACACTGTCACCGGAACCTTGCGTCTGTGGGGACACGGAAGTCCGGACAATGACTTCATGGGCAAGCTGGTCCGGAGTTGGGAGGAAGGATTCCGCAGCTATCATCCCGACATCAAATTTGACAACCGCATGTACGGCACCGCCTCAGCCATGGGCGGGCTGTACACAGGTGTAGGCGACCTCGCAATTTTGGGACGCGAGATTTGGCCAAACGAAGTCTCGGCCTTTGAAAGAGTCTTTCACTACGATCCGCTGGGCATCGACATCACCACCGGCAGTCTCGACATCCGCAACATGGACTTCGCGCTGAATGTATTCGTTCCCAAAGATAACCCCCTTTCCAAACTAAACTTGACGCAGGTCGATGCGATATTCGGAAGCGAGCATCGGCGCGGCCCACAGAACATTCGCACCTGGGGCGAGCTTGGCCTCGCTGGCGAATGGAAAGACAAACCGATCAATGTCTACGGTTTTCCGACCAGTCGTGGTTTCGCGGTGTTCTTTCAATCCGCGGTGCTCAACGACAGCCACAAGTGGAACTGCAACCTGAAAGAGTTTGCCGACGTGAGGCAACCTGACGGTAAGTTGCTTGGCGGCGGCCAGCGCATACTCGACGCGCTGAAAAATGATCGATATGGTATTGCATACTCGAATCTTCGTTACATGAATCCGCAGGTCAAGCCGCTCGCGCTCGCGGCGGGCAATGGCGGACCGTACTACGAAGCTACGAAAGAGAATCTTATGCAGCGCAACTATCCTTTGACGCGTTTCATAACCACTTTCATCAATCGGGCGCCGGGCAAGCCAGTCGATCCAAAAGTGAAAGAGTTCCTCCGCTACATCCTCAGCCGCGACGGTCAGGAGACAATCGTGCGCGATGGGAATTACTTGCCGCTCAGCGAAGATTCGATTCGTGAGCAGTTGAGAAAGCTCGAGTAACCGCGAAACCGTGTCAGAAGCCCGACCGTGAGGGAGGGCCGCATTCGCAGCACTCGTGGTACAAGAAAATTGGCGGCAACTGTGGTGTTGATGCGATTGATGATCGTCGCGAACGTCGCCCTTGCTTACGCGCGGGCTTCTGACACAGTCAGGGGCTAAATTCAGTCGTTGCCCTCTGACTAAGAAGAACTCATTAACGTGACTGATCGACTCTGTGTGCTAAGCGAGTCAAAACAAGGCGATGCTCCGACGATGTTCACTGATGCTAATGATTGTCGCATTAGCGGCGGTATGCGTTTCTGCGCAGGCTTTGGAATCATTGCCGCATTATCAACCGCACCAAAATGTCTCCGGCGTCATCCATATTTGGGGACACGGCAGCCCGAAACATGACTTCATGGGTCGGCTGATGAAGTCCTGGGAAGAAGGCTTTCGCAAGTTTCAGCCTGCTATCCGGATCGAAAACAGAATGTACGGCACGGCCTCGGCGGTTGGCGCCTTGTACACCGGCGTTGCCGACATGACGATTCTGGGCGAGGAGATACATGCGCCCGCCGCGGCTGCGTTTGAACGCGTGATGCACTATCCGCCTTTGAAAATCCAAATCGCTACCGGAAGTCTTGACGTCCGGAATTTCGATTACGCACATGTGTTTTTCGTTCATCAGGACAACCCACTCTCGAAACTCACACTCACGGATCTTGACGCCATCTTTGGCAGCGAGCATCGGCGCGGGCCGCGCAACATTCGCAAGTGGGGCGACCTTGGACTCACTGGCGAGTGGCAAGATAAATCGATCACGCCGTACGGATGGAGGATCGATGACGACTTTGCGACTTATCTGCAAGACGAATTGCTGCTGGGCAGCCACAGATGGAACTGCGATCTGCGCGAGTTCAGACACATCAGCAATCCGGACGGTTCTATCTACGATCATGGTCGGCAAATTCTCGATGCGCTCGCGAAAGATCGTTATGGGATCGCTGTTTCGAACCTGCGCTACATGAACGCATACGTCAAGCCGCTCGCGCTCGCAGTCACCGACGGCAGTCCGTACTACGAAGCCAACAAAGACAACCTCATCCAGAGAAAATATCCATTCAGTCGAATCATTCCCGCCTTCATAAATCGGGCACCGGGTAAGCCCGTCGATCCGAAGGTGAAAGAATTTCTTCGCTACATTCTGAGTTATGAAGGCCAGCAGGACATTGTGCGCGAAGGCGGATACTTGCCGGTGAACCAGGAATCAATCCGTGAGCAGTTGAAGAAGTTGGATTAATCATGAAGAGAGAAAAACGCAAATCGATCCACGAACCCACACGAAGTGAGCACGAAATTGGTTCGTGTGCTTTCGTAAAGTTGCGCGCGATTTCGTGGATCGTAATCTTGTTGTGCGTCGTTGCCGTTCGCGCACAGAACGTCGACTCGCGGCCTCGTTATCAAGTCGGACAAACGGTTGACGGCGCAATTCGTATCTGGGGTGACGAGCAAATGGACGCGGTAATGAAGCGCTGGCAAGCAAGCTTCCAAAAACACCATCCCAACGTCCGCTTTGAAACAAAGTTGCTGGGGACAGGAACCGGCATGGCAGGGTTGTATTCCGGCGTGGCAGATGTCGCGCTCCTGGGTCGCGACGCGACCTCGTCGGAAATTATGGCCTTTGAATGGGTGTTCAGATACAAGCCGCTGGGCGTTGAAGTGGCGACCGGAAGTCTCGACGTGCCGAGCAAGACTTTCGCGATTGGCATTCTGGTTAATCAGGACAATCCGCTAACTAAGCTGACCCTTACGCAACTCGACGCGATTTTCGGCAGCGAGCATCGGCGGGGCACGCGAAACACTCGGACCTGGGGCGACCTCGGACTCACGGGCGATTGGAAGGACAAACCAATTAACGTGTACGGCTATGACGCTGAAACCAACACTGGATCGTTTTTCAAGCATGCGGTGTTCAATGGCAGCGACAAATGGAATTGCGAGCTGAATGAGTTTGCTGATTCGAAGCAGCCCAACGGTTCCCTGCTTGATGCCGGGCAACGCATCTCTGAAGCGTTGGCGCATGATCGTTACGGGATCGCGTACAGTAATCTGCGGTACGTTAATCGACAAGTGAAGGCAGTTTCTATTTCGTTGACCGATGATGGGCCATTCTACGAAGCCACGAAAGAAAATCTGATTCAGCGTAAGTATCCGTTAACGCGTGCCGTCTCGATCTATGTGAACCGTGCGCCGGGTCAACTCCTCGATCCAAAGGTGAAGGAATTCCTGCGCTACATCCTGAGTCAGGAAGGCCAGCGGGAAGTGGCCCAGGATCGAGACTTCATGCGGCTCAGTGACGCAACCGCAAGGGAGCAGATGCGCAAGCTGGAATAAGGACGACTAGTGTCCTGATTCCAGTTTTTCTCTGCGCGGTCTCTGCGACCTCGGCGTCTCTGCGGTGAATGATATGTTCAGATACACTCACCGCGGAGACGCAGAGCACGCAGAGGTGGCGCAGAGAATTTCAAATTGGGGACTAACTAAGGACGAGCCCCCGCGTCTCATGATTCGTTAATCTACGGAAAGCTATAGTGCCAAACCACAATCAGTAAGAAGTCAGAGGGTTAAGATAATGTTCCGCCAATCAGTAATTACTTTGCTCGCGGTGATGCTCCTGGCGCCGTGCGTCCATGCACAGGACCAGG